>Ga0302189_10000218_pt1 | contig 47469 bp, 35 predicted proteins | sample II_Bog_E2_2_FD_194551 | JGI IMG/M metagenome (GOLD analysis project Ga0302189, IMG submission 194551) | Peat permafrost microbial communities from Stordalen Mire near Abisko, Sweden - II_Bog_E2_2 | ecosystem: Environmental > Terrestrial > Soil > Wetlands > Peat | place: Sweden: Abisko...
CAGCCAGCACTTCGAGAGAGCCGGAAAACTCCTCATCCAGCATCGCCAAAAACGCCTTGATCGCCGGCGCCTTGCGGGTCTGAAACCCTGACGGTCGAATGAAATTCTGCAAATCGGCGACAGAAAGCGCGCGGAGGCCATCCAGAGTCAGCGCCCCGGCGTTGCGCAGGTTGGCAAGCGAACGCTCGACGGCCTTCCACGCAGTGTTCTGGGTAAGATAGGCCCCGAGAATTACCTCGAAAGGAGTTTCGGCCGGCCACCAGTGCTGAGGGCCGTAAGCCTTTGCAAGCACATCGTGCATCGACCGCAACCGCTGGGCCGCGCTGGGTTGGCGACCGCTCTTCACGTCACCGATCCCTCGCTGGGCGGCGATTGCAGTTGTATCTTCCACTCTAGAACTCGTGCGCGAGCCGCCGCTGCCTCCGCCTGAGGCACGTGTCCGGCCGCTTGCAGCGAGATGGACAGCGCGGTGTGGGCCAGCGGGTCACCAGGCGTCAGCGCGGTCAAAGCCAGTGCCCCGCCCACCGCTTCATTCAGCCGCCCGGCATCCCGCAGCGCGCGGATGAGTCCGTGGTGCGCTTCAATATGCACATCGGCGTTCTGCCCCGAGGCGGCAATGGCCCCACGAAAGGCCTCCGCTGCTTCCCCCGGCGAACCGGAGGCAAGCAGGTCATGGCCGTGTAGGCACAGAGAATCGGCGTTGGGAGAGTTGGGTGTGGTCACGGCAGTCTTTAGGATAAAGGCTGAGCCGGCGAATCGATTTCGGCATTTCACGGGAGGACGCAATGAAGAGTCACACGGAGTATCTCGTATTCCAGACCAAGAGACGGCGCGAGATGGTTCACATCACCGACGAAGTGGAGCAGGTTGTGCGGCGCAGCGGAGTCAAAGACGGACTATGTTTTGTATCGCCGATGCACATTACAGCGGCTGTCTACGTAAACGATCTGGAAAGCGGCCTGATTGAGGATATCGGCAAATGGCTCGAGGAACTTGCTCCGGCAAAGCCCGACTACAAGCACCATCAGACGGGGGAAGACAACGGCGACGCGCACCTGAAGTCGCTGCTCCTGCACCATGAAACCACACTGCCGGTTACCGGCGGCAAGCTCGACCTTGGAACGTGGCAGCGCGTGTTCTATGCGGAGTTCGACGGCCAGCGCCGGAAGCGTGTCATCGTGAAGGTGCTGGGGGTGGAGTAGCAGACTTTTGAAGCCCCGCAAACGGCCCAGCCCCTCTATGGCGCCCGGTCCTCGTCGGTGATCTTGCGCCATGCCCCGGAGGAGCGGGGCACACCCGGCGTGGAGAGGTCAGAGGAGGAAAGATCGATTCTTGTGCGGGGAAGCACAACCAGATCCACGCGGCGATTTTTTGCGCGGCCCTCGGCGGTTTCGTTGCTCGCCTCCGGGTGGAATTCGGCATAGCCGGCGGCCGACACCTGTTCGGCAGGCATGGCATCGAGTTCCAGAAAAAGCCGCGCGATGCGCGTGGCCCGAGCCGTCGAGAGTTCCCAATTGGAATCGAATTCGCCGTTGTGAATGGGAACATTGTCGGTATGCCCCTCGATCCGCAGGTCGTAATGGGTGTGGTCCAATGAGGCCGCCACCTGGCGCAGCGTAACCAGCGTCTCCGGCCCAGGCGTCGCCGAGCCGGAACCGAAAAAACCAGCCTCGCGCAGGCTGATCACCAACCCACCCCGGCCCATCTGAATGGAAACCGTGTGCTGGGCGATCTGGTTGGAGAGCCTCTGCTCAAGATCCCGGCGCATTTGATTCAGATCCTGCTGAACCTTCGCCGGCGACGCCAAATCCTCTCCCATCACAATGTTCATCGGTATCGCCGGCGTGTCAACGCCCTTGTCCCCGCCGTTCACTTTGTTCGACACCCGATTGACGCCGGCAAAGATTCCCAGAGAACGAAATGCGGAGTTGATCGACGCGGACACCTGCAGCTGCTTCCTCTGATCGGCCTTCGACGCGGAGTAGAGCACAACGAAAAAGGCGAAGAGGAGCGTGATGAAGTCGGCATAGGAAACCAGCCACCGTTCGCGGCTGGAGTGTGCTTTGCGCGAAGAGCCATTCATGCCGCGCGCTCCTTTGCCTGCCGATGTTGGTCATCCAGAAAACCCGCCAATTTTACCTCCAGCATCCGCGGATTCATGCCCTCCAGAATCGAAATCACACCTTCAAGCATCATTTCGCGACTCTGATGGATGTCCTGCATGCGGATTCGCATCTTGCCTGCGACGGGAAGGAAGAAGAGGTTGGCGACACCCACCCCATAAATGGTGGCGACGAAAGCCACAGCGATTCCGCGGCCAACTTCCTGCATATTGTCAAGATGCTGCATTACCTGAATCAACCCGAGTACCGCGCCAAGAATGCCTATTGTCGGCGAGAACCCTCCCGCCGACTCAAAGACCGCCGGCAGCCGCTCTTCGCTTTCCGCCGTGGATGTGAGCGAGACGCGCATGATGTTGCGCAGTTCGGTGGGTTCGGTGCCATCCACGGCCAGCATCAGCGATTGCTTCAAGAATGGATCCTCGATCGATGGCAGGTCCCTGTCCAGCGAAACCACGCCATTGCGCCGGGCCTTGTTGGCAAGAGTTACAAGGGTCCGGATGAGCTGGTCATTTTGGGCTCGCGGGGCGGCAAAAACCCGCGCCAGGCTGCGGGATGCCGCCACTACGGTGGTGAGCGGAAACTGGATAAGCACCGCCCCGAGCGTACCGCCAAATACGATCAGCGCCGCGGTGGGCTGCAGGATCTGGCCCAGGTTTCCGCCCTCGATGAGCAACCCGGCAAGAATGCCGGCAACTGCCAGCAACACTCCACCAACACTCGCTTTATCCATGAACCGCTCCTGGGACAATCGTGCGCGCATACCTTTTTTTTCGGCCCCATCGACGAGGTAAGACCCGCATCCGCGGCGTCACAAGAATCGATGGCCCTTTCGGTTTCATCGCTTACGCACCGTGGAACGGATCGCGCCGCAACTCAAGTGCGGGGCCGCGTTGGCCGGCAGCGTCCAGGCTGGCAATGGAAACAACTCGGTGCAGCTCTCCCGACGCCGTGCGCCAGGCCACTGCGGCCAGCAGGCGCGCCCGGTACGCCAGCACCCGCTCCGATACCTCGGCGCAGGTCTCGCGCACAATCAGCTTTTCTCCATTGATCAGCGTAAGCATGGTGTCCGGAGAGGCTTCGGCGGTTTTGATCAAATCGCTGTTCAAAACAATCGATGTGCCGTTGAGCCGTGTAAGTTCGATCATGGGCCGGATACCTCCTTTGCGATGCTTATCGGCTGATGAGGCCAAAGGTTAAAAGTTTTGAACAAAAAGTGCGAAAGTGTCCCCGGCTGGACACATTCGCGGGGTCCATAAAGTCCCCAACCCCGGTGCCGAAGAAGAGGCCAGATGCGACGGTAACCGAACCGGATGCAGCCACCCATGGTTAGACAAAAATACGGGGGCGCCTGCCGTGAAAGGGCCGCAAATCCACGCATCCAACAAGGAGAACCCCATGTCCCTGGGTGTCTTGAATAACCTCTCCGCGATGTATGCGGAAAACAACCTGAATAACACCACCAACAGCCTGAACACCGTGCTGCAGCAGTTGTCTTCCGGTTCGAAGATCAACTCCGGCGCGAATGACGCCGCCGGCCTTTCCCTGGTGGATGGCCTGCAAGCCAACTCTCAGGCTCTTACCCAGTCGCAAACCAACGCAACCGAAGGTGTGGGCCTGTTGCAGGTTGCCGATGGCGCTCTCTCGCAAGTGACAAGCCTGCTCAACCGGGCCGTGACGCTGGCTACCGAAGCCTCGAACGGCACCCTCAACTCCAGCCAGGATATGGCGGCCAATCAGGAATACCAGTCGATTCTTTCGGAAATCAACAACATCGGCACCACGACCACGTACAACCAGGAGCAGGTGTTCAACTCCAACACCAACATTTATACCGGCGACTCGTCGGCGACGGGCGCATCGATCGACAGCCTGAACATCCGCACACTGTCTTCTTCCAACGTCGGCGACACCAGCGGCACCATGGCTTACTCCAGCGGTCAGACTGCGAGCAACGTGTTTGTGGACCTCTCCAACGACGGCACAAATGCGCAACTTAGCGACAGCCTGGGCGCGGCGGGATCCTCGACCGCGATGGAAGTCACTTATCTGCAGCAAGGAGCGGACGGCACAACCACGACGGCCAGCGCGCCCATCACTGTTGGCTTTGGAACGCAATACGCCAACACCGCGCAGGGCTTGATCAGCGCCATCAACGGCGCGGGGCTGGGCCTCACTGCCACTTTCGGCACCGCTGCGGATGCGGGAGCCGGGGCTGTGGCTGCGGCCGAAGACTCCAACTTCGGCGGCGGCGGCGCCAGCGATACCGGCATCATCATCTCCGGCGTCGGCGTCGGCGTGAGCCCGACGCTCGCTTCGGGCAACAACGTGGCCCAAGGCAACGGTGTTGGCGAAATCGGAACCATGGCGGTCGGCGTCGCGAACGATGCGATAGCGGGATCGCTCAACGTGGTGGATTCAAGCGGCAAGAGCCACGCCATTACTCTGGGAACGGCTGGCTCCACAGACACCCTTGGCAACCTGGCGGCCACGATCAATGCCTCCGGCTGGGGCATCACGGCGAACCTGTCTGCCGTTCTCGCTGGAGTCGTGACCAATGAGAACGCCACGCCCGCCGCCGCAACAACCATGGTGCTCACTTCGGCAACCTCCAAGGCGAGCATCGCCGGATCGGGCTTCACCGATGCAACCGTCGCAGACCCGACCATGTTGAGCAATACGCCCACCCCCGGCGCCCAGTTCGACAGCACGGTCGGCAAGCTGACCATCTCCGCCGGAGGAGCTTACGGAGATACCCTTGCCGGCAGCATGACCATCGGCAGCCAGAAAATCACAATCGGCGCAGCCGACGACACGCTGGCCTCGCTGGCGTCCACCATCAACGCGGGCGCCTACGGAGTAACGGCCAACTACAGCCAGGCCAATGCGGACATCGTGTTCACGTCCAGCAACTCCAACATGGTCCTCACCGACACCACCACGGATACCAGCAACGCCGGCGCCGCCAACATAGACGCAGGCTTCAATGCGATCTCCGCCGCCGCGCCCGCCTCCACGAATGCGTCTGCGTATGAGAGCGTGGGCATCGGCTTCACCAGTTCCGCCACCGCTACCGCCGGCATCGTCGATTACTCGACGGCCGTGTCGGTGGGGGGAAACGAAACCTACGGCGGCACAGGCTCCTACAGCACCGTGGGAGCCAACGATGTGAAAGCCAACGTGGGCCTCGTCTCCGACTTGAGCGGCACCAACGGGATCGCCACCATCAGCTACGCCGACCAGTCCGGCCAATCGCTGAGCGCCACCGATCTGTCCAACCAGACAGACGCGCAAACCGCGCTGACCAGCCTGAACAAGGCCATCACGGATGTGGCGGCCCAGGACGGCTACATCGGCGCGCAGATCAACACGCTGAACTCCGTAAGCTCCGTTCTCAGCACGCAGTCTGAGAACGTAACCTCGGCGCAGAACGCGGTCCAGGCCACCGATTATGCGTCGGCAACCTCCAACATGTCCAAGTACGAAATCCTCAGCCAGACTGGAATTTCGGCCCTGGCCCAGGCCAACAGCATGCAGCAGGAAGTAACCAAGCTGTTGCAATAAACCGGTGAAAGCAAGCTAGAGAAGGGCGCCCACGCGGCGCCCTTCTCTGCGTGCGGAGACGAGGACCCGCAGAACAGCCCGACGCATGGATGCCGGGTGGGCTAATGTTGCCGATTGATAAGCCGATGAATCCAGTGCGCCGAAAAGCCTTTCAGACCTCTGACAGGCCAGGTCGATACCACGATTTCAATACTCCAAAGAAAGATGCAGTCAGGATTTATGAGGCAGTTCCAATTAGTCTTGTGCCGGTATGGATGCAAGGCTGCTTGATTTGACTTGAGAGGATGCGATGGGAACAGTGGGGCTGAGTTTCGGTTCGCCTACCAGCGGAGCAGGATTTGACGTGAGCTCGACCGTGGCTTCGATCGTCGGCAATCTGCGGAATGTCGAAACTCCATGGAAGACCCAGCTCACGAGCCTGGACAGCGAGGACACCGCAATTTCGAGCCTGGGAACGCTGTTCTCGAATCTTTCCAACGACATGAGTTCGCTCACCGATCTGGAGGGCATTCTTTCGGAGAAGACGGGCTCCAGTTCCGACACCAACGTACTCAGCCTGACCGCCGCAAACTCGACGGCGATTGCCGGAACGCACACCGTCACCGTGACCGATCTGGCGCAAACGTCGAGCGGTTATCTGGCGCCCATCGCCAACGCTTCCGACGTGCTCTCCGGCTCCATCACGCTTCAGGCGGGCACTGGCGGCACGGCGCAGACTATCGTCATCGGCGCGGCCCCCAGCACGCCCGCGGCCAACACCATCTACACCGGCAGCGGCGTCAACACGCTGGCCGGAGTGGCCAAGGCCATCAACTCGTCCGGCGTGGGCATTGACGCAAGCGTGCTTACAGACGCCACCGGCTCGCGGTTGAGTCTTGTCTCTGGCACTTCGGGCGAGGCTGGAAACATCCAGGTCACCGGGAACACCATCGCAGATACCAGCAACACGACCACGATCGTTCCAACTTATAGCGGCACGGCCGGTTCCGGAACGTCGTACTCAATTGGAACCCTGGCTCCAATTGCCAATGCGGCCGGCGATAAGCTCTCCGGCTCCATTTCCATCCAGGTGGGTAACGGCACGGCGCAAACCATCGATCTCGATGATTCCGACAACACGCTCATCGGGCTTGAAGACGCCATCAACACGCCAGGCATCGGCGTGACGGCTAAAATTGTGACCAACTCGGATGGGTCGTCGAGTCTCTCGCTCACATCGCAAACCCCGGGCGCCGACGGGACCCTGGCAGTGACCTCGAACATAACCGACACTACCAATTCGCTGGCATACACCTCTCCAGTGGCGGGCGAGAATGCAAATCTGACGGTAGACGGCATCGATCTGTCCAGCGCCTCGAACACCGTGGCGAATCTCATTCCCGGCGTAACGTTTCAGTTGCTCGCGCCCAGTTCGAATAACGAACAGGTTCAGGTAATCATCGGCAACGACAATACCGATGTTGAGAGCACGGTAAACCAGTTTGTGTCCGACTACAACTCCCTGGTGAGCGCCATGAACACGCAGGAAGGGAACGATGCTTCGGGCAATCCCGAGCCACTGTTCGGCTCACCGACGCTCACGCTGCTGCAGCAGCAATTGATGAACGGCGTGAATACCGAGAATCCGAACGGCTACCTTGATTCGATTAAGAAGTCATCCGACACGCTGTCCGGTTCCATCCAGATCGCGGTTGCCGGCGGCCTGCCCCTGAATTTCTCCGCCACATCGGGCGCCGTTGGGTTGGCCACAAGTGGCACTCTGACATCTTTCGGCGCTAACGATACGCTCTCCGGGTCGATTTCGATCCAGGCGGGCGACGGCGCAGCGCAGACTGTTGTTATTGGGGCCGCGCCAAGCCAGCCCGCGGCCAACACCATTTACACCGGAAGTGGAGTAAACACGCTCGCCGGGCTGGCCGGCGCAATTGCCAATGCGAACATCGGAGTGACGGCAACTGTGACGAACAACTCGCTTTCGCTATCGCTGAGCAGCGGGACGACCGGCGCGTTGACGGTGAATTCAAGCGTTGCCGACACCACTGCGCAAACCATCGGCGTCCCAACCTCGACTGGAAACAACACGCTCGGCGGCCTGGCAAGTGCGATCACCTCGGCGGGTATCGGGGTAGCGGCCAGCGTGGTCACCGGAAGCGCCGGTTCGCAGTTGGTTCTGGTGTCGAACACCGCTGGATCGAACGGTGCGCTGACCGTTACCTCATCGATCGAGGACACCACAACCAACAACGCGCTGAAGTACAACACCAGCGGGTCGGACATCAACAGCCTGACCAGCCTGGGTATCGGCGTCAACAACGACGGATCGCTCACGCTGGACGCAACCAGCCTGGATTCGGTGCTGAACTCGGACTACAGCGGCGTGGTGGGCTTCTTCCAGAATGCAAACAGCTGGGGCCAGACATTCTCTACCATCCTGACCAATTCAGGCACCAGCGCGGCGACAGGGATTCTGGCGCTGGCCTCAAGTTCCAACAGCAACATCGAATCCACCCTCAATGCGGATATCTCGAAGGAGAACAGCCTGATCTCTGTGCAACAGGCCAGCCTGACCGCCGAATTGAACAGCGCCAACGAGATCATGCAGCAACTGCCTTCGCAACTGAATGGCGTCAACGAACTCTACTCGGCGATTACCGGGTACAACCAGAACTCAGGCGGCTAAGGAGCCTTACTGCGATGGGAAGTTATCAGGAACATGCATTGGAAGGCGCATCGGCCGTCGATTTGGTTGTGGCGCTCTACGACGGAATTCTGCGCTTTCTTTACTCCGCCAGCTCCGCGGTCGAGCGCGGAGACCAGAACGGCCGCAGGGTCGCCGTGAAGCGCGCCCTGGATATCATCATCCACCTGCAGGCGCGGCTGCGCATGGATGTGGGCGGCCGGCCGGCACAGGTACTCAGCGAGTTCTATGCGGCTATCTTCTCTGAGGTTCTGCAGGCTTCGCAATCGGCCTCGCGACAGAAATTCGAGCACGCCATCGATTGCGTCCGAAACGTCCGCGATGCCTGGCGTCAGGTGGCGCGCGACCCGGAAGTCAATCCCGCCCCGCTCCAGGTCATCTCAGCCGCCTCCAGGCGCGCCAAAGCCGGCTTGGAAAGCGAAGATTACAGCGCCGATAGCTTTGCCCACTCCAGATGGAATGCGTGAAAGAAAGGGACTAAGAGACCAGGGAATTAGCCCCTCAGTCCCTTACCCCCCTGACCCCTGCCTCGATCATCCGGCCACTGTCAACTCTTCTTCCAGTTGCTGCTTCTGGTAGAGCCCGGCATAGTACCCTTCCGCCGCCAGCAAATCGTCGTGGCGGCCCATCTCCACAATCCGTCCCCGGTCCAGCACGGCAATCTGGTCGGCATTTCGCACCGTCGACACGCGGTGCGAAATCAAAATCGTCGTGGCCGACGAAGTGTACCCGCGCAGCCCGTTCAAAATGCGCTCTTCCGTATACGTGTCCACGCTGGCCAGCGCGTCGTCCAGAATCAGAATCGCCGGCCGCCGCAGCAGCGCCCGCGCAATGGCCGCGCGTTGTTTCTGCCCGCCGCTAAGCGTCACTCCCCGCTCCCCCACCATCGTCTCAAAGCCCTGCGGAAACTCCTCGAACTCCGCCCGTATGTGCGCCGCCTCCGCCGCCTCCAGCGTCTCCTCCGCCGTCGCATGGGGCGCGCCAAACGCCAGATTCTCCCTGATCGTCTCGCTGAACAGAAATGTTTCCTGCGGCACCATGCCGATATTTCGCCGCAGCACCGCCAGCGGATACTCGCGCACCCCCCGCCCATCAATCCGCAGCTCGCCCTCCGGCGCCTCATACATCCGCGAAATCAAATTCACCAGCGTCGACTTGCCCGAACCCGTGGGCCCCACGATAGCCAGGCTCGATCCCGCCGGTATCCGCAGCGAAATATCGTGGAGCACTGGCGTCTCTCCATAACTGAAGTTCAGGTCACGAAATTCAATCTCCCCCTTCAGCACCGTGTCCACGCCAATCGACGCATCCGCCGCGCTGTCGTCGATCGCCGGCACAGCCTTCAGCAGTTCGTCGATGCGCACAATCGAAGCCGTCCCCCGCTGAAACAGATTCACCACCCAGCCCACCGCGATAATCGGCCAGATCAGCATGATCATGTACGTGTTGAACGCCACAAACTCGCCTACCGTGATGCGGTGGGCAATCACCAGGTGCCCGCCGGCCATCAGCGTAATAATCATCGACACGCCCAATATGAACTCGAGCGTCGGCCAAAGCATGCCCATCAGCTGCACCAGCCGCAGCGCCCGCGCAATGTACCGCCGATTGAGCTGCTCAAAAAGCCCAATCTGCGACTCTTCCCGTGCAAACGCGCGTATCAGCCGCGCGCCCGAGTAGTTCTCCTGCGCCTGCGACGAGATCTCCGAGAAGCTGGCCTGGATGCGCTCGAACCGGTCGTGAATCCGCGTCCCGAAGTACTGCACCAGAATGCTCGCCACAGGCATGGGAGCGAGCGCCACCAAAGTTAAATAGGGGCTGATGTGCAGCACAAAGAACAGCGCGCCGACGGTGAAAAAAACCGTGTTGGCGCTATACATCAGCGCCGGCCCCAGCATCATGCGGACAGCGTTCAGGTCGTTGGTTAGCCGCGCCATGATGTCGCCGGTTCGGTAGCGCTGATAGAACCCCGAGTCCTGCCGCTCCAGCACCCTGAAAAGGTCGTTCCTCAGGTCGAACTCAATCTCCCGCGAAATGCCGATCAGAATCCATCGCTGCGCGTACAGGAAGATCCCTTTCACCAGCGCAATCCCCACCAGCAGCCCGGCAAACTCCACAATCCTCTGCCGCGTCACCCCGTGCTTCATCTCGTCGATGGCTGCTTCAATCACCTTGGGAAACAGCACCCAAACGGCGTTGGTGGCAATCACTGACAGGCTGCCCCACAGGTATCCCCATCGGTAGCGGCGCATGTAGCCGAAGAGCGGGCGCAGGTCTCGAAGCATAGGTTTTATTGTACCGGGCGCGCGCGTCGGGGGCGGATGGGTTGCTAGACCTTGCCGTGAAACAGAAGGCTGGCGCCAGTCCCGATGATGTCTTCAAACAAGCTGAGGGTGCCCCCGGTCCCTAGCTTTTGGGGACCGGGGATGGAACCACCATGCCGCCCAACCCTCCCGGTTGGAGTATTCTCGCAGTGTATGAAAGGCCAGCGCGTCCGTTATCAGCAAACGGAGGATTTTCACTCGCCTGGCCTTCAGCAGTTTCCGGCGTCGGCCATACCTGTCGACGGTGGTGGCGAGGGAGCTTTTTGAAGATGCGCTGGAGCGCGTTCGGCTACGTTATCTGTTTGCAGTTGCTGGCTACGTGATCACGCCGGAACACGTGCATCTGTTGGTCAATGAGCCAGCGCGCGGGCTTCTATCCAGAACCGTTCAGGCCCTCAAGCTGTCGGCTTCGATGCGCAGCCGCGAAAGACCCTTTTGGCAGGCGCATTATTACGATTACAACGTGCCATCGCACCATAAGTTCATGGAGCGTGTTTCACAAACCTGCTTTGTATCAGGGCACGACTTCAGTCGTGCCGAAAAGGGCCGGATTGACGAGGGGTTTTAACCCCTGAGGGACGACTTTCCAGACGCGCAGGCCATTTATGAAACACGCGGTGCGGAGGTTGCGCTATATTCATCGCAATCGATTCTCCCTCACCGGTCCCCGAAAGCGAGGGACCGGTGGCACCCTCAACTTGGTAATGCGCGGTATGAGACCAGGGCCACCCGCCAGGCGTTGAAGGCCGAGGTCGCGGTTTGGGCTTATTGCCTGATGCCCAACCATGTTCACCTGATCCTGAAACCGACGCAGACAGACGGCCTTGGCCGCGCCGTGGGAGAAACCCATCGGCGTTACACCAACTTCATCAACGCTCGGGCACGGTGGACAGGCCATCTATTTCAGAGTCGCTTTGCCTCGGTTGTGCTGGACGATACTCACCTGATCCGCGCCGTTCGTTACGCGAGCATGAACCCGGTGCGCGCCCGCCTGGTGGCGCGGCCTGAGGAGTGGAAGTGGTCCAGCGTCAGGACACACCTTTCCGGCCTCGACGATGCGCTGGTTACTGTGCGGCCAGTCCTGGATAGGATTCCTCATCTGAAAGAGCTGCTGCAAGTGGAAACGCAGGACGATTTCAGCGACCTGCGCCGCGCCGAAGCCACGGGACGCCCACTCGGCGCACCGGAGTTCGTCACCGGCTTGGAGAATCTACTAGGCCGCAGGATCGCTCGGCGTGCCCCTGGACGCAAACCCACAGGCGAAGTTCCCACCACGGAGCAGTTACAATTGTTGTGAATGGGTATCATGTCCCCCTATTTCCCTATTTCCCCCTATCACCCCCCAAAGAGGGTATGGCGCGCGTCAAGAAACTGGCCGCGTGGCTTGATAACAGCTACCCCTCAGCCGCGGCAAGCCTGATGGAAGGTCTGGAAGAATGCTTCACCATCAACCGGCTGGATCTTCCGCCTTCTCTGCACCGTTGCTTGGCGACAACTAACATCATCGAGAGCCCCCACGCCGGAGTGCGAATCCAGACCCGCCGTGTTACACACTGGCAGAATGGAAAAATGGTTCTGCGGTGGATGGCCTCGGCGTTTATCCGAACCGAAAAGCGGTTCAACAAAATCATGGGCCACCGCGACCTCTGGGCCCTGGAAGCGATCCTCAACCCCACAGCGGCCGCCAGCCGAAAGGCGGCGTAGTAACATCAACCTAACCGCTGCCACTTTCAACTGCGCGCGGGAAATGCTCGCAAAGGTCGCGGACATACATCTTGTTGTGGAGGCTTGATGGCGCATCGTGGTACATGCAGGTTCGCTTCTCTTTATTCAACATGTGCCGGACAAGCGCTGACCGATAGAGCAACAGCGCTGTTGTGTGTCTTCCGTCTCGCTCCCGGGTTGCTGGTCCTCTTTATCCTGGGCCTGCCCGTAGCCTCCTCAGGTCAAGCCTCCGCGGTCGATCCCACGGCTCAGGTCGTGTCGCTTCGAGGGGACGCGGGTGGCAGGCGCTTCGATGGAATCGGCGTGGTCAATGGTGGCGGGGCGACATCTGTCCTGTTGAAGGACTACCCCGAGCCGCAGCGCAGTCAGATTCTCGATTTGCTGTACAAGCCGAAGTTCGGCGCCTCGGTGGGCGCGCTTCTGGTTGAGATCCCCGGCGACGGCAACTCCACCCAGGGCTCGATGCCCAGCCACATGCATACCCGGGACGATCTCGAATACCATCGCGGCTACATGTGGTGGATCCTCCAGCAGGCGAAGGCTCGCAATCGCAATCTGACGCTGATCGCAACTCCCTGGAGCGCGCCCGGCTGGGTGGGAAATGGGAACTTCTGGTCGCAGGACGCCGCCGACTACGACTTGAAATGGCTGCAGGGGTTGAGGAAGGTCTACGGACTTGAAGTAAACTCGGTTGGCGTTCGAAACGAGAAGGGTTCAAGCTTCGATTTCGCCAGCATGCTGCGCAATACGCTCAACGCCAACGGCTTCGAAAAGGTGAAGGTTCAGGGGTTCGACAACTGGCCGGCGGACAAGCTCGCCTTTGTGAAGGAGATGCTGACCGACCCGGCCAAGCGTAATGCGCTGGACATTCTGAGCGCACACACGCTCGTCGACACGCCGCCGACCGACGCGGACAAGCTGCGGCAATGGTCCGACGAGCTGCACAAGCCCGTGTGGAACAGCGAGGAGCACGTCTACAAGAAGGGTTTCGACGACGCCATCAGCATCGTCCAGGCCTTCAACCTGAATTACATTCGGTGCAGTGCCACGCTGATCGTGAACTGGTACGACATCGCCGGGGTGTATCCGATGGAGAGCTATTCGGAGGATCCCGCCGCGCTGCTGGCGCGCTCGCCCTGGAGCGGAAACTACACCGTGCGCGAGGCCTTGTGGGGTTACGCGCACTACGGCCAGTTCGCCGAGCCCGGCTGGCAGTATCTGAGCGGCGGATACGGCGAATTGGCCGGTGGAGGCTCCTTCGTCACGCTCAAGTCGCCAACAAACGACTACAGCGTCATCGTCGAGAGCAAGGACGCGAAGGCGTCGCAAAAGATCCGCTTCAGCATTGGCACCGGGCTGTCCAAGAAGAAGCTCACCGTCTGGCGCAGCAACGCGCAGGAACAGTTCGTGCAGCAGGCGGATATCGAGCCGATTGACGGCGTTTTCACGCTGAACGTCGATCCTCAGTCGATCTATTCCGTAACAACGACCACCGGGCAGCAGAAGGGCAGCTTTGCGGACATCCCAGATGCCAAGCCATTCCCGTTCCCCTACTTCGAAACCTTCGACAGTTACGCCGCGCCGGGGGATTATGGATACCTTCCGCGCTACACAGCGGATATCGAAGAAGCGTTCGAGATCGCAAACTGCCCGGAACGCTCAGGGATGTGTCTGCACCAGACGGTGGCTCGACAGCCGAACTCGTGGGCCCCGGAGTGGAAGCCGTACACCATCCTTGGCGACGAGCACTGGCAAGATTACGAGGTGAGTTCGGGCATCTACCTGAAAGCCGGAGACTCCGCCGGAGTGATGGGCCGGATCAATTTTGTAGGCTGGGGGTACGGCACGGACCCGAAGGGATACTTCCTGGAGATGAGCTCCGAGGGATTGTGCCGCCTGATCGCGATTCGCGGGCCAAAAGACAAGAATGCGCCCGTGGGCGACGCCGAGCAGCAGGCCCTGCTGAAAGGCCAGAAGAGCGCGAGTCAGGGAGGCGAACTGGTCCTGGGGTCTGTCCAACTGCCGGCCATTCACGCTGGTTCGTGGCACACGCTCAAACTTGTCTTTCAAGGCTCGAACATCGCGGGCGTGGTCGATGGGAAGCAAGTCCTGACTGCAAACGACAGCCTCTACAAGACGGGCATGGCCGGGCTGATGGCCGATGGCGACGATAAAACCCTGAGCACGCCTTACTATGACAATCTCGTGATCCAGAAAGATGGTGCCCCGACTCCTCCACCATCATTCGCTGGGCCCGGACAGACCGCGATTTATAAGCCGTAAGGCTGAGCGCTGATAAAGGAGTGGATTTGGACACGTGTTTCTTCGCGGCTTGGAAGATATGGCGGAGAGGGGGGGATTCTCCTCGGCCATCTTCCGGCTCCATTCAAAACAAAGCAGATAAGCCGAAAACCCGCTCCAATGATGGGTTTTTCGAACCCGGCCCCAAAGGCGAGCGACCGGGGGCACCCTCAACTTGGTTTGGAAAGATTAGCAAGACTGGGGCCACCCGCCCCTTTAAAGCAAATGACTGGAGAAAATGGTCGGCCCTGGAGGACGATTTTAGAACTTTTCTGCTCCGTGCGGGATGAATCCGACCGAGCCTGGTTCCTCTTAGTAGCTGGAATTCCGGCGAATAGGTATCAGGTCCCCCCTATTACCCATAGAAGAAGAATCGGACGGCAAGCGATTGCCTCCCACAGAAGCAGGTCAAGAGATACCACGAATATAACAAGGAGCTGAAAACCAGAAGCGCGCAAGGGGTCAATTAAGATCGACAACTCCGTGAGCAATGTTGCCTAATCTTATCCCGCCGATGGTTCAGGCCTGTGGATCGGCTAGGATGGTAACCAAGCAATCATTGGGATTTGCGGAACCGAAGCTTCGCAGACCAACTCCGGCGAGGGCCAATCAATAATGCCGACAGGCACACACGAACAAACGATCAACACCGCCCTCGGCGAAGTTCTTCACGGACTGGGACGCCAATGGACACTTCGCTCAGAAAACGTTGGCAGGATATTTGAGGAGGGCGGCCGCCCTGACATCCTCGTCGAAAAGTCAGACGGGTGGCCTATCGTTATAGAGGCAGAAGTCGCTAACCATCGTCAAGCTGAGATCGAGGCCAGGTCGCGCCTCGGCAACCGGCTGATCTCTACGGGCAACCTAGTCCATGCATCAATCGCGTTGGTATATCCCGACAATTTGCGAAGCCACCACGGCGCGGGACTGAGGGCGCGACTTCGGGAGGCCGAGCTAGAGTACGTACTTTTCACGGTCCAACCAAACGGCCAAGCCGCGCGGCTCCCAGCAGAGGGGTGGCTAAAGGGCGGAATTGCCGAATTGGCAATCCTGTTGCACCGGTCGAGCATTCCGGCCTGGCGTGTTGAAGCCCTTGCAGACGCTTTGGAACTTGGTGTTAACCGCACAGCGGCTTTACTTGACGCAAGGCATCCACCGGGCAGCCCCCTAGGCACGGCGGTCGCAGCGACTCTTAGCCAACATGACGATCCCGCAGGACAGAGCCGGCGAATGGCGATGACAGTCCTTGTCGACGCCATAGTGTTTCATGTCGCGTTGGCCGAGGCCGAGTTGCAAGTACAGGACACAGTGCTGGGGCAGCGGAGCGTTTTGCCACCCACAGACTTTCGGCCACATGGGGTCTTTCGACCGTCAGCAATTGTTGACGAATGGCAGAAGATTTTGGGGGTCAACTACTGGCCTATCTTCCATACCGCCTCGTCCATTGTGCAATGTCTGCCCACCCCAACGGCGGCTGCTATTCTCGACCGCCTCTGGGAAACGGCCGAGAACTTAGTTGCTGGCGGGGTAACACGGTCTCATGATCTGACTGGCGTCGTCTTCCAACGGCTGATTGCCGACCGAAAGTTCCTCGCGACCTACTACACGATGCCAAGTGGCGCCGCTCTCTTGGCTGGGTTAGCGATACCTATGGACCGTCCAATCGTTGGAAATGGATGGAGCGACGCGAACGCACTCGCGGCAGCACGAATTGGAGATTTCGCTTGCGGCACCGGAACGCTGCTTTCGACCGCTTACCAGCGTATAGGCTTATTGCATGAGATCCACGGCGGGAATCCTAAGGAGTTGCACCCGACGATGATGCAGAGTGGCCTCGTCGGCCTCGATGTCCTGACGGTGGCGGTGCATCTCACGGCCGCAATGTTGGCCGGTTCACATCCGGATACGCCATTTGAGGGCGAGTGCCTCCTCACGATGCCGTACGGTAGCCATCAATGGGGGGTTTGCGTTGGCTCGCTGGACCTCCTACTGGAGCAGCCGGAATTCGACATCATACAAGCCGCCGCCATAACTGCAGGGGGACGAGGCGCCGAAGAAGTCAGAGATCTTATGTTCCGTGTTGGACACCGTCACTTCGATCTAGTGATTATGAATCCACCATTTACCCGACATGGAGCCCGCGAAGGAGACCGAACCCTAGTCCATAACCCCGCGTTCGCGGCCTTTGGCGCTGACGAGGAAGAACAGGACCGGCTCTCAGAGAGACTGAAGTACGTATCGGGCGAAGGGCGAGCCCACGGCCACGCAGGGCTAGCATCGTTCTTCGCTGAACTGGCACACAGAAAGCTTGCCCCAGGCGGAAAGCTTGCGCTTGTCCTCCCGCTGTCATCGATGAGCGGCATGTCCTGGGACGGCATCCGTGAACAGTGGAGGTCAGAGTACTCATCCTTGATTATCGTTACAATTGCGGAGGAGAGCTCTCACACCCGTTCTTTTTCGGCAGACACTGGGATGGCCGAGTGTCTATTGGTGGCAATTAAATCGCCACCTTCCGCTGAGCCACGAGCTGTATTCGTGATCCTGTCAGGCCAACCGAAACACACGTTACAGGGTGAACTGATCGCACACGCGATCACACACACAATTTCTGATTCAAGCATTCGCAGGTTGGAAGACGGGCCGTTCGGAGGCTCTCGAATTCTCCTCGGCGAATCGGTTGTCGGGGAAGCGGTCGATTGCCCACTCCCAGTCGGCGGGGCGTGGCAGATGGTTGGAATCAAAGATGTGTCCCTGGGGCAAACAGCCCACCAATTGACCAATGGCCGCCTCTGGGTAGACGGGATGGGCTCCGGAAGTCCGGCGCTAATCCCGGTTTGTTCGATCGAAGAGGCGATCCAACGGATTGGACCACACCATCTGGATATTGCTGGGGCGCAGGTTAAGGCCGACGGCTTACCGCAAGGCCCATTCGAGAAGATAGGAAATGTCCCCGCTGGCGCGGCCTACCCATGTCTTTGGAACCATGAAAGCAGCAAAGAAAGGACCCTGATCGTATTACCAGACTCACATTGTCGCATTCGCCAAGTGGGCGGAACGGTACCCTCCGCCCTTCAGGAGAGAGCGGAGGCGCGTTGGGCCACGGCAGCGCGCGCGCATTACGCCTGCGAGGTGCGTTTCACATCGCAATCATTGATCGTGGCGATGACGCCAGAACCAGCTATAGGTGGCCGTGCCTGGCCCACCGTAGTGTTCGCGAACCCTGCTCATGAATACGCATTTGCGCTGTGGTGTAATTCCACCCTCGGCCTGCTGTGTCATTGGTGGATGTCAAACAAAACACAGGAGGGTCGGGGGACGACCACGGTAACGAGCATCCCAGCGATTTCGACTCTCAATGTCCATGCAATACCGGTGGCCTCGCACGCGCGAGCACGGGATGCTTTTGAGCGGCTGTCCGATCAGAGGCTCCTCCCGTTCGACCAAATTGACGAGGACGTCGTACGCGCCGAGATCGATCGGAGTCTAATTGTCGAAGTGCTCGGTTTAGACCCCTCGCTTTGTTCGCCAGGTGGACCAGTGGAACGATTAAGACGAAAACTTGCGGCGGAGCCACAAATCCATGCTGCCAAGGCTACCCGCCTCGTGTTCACGACTGAAGGCGAAACAAGCATTCGTAGGCTCGAAAGGACTTAGACGCGATCCGCTCGCTTAACCGTCTCACCCGGATTGGGCGGGTGGCGCACCCTGCCTTTAAAAACCTGACCATCCCCACAACTGGGGGTGCCCCATCCTTCGCGGCATTTTGCGAAGGATGGGCTCGCAGGAACCTCGACCGGCGGGTGTCCGGCCCCTCGCCTTTGGGGACCGGTGATCAAGACCGCACCGAATCCCCTTGCCCCACCGTACCCATTTCGGGTACACATGACCCCGAAATGGGTACAGCCGCCATCCTCTCCGAAACCCTCTTCGGCCGCACGCGCGGTGCGGTCCTCGCCGTGCTCTACGGCCACATGGAAATAGGGGGACATGATACCTATTCCCCCACCTACAGCTTCCGCCAAACCGCAGATGCGCTCAAAGAGAACCGGATAGGCGAGATCCGGGTTCTTATTGAGCCGCCGGCATTCCGGAGATCTACTCCTTTTCAGGAGCGGCGGGTTCCGGCCCAGGCATTTCGGCAATCGGCACGTAGTTCACAATCGCCGTAAGAATCGCCCGCGCTTCCGCCTCCATCGACCGCCCGTTCATCGCGGCGCGGACCCTTAGCTTCTGTTTGACTTGGGGCAAGAGGTCGCGGATCAGCAGCGTCGCCATAGGGGTCCATTGTACCGCGATAATGCTAGCATTGATATCGAAGATATCAACGATATCGAAAACTAGGGTAAAAACCCTTATCTGAGGCCCAAAAAGCGCATCGAAAACACTGTTATTCGCGCCTATTTGGCACTAAAACGGCCTTATTTAGTGTCATTTTGCTTATTTTGTCACGCGCTTGCCGGAACACATTGGCACCTGCACCGTGGTCCGTTCTCACATCGCAGCCGGAGCATATAACCACACTCACGGCGACGCGCCAGATGAATACCAGCGTCGTTTTATGTCGGCGTTCTCAGCAGCAGGTAGCCGCCCGTCAGGCCGAAGAGAATATCGGGGGACCAGGCGGCGAGGGCGGCGGGGAGATAGTTGTGGTTGCCCATGGCTCCGAAGAGCGAGTCGGCCACAAAGTAAGTCAGCGCTACAAAGATGGCGACTGCGATGCCGGTCAGCGAACCTCTGCGGCCCATGGAGAGCGCGAAGGGAATGGCCAGGATTGCCATCACCATGGCGATGAGCGGGTAGGCGAGCTTGTGCCACAAGGCCACGCGCAGGACCATGGTGTCGAAGCCGCTCTGGCGCATGTCCGCAATGTAGCTGCCGAGCTGGCCGAAGCTCATCTCCTGCGCCTGCTTCGTTTCCTTGGTGAAATATCCGGGGTCTTCGTGAATCTCGGCGAATGTGGTTTGCTGAAAGGTGCGATAGCTGTTTTCGACCACCGCCGCGCCTTCAAAGTCGCGCTGCCAGCCGTTGAGGAAGCGCCATGCGGATTTTTCCGGGTCCCAGATCGCGCGGGCGGCAAAGATGCGGCGCGAGATGGCGAAGGTGGACGGATCGAACTCGAAGACTGCGAGGTTGGCGAACTGGTTCTGGCTGGGATCGAAGAACTGGTAGTAGAAAATGCGGCCGGGTTCGCCGGGCCCCGGCTCGCCGAAGATCCAGTTGTGTTCCGGATGCGTGACGGTCTGCGGCGGCTTTCCTTTGATGATGTTGCGCAGCGCCTCCTGGCGGCGATTGGCCTGGGGTAGGTAGTACTCGTCGAAGAGGAACAGGCTGACGGACAGGATGGCGGAGATGGTGACAATGGGAACCACCAGCCGGTAGAGGCTGATGCCGGTGGCCTTCATGGCGATGAGCTCGCTGTTTCGGTTGAGTACGCCGAACGTGACGAGCACGGCGATCAGGACCGCGAGCGGAGCAATCTGGTAGATCATGTAGGGCGTCACGTTGATAAGGTATTCGCCCACTATGTTGAGCGGGATGCGGTTGCGGAGGATGTCGCCTACCAGATCGAAGAAGTTGAAGACCAGTACCAGCACTACCAGGCCGATGAGTACCAGAGCAAACGTCTTCAGAAATTCAAAGACGACGTATTTGTCGAGGATGCGCGGGAAGACACTGCGGCCTGTACGGCGCTTTGCGCGCGGTTGAAAGCGGCTCAACAGGCCGGCGTGGCGGACGCCATTGAGTCTGGCTGCGGAGTCGGCTTTTGGGGAGCGCGATGCCAAGCTCGCGATCGCTGCCAGAACGCGGCCTCCGCTGGCCATTTGCCACAGCAGAAAGAGGCCTCCGGCGGAAAAGAGGATGTTGGCGAGCCAAACCGCGGCGAATGCGGGGATTTTTTCCTGGCGACCGAGGGCGGTGCCGACGAGCGAAAGCGAATAATAGACGACGACCAGCGCAATGGTGAACACCCAAGCCGAGCTTTTGCCGCCGCGGCGCGAAGTGACGCCCAATGGAACTCCGACCAGCATGAGCACCAGGCAGGCGGCAGGATAGGCAAGACGCTTGTGGATTTCGATGAGAAACCGCCTGCCGTCGCGCGTGTGGAGGCGGTCGCGCAGTTCTTCCATTGACATGGCCAGGATGTCGTTATCCATGCGGCCCAGATGGCCCTCGCCCTGCTGGTTCAGGGCGAGTGGAAGGTCGGTGGTCTCGAATTTAGAGATGTTGTATTGCTGCGGATTGTCGGAGACGGTTTCGTGTTCGGTGCCGTTGCGCAGCAGCATGAGGAAATCCTGGCCGGAATCGCTGGCGACGGTGACTGAGGCGGCGGTGGTGATTTTGGGGGTTGAGGGGTCGGTAATGTCGGCCATGAAGACCTGACGCCAGTTGGCCGCGCCGGAGCCTGCAATTACGTTCTGCACATAAAGAACGGTGTTCTTGAAGTCTTCGTCGAAGACGCGTGGCTTGATTTCATAGGATGCCTGCGAGGCCAGCGCCTTGTTCATTTCGAGGATGGCTTGATTGGCGCGCGGCGCCACATAGAGGGAGTTGGCCAGCCCCAGCAGCGTGCCGCCGACTGCCACGATGGCCGAGACGCGGACGAAATAGCCAATGCCCAGTCCGGAGGCGCGCATGGCAATGATTTCGCTGTCGGCGGCCAGCCGGCTTAGCCCCAGCAGCACACCCACCAGCACCGCCATGGGAATGGTGACCATGAAGAAGTTGGGCAGCAGAAAGAGAACGACCTGGAGGACACTGCTGAAAGTGGAGCTGTTACGAACCACGGCGTCAAGGATATGCGGGAGTTCCTTCATCAGGAGGATGAAGGTGAATAGCACGCCACCGATGAGGGCGTTGGAGAGGATTTCGCCGAGGATGTAGCGGGTAAGGATGCGCACGGACAGGCTCTGGAGCTAGTTTATCTTGCCGGGGTGGGTTGCCAGCCGCGCAGGCGCAAGCTGTTGGCCAGTACGCAGACCGAGCTCAGCGCCATGGCTGCGGCAGCCAGCCAGGGTGTCAGCAGGATGTGGAAGCCAGGGTAGAGCGCGCCTGCGGCCAGGGGAATGCCCAGCAGGTTGTATCCGACGGCCCAGGCCAAGTTCTGGCGCATAACGCGGAGCGTTTGGCGGGCCAGGTCGAGAGCGGCGGGAATGGCGGAGGGTTGGGCGCGCAACAGCAGCACGTCGCCTGCTTCCTGGGCCAAATCCGCGCCCGATCCCATGGCGATGCCGGCATCGGCCTGGGCCAGGGCGGCGGCGTCGTTGATGCCGTCGCCCACCATGGCTACGCGCAGGCCGCTTTGCTGAAGTGCGCGAATGCGGGCCAGTTTGCCGGCGGGATCAAGACCGGCTTCGACTTCGGCGATTCCAGCTTGCTCAGCGATGGGAGCGGCCGCGATGGCGGAATCGCCGGTGAGCATGAGGATGCGCAGCCCGGATTGACGCAAGGATGCGATGGCCTTAGCCGCGTCTGGACGCAGTGCGTCGCGGGCGTCGAAGCAGCCAACGGGGGCTGGGCCGATCGCCATCAACAGCCGTGTTGAGCCGGGTTTGGCAGGGGGGATGCCGATTGGCAAAGGCGGTATGCGGAAGTCCTCAAACAGCGCTTCATTGCCTAGAAGCAGGTCGTTGCCTTCTACGGTTGCGGAAAGGCCCCGGCCCGGAACAACCTGGACATCCTCAGCCGCCGGCCAGGTGAGATCGCGGGCGCGGGCGGCGTCCACAATCGCATGAGCCAGAGGATGATTCGACCGCTCCTCGGCGGCGGCCGCCATGCGGAGAAGGACGTTTTCTTTGTAGCCAGGCGGCGATCCGGCCAGATGGATTGCCTCCAGCACCGGCCGTCCCACGGTGAGGGTTCCGGTCTTGTCGAGGACAATTACGTCGAGATGGGAAAGGCGCTCGAGTGCCTCGCCGCCCTTGAAGAGCACCCCGAGTTGCGCCCCCCGGCCAACAGCTACGGTGAGCGCTGCAGGCACGGCCAGTCCCATGGCGCAGGGACAGGCAATCACGAGCACCGCGACGGTGTTGGCCAGGGCAAGCGAGATGGAATGCGCGGCGATGAGCCAGACTGCGAATGTGACCACGGCCAAAGCCAGCACCACGGGGACAAAGATAGAGCTGGCGCGGTCGGCGAGCCGTTCCATGGGTGCGCGAGAACTCTGTGCCTGCTGGACCATGCGGGTGATCTGCGACAGCACCGTGGTTCCGCCGAGCGACTCCACCCGGCAAGTGACGGCTCCGTCGTAGTTGAGTGAGCCGGCAAGGACGCGGCCGCCTTGCTCACGGGGTAGGGGGGTGGGTTCGCCGGTGAGCATGGATTCGTCGACAGTGGTTCGACCTTCGAGGATGGTCGCGTCGACTGGAAACCGTTCGCCGGGCAGGACGAGAACACTCTCGCCGATTTGGATCTCCTCCAAAGGGACCACGTCTTCGACACCCGCGCGAATGCGGCGGGCAGTGACGGGGCGCAGACGAGAAAGTGAGTCCAGGGCAGCCAGGGCGCGCCGCTTGGCTCGAGCCTCCAGCGATTTGCCCAGGAGCAGAAATCCAATGATGAGCAGAACCGCGTCGAAGTAGACCTGGCGGTTGGGAGCCGGCCAAATGGTGGCATACGCGGAGTAGGCAAAGGCCACGCCCGTTCCCAGGCCGACCAGCGTGTTCATGTTGGTGGTTCCATGGCGCAGAGCACTGAGGGCGCTTGCATAGATGCCCCGGCCCGCCCACATCACGATTGCGGCTGTAAGAACCAGGAGAAACCAGCGCAGCGCATCCTTTGGCACCGCATAAAGCCATGGAAGGACGCGCATGAGTGCGTGGTCCAGTGGGCCCATATCGCTCCCGAGGGGCATGGCGAGCAACATTGCCGCAGCTCCGGCGGCCAAGGTTACCCACGCTTTTCGGGCAGGGTCCGGGGTGTGGTCCTGAGACGATTGGGCGGATTCGCCTGGGCGGGGTAGCACGGCATCGTAGCCGGCTCCGCGAATGGCATCGACGAGGGCCTGGGGAGCGGAGATTTTGGGATCGAAGACTATGCTGGCGCGATGGGCCATGAGATCCACGTGCGCCGACTCGACTCCAGGGGTGGAGCGCAGCGCATCCTCCACGTGATGCTGGCAGGATGCGCAGGTCATGCCGAGCACCGGGAGGATCAGCGATTCCGTAGCGGGCATTGGCAACTACTGCTCCAGCCGAGCGGTATAGCCGGCTTTAGCCAGGGCGGCCAGCGCTGGAATGACGGGGGCGGGGTCCAATGTGGACGTGAACCGCGCGGCTCCCAAGCGAACCTCGTTGACGATAACGCCGGTTGTGGACGAAAGCGCCTGGCTTACGCGGCGAATACAAGAGCCGCAGTGCATTCCATCGATACGCAGCGTGAATTCGGACATTCTGTTCTCCCTGCTCAACTAGATGATAAACCGGCTCGGAAGTTGCGCGACTCGGTGGTAAGGGCGCTATGGTAAAGGGTTCACTGCAACGGAGAGGACCATGCAAAGAGAGTTTCCAGAGGCGCCGCTCATGGGTGTGGGCGCGGTGGTGGTTGACGGCGGCCGCGTGCTGCTTGTGCGGCGCGGAACTGAGCCGCTGAAGGGCGAGTGGTCGCTGCCGGGCGGACTGGTCGAATTGGGCGAATCGCTGACAGCCGCGGTGATTCGCGAGGTGAGGGAAGAAACTGGACTCATTGTTGAGCCGTTGGAGTTGATCGAGCTTCTTGACCGGATTCATCGCGAGGGGGATCGCATTCGTTATCACTACGTGATTGCGGATTACCTGTGCCGCGTAACCAGCGGTGAATTGCTGGCAGCCTCTGACGCGGATGCTGTGCGCTGGGCGGAGCGGGCGGAGTGGAATAGCCACAGCGCGCTGAAGCTGGACCCGGTTGCCGTGAGGGTTCTCGAAATGGGTTGGCAACGGGCGCAGGCGATGCAAAACGACGCGCAAGAAGGCCGATGATGCCGAGCCGAGGACTGTTGTGAATTGAGATGGGCCGGCAAAGCTGTCGCCGGTTGCGGGAATCCAGTTTGGGCAGGTTAATTTCATAGTGCGATTGTGGACGCCGGCATGTCTTTCATTGGTTGGGGTTTGGCAACCATAGCTTGCTTGGGGATGCGCGTCCAGCTTGCGATCCACCCGATTGCCTGAGGGATGAGGGCAAAGCCGAGCGGCGCCATTGCCCGTCCGGCGTCGGTGACAATCGCGCGCGAGAGTGTTGTCGCCAGGGTCATCCCGCGGCGTAGTTGCATGTGCAGTTCGCGGTAGTAGCTCTCCGCGCTTTCATGGGCAAGGTACATGCGCGCGGCCAGCGCTGCGCTATGCAACGCGATCGACATGCCGTCGCCGGTGAACGATGGAATTACAGCCGCCTGATCTCCAACGGACCACAGGCCGAGAGGCCGTCCGGCAAGATAGCCATAGGGTATGGACGAGACGGCCAGAGGCCTTTCCCACAAATGCGCCGCGCCTTGCAGACGTTGGGCGAGATGAGGGTTTTCATCCTGGATAGATGCCAGCAGCTCGGTCCATCCGCCTATCTTGCGCAATGCGCGGCGGCGCACCACCAGGCAGAAATTGGCCGTTTCATTTTCCACCAGCGCCAATCCGCCATATCCACCTGGGAAAAGGAAGAGCTCCATGAATTCTCGCAGCGCGGCGGTCTGAGCCTGCGCCAGACGCATTTGCATCTTGAATCCGATGAGGTCGCCCTGAGCGGATGGCTGACGATTCAAGCCGCGCAGATCGTGCTTTCCGTTGGCGAGAAAAACTGTTGGAGCGCACCACGAATCTCCATCCCTGAGTTGCGCGCGCCACATGCCGCTTTGGTTTGCAAGGCTCTCGACAAAGGCTCCGCGCTGTACTTGACATCCGCTCTCCACCGCGCGCCCAAGCATGGCTTCATCGAGGACATAACGGGAGAGCGACAGGGCGGTGAAGGGCAGGACGGCTTCCACCAACCGGCGTTTTACCGAAAGCCGCGTGTAGCGGATGGGAGCCGCTCCAAGAGCGAGAGGATCGATGCCGGCCTGGCGCAGATACTCGACGGCCTCATGGCTGAGAAACTCACCGCAAACCTTGTGATGTGCGACTCGCTCGCGTTCCAGCAGCGTAACCTCTCGTCCCGCGGCTGCAAGGCGCATGCCCACCATGGAGCCAGCAAGACCGCCTCCAATGATCAGATGGCTGGTTGTCTTCGAGGTTGAAGTCACAGCTTTTTCTTCCGGCTTACACACAGCCTCGCAGGTTTGTGGCTTCGGATATCGATGTCGGATGCACGAAGACCGGCAGCGGCGCACATGCTCCGCCAGTCTTCCGGTACAAAGGAGCGTGCGATGGAGACAGGGCCATCGTGCTGCACAAAGCGATGCAGCCCGGCCAGTTTTGAGAATGCTCGAAAGAAATAGTAAGAAATGGGAGCACGCGAAAGGTCGTTGATGAACCATCCCAATGCGGCGTGCTCTTCCATCCATCGGAGAAATCGAATCAAATCGTCATTGGAAAGGTGATGCGTGAACAAGGAGCTGATCACCAGGTGCGCGGGCTTCGACGGCACGTATTGAAATACGTCCGAATTGACCCATTGAATTCGGCTCGACGCAGGGCTTGCCTCCTTGGCGATTGCCGTTGAATCTGGATTCAAATCCAGTCCACTCAATTCCACCGGAACGGCTCTCCGATCTGCCCATTGCTCAATCTTTCGCAGCATGTCTCCGTAGCCGCAGCCCACGTCGAGAATGCGAATCGGCTCCGCATCTGGCGGTTGCGACGCAACTAGTGAATCGAGCCAGCGCAGGACGGGCCGGTAGCCCAACGTCCATCGAGTTGTTCTGGCGATATCGCGGAGGCAGGCGCGTAGTTCGTCGCGGCTGCAAGGCTCATCCATCAGCTCGGTGAGCTGTGCGCGGACACGAAAATCGATTGGACTAGGCCGCATGAAAGAGCATGGTCTCAGCCGTAAGGCCAGGCCCGAACGACATGGCGCAACCCTGTTGGCCACTTCTGGCCGCATGCATGATCCGCTGCAAGACAAACATTACCGTTGCGGAAGACATGTTGCCGTACTGTGCCAGAATACTTCGCGAATGCGAGAGCGCATCGGTGGGCAGTTCCAATCCTTTTTCTACTGAATCGAGAATGGACTTGCCTCCGGGATGGACTGCCCAAAGATCGACGAATGAAAGTTCTTTTCCGCGCGTGACCTGGCTTCCCATTTCCTTCAGCGCGCGACCGATCTCACCGGGGACCTGGCCGGAGAGGTGCATGTCGAAACCAAGTTCACCAATGCGCCACGTAATCAATTCGCTTGTTTGTGGGATGTTGACGGCGAGAAAGCTGTCGATGGCCAATCCTTTCTCTTCCGCGCTGATCAGCGATGCGGCGCAACCATCGGCGAAGACGAGGAACGAGAGCACCTGATCCAGTTCCTCTGTTTCCTTGAAATGCAATGAGCAGAGTTCGAGGTTCATCGTCAGCACTCGGGCGTCCGGCTCGGAGCGAACAATGTGATGTGCGGACTTGAGCGCATTGATTGCTGCGTAGCAACCCATGAAGCCAATCATGGTGCGCTCCACCGACGGGTCAAGACCCAGATGGCGCACCACCTCGAAATCCAGGCCCGGCGCGTAAAGCCCGGTACACGAAGTGACGATCACATGGGTGACGCTTCGGCGTTCTTCTTCAGTCAGGGCGAGGTTGTCCAATGCGGATTGCGCCAGGCGCGGGGCGAAGCGCTCGAAGAGTTTCATGCGGCGGGCAGTGGCCGGGAAAGCTCCAGACACATAGATCTCTTCAGCATCTCTCCACGTTCCACTCTCAGTTGCGACTGGCTCGACGAATGAGTAGCGGTGTTCGATCGCCGACAAGCGCGCCATGCGTCGAAAGAGATTGCGCGTGGTGCCTTCGGGAAGCATCCCGGTCGCAAAATCGATGAAGGCGCGATGGACGTCGTGCCGCGGTACTGCCGTTGCGATTCGATTGATGTGCGCTATCGTCATTCCGGCCCTGTCTAAGGAAGTTGCCTTCACTCATACCCGCATTGTCAAGAAGTCTACACCTCGACATGTCATTGAACTGTCATCGTTATGTCACCCGGATGGAGAGCGTGAGTGCCTGGCCGGAACGACAGGCCCTGAACACGAAACGTTGACAGAGATGAAAAGTTGAAGTGTTAACGGAAGCGCCGGGTGGCCTTGACGACCATGGAGAAGACCCCGGACTCGTCACGGGCCACCACCAGCGAGACATGGCGGTTGATGGCCACTTCGGCCTGAATGAGCTGCTGCTGGGTGGTGTTGACGTTGGTGGCGTAGGTGAGGGCGAGATTGCGGCCCAGTTGCTCTTCCACGATGATGCGGGAGGTGGAGTTGCCCAGCGCGCCCAGGTAGTTGGGGTCCACCTTTACGGATCCTGCGCCGAAGAGCTTTTGCACGCGGCTGCTGACGGTGGCGTTGAGTGCGCCGCCGAGCAGGGCGTCGGTGGTTGGATTGGAGAGCGACTGCTCCTGCTGCTGGGTGTAGAGGCGCTGCTGGCTGCCGGTGCGGCCCAGGGCGAGCAGGGCGACTACGTCGGCCTCGGGCAGAGGAGGATCGCTTCGCCAGGTGACGGCGGGCTTCTCAGGGGTGCCGTGAATGCCAAGAGTGATGTCGTAGTCCTCGACCCGCGCGGTGGCGTCCAGGTCGATGGTGGGCTCGATGCGTACCGGATTGGTGAAGAGGATATCGCCGCGTTGCAGGTCGTAGCGAGTTCCGGCGATGGTTGCGGAGCCCTCCGTAATGGAGACGCGGCCGAGCAGCGAGGGCGAGGCTACCGTTCCGCGGAGGCGCAGGTCTACGTCTCCGGCCAGCTTGGCGTAGGCGTTTTGGAAGTTCAACTGCGGCGAAGAAGCGATGTGGACGTCGAGCCGGATGTGGTTGGACGGCGCGTTTGGCGGCGCGATGGTTTGGACCGCGTTGGCCTGGGAAGCAAGAGCCGCTATGTCGAGATCGGGGCTCACCGTGAAGCGGGTAATGAGGACATTGCCGCTGAGAAGAAGATTATTTTGCGAGCCCTGGAGGCGAAAGGTGGAGTCGGCCAGAGAACTGACTCCCTGGGGATAGCGAATCCGAATCCCGTTGCCCTGGACGGAGAGGTCGGCGTAAATGCCGTGTTGGTAGGAAAGGGAGCCGGTGACGCTGAGCAGGCCGCCGCCGCTCATTGCCGTAAGCGATTTGACCTCCAACTGGTTCTGGTTGAACACCAGGGTTCCGTGCAACTGGCTAAGGCCGTTGGGAACGTCTTCCAGGGAGAGCGAACCATTCTGAAAGTCGATGCGGCCCTGGAGGTCGGGACTCGTCAAAGGGCCGTGCGCCTCCATCTGAAAGGTGGTGGTCCCGCTTGCGGTGAGATCGGGATCGAGCGTCTCGGCCAGCTTGAGGTTGACGGAGCCGCTGGCGGCGAGATCGAGCTGCTGTTTTCCTTTGAGCATCACGCTGCCCTGGGCGCGCAGGTCGGTGTCTTCGCCTGTGACATGCAAGGGGTCAAGGCTGAGTAGGCCGTTAGCCAAGGCGGCGCGAACCCGGCCCTCGCTTTTCAAGTGGACGCCGGCAACGGTCACGGCCACATCGCCAAGGCTGACATCGCCATGAAGCTGTTCCGGGCGCGCGAGGGGACCTTCCACTGTGACTGTGCCGGCCAGCGCGGACTCGCCGCTGAAGCTCTCGACGTGGGCCATTTTGAGTAGCGCGCCGATGTTGAATTGCGAAAAGTCGAGCTTAGCCTGGGTTGCATAGTCGCCGCCGAGAGCGGTTTGCCCGTTCAGGTCAACTTCGGTGCCCTCGAACCGGGTGGTTGCGTCGTAGAGGATGGAGCGGTTGGCGGTGTGTGCGGCAAGCGCCAGGTCGCCCACAGTCTGCCCGCTCAGGGCGAGGTTGCTGAGGGTGGCATGCGCCTCGATGCGCGGATCGTCGAGCGTGCCGGAGCCGGTTACTGTGAACGCAAGCTTGCCGGTGGCATCGAGATTCATGCGGCGCTGCCAATCGATTTTGGCAATATCGATGCCTGTGGCGCGAGAGTTCAACTGAAAGCGGCGGGATTTCATGTCGAAGCTTCCCGAGGCGGCAAGACTTCCGGCTGCATCGGATATGGAGATCGAATTCAGCTTGAACACCTGGTTGGCCATTGTTCCCTGCGCGCGGAAGCGTGCCACCGGTTCGCCATAGACGGTTGCGCCGTCCACCTCAACCCAGCCTGCGCCGCCCAACGCATGGACAGGCCCGTCAAGCTGGAACTGGGTGTTGAGCACGCCGGTCAGTGGCAAGTCCTGGCCGGTGAGTGGGAGCAGGTCATCGAGGCCGACTTTTCCGGCAGTCAAACGGAGGTGCAGGGTGGAGTTGGTATCGAACGCTTCCGGCACCGACCCGTGGCCGGGTGCGGCGTCCAGAGTCCCGTTGAGCGCGATCTCCGCCTTGCCGCGATGCAGCAATCCGTGTTCGATGGTGATCCGTTCGGGCGCGTAGCTGCCGGTGATGTCCACCGTATCCCAGCGCACCAGCTTTGGCTGGACGGTTTGTGGATGAGCCTCTTTTGCGTTCGGGGTTGGCTGAATGGGCAGCATCTCAATGGACAGTTGCGTAGCTTTGAGACTGCCCGCGATTCGGGGGACAGCCAGCGAGCCGGTCCACGCGCCGTTGAGGAAATCGAGCTGCCCGGCCAGGCTTATGGGCATGGCCGCCGTGCCGGTTTTGCCGTAGCGATTCAACCCCAGGTCGCGCAACACCGCGTTGAACTCATTCAGGTCTGTGGAATGGAAATCAACGCCAAACGCGGAGGGGCTGGTGAGGGGGTATGCGCCCAGGTGGCCGTGCGCTTCCAACTCGCTGGCGGGGGTATGAATCTCGAGTTGGCGCATATCCACCGCGCCGTCGCGCTGGGTATAGGTGGCATCGACCATCCCGTTGGTGGGAACCTCATTGGCCACGGGCTGGCTGGAGGGACTCAGGGCGAAATTTGCGCAGACTACAACCGTCTGCTGGTCGCCGTGGGTCCAGGTTGCGTTGGCTGGGCCGTTGACGCGGGCATCGAGGCCCAGCCGCTGAAATGGGGCCTGGCCGACCATATCCAAAAGCGTGTCGAGGGATACGTCTTTGAACTGAGCCATCACTTTGCCGTTGACCGGAATGACAGAGGGGGGTGGGTGAACAATTTTGGGTTGGGTTGTTCCGGGTACTGCGCGGACCATGCGGATTCCCGACGGCTGAAGCTCGGCGGTTCCGGGGATGATGGGTAGCCAGGGGGTGAGCGAAACTTCGCCTTCCAATTCGCCGCCCTGGTGCAGGTGCGCGGCGATCGACGTTAGGAGCAACCGATTGGCGTCGGCGTGTACATGCGCATCGAGGCGGACGCCGGTGGCTATGACCCCAGTACCAATGTAGGAGCCGTCGTCGATATGGATGGACCCATCGGCGCGGAATTCCCCGGCATGGCCTTCGCCGTCGAGATCGAGGTGGGCTATGCCTTCCGGGGCGAAGGGATAGCCGAAGATGGGGTCCAGCAACCCCATATCCAGGTTGCCCGCTGCTTTGGCTTGCCAACTGGGATGGGCAAAGTCCTGGAGGGTACCGGATACCTCCAAGGTCTGGTCGCTTGCTGCGCGGCCCTTCGAAGCCCGCCCTTTGGATGTGATTCGCAGAGAACGCAGATAAGCAGCCGAGCGGGTCAAGTCGACCGTGGCCTGCATAAAGGCGTGCGCGGATTGCGTTTTGGCGCGCGCCAGGTTCAGATCGGTGGCGCCTGCCTGGATGCGATAGATTTCTGGACTGGATGCGGCCGCGGGAACGTATTGGAGCTGGAGTGAAACATCGCTGGCTTCAAAGTCGACCAGCGCATACCTGTTCTGGAAGTCGAAGGAGGCGGCACGGTTTTCAACGTCCAGGACTCCCTGCTCGACGGAAATACGGCCGGCCTGAAGGTCGAAGAGGGTATCGATAACAGGCTTGCCTTGTTTAGATTGCTTGCGGGGCTGTGGCTGGTTGGTGGATCCGTCTTCGTACAGGATGAGGTGGAAGCCGGGTTGGGAAACATCGAGACTGCGAAGGAGCAGGCGCGGACTCCAGAAGCCGAGCAGGCTGAACTTGACTTGCAGGTGCTGGATGCGGGCATAGGGCGCCTCGCCGGGAGCTTCGAGTCCGTGGATGACCAGGCCGTCAGCATCTGCTTGGAGATTGAGCAAATCCCAGTGGAAAGAGTTGATTTCGACCCGGCCGCCGGTAGATTGCTCGATCTGGGCGATCATGCGTTTGCGGACGAATTCCTCGAAGCGGGGGGAACTGGCCCAGACGTAGAGGATCAAGATGGAGATGGCAGCCAGCGCCACCAGGCTGGCCAGAGAAAGCGGAAGGTGGCGCAGGAAGAATCGCCGCAGACGGCTGCGACGTGTCGTTTGAGGCGGCTCGGAAGCGACGGGAAGTGTGGACTCGGGCTCGGTCATCGGCTTGCCTCTCCCGAACCAGCGCCGGACGGTGGTGGGACTGTTTCGATCGATGGTGCTGTTTCGAGCGACGGATCCAGCACTTCCACGTCGCCCTGCTTGCGCAGGTTGCCTAGCCAATCGTCGAACAGGACGTTGACCTTTTGCTGGAGGAGGATTTCCTGAATCCGCGGTGAGACTGTTTCCAGTGGCGGGGTGGCCTCGCCTTTGGCGTATTGCGGCAGCAGGGTGTCGTGGTAGTAGGCGAGGATCTCCTGCGGCTGGATATTGATGCCGAGCCGGAATCGGCGCTCGATGAACGAAAGAATCTCCAGCCGGTATCGGAGGTAGCTATCCACACGCTCCGGTGTTAGCTCGTGCGCGGTCAGGAATGTCTTCCATCCTTCATCGGATGCGCAGTTCTGCCTCACGCAGGCGGGGATTTCGGTTCGAATTTCTTTCAGGCGGGCATTGACTTCAGTTTGCGAAGGTTCGGATGTCTGCGCGTCCTCCTGCCGTATTTGCTGCTGGATGAGCGAGCGGCCGATCAACTGCTCCAGGGCAAGCTTGCGCGTAAGAATGCCAAGGCCTCCGCGGCCGGGGTCCAGAACCGAGAGCCGGATTTCGTCGTCCAGGTCGCTGGAGAGAATGGCGTGGTTGTTGACTACGGCGACGATGCGGTCGATAACCACGCGTGCCGCCTGCTCGGACGCAGGCGGCGCTGTTTGCGTTAGCCCCTGGGTTGGGAACGCCGCAGCCAGACTGAAGGCCAGGCCCAATGGAAAAAAGGGTACGAGCGTGGTTGAAAGCCGGATTGGGCGCCAATTGCGCATCAGAAAGTCTGTCCCAGGCTGAAGAAGAAGTTGAAGTGGCCGGCCTCGCCCACGTGCGCCGATGTTGACGGGTTCGCGTAGTCGTAGGTCACGGGAAAGACGGGCGGATTCAGGTTGTAGCTGAAGTCGAATCGAATTGGTCCAACCGGCGTATGGTAGCGCAACCCAGCCCCCGGTGTATGGCTGAAGTAGTTGAAGCTGCACGCCCCCTGCGGTCCGGTTGAAGCAGGCGGCCCGCCTGGAGGCGTGGGCGGATTTGTAGCGGCAGCCGGCTTTTCGCATGTCTCGCGGTCCGGCTGGCGGGTATGTAGCGCACTGGCCCAGGCATCGGAAGCGTTTGTGAATACGTTGCCCATGTCGTGGAAGAGAACAATACTGAGGGTGGTGCCGATCCAGGGAAGCATGGGCGGCGGAAGCCGCACTTCGGTGCTGTCGATCAGAGCGCCTGCGCCGCCGATGGGGTAACCGGTTTCTGGATCTCGGGGACCGGCCGCGTTGATGGAGAATCCGCGCAGGGAAGCGGCTCCTCCGGCGTAAAGCCGTTCGGGCAAGGGAATCAATTCGCTTGAGGGATCGCCAAAGGCACGCTCCTGGCCGTAGCGGGTGTTGCGGGCCAGCACGAAGCGGTCCTTGTCGAAGGCGTAATAGCTGGAGTTCGACAGATCGAGCCGGTTGAAGCTGGCTTCAGCTCCAAATGCGTGATCGGAGAGAAAATCCTGGAAGCTGGTGTAGGTTCCACGATGGGCATCCAAAGGGGAGTCGCGGGTGTCGCGAATCCACGTCAAGGCCGGACCGGCAACACGCGTCGCCGTGGACAAGGGCGCGATCTCGGTGGGTCCTACCTGCAGGCTGCTGGCTGCCACCTTCACACGCCGCAGATCGAATTCGTACACAAAGGTATTCGCCTTGGAGAGAAAGGAGCCCGGCGAACTGAAGTGTTCGGTCCAGCGCACCCCGAAATCCAGCTTGGATGCCACGTAGGTGGTTACGTCCAGGCTGTTGGCATAGCCGCCGGAGACAGCCAGCCCGAAGTCCCGGTTGCCCTCGAAGTGGGGAATCTGGAAGAGCAGATCGATCTTCTGCTCCAGAAGCCCGTAGTTGCCTTGTAGAGAGGCCGATTGGTCCCGTCCAAAGAGGTTGTTGCGGGTGAGGTCGGCTAGCACCCGCGGGCTCACTCCCGTTTTGCCATTCGGATTGCAGGCAACCCCGCCTTCGATGGCGCCCGCGCAGTTGTTCTGAGGCGTTCCGGTCTGCGCCTCGAATCCGAAACCATAGGTGAGAACATAGCGGCGCGCCTCGGTGGCCTGCAGCAGAACGGTCTTTGAAGTCTCCCCGCCGGCCGGGTTTTCGACCGCCGCGTCGACCTCGTTGAAGAGAGCCAGATCGTAGAGGTTGCGCTGCGTTTCCTGGAGCGCGGTCTCGTTCAGCGGGTCGCCCTTGTGCAGCGTGATTGCTTTTTCCACCGTGTCGGGACGGGTGTAATGCAATCCTGTGAGCAGCACGTTGCGCACAAAAATCTGCGGCCCTTCGGTGATGTGGAAGACTACGTCCACCCTGGTCGCGTCGGAGGTTTCGGACTGCTGTGTCACTTCAATCCGCACCTGTTCGAATCCGCGGCGGAGGTATTCGGTAAGCAGAGTATCCCGGTCGGCGGCGAGGTTCTGTGGGGAAAGCAACTGCCCCGGCAACGTGTTGAGCATCGGCATCAGTTTTACGGCGTCGACGTGCTCGTTGCCATCGATGCGCACCGTGCCTGAGCGCTGTTGCCGCCCTTCCTCGATTCGATAGACCACCACCATTGGAGCTGTTTCGGCGGAGGTTCCTTTCTTCGCTGCGACACCCGGCTTAGCGGCAACAGGGGTCTCCGCTACGATCTTTACCTCTGAGAAGCCGTTGTTCTGATAGACCCCCTGCAACGTGCCGATATCGGAGGACACCAGCGCCTGGCTGTAGGTTCCATGCCGATCGAGCGTATCGGCGGAATGCACGCTCAGCAACTCCTTTAATGTGGCGGAATCGAAGTAGTGGTTTCCAGCTACCGACACCCGCTCCAGGCGCCGTCGCGCGCCCAGATGCACATGATAGAGAATGACAACCTGGTCGGGGCTGGCGGTTTGCTGCTCGTGATCGACCTTGACATCGAAGTAGCCGAGGCGCTGGTAGAAGTCGCGCAGCCGGCGATTGCCTTCGTTGAGCAGGTCGTCATCCACAGTGCCTTCTTCAAAAATGGGAATCACGTGCTTGACGCGGTCTTCGCTCATCTTGACGCCATCCACCAGAACCTTCACCTGAGGTCCGCGGTTGGCGGAAAAGCGGAAGTTGGCTCTTTTGTCGCCGGGGTCATACATTTCGGACTCGAGCTTGATCTCGGCCTCAAGCCGCTCTTCCCCCTGGTACACCTTCAGCGCCCCGGCAAGCGCGCGGTTGGCGGTGTCGTGGTCCACCAGGCCACCGGCTCTCAAGTGCGCGTGATGCCGGAATTGCTCCGCGGTCATGCCCGGATCGCCGGTGAGGTCTACCGAGCCTACACGCGCCTGCGGTCCGGAGACGACGTGGAGCGCGATGTCGACGAGCTGTTGCTCGGGGTGCGGCGAAAGCGTGTGTGTAATGGTCGGTTGGTTAAAGCCGTTAACGGCGAGCGCTTTGCGCATCTGCTGCAGAGCCTGATCGAGTTTGGCTTGACTGAAGCGGACGCCAGGGGCGAGCTGGCTGGCCCGCTCAAGCTGGGTATTCATGGTGGCGCCCTTTGCCCCATCCACGGTGATAGTCCCAATAAAAGTTCGCGGCGTTCCAACAAACACCAGGGCCACGCCTTCGGCCAAGCGGGTTGCTTCCACATCGACGGTCTCAAACAGGCCGGTCGCATACAACTGCCTGAGGCACCTGGTCAGGTTCTGCCGGGTGAGCGGCGCTCCCTCGGCCTGGGCAAGATGGCCGGGCAACGGGGCAAGACGGGCCCCATCGACTCCCTCAAAGGAAATGCTCCGCACGGTGAGTCCGAGCCATTGCTCAAGGGAACCGGGGCCGGGGGGATCGAGCGCTTTCGACTCGTTCGAGACACTCGGGACCGACGCTTCAGTGGAGAGGATTGCGCCGGGGATGGTTGCGCCAAAGCCTGTGTTCCGCGCCGGAATTTGAGCCCACCCAACCATGGCTTGGGGGATGAGAAAAAGAACAAGGCATGAAAGCACAATCATGGGGCGAGCTACTTCGGCAGGGAACTCCTTTCCCGTCCTCGCCGCGGCGAATCCGGGGCAGGGAACTCTCCGATTTAGGCATCGGCGGAGCAACATGAGTTTGCCGGGAATCCCTGCCGGAATTGTCCTCAAGATCATCCTTACTCCCAAAAAAACACGGGAAACGCCAAACGGTTGCGCGAGATAAACACGTTCAAGTGAAAATCAGATGCGCTGGCCCCGGTCAGACTTCGCCAAAGCTCTCTAACTCAGCCGCTTCCCTTTATACTAACTAGGAATGCGCCACTGGCGCAGGAGCAGACGATTTACCGAGCGAGAAGAGGGAGACGCATGCCCCATTCCAGATTTGGGACGCAGCCGCCGGATGCGGAGTCGAACACGATTGCCGGGCTTGATCCCGCGCACGCCGACCCTTCCGCGCCAACTGGGTCCGTGCCCCCCGCAGCACCCAATTCTTCCGGGTCGGATGTGCTCACGCGCGCACAGGGCGGGGACCATCAGGCTTTCGCCGAACTATACTCGCAGCACAAAAGGCGCATCTACTCGTTATGCCTGCGTATGGTGGGCAACATTGCGGAAGCGGAAGACCTGACCCAGGAAGCATTTCTACAGCTGCATCGCAAGATTGGCACTTTTCGTGGCGATTCGGCGTTCTCCACCTGGCTTCACCGGTTGGTCATCAATGTGGTGCTCATGCATCTGCGCAAAAAAGGACTTTCGGTGATTTCGCTGGATGAAGCCATGGAGCCCACTCAAGAGGAAGGTCCCGGACGAACCTTCGGCTCTGCCGATCTGACCCTGGCCGGAACCATTGACAGGCTGGCCCTGGAACGCGCCATCGGCGACCTGCCCGCCGGCTACCGGCTGATTTTTGTGCTTCACGATATCGAGGGATACGAGCATAATGAGATTGCCTCCATGCTTGACTGCTCAATTGGCAACAGCAAGTCGCAGTTACACAAGGCGCGCCTCAAGCTGCGCGACACCCTCCGTACTTATCCGCGGCAGGAGGCTCGCCGATGACTGAAGACCTGAAAAACCTGACCTGCGCCGAATTCCAGTCCCAACTGCCAGAGCTCATCGGCTCCGGAGCGGATATTGGGGGCGATCCACACCTTAAAAGCTGCGAATTGTGCCGTGCCCTGCTGGCCGATCTGGAAACCATAGCCGAGGCGGCACGACAGTTGTTTCCTGTCATTGAACCCCCTGACGAGTTGTGGGAGCATATTGAATCGGCGATCAAAGAAGAAAAAGCCGGTTCCGCGGAAGAATCGCCCGATCCCGAGGAAGAATAAGGCGATTCCGAACGTGATTGAGGGATAGTCGAATCGACGTCGTTCAGCGCGGCATCAAGTCTGCGGCGCCAGAAAAACGCCCCTCGATCGATGCCGGCTCGTTCAACTTCCTCATGATTTGGCCGATAGACCTTTAGAGAAACAGCGCATCCAAGCTGGTATCGGTTCGCGGAATCGTTGCGGCTGAGACGGCCCAATTGGAATTGGTTCAGGTGGCGGGATGAGGAGCAAAGGGAACCGATTCCGGCGCCTCGCCGTAACTCTGAGAGTATCCGCGATCCTGGTCGGGACAGGAAGTTGCCGGGAGAACGAGATTCCTGAAACTTTTCGAATCCTGCGTTGTCTAATGAAGGAAAGTTGATACGAGGACACTCAATGTCAAACCAGCCTGTCGGCCCGTCTTCCCTTAAAAACGCCTCCGGAAAAGACCTCCCCGGTGTGCGCCGGATTCCGGTTCTTCCCGTGCGCGATACAGTTTTATTTCCCCATGCCGTGCTGCCGCTGACCGTAGGTCGCGAGAGTTCGATTCTGCTGATTGAATCGATGGGGGACGAGCGGACCATTGTGGTTGCGGCTCAACTGGACCCGCGGCTGGACTCCCCCAAACCCGCCGACCTGCACGGGGTGGGAACGCTGGCTACGGTACACAAAGTAGTGCGCATGCCGAACCAGAGCCGGTTCGTGTTTACCGAAGGGGTGGAACGGGTGCGGCTGCTGCGCTATATACAGACCGAGCCCTTCATGATTGCCGAAGTGGAGACGGTCGAGGACGCGGAACCGGCGGCCACTTCCAGCGTGGAAGCGCTGGTACGGAACGTGATTGGGCAGTTCCAGCAGATTGTCTCCGAGTCGCAGACGCTTTCCGACGAACTGAGGACGATTGCGGCGAACATCGAGGATCCCAGCCGGCTGGTGGATTTTGTCGCGTCTTCGCTGCCGTTTTTGACCACCGACGACAAGCAATTGCTGCTGGAGACGGCAAGCATCCTGGCGCGTCTGGAACTGCTGAACAGCCACCTTGCCAAGGAGATCGAGGTGCAGCAGCTCCGCGCCAAGATCCAGACCGAAGTCCAGGATCAGGTGCAGCAGTCGCAGCGCGACTATTATCTGCGCGAGCAGCTCAAGGCGATTCAGAAGGAGCTTGGCGATGTGGACGAGGGCCAGCGCGAAACCGACGAGCTGCGCCAGAAGATCGATGCCGCCGGAATGCCGGAGGATGTGAAGAAGGAGGCGCTGAAGGAGCTGGCGCGGCTTTCTCGCATGTCTCCCATGGCAGCCGACTACTCGCTCACCCGCAACTACATCGAATGGCTGGCGCTGCTGCCCTGGGCAAAGAGCTCTGGCGTGAAGATCGACATTTCCAAGGCCAAGGAGATTCTGGACGAGGATCACTATGAATTGAAAAAGGTCAAGGACCGGATTCTCGACTACCTGAGCGTGCTGGAACTGAAGCCGGACATGAAGGGGCCGATTTTATGTTTTGTAGGGCCTCCGGGCGTGGGCAAGACGAGCCTGGGCCGGTCGATCGCCCGGGCCTTGGGAAGGAAATTCCAGCGCGTTTCGCTGGGCGGGATGCACGATGAGGCTGAGATTCGCGGGCATCGGCGCACGTATATCGGCGCCATGCCGGGACAGATCATTCAGAGCATTCGCCGCGCCGACGCCAACGACCCGGTGATCATGCTGGATGAGATCGACAAGCTGGGGCGCGACTTTAGAGGCGATCCGGCATCGGCGCTGCTGGAGACGCTGGACCCGGAGCAAAACTTCGCCTTCCGCGATAACTACCTGGACGTGCCGTTCGATCTGTCGAAGACTCTGTTTATCTGCACGGCCAACATGCTGGATCCGATTCCCCCGCCGCTGCTGGACAGGATGGAGTTGATCTTCCTGCAGGGCTACAGCGAAGAGGAAAAGGTTCATATCGCAATCCGATACCTGGTTCCGCGCCAGATCAAGGAGAACGGCATCACACCGGAGCAGATCGAGTTTCCCATGGATGCGTTGCGCCATATCGTGCGCCACTACACCCGGGAAGCCGGCGTCCGCAAGCTCGAGCAGGTCATCGGCACCGTCTGCCGTAAACAGGCGCGGCGTGTGGTGGAGGGCAAAGGGGAAAAGCTGGTGGTTACGCGCGAGGTGCTCAAGGAGTTCCTGGGCGGAATCCAGGTGCGCGTGGAGACCGAGGTCGCTGAACGTGTGAAGCGGCCCGGCGTGGCTGTGGGGTTGGCGTGGACACCGGCCGGCGGCGACATTCTCTTCATCGAGGCCAATAAAATGAAGGGCAAAGGCGGCTTTACCATGACGGGCCAGATTGGCGAGGTGATGCAGGAATCGATGCAGGCCGCGCTTACCTGGGTGCGATCGAACGCTGAAAGCCTGGGATTGGCAGAGGACTTTACCAAGGATATCGACCTGCATATCCATGTGCCGGCCGGCGCGATTCCCAAGGATGGTCCCTCGGCCGGCGTGACCATGGCCACCGTGCTTGCGTCGCTGCTGACGGATACGCCGGTGCGGTCACTGACGGCTATGACCGGCGAAATCACGTTGAGCGGCAACGTGCTGCCGGTGGGCGGCATCAAGGAGAAGTTTCTGGCGGCGCGGAGGGCCGGCATCGAAACCATTATCCTGCCCGCCGAGAACCGCCAGGACGTGGAAGAGGAACTTACGCCGGAGTTGATGAAGGGCGTCACAGTGCACTACGCCAGCCGGATTGAGGATGTGCTGCAAGTGGCGCTTCCGCTCTTCAAGGTCCGCCAGGACACGCTGCACATTGCGGCTGAACGGGAAGTCAGCAATGCGGCGTGAGGAATGCAGTAGTTACCATGAGGGGTCGGCGAGTTTGCCGGCCTTTCTTGCGTTTGGAGGTCGCTGTGCCAAAAGAAAGCAATTTCGGGCACTTTGTCCTCGTGGAAATCCCGTTCCTGCCGATAAAAAAGACAGAATCCAGTGCGCGGAAGCGCGCGAAAAGCGGTGACCATGGCGACTGCACCAATCATCACCCCGCTGCATCTTTCCGGGAACACCACGGATGTTCAGAACGCGCAGATCCGGGAATTTCTCGGCGAGGCCGTTCAGGCAGCCTACCGGGCGGCCATTGAACAACTTGACAAGCACAGCGCACAAATTGTGCTGGACCTTACCAAGCGGCTCAAGGCCGAGGTGGCCGACTCGGTAGTGGAGATTATCCATCGGCACACGGTGAGCAACAAGTACAAGGACGAGGAAGTGGGGTCGAACCGGGTTTATCCGCCGACGTATCGTGTTCGGCCGATAGAGGCCCAGGTTACCGAATTGCGCAAGCTGTTTCCGTCGCTTGGCAGCGCGATGGAGAAGCTGGGGCGCAAGCCGCTGCTGGATGGCGCCGAAGCCTGGTTCGCCATCCCGCGCTGGCAGGCGCTGGCTCCCACGTATAGCGAGGCCGTGGAGATGGTTGTCGGAGTTCTGGCCACGCGGCGCAAGTTCCAGAACCGGATTATTGGCCGGCTCGGGTCAAACTTTCTCCGCCAGAGCGAACGGTCGAGGCTGGCGGAGAAGATCTTGGCCGACCAGCAGCAGGGCAACGACTTTCTGGTGTTTGCGGCGCAGGCCGGAATGCTGCACCGGGGCTGCTCGGCGCGCCGGACCCGTGTAGCCCTGCAAGGCCATGAGTTTGGCCTCGGAGTCTTTGCCATTGCCTGCATGCTGCTGACTCATCCCGAGCGGCTCTCCTGCGAAGACACGCTGATGATCGACTGCGGCGGCGACGAGTATTCGGTCCGAGGCGACTGTACCTTCGATCGCGTACCGCTCTTCGACTACGACATTGCCGGCATCGAGTTCAGCATCTTCTACGAGGACCGTGCCCGTAACCTTTGGGGCACGCCCACCGGTTTCCTCTTCAAGTTTTCCTGATCCGCGCGGGGTTTGCCGACTGAATTGCCGCCTGCCGCGTCTAACCGGCAGGCGGTATTCTTTGTTTAGCATGCACGTCAACATCCGACCGTTTGGAATTCTCAAAGATTGGCTGGGCGCGTCCGCGACGGCCGTCGAGCTGCCAGAGGGCGCTACGGTGGCGCAGTTGCTGGAGTGCCTGAAGGCGAAGCGGACAGTGAGCAAACCGGCGTTTGAACTGGCGCTGCGTGGAATTGCGATAAGCGTGAATGCCGAGTATGCCACGGCGGCACAGGCGCTGCACGATGGCGATGAAGTGGGTTTGCTGCCACCGGTTTCGGGCGGTCGAAACGACGGCCCGGATCTTTCATTTGTTAGTGCCTCTGGCGGTGTGGCAGCAACCTCGCTCTGCCGCCGGCCCATCGATTCCGCACCGCTGATTGCAGCCATCAAGCGTGGCGAGGACGGCGCGGTCGTCGTCTTCGACGGCATTGTGCGCAACAACACGCGCGGCCGCCAGACGCTTTATTTGGACTACGAAGCCTATGAAGAGATGGCCGAAAAGCAAATGAGGGAATTAGCCGTCGAAGCGGCAAGACAATTCCGTGTGCGACAGGTGGTCATGGTCCACCGGCTCGGCCGCCTGGAGGTTGGCGAGACCAGCGTGCTGATCGTGGTGGCTTCGGCGCACCGGGCACAGGCATTCGAGGCCTGCCGGTGGCTGATCGACACCCTGAAGAAAACGGTGCCCATCTGGAAGAAAGAGACATTTGCGGATGGAAGCGTTTGGGCTGCGGGCGAGCCGTTCCCGGCGGGGTTGGCGGTCGAACTGGAGGCCTCGCATGAGTCGTAATTCCGGTGGCGGCGCTGGATGCAGACTCCCAGGTCTCAGAATCGAGACACGGAGCACCCGGCTTTTGTTCCTGTTAGCGGCGTCCTTCGCCTCCTGCCTGGCCGCGCAGGACTTGACCCTGCATGTGGACGTGAAGCTCGTCAGCGTGTTTGTGAACGTAACGGACAAGAATGGGGCCATCATGGGAGGCTTGACGCGGGACGACTTTCAAGTGAGCGAAGACAGCAGGCCGCAGCAAATCGCGGTCTTCGAGCGCCAGTCGGAACTGCCGTTGAACCTGACGCTGGCAATCGATACCAGCGGCAGCGTGCGCAAGGACATGACGGAAGAGGCGGACGCGGCCAGACGGTTTGCCCACATGATTCTGCGCTCGCAGGATCAGATGAGCCTGCTGCAGTTTGCCACCGACGTGCATGAGCTGACGCCCTTCACCAACAAGATATCGCAGATCGATCGCGGGCTGGCGCAGTTGCACGGCGACTACGCGACGGCACTCTACGACGCCATCTGCCTGGGCTCCGAGGGGCTGGGGAAAAAACAGGGGCGCAAGGTTCTGGTGCTCATCTCGGACGGCGGCGACACGGCTAAGAGCATGACCTATCCCGAGGCCCTGGAAGAGGCGTTGCGGGATGAGGTGATGATCTACTCCATCATCGACGTGCCCATTGAAGCCAGCGCCGGCCGGGACCTGGGCGGAGAGCACGCGCTGATTACGCTGGCCGAGCAGACTGGCGGCAAGAGCTATTACGTCAGCGATGGTGGGCTCGACAAGGCTTTTGCACAAGTAAGCAACGACCTGCGCACCCAATACCTGCTGGGTTATTATCCCGCGCATCAGGCGCCGGGAACCAGCTTCCACCGCATACAAGTCACCGTCCCCAGGGCCGCTGCGCAGGCCTTCAATATCCGGCACAAGACGGGGTATTACGCGGACTCGGTGGTTAAGGGGCAGTGATTTGTGTTGCTTTTGGGTTGGTCTCTCACAAATGCGGGAAGTGGAGTGACTTCTGGTTAGGCTGTCATTCTCCCGAAGATCTCGCTAGGTTGCGGAAGACGTCCGAGAAAGCCGTTAACCAGGCAGCAGCGGGTATGGTTAACTGATTGGTGGAAAACAATAGGGTGATCGACTGCAGAGCCGCGACGAAGAGCTATGCCTCTCAACCCGTTCTCCGCGGCATAGACCTCATCGTAGAACCTGGAATTTGTGCCTTGTTAGGGGCTAACGGCGCTGGCAAGTCCACACTGCTACGCGTGCTCTCAGGACTAGAGGAGCCGGACAGTGGTTCTGTGTTCATCGGTGGACTAGCCTTCCGGGATCATGCAGTTGAAATCCGGCGGAATCTAGGTGTACTCCCCGAAGCGCTCGGGCTGTTCGAGTCTTTGACCATCATCGAAAACCTGATGGCAGTTGGTCCTATTTATGGACTCACGAAGAGCGAAACAGCAGCTCGAGCAGCGGACCTGCTGGGACTGCTCGATCTTAGGCAAGGACGCCACACCGTTGCACGCAATTGTTCGTTCGGCATGCGGAAGAAGACCGCCCTGGCCATGGCCCTCCTGCACAACCCCAAGGTTCTGCTGCTGGATGAGCCGTTTGAAGGTATTGATCCCGCATCGTCCGCGGTCATTGAGATGCTGCTTGGCCAACTCTCCAGCGATGGCGCTACGATCTTGCTCACCTCTCACATTCTGTCGGTGGTGCAGAAGATAGCCACCCGCGTAGTCATTCTTCACCAAGGTCGAGTTGAATCGGATTTCAACCCGTCCACGACAGACGAAGGAGTTGAGGAGGTGTATTTCAGCATTGTTGGCAGACCACAGCCGGAGGTGCCGGATTGGCTCAGATCCTAGCCCTTCTGTCCCTCCTGAAGAAACTGATGTTGAAGGAACTGATCAGCTTTTCCTCCGTGCGTTTCAACAACTTCCTGTTCTCCATCCTTTTCATTATGTCCGCGGGTTTAGAAAGCCGGGCACCGAAAGCAGCATTCTGGAGTACGCTCTTCTTTCAAATTGTCCTCCTTGCGCCTCTGCTTGTTACCTTTTCCGTCGATACACAGCATAGGTTGCCCCCGGAGCGAGTCGCTACGTGGCCGCTGACACGTACTCAAAGACTCTTGCTCAGTTCCGTAAGTTTTGCGTTGAATCCATTATTTATAGTGTTGTTTTTTGGCTACCTGTTCTGGATGGGCCTAGCCGCGGGTCTCTTTTTTGTTCTACTGGCACTAATCGTCCATGGGACGGTATACGCCGTTGGCCGTCTCCCGCTCGAGCTAAAGACGCCTGCAGGTCTCAACATCTCAAGGACGCCCTTGAAGGTCGGCGGAATCGCGCAAGAAATGTGGCGGGAGCTGCGGGGAACCCTAGACTTTTGGGCCGCGCTGCTTATAGCCGTTTGTGGAACCGTTTATCGGCTGTTTGGGCATGCACCGGAGCCCGAAGCATTTCCGGTGCTGTCGCTGTTCGTGGGTATTGCAATCAGCACGGTTGCGCAACGAATGCTCCGTTTGGATGAAGGGCGAGCGTTGCTGCGCTATCGTCTCCTACCGATAGCAGGGTGGAAGCTGCTCGTCACGCAAGACATGACTTTCCTGATCCCGCTTGCCATCATGGTTTCACTCCTGAGTCTACGAACAGGCATTGCATTTGGCCTGGTCGCTATTGCAGTCGGACGATACCCGTCTCTGAGGCAGCGGGCGAACCAGCGTAGATGGCGTTTCGTCGGAGGAGATCCACGTTTCGGAGTAGCACAAGTTCTCTTGGGTGGATTAGCTGGAATCGGAGCGGCAAGGATCGGACTCTGGGTCTTGGCCGTTGCGTTCGCCTTCTACGTGGTTTCCGTATTTTGGGGCGAACTGCTCTGGAAACGCTCCTTGACCGCTTAGTCGAACAACGCGCTTCTGGCAGGACTGGAGGGCACTGAAGGCCATTTTTGACGTTGATGCATTGAACGCAATGTTAAGGATCGTCGCCTTTTCGGAAACTGGACCATCGCCAAGAATTCGGCCAGCTATCTTCGCTGCGCTGCATCTAAAATAAGATCATGGTCTCGCCACTTTCTACCCGCCGCAAATCCAAGACGCCTCCGCCTGGCGAAACCGGCCAGGAGGCGCTCTACCTTCGCTCGCTCAGCGATCGCCAGATAACCGTTCTAATCAAGCTGCGTGACGGAGAGACGGTGCGCGGCTGGATTGAATACTTCGACGACTCGATGGTGCGGCTTACGCGCGAAGGGCATCCGAACCTGTTCATCTACAAGCATCAGATCCGGAGCATCTCGGAAGCCAGCAAAAAGCGCTCTCCCCGCCCGGCGGCCCTGCCCGGGCCGCCTTTGAATGGGGCAGCCTCTTGAGCGATTGGCCGGAAGACGGATCGGCAACGGAGTTCCAATGGGTTCCACAGGCCTCCGCTATTGCAAAGGAAGCCGGCGCGCGGCTGCGCGAGTTTTTTGCCCAGGGCGTGGAGACCGAATACAAGGGCGACGTTGACCTGGTAACGGTGGCCGACCGGACGGTGGAAAAGCTCATCCGCAACAGGCTGGCGGAGGCTTTTCCCGAGCACGGAGTTTATGGCGAGGAGGGCACGCGGGAACGGCTCGAGGCAGAGTTTCGCTGGTATGTCGATCCGCTGGACGGAACCACCAACTTCGCCCACGGCTTTCCGCAGTTTTGTGTTTCGCTGGGGCTGGAACAGAAACAGCTCGGCGGGCGAGCGGAACCGGACGAGGACGGAACGCTGGTTGCAGCGGTCATCTACGATCCCATGCGCGACGAGCTTTTTACCGCCGAACGCGACCGGGGCGCTTTGCTGAACGGCCGTCCGATGCGGGTTTCGCGCATCCCCGAGCTGGCGGAGTCGCTGGTGGCCACGGGTTTTCCCAGCCGAAAGCGGCACGACAACCCAAACATCCACTTCTATCAGGAATTCACGCTGCGCTCGCACGGGGTGCGCCGGGCCGGCTCAGCGGCGCTGGACCTGGCTTATGTTGCCGCAGGCCGCCTGGATGCTTTCTGGGAGTTCAACCTGAATCCCTGGGACACAGCGGCCGGGATTCTGCTGGTGGAAGAAAGCGGAGGACGGGTGACAGACTTTCAAGGCGGAAAGTTCAAGCTCGACAGCCGGGAGACACTGGCCTCGAATGGACTGATCCACGATGAGCTGATGGGCTTGTTCGCGGATATGTTTGCCGGGCGAAATCTGTCGCCCATTCCTACGCCCCAGGAGTTCGCACAGCGCCGTGCGGCGCGGGCGGCAACGGCTGGATAGCACTCAAGACTCACTCGCGGCTCTCAACCCGAATCGGGAGGATTGCAGGCGGGACTTCATTCTCCGCGGATGGCTTCCACTCCACTTGAAACCGGCCTGAATAGCCGAACAGCTTTCCCCATCGCCGATTCGTTGCGCTTACCTCGATGCGAAAGCACTTCTCGTGATCGTCGTACCACTCGCATACATCGGCAACGCCCGAAAAGAGAAGCGGGAAGCGAAACGCCGCCGGCCCCTCGTAGAACCGCTGCGCCCCGGATCGCAAGCGCAGGCCGCCATTCGGAGCGACGCTCAGTTCCAGATCGACGGCCAGGTGCTGATGGGTTCCCAGGTAATCTACGATGCAGCCTCGCGTTTCGCTGTAGATCATGTAGGCATCGAATCGGCGAATTTTGGACGTGGAGAACGTTCGCACCCAGGTTACGGTCTCGCGTCCCAGCGAATCGCGATAGGCATAGTTCTGTATGGTGAACGGAACGTTCCGGCCCTGCTCCGGGAACATGATGCTGCGCCATGTTCCCACGTAAAGGAACGGCAATGTGTAGAGGGCTCCGTGCCAGAGCTGGTCCATGGTCCCGGTACCGATGGCCGCCACTCCGCTGTTTGAAGTGAGCGAAAAACGCCGTTGAATCTGCGGATGCAGCTGTGCGAAATCGGAGCCGAGCGCGCGCTGATAGATGGAGATCATGACTGGATCCTCGGCGCCCTGCGCAGGCACCTCCGGGACGACGGCAGGCGACTGGAGGCAATCCATCCGACCATGGAAAGTGCGATAACTGCCAGATTTAGGCTCACCGGGTTGAACGCGCTCTTGAGATAGGAGGGGGAATCTAGGGCTACAGCTATGAGCGCGGCGAACATGAGAACGATGTTCGCGCCAAACGCCGCTTTCCAATGCCATGCGTAGAGAAGGAACAGGCCGAAGAGGATTTCCAGTCCGCCAATCCATGGCAGAAACCTGAGAGAGACTCCGGCCTGCGCCAG
>Ga0302189_10000224_pt1 | contig 46858 bp, 37 predicted proteins | sample II_Bog_E2_2_FD_194551 | JGI IMG/M metagenome (GOLD analysis project Ga0302189, IMG submission 194551) | Peat permafrost microbial communities from Stordalen Mire near Abisko, Sweden - II_Bog_E2_2 | ecosystem: Environmental > Terrestrial > Soil > Wetlands > Peat | place: Sweden: Abisko...
GCCGCGACCTCAGCAGAACTGCGCCGCCGCCGAACGATAGGAGAAGAAATCACTGACTGGTTCATGCCTCCAGTCAATCACCTTCAAGCCGCCAGGAAAAGGATGGCTTTGCCCGGAGCGATACGCTTCAACTCCAAATCTCTCATCATCGGAAATGGTGAGGAGTTCAAGCTGTTCGCGAATCTGCTTATCTACGTCATCCTCACGGATCGCGTTTGTTGGGCATATGTCAGTATGGCATCGATAATAGTTGATGCCCTTCACCTTCTCGCCAGTGAGGTTGTAGCCGCAATGGATGCATTTGACGACTCTTCGGAAGAGAAAATCATGCTTTACAACTTTCGTGTTGTGCTTGTGTGTCGCAACCTCACGTGCCGCGTTGAATAGCGCACGGGAGATGATCGGGGTATGCGCTCCCTCAAACAGTTCCCCAGTCGCCTTCAACCGGATTAGTCCATAGTAGAAGGGATTTGCAAGAATCCATCCGAGTGTGGCGTGCTTGACCCTTTGATTACGTTTAGTGCGGAGGCCAAGCGTGTACATGATCTCTTCCAACTGGATTTGACCGTACCGACCGGAAGCGTAAAGCTCAAACATCTTCTTTATGAGAGGAGCCTGCACCGGATCGACGGCTTTCGGGTTTCCTCGACCCTGATCGAGGTATCCAATTGGCGCTGGCAATGGAAACAAGCCTTGCTTGTATCGACCACGCATCCCTTTTCTGGTTTCATCTCGAAGATTGCGAATGTAGTCAGAAGCGACAACAGCCTGGATGTCAGCGGAAAGGCGACCACCCCTCGACTGCAAGTCCAGCGATTCATTGGCAAAGTGAAGTTCTACGCCATGATCTATAAGTTCCCCAAGGTCAGACCAGTCGCGCAGATTTCGGGTGCTCCGGTCGATCTTGTGAATGATGACACCGGCAGCTTCGCCATTCTTCAACATACTCATCATTCGAGTGAACACTGGGCGACCACGTTTGGCAGCCGTCTCTCGTTCCTCAAACCATTGTGAAATGTTGAAGTCCTGGCGCGCGGCAAACAGTTTGATCGCGGCTTTTTGCTCCTGCAAAGATACACCGCGCTCACCTTGCTTAACGGTGGACACACGAGTGTACGCAAAATACTCTTTCATAAGTATTTGTAGTTCTGTTTAATTATTTGGGTAGGGTTCGACCTTTATACCCTTAACGGTAGAAAATATCCCAGTCCATGTCAAAGTTCATCCGGCAGGTTGTCCTCGTCCTTGTGTACTGCCCGGAAGATCTTCCATGCAATCTTGAGATATGACTGAATTTCCTTTATCGCCATTGCGAACTCCTGATCTGTCATTTCAGGGTGCATTGCCCGCCAGCGTGCTAATTGCTGTTGTACTGTCTCCGGTCTCGTGTTGTTGGTGTTGTCCATATAGGCACAGTACACGCGCGCATCGCCTTCGAACAGGCGGGCAAATGCCTCCGCTGGGACAGACATGAAGGCGAGAACTGTTCATAACCGGCTTGCATTCACAGGTTGTGCACAAGAATCCAAAATGACGCTAGGTGAATGGGGGCGCTTGCCCCTCTTCCAGTATTGTTGATGCGTTGGTATTGTCCAAGGTGAAAGGAGGACAACAACTTGTCCAAAACAAAAATCAAACACCCAAACGCACTCGCCGAGTATAGGCGGCGGATGGGCTTCACTCAGGAGCAGGTCATTCGCTTACTTGGATACAAGCGACGCAATGCAATGTGGATTTTGGAATCGGGTCGGTCAATCCCGAGTCTGACAACTGCGTTGAAGCTCGCAGCGATTTATCGGGCCCCGGTCGAGTTCTTATTTCATGAGACCTTTCTGCGTTACCGCGAAGAGGTTCGCAAGCGAGAAGAGACACTGTCTGCGCGAGGACAGCAATCTCTCTTCCCCATATTGACCCTATGAACATCCTTGACCACTTCAAGTCTGTCGATGAATTCTCTCCGGAGACTGTTGAGGAATACGTCGTACTGCAAATTGCTCGACATCTGAACGATCTTAGGAATCTGAACTGGCATCTCCGCCTAGTTCGAAAGTACCCACTGGACGAGGTAGTCGCCGCATTCCACAAGATAAACGAAGCCGCGTCTGAGCAGGGCACCGTACTCGACGGCTTTCGTGCGCATTTTGATCCTTAATTATTCTCTATGTTTCAAACTCACGCAGCAATGATCCTTCGGAGGCGGGTTGCCGCGCTGGCACTGTTTCAAGGAACACATCTCCAGGGCGTCATAGTTCGCAACATCCCCAGCGATGAGCAGCGCGCTCAAAGCACGATCACGAGCTTTATTCGACAAGTGTGCAGCAAGTACCACTTCGAGGATATTACCTTTGAGCAAGGAGTGAAACCAACCGAGCGGATCGAACGCAGTTACGAATTCGCGCGCATTGCCTTCGCAGATCAATCGGCGTTCCCATCGAAGGTGTCCTTCAGCGATTTGCTTGCTAGCTTCGCTTCTCGGCCGCTTCGAGACCGCCATCAACTGAGAGAGATTGCGAAGCGAATATGGCCTGCATTGAATAATCGTAGATGCAGCATCGCAGCTTTAGATGCCGCACTCGTTGGATTGCATATTCAAACAAAGCGACTCTTGAAAATTCACGACAAAGCGCAATGAGGGGGCCTCTGAGTTACGTCGGCGGAAAGAACAGGATTGCCGACTCGATCATTGCACAGCTTCCAATCCACACAACGTATGTTGAGCCATTCGCAGGTGGAGCGCAGGTTCTCTTTCACAAGAGGCCGTCTAAGGTCGAGGTGATAAATGACCTGGATGGAGAACTCGTGAACTTCTATCGAATCTGCCAGGCACATCATGAGGAGTTGATTCGCTATATGCGATTCATGTTGCTCAGTCGGGAGTGGTTCGGGCGACTTCAGGGGATGACAACGGAATCTCTGACCGATATTCAACGAGCGGCTCGCTACTTCTACTTGCAGAAAAGCGCATACGGAGGCAGAGTAGATCGTCAGAATTACGCGATTCATGTAATCCAGCGCCCAAACTTTTCACCCGACCGCCTATCTGAGCTAATCGGAGAAGCACACAAGCGCCTGTCTCGTGTCCAAGTTGAAAGGCTTCCGTATGAGGAAGTGCTTAGGCGCTTTGACCGAAAGACAACACTCTTCTACCTGGACCCACCCTATTACGGTGTGCGTCTTTACCGGCACAATTTCGAGCATGAGGACTTCGAGCTGCTTGCACAAAAACTGGCGACGATCTCCGGCAAGTTCGTTCTATCAATCAATGACACGCCAGAAATCCGCAGAATGTTTTCGGAATTCAACATCGGCGAAATTGCCATAACCTACTCGCTCCAGAAAAAGGAGGGAAAACGGTTCACAGAGTTACTCATCAAAAATCATTAGATAAAGAAACGCTCATGGACTTCCCAATCAGCATTTGGAATCGGCTCGTCAATCGAGCGCCACCGGGCAGCTCGGACTTGCAATTGGGGCATCGAGTGGTTGAAGGCGAAATCACCGCACAGAAATACACCCTCCCCCAGTTGAGAAGGACTGAGCATATCGTCGTTATTGGAAAGACGGGCACTGGAAAAACCAGCCTAATCAAGTCGATGCTGAGCAGCGATATTCGCCAAGGCCATGGGTTTCTGGTTGTGGATTTACACGGCGACCTTACACCATTCATTCTTGAACGCATTGCCGAGCAGGAACAACGAGAACAGCGCGACCTGAGTAGCCGAACAATTGTCCTCGACCCGGCCAATCCTGATGCATCGGTGGGCATGAACATTCTAGGGAAATCGAAAACTCTCGGCCCCCTTGTTTCCGAAGTCGTCGCAATCTTTCGCCGCCGCTGGCAACTCGACCACTTCGGAGCACGAACTGAAGAGCTGCTCCGCAATACCTTGTGGGTTCTGGCCGAGAGTGGTTTGACGCTCACAGAGATTGCGCCCTTTTTAACTGATCTTGGTTTTCGTGCGCCTCTAATCGAACACTCTTCCAATCCAGAAGTGAAAGCCTACTTTCGAGAGCGCTACGAGCAAATGTCGGGCGCGATGCAGACAGTCGTCCGAGAGGCAATCCTCAATAAGGCAAGTGCGTTCACTATCGACCCGGCGATTCGACACATCGTCGGTCAACAGGAGGCGCTCGACCTTGCAGATGTTCTCGACAAAGGCGCATGGGTCATTCTTCGACTCAACAAGTCCGAGCTTGGAGAGAACAGTGAGACACTGGCCGCTCTCATATTGGCTCGATTCCAGAATGCAGTATTTGTCCGCAAAAGACGCGATGTTTTCACAATATACGCTGATGAGGTTCAAAACCTTGTCGGTTCCGGGGATACATTCGAGCACCTGCTTTCGGAAGCGCGCAAATTCTCTGTGTCGGTCGTGACCGCAAATCAGCACCTTGGACAATACTCGGCGCAACTTCGCGCAACCTTGTTGTCTGCTGGAACGACCATATTCTTTCGTTCCTCCCCTGAGGACTCCCCATTTATTGCTCGCGCACTCGACGGCGGGCCGGCGCTTGAGCGGCGGTTGAAGGAACTCCCCAATCGCCGTTTCCTCATTCGCAGCCAGGGTGACCACTGGTCGGAAGTCGCGGCGAGTGAAATTCCGCGCAACACCATTTCAACGCTGGGTTTAGTTGCTCGGTCGGTTGCGCGCTGGGCAAGGTCGCGAACTGCAATTGAGGAGAGCATCGCAGCACGACGCGGCAATGCACCACGAAAGGACAAACTTGAAGAATGGCAATAGCGCAATCATTCTCCAACCCCGCGACAGAATGCTCCTCGAGAGAATCGCTTTTCTGCGCCTACTCACCAGAGATCAAATCCAACTACTTGCTGGCTTCCATTCAGTGAGTCGAGTCAATGTGCGCTTGGGGAAACTAAGAAGAGCAGGGCTTATCCTCCGATACTATATGGCATCAAGTTCTGGCAGCAGGCGTTCAGTTTACGCACTCACTAGGTCGGGTGCATTGGAAATCCATTCGTCTCCCACACTGACCAAGTGGCGACCAGACTCCGCTCTTCTCGGCAATAGCTTCGCCACACACCAGCTTGCGTTGAATGACCTGTACATCGCGGCGGTAAATTCCGCGAATATCGTTTGGGGAGCATTCCAGCTCCCGCCAATACAATCCATTCCAATAATTCCCGATGGCTGCATTCAGACAGAACACCAAATGCTTTTTGTGGAAATGGATCTTGGTACGGAATCGCTCAACATCTGGAGCCGCAAGGTTGATCTTTACCTCAAACTTGCCGTCACTGGCGCCCATCGCCAGATTGCTCCATATCCACATTTCGGTGTCCTTGTGGTGGCGATTCATGAAGACCGACTCAAGAGTATTCGACGGCAAGTCGCAAAACAAACACAAAAGCTTTTCTGGTTTCAAACTCTCTCAATCATTCAGCGGCAGGGATTCTGGGCTACCTCATGGCTTCGCACCACCGGGGAAACCCTGTCTTTGCCGGGAGCATAGACCTATGCGTTATTGCTTTTCTTGCCGAAGAATCACTTCAGGCAAGCCCTACTACTGCAATTACTGCGGAAGGAGCTACGGCGTAAAGCGATGCCCACGTGGGCACGCAAACCCACGAGGGGCCGAGGTTTGCTCTGAGTGCGGCTCTCGCAATTTGAGTATGCCGCATTCGCGCGGAAGGATTTCCCTTTGGGTTCTCATGCTGTTTGGATTCATCCTGCCTTTTGTGACCCTCCTTACAATCACGCTCGGATACATGTACGTCTTTCTTCAGGCTATGATCCAGAACTCTTCAGGACTCCTGCCTTTAATGCTCATGGGGCTTGGTCTGGGCCTCCTCTGGCTCTTCTGGGTACTTGTGTCCTCAACTCTCCGCCGCCTCCTCTACGGAAGCGATCCAGACGGAAAGCGGAAGTAGTCGGCTGTTCTCGTTCACCAAAAGACTCATGGACATTCGCTCTGCTGCATACCGACTCGGGCAGACAGACCCTAGGCTCTGCCCTAGACTCTGCCCGAGGCTCTTGGCCTGAAGCGGGCACTGGATTCCCCAGTGCCGACACCAAGCCAGGAGCGATGCCGATGAGTCTCTATAAGCGCGGGGGTGTCTGGTGGGCGTACATCTGGATTCACGGCGTACGACACGGACGGTCCCTGAAAACCGGAAGCAAACGCGAGGCGGTAATACGAGAGCGAGAATTCCAGGAGGAACTCGACACACGCCGCCACAAGCAAATCCAACTCAACCCAGAAATGCCCTTTGCAGCACTCGCCACGCGCTTCATTGGGAGCGCAAGTTTCAAACCATACCACGACAACCAACTTCGCAGTCTGCTCCCCTATTTTGGGGAGACGCCGCTCACGGAATTGAACCGCGTCCAAGCTGACGCGTATCGGAGCTATCGAAAGAACAAAGACGGTGTTGTCGATGCTACGGTAAATCGCGACCTTGAAACTATGCGTCGGATTCTTTTCTTCGCAGTTGATTCTGGAATCCTGCTCATAAACCCTATGAGTCGGGTCCAGATGGTGAGAGCTCGCAGAAAGCGCAGACCGGTTCTATCACTTGAGGAGGAGCCGAAGCTGATTGAAGCTGCAACCAAACATCTCAAGCCAATCATTATCGCCGCACTCGATACAGGGATGCGGCGGGGTGAAATTCTATCGCAGAAGGCCGAGGACGTTGACCTCACTCGTGGCGTGCTCTACGTCACGAAGAGCAAAACTGCGGGCGGTGAACAAAGAGAGATTCCCCTTACGAGCAGGATGCAGGGATTGATTCCGACTCTGCCTCAGAGCGGCTTGTTGTTCACCTACAAGGACGAGCCAATCGTGAAGTTGCGGCGATCCTGGGCGACTGCCGTTAAGAATTCCGGCATCCGCCCATTGCTTTTCAAGCAACTCCGGCACACCTTCAACACTCGTCTCATGGAGGCGGGAGTCATTCAAGACGTGCGAATGGCGTTGATGGGGCACTCCCAAGGAACGGCTCGCACGACAAACGATCTCTACACCCACGTCGAACTCCCTGCGCTGCGTAGCGCCATCCAAAAACTGGAGGCGTGGCGTACTGATCAGGCTGCACGGCTAAACAAGGAGGAAAAACAAACACATGAACGATCCACAGAGCAGACAACAAGAGAATGCCCCGGATGATGTATTGCGGGACCGGATTATCGAACGCGCCAAGAAATACAACGCCGAAATCTTGAAGAGATTCACGATTGCGGCAGAAGACTTGGACAACAACAACCATCGCGCTGCATTGGGCGCACTCGATGGGATTGATTCATCGCTCCACGAATTCCGAACACTTCTCCGTTTGATGGAGAAGTAAAACGGATTCACAATCACAACCGCACAACAAACTGGAGGAATTGTCATGGCTGGCAAGAAGCAAACACCCTCTGCTGCTCCGGTGGAACAGCAGCCGCCCAAACCCGAGCAGAACGAAGGTCGTAAACGCTGGGTGAAGCTCACCCCGCGCGACCACGTTCTCAAGCAAATTGAGATTCAGCGGGAACTCGTCGAGGACCTGCGGAGTCAACTCAAAAAGGAGGAACAAACGCTGGAAGGAATGGAGAAAGCAAAAGCCTTCTTTCCAGAGTAAACAAAAGAGCTTGCCGATTAGGCAAGCTCTTTCTGTGGCATCAATCACTTTCGGTGAGAAAGAGTGCCTATCCAGAACCCCACTGAGACACCAAAGAGTGTCCAGCCGATCAAAGGAGGTACGAACCAGAGAATCACAAACATGACGAGCATGAAAATATAGCCGAGTGGCTTCATATAAATTGAGTTAATTGTTAGGCAAAGCGGATGACATTTTAATGGACAGCGGCCTAGTTCTGCTTTTTGTGCTTCTTGATTGCACGCGTTGATACCTTATCGAACGACATGCGAATTCGTTCAAGCAAATGCTCTGCGGATTCGAATGAGCCGCCTTCACGCTCGGAAACTTCGGCTTCTGTGAGAACAAGTTCGCCTCGGAATGCTTTGGCGAGGATAGACTGCGGGAGGCGATCTACTTGCTTCAGGATAGATTGGTAACGTGCCTCGATTTTGTCCGCAAGCAAAAACAAATTATGAACGCGCTTTACGATTTCAACTTGCTCATCTAAAGGAGGCAGAGCCAACTGCAGCGCTCTCACTTCTTCGCTATTTATATTGTTAACTCCGCTCGTAGACCTCGCCTCAAGCTCAATCTGCAATCTGATGTCATAGCTATTGAGAGTAAGGTTCAGAAACTCAGGTGAGACAAGGGATTGATTTGGCCGAATGCGTATCAAATATCCGGCATAAGAGAAACCACGTTCCCTCTCCCCAACAAGCGCAGACTTCCCAACCAAGGAGACACTTCCATTTGAACGGACAATCAGAATATCTCCAGGCAGTAGATAAAGTTGCTTCTGCTCCTTGACTGTCAATTCAGCATACTTTAGGTCGCTATGGTCGATAACACCGTTTGCCACGTTTGGAATCCTGAGTACTGGCACACCGTGTTTCTCATATCCACATTTTTGCGACGTTCCGTATTTCAGGTCCTCTATTATTTCGCCAATAGAACTGCTTTTCCAGCCAAAGGGAAGATCGTCAGACGCCGACTCAGCTTCACCGGGAGCAGTAGCGCATTCGTGCTGGACACGCCAGTCCGCCGTCAGCCGACCGGAGCAGGCCGCGGCTAGAACGGAATGGCGGAAGCGCTTCACAGTCTTTTGGATGGTCACCAGCCGCCGCTGGCATCCTTCCACGTTGGCCAACAGTACTTGCAGCTTCCCAACGATTAACTGCTGCTCCTTGAGAGGAGCAATTCGGAGCATCGTCCTATTCAGAAAATCCGGAACGTTGAGATTACGCAAATTCGTAGTCTGGGTTTGATGTTCGTTGAATGACCCACGATGATATTCGAGTGCGAGTTGGAAATTGATAAAAGCAGGATCAATCTCTGGAACAAGCCGAAGGAGACGAAAGAAGTTCGAGCATACAAGTGGTACAGTTGCGCGCGTTAACACCTCAGTGTCAATTAAAACAGTTCTTCCAACTGGCTGATCAGGGCCGCCACCCGACACTTCTAGGACAATATCTCCTTTCATCAAGCGGCGCTTCTCCAAGCTAGATGCCTTGATTAGACGAACTGCCGCGTTTGTGCCCTTATCACGCGACCAAGATCTAAAGTCAGTTCCACGAATTACTTTGACCATTTCAAAGCCGGCCGTCTTCTCTCCAGCATCAATACCCCAATCGCCGCCGAGTGCAGATTGCACTACCTCATTCAGCTGCGCTTCTGCCCATCCGTGTGGGAGTTCCTCCGTCATGCTTCCACGCCTTCCTGCTTTTCCACCAAGGCGATAATCTCGCGGAGATCATCAACAAGCGCCTCTAACTCAGTCACGGCTTCCGTAGCCAATTCCTGCGGTTCGGGCAAGTCATCGCTGTCTTCCAGTGAATCGTCTTTGAGCCAAGTGATATCGAGTTTGTTGCCACGCTCCTTAATGGTTTGGCGCGAGAATTTACGAAAGCGGCCAGTCTCTCCCCCATCGGTTCGTTTGCTCTGCCCGTTCTGGTCTTTGCCATACGCCTTTTCAAATTCGACAAAATGCTCTTTCGTGAGCGGACGATCCTTCTTGGTTATTCCCGGCACATTGGAGCGAGCATCGAAGATCCAAACATTCTCAGTCGGGTAGCCCTTCTGGAAGAAAATCACATTTGCTTTAACACCCTGGCTGTATGGCGTAAATGTGCCACGAGGCAGGCGCAGGACAGTATGCAGGTTGCAATCCTGCATGAGAATCTCGAAGACTTCCCCGGCCTTATCTTCAAACAGACAATTGTCAGGGAGAACTATTGCAGCGCGACCGCCAGGTTTCAATGTATTCACGACGTGCTGGACGAAGTTTAACTGTTTGTTGCTGGTTTCAATGGTGAAGTCTTCGCGGTCCGGAGCCTGATTTGCACCTCTGGTTCCAAAGGGTGGATTCGTAAGCACGACATCATAACGCTCACCGCGATCTGGCTCATAAAGCGTGTCGCCGAGGTAGATGTGCGGTTCAACTCCATGCAGATAAAGATTCATCAGCGCAAGGCGTCGAGGTCGAGCAACTAGGTCCTGACCGAAATACGTCTTGGTCCGAATTCGTTTGGCGTCTGCACGTTCAAATACGCCCTTACTTTCTGCAACGAGCCATTCATAGGCGCAGATTAAGAATCCTCCAGTACCGCATGCCGGATCAGAAATCTTGAAATCGCTTCGGCCGCGTGGGTCTGGCTTCATGAGTCGGCAAATGGTTTGAATCAGAACACGCGGCGTGAAATATTGACCGGCTCCCTTTTTTCCTTCGCTGGCCGCTTTTTCGAGTAGGCCTTCAAATGCTGCACCCTTCACATCCACATCAAGGGCAGACCATTCCTCTTCGTCAATCATATCGATGAGGCGGCGAAGATTGATTGGATTTGTGAAGCGGGAGGTCGCTTGCGTGAAGATGTCTCCGAGCAGACCATCAGCAGAGCGCAGCTTGCGCAGCACTTCGTTGTAATGATCGGTGAGCTTGGTTCCGGAAAGTTCTTTCAAGGTTGCCCAGTCGCAGCCGTCAGGAATCTCAACGCCCCTCTCATCGGCCATCTTCAAAAACAGCAGATATGTAAGCTGCTCGATGTAGTCGCCGTAATCCACTCCATCATGGCGAAGGGTGTGGCAGAATCCCCAAAGTTTCTGAACAATATCACTCATGCTGCGATTGCCTCGTTTAATTCTTTCATCAATGCGGGCAGACGATTGCCGAAGACCTTAGCGGCGCGCCCCCAGCCTCCATAGTCGGAAAAAATCGGTTGACTCTCAAAATCGTCTTGATCGATTGAGAGGTTCTCTTGCAAATGCGTACGAATGCGCTCAATCCAAGCGAGTTGATCGCTAGTGAACGTTTGCACGGCCAGGATCTTCTGAATCGCACGGTCAACCCGCTCCGGCGCTGTGTAGAGCGGACTCTGTGCGTCTGCGGCATTCTTCACCATCGAGATGATGTCAGCGAGCGCCTTGTCGCGTCGAAGTTGAAACGCTTTTTGCAGATTGGGCTCAGTGAAGCGTTGAGGGGCCTTGGCTAGTTTTTCGCGCAGAGTCTTGAGCGCGTCGGGATTCCAGTCCTGGGGATGCTTCAAGAGAATTGAAATCGAGTCGATGTCAGATTGGTGTGTGGAGACGTATTCGGAAAATGCCGTGAGGTAGTCGTCCGGCTTGTATTCCTTACCGTCCAACCCACGGACGAGCCATTCCGAGGAAACTTCGTCCTCTGCCGCGTGCGCGACATAGAACACCCTCGGCTTGCGCTTGTATTCCTGCAAAAGGCGCTGGAAGTCTGAATTTCGCAGCAGACTCATCGATGCAACAAAGTCATTGTGAAGTGCCGAAGCCAGGTTCTTTGCATAGGTTGAGAGATCACCTTCTGGCACAAACGCAGCGAAGTCTGCGCGGGCATCTCCATGCATCTCCTTGTCGATACGTTGAAGTCGCTTGGTGAGGCAACGAACGTTATACTCGCGGTCTCGGTTTGCCCAAATGTCGTCGACTATTTCCGGTATGGTCCGCGTTGCGCTTGTTGGCGGATCAGCGGTGACTGCGGTTGCTTGGCGGAAGTATTTGAGCAAGGTTCCATCGAAACAATCGAAGACGACAAAGTGGGACTTGTCGGGATATTTTTCTCCTTTGCGGGTTCCTCGCCCGAGCATCTGTTCAAACAGAATGCGCGACTTCACTGGACGAAGGAAGACAATGAATTCCAAATCGGGGATGTCCACGCCGGTGGTCAACATGTCTACCGAGACGACGATTCCAGGATTGGGGCGGTTGCGGAATTCGCGAATGCGCTGGAGAGGGCGGTCAACAGTCGCGCTCCCAGTGATTTTCTGGACAAATGAATCTCCTCTGCCAAAAATATCTCGTGCTTGATCGACAAGTTGATCCGCATGGGATGTATGAGGCAAATCGTTCGCAGCAAAAATCAGCGTCTTTGGAAAGCGACCGTATGTCTGCTCGTGCTCTTGAGCGTATTTCTTGATCTCTTCCAGAATCTTCCTGTTGGAATCAGGTGATGTGATTTCACGCTCAACAGTTGAAGCATCGAATGCTCGCTCATCCTCAATGCTGTCGAGCTTCTTGGAGCCAGTCTCAGGATTGATGAGTCCGACTTCCTCCCCTTCTTTCAGAAAGACGCCATTCATCCGCACATTTGAGCGGACGTTCACCACGTCGTAATCGACGAGGAATCCTTCGCGGACTGCGCGATCATATTCGTAACGATAAACAGTGTTCTTGAAATATGCTGTCGTGTGGGCAGCGGGGGTTGCGGTCAGGCCAATCTTAATCGAGTCGAAGTGTTCTAAGGTTTTGCGCCAGAGCGCAACCTCAGAAGAGGTATATCCACGATGACATTCGTCCGCGACAATCAAATCAAAACCATGAATCGGGATGTCCAGCTTTTCGGCATCATCGTCAATCGGTTCCTCGCCGCCGAATGCAACTTCACGTCCAAATAGATTAATGGTCATTCGCTGTATGGTCGAAACATAAACGAAAGCATTTCCCGGCTTGGGAGATTGCAAGTACGATTGCGGCAAGACCTTGGGGTCGAATTTCTCATCTTCGCCAAAATCTTCTTTCTGAAATCGCTGGCTGTACACCTCATAGATTTTGTCGAATTTCAATCCTTGATCTGCATCGAAGGAACCGAACGCGCGCACAGCTTGTGCAGCGAGTGCTCGACGGTCCACCAAAAAGAGAACGCGGCGCGCAACGCCCGATTTCATCAGGCGATAAATTTCGTTCACCATGGTGAACGTTTTTCCCGTGCCAGTAGCCATTGCCACGAGCATCGCTCGTTTGCGATCTGCGATGGCTTGTTCAATCGCAGCGTTGGCCTCGAACTGGTATGGACGCAACTTAGGACTCTTGTTTGGAATTGCGCGCAGTGTTGCGACGGCGTTGTCCAAATTGAAATTCAGGAATTCGCTGATTGCTTCAGGCGTATGAAATTGCGCAATCTGCCGAGAGCGATTCAAGGAGTTGCGAATGTCGTGGTACCAAATCACCTCGCCATTTGTCGAATAAAGGAACGGGACACCGAACTCGTCTATCTGCAACGACGACTGACGGATACCCTTCGAGTAGCGCTCTGCCTGGGACAGAACATTCTGCGGGCCAAGAGTCAACTTCTTGGCTTCAACAATTCCGACGATCCGTCCGCCAAGGCAAAGAGCGTAATCAGCGGGCCCATTTAGAGTCTCAAATTCTTCGATAGCGCAGCGATCAAACGACACCAAAGACGCTCCGTTTACAAACGGAACGACTTTCCATCCGGTGGCTTTGAGCTTGCCATCGATGAGACGTTTGCGAGTTAACCACTCGGAATTTGCGGGTGTGGCAGGTGGCATAGTTGTTCAGTGCAGTCAACAGAAGTATAGGAAAATCAAGGAGTTGTGTAAAGGAAAGCGGACCCTGTTGATGCCAGATCCCGGCGGCTCGGGTATCAGTATCGTTGCTGCTCCCCTCGCCGATTTGAAAATCAATGGCGCGGGCTCTCTGAGCTTTTCATTCTGTCGTCTGTTTGGAGGAGCGCCCGCCGGGAGGCAGAAGCGAATGAAAGAATCGAGGGCAAATCCGAGGCGGTGACCGCATCCCAGCCTCAATTTCGCTTGAACTTCGCTCAGAAGAGCAAGAGCCTCAACTTCTTCCCCCTCATGCATTTGCAGCAGAGCCAGAGATTTCTGCATCCAGAGATTTCGCCTGCACCCGATTCGGGACCAGGGGGTCGGAGGTTCGAATCCTCTCTCCCCGACCATCAAATCCTTTTAAATCAATTGATTAGCTGACTACAAGTTTCGGCCAGTGCCGGAACTTGGGTCCATTTGGGTCCAATTAGCTTTCCACTGGTTCCGAAAAGCCTTTCGACGCCTTCCACCGCTTGCCGGGCGTCGGCTGGGACCGAGTGAATGTATGTCTCGCGGGTGATTTCCGCAGACGAGTGCCCAAGCAACGCCTGGGTGGTGCCGAGAGGTGCCCCTACCGAGTCCAGCAAAGTCGCGTTCGCGTGCCGGAACCAGTGCCAGTTGACGCCGGTCAATTTGAGCGCCTCGCACGTGGGCTTGAGTTGCCGATTGAGCAGATTGCGCCGACTGAGCGGGGAACCGTTCCGGGCTTGGAACACCAAAGCCGTGGAATCCACTCCGTTGGGCTTCAGTGCCGCAAATATCCCGGCACATTTCGGGCCGAGAGGAATGCGGCGTTTGCTCCGCCTGCTTTTCGGTTCGTCAAAATGGCCTTCGTAGACCGTTTGATTGACCGAAAGAAGCCCCTTCTCCAAATCAATGTCCTGCCAGCGAAGCGCCAGCAGTTCACCGATTCGCAGCCCCGTCATCGCCAGCAAGGACGCGATAGAGCGGGAAGGCTCAGCAAGCTTCTCGATTAGCTCCTTTACGGTTTCCATTTCAATCGGGGATTTCTCGTCAACCGGGCCACGTCGCGGAAATCGTGTTCTCCGGACGGGGTTGGAGGCCAACAGTTCATCTCTCACCGCTGCTTCGAGAATCGAGCCGAACGCGGTGCGAATGTGCTTGACCGTCTTCCAGGATGAATCGCCCTGTGCTTTCGCTGTCAGAAAGCTCTGGACGCGATCCTTCGTGAGCAATCGAAGTTGCGTGTCACCGAAGACCGGCATGAGATGAGCATTAACCATGTTGTCGTAAAACTTCTTGCTTGAAAACTTCAGTGTGGGGTACAAATCCGGCTTCCAGCGGTCTTCCACGAAACTGCGAAATGTCCAAACCGCTTGAGGCCGGTAATCGTCGCTGTTGACCTTGCGCAGCAGATCGGAAAGCATCTGCCTTGCTTGCCGAACCGTGGGGATTTTCGCAACGCTTCCGAGAACCTCTGAGCGCCGAATCCGCCCAGGCATGTTATCGGGACCAATCACGGGTTCCCACCAACGAGCGACCCACACTTTCTTGCGCGTACCACGTTTGAAAAGTGAGCCTTCTTGAAAACACCTTTTACGGGCCATTCTTCCTCCGAATGTTGCCCGTTTAGGCGGTAATGCGTCTGGTGGAAGGGTAATCCCCAAGGCCGGATTCATCAAGCGTTCCTCTGGCCATTCAGCCAATTCCGGACCGCCACCAATTCAAACCGCAGATATTTGCCGAGTTTGATGTGCGGAATCCGCTCTTTTCCGCGTCGGCGCGTGCGTCCGTAGACCCAGGAAATGGGGACGTGCAGCACACGTGCCGTTTCCTCGACTGTCATTAAATCCGAATTCCACTCATTTAATTCCATACGCCCCCCCATGTGCGGTTCAAAAAACCTCAAGGTGCAGCCAATTAAATCGCCAGCACGCCACCATGGCGTGTACTCAAAATTCGCAGATATATTGCCCGCCATGACCGCACGTGCACACCGAAATTGCCGCATACGCACAGGTGCGTGGCGTCGCTAGACGCCCCCTAGTGTCCTGTTTCTGAAATAAATATCATAAACACAAACGTCTTGGGCATCGGATAGAGTGGGAGGAAGCCTACCGGGATACGTGGGAGTTGGGATTGCACAGCTACCTGACCTATCTGCGGGACCGACTCCTTCTGGCGCGTGATTTGCTGACGCCGAGCGGGAGCATGTTCGTCCAGATTAGCGATGAGAACCTGCACCATGTTCGCGAGTTGTTAGACGAGGTATTCGGTGCAGAAAACCTGGTTTCAGTCATCTCCTTTAACAAGAACTCCGGACTCGGTGCAAATCTCTTGCCCTCGGCAAACGATTTTTTGCTGTGGTTTGCAAGAGATAAGGATCAAATCAAATATCGACAGCTCTATAAGAGCAAAGCGGCTGGAGAGGACTCAGCGGGAAGATACAACTCTGTCATGACCAAGGACGGCGATATCCGTCCTGCAACACAGGAGGAGAGGGCGGGCAATCTTGAAGAAGGAGATCGACTTTACATATAGTGATTTGACAAAGCCAGGCCCTGGATCTCGTTTCCCCATCAACTTCAAAGGCAAGACCTTCAACCCTGGTACACGCTGGTGGGGCGTAACGCCAGAGGGGGTTGAACGCTTGATCTCCGAAGACCGGATCATTGAGACGGGGAACGGCATTAGTTTCGTTAGGTTCCTAGCGGACTTTCCAGCAATGCCAATCAATAATGTTTGGACAGACGTTGGTGGCGTGATGAGCCGGACCGACGGGAAGCTCTATGTGGTGCAAACCTCTACGCTTGCAATTCAGAGGTGTCTGTTGATGGCAACTGATCCCGGCGATCTGGTTATTGACCCAACCTGCGGCAGCGGCACTACCGCTTATGTAGCAGAAGAGTGGGGGCGGCGGTGGATAACCATCGACACGAGCCGCGTTCCTTTAGCGCTGGCGCGTCAACGGCTACTGACCGCTACATTCCCCTGGTACGAACTGGTGGACGAGAGCCGAGGCCCTGCGGGCGGATTCGTCTACAAGAGAAAGCAGAACCGCAAGGGCGAAGAGGTCGGCGGCATCGTGCCCCATGTAACGCTCAAGTCCATCGCAAATAATGAGCCGCCCGACGAGGAGATTCTGGTTGACCGCCCGGAGGAAAACACAAAGATCACGCGCGTGACAGGGCCGTTCTGCGTGGAGGCCACCATTCCCACGGCTGCCGACCTGGAGGGGATGAGCGCGAATCCAGAGGCCGAGAATGTACAAGCCGCGCACGAGGAGACGACGGAGAGTTTCACAGACAGGATGCTGGAGATTCTGCGGCGGTCCCCGCTGTTGCGCCTTCCCGGCAATCGCAAAGTTGAGTTGACGAACATTCGCAAGCCCGCCAAGAGCCTGAGCCTGCAAGCCGAGGCGCTGGTGGCCGCAACCGCCGAGGGCCAGGAGGCCACGCTGGCCGATGCCGCAGATGAGGCACTGGAAGCGAGCGGCGGACTGCTGAGCGGATTGACCAAGCGGCCCGTCGCATTCATCTTTGGCCCGGAGAATGGGGCGGTGAGCGAACGGCTGGTGTACGAGGCCGCGCGCGAAGCCCACGCGAAGAATTACACCCATCTTTATGTCATTGGCTTCGCCATTCATCCCAACGCGCGCCAGTTGGTAGAGAACGCGGAGCAGATGATTGGGATTCGCTCGACCTATGTGCAGATGACGCCGGATGTGCTGATGGGCGATCTGCTCAAGAACATGCGATCCAGCCAGATTTTCAGCGTGTGCGGACTGCCGGAAGTGGAGCTGCGGCTGCGCGCCGATGGCAAATATGAAGTGGAGTTGCTGGGGCTCGACGTGTTCGACCCGGCAACGATGGAGTCCAGCCACGAGAAGGGCGACGATGTGCCCGCCTGGTTCCTGGACAGCGATTACAACGGTCTGTGCTTCCACGTATCGCAGGCATTCTTCCCGCGCACCAGCGCATGGGAGGGGCTAAAGAAGGCACTCAAGGCCGACTACGAGGCCACGGTTTGGGACCATCTGGCCGGTACGGTGAGCGCGCCCTTTGAGCCAAACGGCCACCAGGAGATTGCGGTGAAGGTGATTGACGACCGGGGCAACGAACTGATGGTGACGCGCAAGGTTGCTGAGGCGAAGAAGACGGATTGATGGGGGATGCGGATGGGCGTTATTAAGAAGGGCAGTTTGGCGAGTGGAGCTTCGTTTCAAATCATAGCCTTGAATACCAGAGAGGACTTGCTCAACGACTTCAACTTTTTCATTGATATGGCTGGGCTCGTCAAGGTTAACGGCCTAGAAGGGGTTTACGCACAGCAGCGATGGCTTCGAGCCGCCCTGCTGATCCTCTTCGCGTATATCGAAGCTGTGGTGAATGGATGGGTTTACCGGGTACTCGAATCCCACAAATTGATCGCCGTTTTCAAACGGATGGAACGATCACCGCTGGAGCAGAAGATTGAGTTCTTGTACGATGCGTTTTCGGCTAGACCCACTAAACTAAACATCGAAGACGCGAAGGGACTTCGGAATCTGTTCGTCCATTTCACTCCGCACCGCGACAGCGAGGCTTTCGATAAGTTGACCCTAGAGACCGTCAAAAGTGCGGCGGATCATGTAGATCGATGGATGAATGAGATGGAGTCGATCACCGGCATGCGGCGTCACCCGTTCAGCGAGGAATTGAAGATCGGAACGGAAGACTTCAATGAGCCAACTGGGGAAGCGGAAAAATGAGCGAGTTTGAAGTTGCAGAACCGATCCTGAATTCTCCGTTCGAGGAGCCGCGCCACTACTGGTACATCCGCGAAGGCGAGACGCCGCAGAAGTGCGAGGGGCGCAGGCCATCGTTTGTGTTTCCGCCGCGTGACCAGACGACGGGCTGGACGCACGACGGGTATGTGCTGCGGCCATCGAAGCTGTATCCGACAGGGTATGAACTGGCGCTGGTGAACCTGATCCGGGAACGGCGAGATGCCTGGGAGCAGGCGGGATTTCCGGGCGTTTCGCGCACGACTTACGACTTGATTCATTGGTGGCAACGCGAGGGACGTGAAAAGCCGCTTTTCTACGCGCAATTGGAGGCGGCAAAGACCATCATCTTTCTACGCGAGGCGCGGCAGGACTTTTTGCAAGGGATTCGGATTCCGGCAGACGATCCGAGCGACGACCGCAAGGAGGCCGAAGGCTTTACAGGCTTTGAACGGTACGCGGCAAAGATGGCCACCGGCGCGGGCAAGACCACCGTGATGGGCATGGTGATTGCCTGGAGCGTGCTGAACAAGGTGAGCAATCGCGGGGATGCGCGATTCAGCGATGTGGCCCTGGTGGTGTGCCCGAACGTGACCATCCGCTCTCGCCTGGAGGAGTTGAAGCCGGAGCGCGGGGACGCGAGCGTCTATCGCAGCCGCGATCTGGTTCCGGCGCACCTGATGCCGCAACTGATGCAGGGCAAGGTGCTGGTGACCAACTGGCACGTCTTTGAACCGCAGGCCATGCAGACGGGCGGGGTAAGCGCCAAGGTAGAGAAGCGCGGCAAGCCCGTTGACGTAAAGGCCAGAGTCATCATTGGCAAGAAAACCACCACGGCGCGCGGCAAACGGTATGTGTCGCTTGCCTCCTTTACGGCGGCAACGGCAGACGGCGCGATGCGTGTGATTCCCGGCACGGAGAAGTATGGCCCGAATGGCGGGCTGGTGGAAGTGGAGATCGTCGAACAAAAGTACATTGAGAGCGATACGGCGCTGCTGCAAAGGGTGCTGGGCCGCGATGTGGGCGGCAAGCAGAACATTCTGGTGCTGAATGACGAGGCGCACCACGCCTACCGCATCCGCAAGGATGAGCCGGACCCGGACGAGGAAGAAGAGGACGACGAGTTTTTCAAAGAGGCGACGGTTTGGGTGGATGGGCTGGACAAGGTTCACAAGCACCGGGGCATTAACCTGTGCGTGGATATGTCGGCCACTCCCTACTTCCTGGGCCGCGTGGGACAGGAGACAAACAAGCCCTTCCCCTGGGTGGTGAGCGATTTTGGGCTGGTGGATGCGATTGAGTCGGGGCTGGTGAAGATTCCGCAGTTGGCGGTCCGCGATACCACGGGCGCGGAGATTCCGGGCTACAGGAATATCTGGCAATGGGTGATGGAGCCGGGCAGGCTGACGGCTGCCGAGCGTGGAGGCACACGCGCGAATCCGAAGCCAGACGCGGTTTTGAAGTGGGCACATACGCCAATTTCGATGCTGGCGGGCTTGTGGCAGACGGCGCTGGACGATTGGGCCAAGGATGGGAAAGAACGGCCCCCGGTATTCATCCTTGTCTGCAAGAACACGAAGCTGGCGCAAGTGATCTATGCATGGCTGGCGAAGGGTGAGCAGTCAGCGGAAATTCCGCCCGCGCGCATTGTAGGACTGCGCAATACCGAAGATGCGGAGTACACAATCCGGGTGGATTCCAAGGTGGTGGACGAGTCCGATTCGGAAGGCGCAAAGAGCGACGATGTGCGGTGGATGCGCTTCACGCTCGACACGATAGGGAAAACAGACTGGTCGCGCGATACGCAGGGCAGACCGGTTTATCCGGAGAACTTTGAGGAACTGGCGCGCAAGATAAAGCGCGGGCTGCATCCGCCGGGCCAGGATGTGCGCTGCATTGTGAGCGTGGGCATGTTGACGGAGGGATGGGACTGCAACACGGTGACGCACATCATTGGGCTCCGCCCGTTCATGTCGCAATTGCTGTGTGAGCAGGTGGTGGGTCGTGGACTGCGGCGCTCCAGCTATGAGCTTGTGGATGGGAAGTTTCCCGAAGAGGTGGCCACGGTGTTTGGCGTGCCCTTTGAGGTGATTCCATACAAGGCAAACCCGGCAGGCGCAGCCCAACCCAAAGAGAAGCGGCACCACATCCACGCGCTGCCAGACCGGCAAAATCTGGAGATTCGCTTCCCGCGCGTAGAGGGCTATACAGGTGTCACGTGCCGCGTGAGTGCGCAAAGATAAAGCAGGTTACTGCAAGCGGTTGTGCAGGTAGGATCGATCGCCAGCGCTTGCCAGAACGTGTCAACGGCTTCGTCAAGCCTGTCAAGCTCTCGATAGAGATCTCCCAGATTGCTGTAAGCAATGGCCAGATCCGGCGCCAGTGTGATGGCAGCCTTGTAACTATCAATTGCATGATCGAGTAGTCCCTGCCCGCGAAAAGCATTTCCCAGATTGACGTGAGCTTCCACAAGGCTTGGTTCGAGTTCGATAGCCCGCTTCAAACTTCTCACGGCCTCTTCGTTTTTTCCAGCCAGGATAAGTTTGTCGCCGAGATTGCAATGTGCGGCGGCCAGATCCGGCCTGTAAAAGACCGCTTGCCTGCTGCTTGCAACCGCTTCATCCATGCGGCCCAGATGCTTCAGAACATTGCCCAGATTGTTGTGCGCCTCGGCATAATCCGCTTTGAGCGAGATCGCCTTTTGATAGCAAACCACGGATTGCTCCGGCCTGCCGACCTTCTCCAGGAGGCTCTCAAGACAGTTGATTGTCTCCGGAGAGTCGGGCTTGATGCCGATGCATCGAGAAAGGCTGGCAGCAGCTCCAGTAAGATTTCCTTGTTGAAGCAGTGCATTCCCCAATTGGTGATGGGCGGCGGCTAATCCTGGTTCCAGGAGCGTTGCTCTGCGGTAGAGTTTCGCTGCCTTGTCGAATTCCGCGTTCGCCTCAAGCACTTTTCCCAGACGAAGCAGCAAACTGGCATTCGCCGTTTTTCTGTCGAGCGCTCGCGCCAATCGCGCACTGGCATTGTCACCGTGGCCCGTTTGGTTTGTGGCCATTCCCGAAACTTGAAGTCCGTCATCGGCTTCGAACTCCGCCTGAAGAATCAGGTCGTAGAGCTCTTCGGCTTCGTGGAGCAGGCCATTCTCCTGGTTTTCCGTGCCACGTCCGTTTGGGTGAGAAACTGGTGAGAGTTCCGATTGGGCAAGTCTGGTTCCGTTCCCGCAGCAGCGTATATAACTCCTGCCGCTCCCGCAAAGGCAAGGATGATCGCGCTCTGAGCATCTGTTCTCGCTTTGTAATCCCTGGGTCAAACGATGCTCCTGGGGCGCGTCCGTGCGCCAAGCTGGGATGGTCTTGCCCATGCGTTGGAGACGCATCCGGACCTAGTGCAGTGCTCACCCTGTCCCATGAGGAAACTGGATCATTGGCCTGGCTGCTTCAATTCTTTAGTTCAGATGTTCTAGGTCCCCAGGCGCTGACAGCATGCCCGGGTATGGTTCCCCATCGAGGGAGTGTGCAATTCATGCGCCAATCTCAAACCACGCTGCATCGATCCGGCCACATCGCAGTTGATGACCCCGCACGTCTCACCGCGGCTGTCTCAGCCTCGCCATGTAAGCGCAATGAGAACGCTGATTTTAGATCACGCCTCCGGGCAGCAATGCCGGCAGCAGTTCTCCCTGACCAGCCCTTGCCCCTCGACGCGACCTGAAGGTTTGCGAAATCGCGCATTAGAGCAACATGAGCAGGCATGTAATCACAGCATTTATTTCCTTTGGGTGCCGGGAGGACCAGCAGGACCTGGGGTTAACCTCCACAGAAGGGCCGTTTGGAGCAGCCCAAATTGGTTTCCAGACATCCAACCTATCTGTTGACAGCCCAGTCGTGGCGGTGCTGCCTATACCCCTTTGTGCAATCGATTGCGCAAAGGAGAAATCAGTGCTCCCCATAGAGCGAAATCCCCCATTCCCCCAACCAATCTCAGGGAGACCAATATGCAAGCTGTTGAATCAAAAAACCATCTTGCCCGCGCAAGGAAGGCGGCAACGCCCCTTCCCGCGCTGATCGCCTGGTTGCCTTCAGCGCTGTCGCTTCTCCTCTTCCTCGCTGTGCCCGCTCATGCGCAATACCGGGCCAGCCTGCAAGGAACCGTCGTGGACTCCGAAGGCGCGTTGATCCCGGGAGCCCAACTATCCCTGACCGACAAGGAAACCAACCATACCCTCTCGGCAAAGAGCGACTCAGCCGGCACCTTCACCTTCAACGAACTCCCGCCAAGCCACTACACCATGACCATCGCACGGGATGGTTTCAAGAAGAAGGTCCTGGACAACATCAGCATTCTGGCGGAGCAGGCAAATGCTCTGAATGTCGTGCTGGATGTGGGCGGAACTGCAGAAACCGTGACCGTGAACGCAGCCGAAACTCCGCTGATGGACACGGAAACGGGCAGCGTGAGCGGCACCGTCGACCAGAACGACATTGCCAAGATGCCCTCCTTTGGACGCGATGTCTTTCAACTGGTTCAACTCGCTCCCGGCATGTTTGGGGATGGCTCGCAATCTACCGGCGGCGGAACCAACAGCCTGCCCGGAAACCAGGGAGATAGCGGGTCCAGCAACACCGCCGGCGTCTTCCAGACGGAAAACAAGCCGCAGGTCTTCGGCAATGGCGGCCGCAACGACACCAATGGCATTTCGCTCGATGGCGTAAGCATCACCAGCGTTACCTGGGGCTCGGCAGCCATCATCACCCCCAGCGAAGACTCCATCAAGGAAATGAAGGTGGTGGCCAATAGTTATGACGCGGAGTATGGCCGGGCCAGCGGCGCACAGATTCAGGTGCTCTCGCAGAACGGCACCAACCAGTACCATGGCACCGCATTTTTCAAGATGGATCGCCCCGGCCTGAACGCCAAGCAGCGCTGGGACCCGAACAACAACCCACAGAAAGATACCAGCCGCTTTAACCAGTATGGCGGCACGGTCGGTGGTCCCATACTGCACAACCGGTTGTTCGGATTCTTCAGCTATGAGACCATCCGGAACTTCTCCACTTCCACCGCTGGTGGCTGGTACGACACGGCCAGTTACGATAGCTCCACCGCCGCACCCATCGCGTCCAAGTTTCTTACCCTGAAGGGCGCAGGGGTGGTGTTCAGCAAAATTCTGGAAGATTCCGGGGACCATCACAACTGCTCGGACGTAAACCTTATGGAAGGCGTCACCTGCGTGACGATCGCGGGAGCGGGACTTGATCTGGGCAGCCCGCTCAAGGGCTTCCCGGTGGGCGCTCACGATCCCTCCTACCAGGGAAAGAACTCCGCCACCGGCGTCTACACGCCCGGACTGGGCGGCGACGGCTCCGGCGGCCCGGAAAACTTCGACGGCAAAGCCGATATGTTTTATGTCGCCACCTTCGAGCCTACCCAGAACATCAACGTGCAGTACAACGGCCGTGTTGATTACCAGGTCACAAGCAAGGATCTATTTGCCGCCAGCCTCTACTACGTTCCGGTGAACAACTCCTTTTACAACGGCCCCAATCGCGCATCCAACATCTTCTACCACAACGCGAAAAACTACTCGACCGGCGCGCTGTGGAACCATATCTTCTCTGGCTCTCTGCTGAACGAAGCGCGGGCGGATATGGCGGGCTGGAAGTGGAACGAACTGGCCGACAATCCGCAGTCACCGCTGGGGTTGCCGGACGCCAACATCACCAGTTCCTACAACGGCCCGGGAGGAGGTTTCGGACCCACCGAGGGCAATACCTTCAATGTGAACTCAAACGACAGCGATGAGTTCGGCCCCAATCTCGGCAGCATCTACGACCAGTGGACCATGAACTACAAGGATGTTCTCACCAAGGTGAAGGGAAGCCACAATTTGAAGATGGGTGGCCAATTCACCAAGCTAGCGTATCTTGACGTGGCCACTGGAGATGCAGAGCCCTCGTACAACTTCAACAACCTGTGGGACTTTCTCAATGACGCGCCGCAGCTGGAAAGCATCACGGCTGACCCAAGAACGGGCTTGCCCTCGGACTTCCGCAAGGATGACCGTCAGAATGTGATCGCCTTCTTTGCCCAGGACGACTGGAAGGTCAAACCCAATCTCACGATCAATCTTGGGCTGCGCTGGGAGTACTTTGGCGGCATGACCGAAAAGAAGGGGAATGAAGCAAACGTTCGCCTCGGCGTGGGCGCGAACACGTTGACGGACCTGAAAATCGTGCTGGGCGGCAGCCAGGTGAACGCCCAAAAGGCCAATTTTGGGCCGCAGATAGGCTTTGCCTGGAGCCCGGATCGCTACCATAGCCGCCTGGTGCTGCGCGGCGGATGGGGCATAGGCTACAACGGCCTGGAGGAAGCGATCACCACCAACACGCGCAACAATCCTCCCTTCCTTGCCAGTGGAGCCAGTCTGATCGGGTCGCAGATTCTGTATGCCACCGGAAGCAGCGTCAACACCCCCGATTCGTTTCCGGCCAACCCCAACATGATCACCACATTCAACACGGCCAACCTGCCTACCAACAACATTCCCACTTCCGTGACCGGACTGCCTGCGGATTTCCCCACGTCCTATGCTCTCCGCTACTCGCTTGAGGCCCAATACGACCTGGGCCACCAGTGGGTGGCTACCGCCGGCTATCAAGGCAGCGTGGGACGTCATCTGCCCCTGCAGGTGAACCTCAATAACGCGCTGGCGCCGCAGATTCTCGCCGGCCAGGCTGCCTTCAACCCCCTCGTCAACTTTATTGACTGGTATATGGACACCGGCAATTCCAGCTATAACGCGCTGTTGCTGGAGGCGCGCCACCAGTTCGCGCACACCTTTGAAGCCGATGTGCAATACCGCTGGGGCAAGTCGCTGGACAACGGCTCCGGGCCGTATACCGAGGCCGACTATCAGTTCCTGCCCGGTCTGAATTACGGACCCTCCGACTTCGACTCGCGGCAAATGCTGAAGATTTTCGGCTTGTGGTCGCCGGTCCTCTTCCACGGACAGCACAACTGGATGGAGAAGACGGTAGGAGGATGGAACCTCAGCGGCATTTACAACTTGCACTCCGGCTTCCCGTTCAATCCCACCTTCGGCGGCATCGGCTGCAATGCCTTCTACCAGAACAGCGGGGACTGCAACCTGCGCCCTGCCAGGTACGCGGGTGGTGCCAGCAGAAGCCAGAGCACGGATACCTTCAAGACGGCCGCGGGCCACTTCCCGGGCGGCGGAACTGCGTTCTTCACCGCTCCGAAGGTCGTTACGGGGAACGCCTGGAGCACCGATGTCGCCCCGGTGCCCGGACCGCTGCCGCAGGTTCCTGGAATTGGACGCAATGCCTTCGTGGGTCCGCGCTACTCGGATACAGACCTGGCCATGACCAAGGCCTTCGGTCTGCCCAAGATGAAGGTACTGGGCGAAAGTGCCCAGCTCGAGTTGCGGGCCAACGCCTATAACCTTTTCAACAAGCTCAACCTGACCAATTTGGACACGGGTATCACGGATGCGAACTTCGGCAGGGCCAACGGTGTTCTCGGCTCCCGTACCGTGGAGGTAGAAGCCCACTTCAAATTCTAGAGTCCGTTGATTGCGAGGTGGCCTTTTCATAGAGAATGGGCCACCTTGCATTGCCAATATCGACAAGAACTTGTAGCGCCGGCCTCCTGGCCCACGACCACTCTTCACCGAGAGGAGAGATGCTCTAAACCGCATTCCCCGCTGCCACTCCCGACGCCCACGCCCACTGGAAGTTGTAACCGCCCAGCCAGCCCGTCACATCGACCACTTCGCCAATGAAGAAAAGCCCCGGCACACTGCGCGCTTCCATCGTCCGTGCCTGGAGGCCGTTCGTGTCCACGCCTCCGGCTGTCACCTCGGCCTTCTCGAATCCCTCGGTGCCCACCGGATGAAAAGCCCACCGGCGCAGGTCCCTCTCGCAAGCCTCGAGATCTGCATTCGACCAGCCCTTGGGCGCGCCAACCTCGGCCAGGTAGCTCGCCAGCCGCTGTGGCAAAACCGCCCGCAACGCCAGCTTGAGCGCCGCCAGATCCCTCCGTGCCCGCGGTTCCCGCAACACCTCCAATAGCCCCGCCCCACGAGCCAGTCCGGGAGCGAAGTCCACCAGCAAAGCCTCACCCGGCCGCCAGTAAGACGAGGCCTGCAACACCGCCGGCCCGCTCAGGCCGCGATGCGTCACCAGCATCTTTTCCCTGAACTTGGCCCGGCCCGCCTGCGCCTCGACCTCCGCCGCCACTCCAGTCAGCGCCGTCCAGCCAGCCTCGTCGCCGCCCAGCACCAGCGGAACCAGCGCCGGCCTGGGCTCAATCACTCCCAGCCCGAATTGCCGCGCCAAGCCATAGCCCAACCCCGTCGCGCCCAGCTTCGGAATCGAAAGCCCACCGGTCGCCACCACCACCGCCTCAGACTCAAACTCACCCAGCGAGGTCTCCACGCTGAAGCCGCCGCCCACCGCCCGCTCGACGGCAATTCCGCCTGCATTCAGCACCAACTCCACGCCGCCTGTTGCGCACTCGGCCAGCAGCATGTCGAGAATCGCTCGCGCCGAACCGTCGCAGAAGAGTTGTCCAAGAGTCTTTTCGTGCCAGGCAATCCCGTAACGCTCCACCATCTCAAGAAAATGGCGCGGCTGGTACAAAGCCAGCGCCGACTTGGCGAAATGAGGATTTTCAGAGAGGAAATTGCCCGGGCCGCAGTCGAGATTCGTGAAGTTGCAGCGCCCCCCGCCGGAGATGAGAATCTTGCGCCCCGGCTGGCCGTTGTGCTCCAGCAGCGCCACGCGCCGTCCGCGCTCGCCAGCCACCGCCGCGCACATCAGACCCGCCGCGCCGGCCCCGAGAACAACCACATCGAATTGGCGCGGCTCATGGCTCATGGCTAAAGCTCAGGATACAGGGCGGCGAAAGAGCGAGTTAGCGGAGTTAGCTAATCGGCTGGAGATCTGGGAAGAGAGATTCCACAGTTCAAGAGGGCGGGTTAAATCCCGGGGTTTCCCAGGTCTTAAAAAACCGAATCCCCACCCCAGCGACGAAGACCAGTCGCTGAAGTGAGGATTCGTTGCGGCCAGCATGGATGCAGCTTCAAACATTCAGAAGCCGGGAAACCGGGCGTTACTCCCTACTCCCTATTCCCTACTCCCTATTTTCAGATCCCTTCATCCCGAAACATCGGATGAGGAATCAGCTTCCGGTAGTCTTCCTGATGCGCATTGTCCAGGCAGGCCTCAATAATCCTCTTGCCGAGCGGGTCAAGGTCGGGAACCAGGAACTGCTTCAGTTCCTTGGCGAAGAACTCACGCCACTGGCGCGCGCCCTCCTCGTAGACTTCCATGCCGCCCTGCAACTGCTCTTCCACCTTCAGGAAGACCCGCGGAATCATCGAGCCCTCAATGCGCAGTTGGTTGGGGATGTACCCGAGCAGCGGGCAAATCGCCTCGGCCACCTGGTCGCGGGCAAACTTCGCGCTGCCGCGGCGGGCCAGGTATTCGCGTGCAATCCACTCCGCCATGAAGCCCACCTTCCACGCTCCAATGTGCTGGTTGGGAATCAGCACGTAGCGGGTGTCCGGCGTGTCCACAATCTGCTGCAGCAGCAGGTTGGCCTGGTCCACGCGACGGCCAGTGGCAAAGGCCCAATAGGAGCCCACGCCCTCTGACTGCATTTCCTTGCTCTTTGAAGCCTGAATGCTGGGGTTGGCGTGGCCGCGCGGGGCCACCAGACGCCACAGCCAGCCCAGCGCCGGGCTCAGCACGTGAATCATGGCCAGAATGCCATAAAGCTGGCTGTCCTTGTGGGTCGGAGGGCAGCGCACGCCAAAACTCCGCACATCAATGCGCTGCGGACCTTCCAAAATGTCGTCGATCATCCGGCGTGGCAGAATCACGCGCGGATTGGGGCACGGCTTGCCCGGCGCATCCTCGACGTGTTCCCAGGTAAGGCAGGTGCCGCCCGGAACAATATAGTGGTTCAGGAAAACCAGCGGCTCCGGCGGATCGATGCACAACCGCTCAAGATTCGGCGCCGTGCCGTAGCTGTGGATGTGATCCACGCGCACAAACCAGCCGTTCTCCGCGTCGGTGATGGTAAGCCGCTTGCTGTTGCCCTGAATCCTGGGGTGTGCGCAGGCCATGTCGTCGGCAATCGGCCGCAGGTGGCAGGCTTCCGGCAGATTCAGCGTGCGATCTTCCTTGGTCACCACGTTGCGCCCAAGCAGCAGACGGCCATCGTCCATGCGGTGAATATGCTCGGTCATTTCGCTCTTGCCGCCGCCGGAAGCACCCTCGTGCATCAGGATCAACTGATTCTCATACGGCGTCATAACCGCCACGGCTGCGCAATGGTTGGTGGTCCAGCCCTCGTGTTCGCCCTTGTCCAGCAGCATGGAGTAGACGCCCTTTTTGGCGCTCGGCCCTGGATAAAGGTTGTAGGCGAAAATTTCCTGGTGCGTGGCCTGGCGGTCGTGCACCACCACCTGCTTGCCGCCAAAGTGAGTGTGCCGGAAGGGAGGCGCCACAAACAGCACCCCACCCGTAATCTTGAAGTCCGCCGGAACCTGGCTGCGCGGGATCATTCCCTGCAAGTCGCCCAGCGCCGCCGCAAAAAACGCCGCCTGCCGGGGCACAATCAACAGCGCCCCATACTTCAACGCATCCGAGCCGGCATAGAACGGCATTGCCACCAGTTCCTGCGTCTTCAGCCAGTCCAGCGTCTCCTGGCGGGTCTTGTCAAAGGTCTCGCCAAAGCGCCCTTCATAGGTGGGCTTGTCGGTGGGCAGCAGGTCGCCAATGACCATGGCGTTCGGATCGCGCCGGCGCATGGCGGGCTCGGGGAAGTTGATGGCCAGCCCGTTGCGCGCCTTGGTAATCACCGCCTCGGTGATCCGGCCCACGCCCGGCACTTGAAACACCGCCTCATACACTCCGTGGTCGTCGCGATTGCCCAGCGTCCAGTCGGTTTCGCCCGACGCGCGGCCCAGAGCCCAGTCCAGCAACTGCTGCCGGGTCTCCGGCGTCTGCACCAGTGGAGCCGCGCCCAGTACCTCGCGGACGTGCGCGGGCAAATCCATCTCGGCCCAACCGGCCTGGAAGTCAATAAAGGGTTCAGGAACTGCGGCGGTGCTCATGCTGTTCTCGCTTTCCGGGGAAGATCGCGGTTTTCCAGTTGTCGTACGTCGAAGACGCCGCTTCAAGTGGCTCTTTCCTTGAGAAAAGACCACAGTTCACGACGCTGAAAAAGACCTGCTTGCTGGAAAGCTGCTTTGGGTAATGCGCTCAAACCCACTACAAAGCCAAGAGGCTCTTACCCTTCTTATCTCATTGTCCATCACACTTGGCAGTGCGCAGTATCACATTCTGGCCCGCTGGCCCCGCAAAGAGGTTTCCAGCGCGATCCGCTCCCGCGCACCGTGGAGCCGTAAGCTCACTGTTTCCCTTACTTGAGGCATGGTATTCATCCTCACTCAGCCCATGATTCGCAAATCCAACTTATTCCCTACTCCCTACTCCCTATTCCCTATTCCTACTCCCTGCTTCTCCAAACTTCTCCCGCACCAGCTCGAGCGCCTCGTCCACCGTCCCAACCGTGCCCTCCAACTGCGCATCTTCGGCCGCATGGAGCATTTCTTTGAACCCCGGTCCGGGCATGTACCCCGCCGCAATCAGCTCACGGCCGCTGATCAGCGGGGTGGGACGGACCGCCTCTTCCGGCATCGCGCCATAGCGTTCGCGCACAAACTCCCAGTTGTCCAGTTGGCCGCTCCCGGCCAGGCAATCCATCCGGTGCAGCGCCAGGTGCTCTTCAAATCCCTCCAGACGGAAGAAGCGCTTCAGCGTCGAAGCCTTCATCCTCTGCGCATCCATGAAACGCATATGGTTCTCGATCAACGCCAGAATCTGCCCCGTCTCCTCGTTGGAGAAGCGCATGCGCCGGCAGATTTCCGCAGCAATGGCGACGCCGACCTCCACGTGCCCGTCGAAGCGGATCCGGTCCGGAGCGCGCTTGAAGGTCGCAGGCTTGCCCACATCGTGCAGCAGAGCGCCCCACGCCAGGGTTAGCGGACAATCCGTCTGCAACTGCTCCAGCAGAAGCAGCGTGTGGGTCCACACATCGCCCTCGGGGTGAAACTGCGGCGGCTGTTCCACGCCCTTCATCCTGGCCACTTCCGGCAGCACTTCCTTTAGAAGTCCGGTCTGGTCCAGCAGCTCGAAGGCGCGTCGCGCATGGCCCTCGGTCAACATCTTGGTCAGCTCGTCGCGCACGCGTTCGCGGCTCACCGTCCCGGTCTTCGCGGCCAGGGAGCGCATCGCGCGCAGAGTTTCTGCTTCCAGCTCAAAACCGAAGCGAGCAGCAAACCGCACTCCACGCAACATGCGCAGGTGGTCCTCTTCAAAGCGCTGTTCCGGCCGCCCAATCGCCCTCACCACGCCGGCATCCAGGTCCGCCAGGCCGCCCACGCAGTCCATCACCGCCGCTCGCAGCAGCTCCGGCGTGGCCAGGTGGTCCGCAACGCGCAGGGGGTCCAGCAGAAGCCCGTTGATCGTAAAGTCCCGCCGCCGTACATCCTCTTCGGCGCTCAGCGTGTACCGCACCCCGTCCGGATGGCGTCCATCGGAATACACGCCATCCGAGCGGAAGGTCGCCACCTCGGTGTGCGCTGTAGTTCGACCCTCTTCAAGGTCAACTCCACCGCAGGCGCCCACCAGCACCACGCCAAAGTGCGCTCCCACGGCGAAGGTGCGCCTAAACATTCCCAAAACCACATCGGGAGTGGCGGAGGTCGCCACGTCGTAGTCCTTCGGAACGCGGCCCAGCAGCAGATCCCGCACGCAGCCGCCGGCAAAGTAGGCTTCATAGCCCGCCGCGCGCAGCTCCCCCACAATCTTCAAAGCCGCATCGAATTGAGGCGTCCTGGGGAACATCTCTGCTCTCTATTGTCGCCTGCTTCACAAACGAATGCTTTGGCAGTCTCCTCAGCCCTGCGCAAACTCCTTCTCCGCCGCCGTCAGCGCCTCCTCCAGAATGTCGAGCGCGACCGTGGCTTCCTGCTCATTCACAATCAGCGGAGGACAGAGGCGCAGCGAGGTCTCGCCGCAACCCAGCACCATCAGCCCGCGCTCGAAGGCCAGCGTCTCGATGCGATTACGCACGGCGGTGGCGGGCTCGCGGGTGGCTTTGTCCTTCACCAACTCGACGCCGATCATCAGCCCGCGTCCGCGCACATCGCCCACCATCGGGTGAGTCTCCTTCCAGCCTTCCAGCCGTGTCTTCATCAGCCCGCCCACATGCGCGGCATTGGCCATCGCTTCCCGCTCGATGATGTCCATGGTAGCCAGCGCAGCGGCGACTGAAACCGGGTTGCCGCCGAAGGTCGAAGCATGCGACCCAGGCACCCAGTCCATGATTTCGGCGCGCGTCATGCAGATTCCCAGCGGCATCCCGCTGGCAATACCCTTGGCGATACACACCATATCCGGCTGGACTCCGGAGTGCTCAATGGCCCACCATTTACCGGTTCTCCCGGCACCGCTTTGCACTTCGTCCACCACCAGCAGAATGCCGTGACGGTCGCAAAGCGCGCGCAGTTCGCGGAGAAAGTTGTCAGGAGCCACCACGTAACCGCCCTCGCCCTGGATCGGTTCAATGAAGATAGCCGCCACTTCCTCCGGCGCCAGAATGGTCTTGAACAGCTTCTCTTCGATGTAGCGCGCGCAGCCCATGCTGAACGCTTCTTCTTCCTGCGCTCCGCCCGAGCAGCCGCGGTAGGCATAGGGATAGCGCACGTGCGTCACGCCCGGAACCAGTGGGGAGAAGCGCCGTTTCTGCTGGGGTTTCGATCCGGTCAGCGACAGAGCCCCCATCGTCCGCCCGTGGAATGCGCCCAGGAACGAAATCACCTGCTGGCGTCCAGTGTGATAGCGCGCCAGCTTCAGCGCGCACTCAATCGCCTCCGCGCCGGAGTTGCCATAGAAAAACTTGTGCGGGCCAGGCATGGGTGCAATGGCTGAAAGCCGATCGCCCAGGTCGGTGATGTGTTCATCGTAAAAGTCGGTGCTCGAAATATGAATCAGTTCCGCGGCCTGCTTCTGGATGGCCGCCACCACTTCGGGATGGCAATGCCCCGTGGAAACCACGGCGATCCCGGCAGCGAAGTCGAGAAACTCGTTCCCATCCGCGTCTTCCACGCGAATCCCGCGGCCGCGCTTCGCAACCAAAGGATAAGACCGTGTATAGCTGGGCGAAATCAGGCGGGCGTCGGCGGCCACCGCGGCCTGGGCTTTCGGTCCGGGCAGCGGACAAACCAGCTTCGGCCCGTATTGCGCGTGCATTTCTTGCTTGGTCATTTGCTTGTCTCCTCAATGGATGCGGTTGTGCGGCTTCTGCTGCATCGCGGTTCGGATGCAACCCGGCCACGGATCCCAGGGGTGGAATCATCCAGTTCTGCTCGTCAATTCAAGGCGGGAAACAGGTGTGAAGATCTTCGGCGGACCGGGACTAATCGCCGCTGAAGAGACTAGGTCGAGTGCGGATCGGCAGCACGCGCAAGTGGCGCCGCGGGCAAATGATCCGTGCGCGGTTCCGCGACCAGCGGCGTGTAGCCGGCATCGGAAGCGATCCCTTGTTTGCGCGCATATGCATGAAAATCCCGCTGGCCCGAGCATAACACGCACTCACCGTGCATGGCCACGGCTTCTCATGCTCTCCCCTGCATGATTCGTTCGATGAAGGGGTCGGGGCGAGCCGCAGCGAGAATCTCACACGCTACGATAGAAGAAACGGAATGACAGACTCAGCCAGCCAGTCAACGCCCTCACTCAGCAAGCCCGCCACGGCTGCGTCCATCGTCCTGGCCTTTGCCAGCGTCTACTTTTTCTGGGGCTCTACCTATACCGCCATCCGCATCGGAGTGACCCAGATGCCCGCGCTCCTGCTGGCGGGAACCCGCTTTCTCATCGCCGGCGCCATCCTTCTTGCCTGGTGCCGCTGGCGCGGCCTGCGCCTGTTCTGGCCGCGAAAAACAATGGCCGTCCTGGCCCTGATCGGGCTGCTCCTGTTAAGCGGCAACAACGTGGCCCTGGTCTATGCGGAGAAAACGGTCTCCAGCGGCTTGGCCTCGCTGGTGCTGGCCGTCATGCCGCTCTGCGTGGCGCTGGCGGAGATGATCCTGCCCGGCGGCGAGCCTTTGTCTCCGCGCGGATGGCTAGGCATGTTTCTGGGGTTTGCCGGCCTCTCCGTGCTGGTCTGGCCTTCTCTTCGCTCCGGCTTGGCGGGCGACAGCGCGCGCCTTGTGGCCGTCGCGGTGCTGCTGGTCGGGGCCCTCTTCTGGACCGCGGGCAGCCTCATCTCCCGTCGCTCGCGCCTGCCCGTCAACTGCTTCGTGGCAGCCTCATGGCAAATGCTGACGGCAGGCGCATTCAACACGTTGCTGGGAACGGCTCTGGGCCAATGGCCCCAATTTCACGTGAATGCCGCATCGGTCGGCTCCCTCGCCTACCTCGTCACCGGAGGCTCCCTGCTCGGCTACACCTCTGTCATGTACCTCATCGAGCACGTGCCCTTGGCCAAGGTCTCGTCCTACGCCTACGTCAACCCCGTGGTCGCTGTGCTCCTGGGAATCTTTCTGCTCCGCGAGCGGCCTGAGCCCGCGGAGTTTGCCGGCATGGCCGCGATTCTGGTGGCCGTCTTCCTGCTCACCACCTCCCAGATCAAGGCCAAACCCAGGGCACAGACCATCGAGGCTCTCGAAGAGATGCCGGGGGAATGACGATCGCTTGCTTTTGCTTACTTCAGAAACAGCACCGACACCGCCGACGCAATGCCGATGACAGAAAACACGATTCCCATATACCAATAGGCGCGGCTGCGCGTCAGCAGCGTGACCGAAGTGATCACCAGGCCAATCTCCAGCAGCGCTTCCGCCAGATCAAAACGCACGGCGCGCGCTTCGGCCTGCTCAACTTTGCCCTCCAGCGCTTCGGCCTTTTCCTGTTCGTCCTTCAGGTTCTCGGTCCACTTTTCCTGGTGATCCGCATAGCCCTTGGCGATCTTCTTCGCGGCGTCCTTGTCCGCAATCGTCACCACGCTCAGAATGTCAGCGGCCAGCGCCGTGTCGTTGGCGCGAATCTTGTGGGCCTGGTAGTAGTTCCACTGGTCGGTGGCCCTGTTCTGGTCCAGCACGGCCTCCGTGTGGGTGCGATGACCCAGCACGGTGGTCACAGCCACCAGCACGGCCAGCAGGCTCATGGTAAATGCGACCGGCCGCAGCGTCTTCTCGTGCTCGGCGTGTTCGGCGTGCTCCTGCAATTCCTGGGCTTCGTTGGCTTCCATGGGGAACCTCTCGCTGTATGACTTTGGTAAAACCTACTTCCGCTTCCAGCGCACTCCGTCCTTTGAGTCTTCCAGAACCACGCCCTTCTCCGCCAATTCATTGCGGATCTGGTCGGCCCGGGCAAAGTTGCGCTGCTTCTTCGACGTGGTGCGCTCTGCCACCAACAGGTCAATCGCCTCGTCGGTGAGTCCCTGCCGAGCCAGCAACTCCGGAGCCACATCGTCCAGCCGTCCACTCTGCTCCGCATATTCGAGAGCCCGTCGTGTCGGCTCGGCGTCATGATCCTCAATTACGTCAAACACCGCATCGAAGCTCGCCAGCACCGGCAAAATCGCATCGCGATCGCCGGCCAAAAGCTGTCCCTGGTCCATGGCCGTGTTGGCGGCGCGGATCAGGTCGAAGATCGGTGCCCTGGCTTCGGCGGTGTTCAAATCATTGCTCAGCGCGGCCAGATACTCGGCCTGCGCCTTTTGGGCCGCCATCTGCAGCGCGGGATTCTCGCCTGTAGCGAAGCTGCCCTCGGTGAGCCGCCGGTGGAAGGTTCTCAGCCGCTCAATCGCCGCAGTAGCCTCCACCAGCCCGTCGAAGGTGAAGTTGAGCTGGTGCCGGTAAGGCACGGAAATCAGCGCCAGACGGATCGCCGAGGCCTTGTAGCCCTTCAGCAGCAGGTCCCTCAGGGTATAGAAATTCCCCTCGCTCTTCGACATCTTGCGCCCGTCCACCAGCAGAAAGCGCACATGCATCCAGTGGCGCGCAAACGGCTTGTGGGTTACGCTCTCGCTCTGCGCAATCTCGTTTTCGTGGTGCGGAAACATCAGGTCTTCGCCGCCCGCATGCAGGTCGAAGCTCTCGCCCAGGTACTCCATCGCCATGGCCGAGCACTCGATGTGCCACCCCGGTCGTCCGCGCCCAATCGGCGTATCCCACGACGTCTCGCCCGGCTTGGCTGCCTTCCACAGCGCAAAGTCGCGCGCCGAGTCCTTCTCGTACTCGTCCACATCCACGCGGGCGCCGTCTTCCATGCCGCTCAGGTCCTTCTTGCTCAGCTTGCCGTACTCGGGAAAGGACGAGAGCCGGAAATACCAGGAGCCGTCCTCGGTCTTGTAGGCCGCTCCGGCCGCCGCCAGCTTCTCGACCAGCTCCACCATGCGGTCAATGTGCTCCGTGGCGCGCGCAATCTCTTCCGGACGCTCGATGCGCAGAGAGTCCAGATCTTCGAAAAACGCCTTCTCGAAGCGCTCCGTATACTTGCCAATGGAAATGCCGGCCGCTGCCGCGTTGCGGATGATCTTGTCGTCCACATCCGTAATGTTCATCACGTGGCGCACCTTCACTCCGGTCAGCTTCAGGAAGCGGCGCAGAACGTCCACCTGCAAAAAGGTGCGGAAGTTGCCAATGTGCCCATAGTCGTAGACCGTGGGGCCGCAGGCGTACATGCGGAACTCTTTGCCATCGGAGGGGACCAGTTCGTCCACTTGTCCCGAAAGGGTATTGAAAAGGCGGAGGCTCATCGATCGGACTTCTTGCTCATACTTGCTCATTAAAGCTCTTGAAATGGCGGCTTTTCGGCCTTTTCAGATTGTAGCAGCGGGAGATTCGGGGGCGTGAGGCTGGCCCATCAAGATGGCCTGGTAACCTTGCTTCCTTTCCGTATCGCCCCCAACACTCCACCCCTTTCGAGCCGTCTTGACGCGCCCTGGCTCAAGTGATAAAAGTCCCAAAAGCGCTATCGATTGCGGCGCAGCGGTTCCCACAGATCGCCCTTTGAAACCCACGCCTACGAACAAAGGAGGCGCAATGAACGATTCAAATGCCAGAACCTTATGGACCCGGCGCCAGGCGCTCGGCGCTCTGGCGGCAGCCGCCGGGTGCGCGCTTTTGCCCGCGCAAACGGGGCAGGGAACCGGGATAGGAAAGCCTTCGAAAGAGGATGAGGCCTTTCTCGACGACCTGGAGCGCCAGGGGTGCCTCTTCTTCTGGGAGCAGGGCAGCCCCAAAACCGGGCAGGTCCTGGACCGCGCCCGCAACAATCTCAATGGCTCTCTGGACCCGCGGCGCATGGCCAGCACGGCCGCCACCGGCTTCGGCTTGACGGCTCTGTCAATCGCGGACCGGCGCGGCTATCTGCCCCACGCGCAGATTGTCGAGCGGGTAAGGACCACTCTCCACTGGCACCTGAACAGCCTGCCGGAGGTGCATGGATTCTTCTATCACTTCTCTGACATTGAGACCGGCGTGCGCTTTCCAGGCGTTGAGCTTTCGTCCATCGATTCGTCGCTGTTGCTCTGCGGCATCCTCACCGCGCGAGCGTACTTTGACGACGCCCAGATCAAATCGCTGGCGCAGCAAATCTACGAGCGGGTGGATTGGCCCTGGATGCTGAACGGCGGCAAGACATTCTCCATGGGCTGGCATCCGGAGAAGGGCTTTCTTGAGGCGCGCTGGGAGCGCTACTGCGAACTGATGATGATTTACCTGCTGGCCATCGGCTCGCCCACTCATCCCGTGGCGCCGGAGTTCTGGAGCCACTTCACGCGCCCCATCATCCATTACCGGGGCTACGACTACATCAGCGGGAACGACCCCATCTTTACCCATCAATACTCCCAGGCGTGGTACGACTTCCGCGGCAAGCGGGACGCCTACGCCGACTACTTCGCCAACTCCGTGACCGCAACCCGGGCGCACAAGGCGTTCTGCCTCTCCTATCCCAAGTGGTACAGCGAAGATTACTGGGGCGTGTCGGCATCGGACTATGCGGGTGGGTACACGGCCTGGGGTGGACCTCCTCCGCAGGGCCCGCTTGACGGAACCGTTGTTCCCTGCGCCGCGGCCGGCTCCCTGGCCTTTCTCCCAGCCGATTGCCTCGCCGTTCTGCGCGCCATGCGGTCGAAGTGGGGCAAGCAGGCCTGGGGCCGCTACGGATTCGTAGACGCCTTCCATCCCGCGGCCAACTGGTACGACCCCGACGTGCTGGGCATCGACCAGGGCATCTCGGTGTTGATGGCCGAGAATCTTCGCACCAGCCTGGTCTGGAACACGTTCATGCAGAATCCGGAAAGCGCCCGCGCCATGAAGCTGGCCGGATTCCACGGAGAAAAACAGTCGGGATAAGGGCTTCCGTGGCCGGGTTGAACCACTGCCAACTCGCCAACTCGCGACTTCTGACTGGTTCCCTCTCAACACGGCACAGGCTTGTCAAGTTGGGGGTATTTTCGCATCGATTTGAGGCGTTATCAGTCGGAAATGGCACAAAAACGGCTGAAAAAGGGTCAAAATTGGCGAGTTCTGTTTACTATTAAATTAACAGAATGTTTTTGTAAGTTGTTCATTATAAAGTGTTTACATTGAATTTATGGTCGAAAAAGTGGCAAATAACACATAGGGGGGGTGGGGTAAAAAGCGATTTCGGCCGGCTTTTTTGCCCGGAATCTGGCTCGGAGAATGTCTTTGGTCCGAACTCAGACAAGGTGGCTGGCAGGAAATGTTCGTCACTCTGAGCGAGCGTGGACGAGGACGTCCACGCTACAGCCGACCGGGAGGTTACTCTTTCTGTCGGCGCTACCCCTTCTGTCGGCGTTACTTCCTTCTAAAGACATCATGCGCTTATGGAGCTTAATTCTGCGCAAAAAGGCTAAATGGGCTTGGGCGTCAGGTTGCGAGCGTCGGTGACGTTGTCGGGAGTGTCGGTGAAGGATTTCGCAGGAGCGTAGGCGAATTTCTGAAAACGCGAGCCGACCTTGCGGATGGCATCCTTGGGTCCATCGTCCCAGGTCACTTGCGCCTCGCCGTCCACGTAAACCCATTTGCCGTGAACGTCGCCGCGGAGCGAACGCTCGGCATCGCCGCTTTCCTTCAGGGTGATGTAGAAGTTGTTGCCGCTGCCATCGCCCACTTCCCATTTGCCAATGAAATGAGCTCGGGACGGACCAGAAGTACTGGAGCTTCCGGCCTGAACCGCGCCGGGGAACTCCAATCGGGCAATGTCGGCCAGATTGAAGCTCTGCCGGTGGCCATCCTTATAGACGATCACGAGTGTGCCCTGGCCGGACGCGGTGGCAGGAGGCGCGGCGAATCCAGAGGTAAGGGCGAGAGCAAACAGTGTGGTCAGACCGGCAAAACGGACGATCTTGTGCACGGGATTCTCCTTTACTTGGGCGGCGCAGAGGAAAAACGTTTGAGGGCGCCACCTTCCTCTACGGGAGAGGCGGGAGAATTGTTCCACGTTTCGGGGTCTCTTATTGCGCGGGCGGAGCGCCTGGACTGGCGGGCTGGGTGAGGACGAAGCCCTTGCGCACCAGGGCGAACCCGGGCTGGGGGAGTTCGGCCTGGAGAAGCTGGTTTTCAGGCCCGGAGAAGAGGTCGGTGGAGGTCCCGGCGATGGTCGCGATCAGGTGGTGAACCTGGATGGGCTTGCCGTCCAGAGTGCCTTGCTCGTCGGCGTAGGTGGCGAGCTGGACGGACGCAATGGAGCCGGATTGCTTGGGCAGAATGGCCCACAGGTTGCGGTTGTTTTGGGTGACGGCCAGGGCCAGCAGGGTTTCCAGAGCGCCAGGGTCGAAGTCGGGGAGGAAGACGGCGGCGAGGTGGTGGTCCAGGCGGGTGGTGGCGGCGCGGCCATTGGCGGAGATGTTCAAAAGAATCTGGGCAGGGTCGGGAGCGCAGGTCACGTTGACCGCCGAACCGTTGACGGTGGCGCTCAACTGCACGTGGCGGAGGTGGTTGGCGGGGGAAAGCCGCTCGGTTTTGGACAGGGCGTAATTGAGGCCCTGCATGGCCACGCGGACCTGGGAGGTGGAGTCGTAACCGTGAGGACCGGAGGTGAACTGGAAGGCGGCCGTACCCACGGGAGTGCCGTGTTGCGAGATCACGAAGCTGCCTGTTTGCGCCGAAGCGCCCGGAACGAAGGCAAAAAGGCTGACAAGGGCAAAAAAAACGAATGTGCGCACAACTCTCCCCATCAATACTGTGGGATTAGACACGGTTTGGGGGAAAGAGTTGTGAGAGGCAGCTGACAGCTGTCAGCAACCAGCGGTCAGTTCCCGGCGGGATGGGCCAAAACCCATCAGGAAGCCACAGCTCCCCATTTTCCACGACCAGAACTGACAGCTGAGAGCTGACGGCTGAAAGCTGCTTTTCAGCCTTTTGCGACGGAGAAGCGGCGGTTCACTTCGTTCCAGTTGATGACATTCCACCAGGCGGCCAGGTAGTCGGGTCGGCGGTTCTGGTACTTGAGGTAGTAGGCGTGCTCCCAGACGTCGTTGAACAGGATGGGGTAGAGTCCCTGGGAAAGGGGCGAATCCTGATTCGGCGTGGTGACGATCTTGAGCTTGCCGGCGGTAAAGACCAGCCAGCCCCAACCGGAGCCGAACTGCTTGGCGGTGGTCTCGTTGAAGGCCTTCTTGAAAGCCTCGAAGTCGCCATAGTCGGCTGTGATCTGTGCCGCGATGGCGCCCGTGGGCGCGCCGCCGATGCCGGCTGAACCGACCTTGCCCATCAGGACCCAGAAGGCGCTGTGGTTGGCGTGGCCTCCGCCGCTGTTGCGAACCGCGGTGCGAATGTCTTCGGGAATGTGGGCCAGGTCGCGGATCAGGTCGTCCACCGGCTTGGCGGCCAGCTCGGGATGATTGGCCAATGCGGCATTCAGATTGTTGACGTAGGTCTGGTGATGCTTGTCATGATGCAGGTGCATGGTTTCCGCATCGATGAACGGCTCCAGGGCGGCATAGTCATAGGGAAGCGGCGCGAGTTCGTAAGCCATAGGGGAATTTCCTCCGTGTCGAATTCTGATGTTGTTGGGGCGGGCGCTGGAGCATGCAGGTGAAGAGGCAGGGGCTCGGCTCGCGACGGGTGAAACGCAATGTTTCGAAGAACCTGAACAGCTCTCTGCATAAATGGATGCGGCAAAGGAGAACAAGGGTGCGCGAAAGTTGGCTGGTCGGGCTGGCTAAGCAGAAATTCAACTTTGCCGGCATCCAGACGCCGGTCCGGGGAGGGAATGTTGGACTATCATGGGTTTCTCAAAGGAAAGAACTCAGCTGGTCGTTCGAGGTGGAATGTGTACCGTTCCTGCGATTTCTCCCGCGCTTTGAAGAATGTCCTCGCCTGCCTTTCGATTCTTGTCGCAGTTTCCTTTTCAGCCCAGGGGCAAACGCCTGCTGGCAACGTTCCACAATCTCTGTCGATGGAAACTGCGGCGCGTGGCGAGTTGAACCTGGGAGTGGAAGCGTACAAGAGCGCCCACTACGAAGAGGCGATCGTCCATTTTCAGAAGGCGACGGAACTGGCGCCTGACCTGCTTATGGCGAAAAGGTACTTGGCTACCGCACTGGCGCAGAACGTGGTTCCAGGACTGGATACGCCGGAAAATATGAAAGTCGCGCAGCAAGCCATCGACATTTTCGGGCAGGTTCTGGTAAACGAGCCGCACGACGTGAACAGCATGAAGCAGGTGGCGGGCATCTACTTCAGTGTGAAGAAGCTGGAAGACGCCAAGACCTGGCAGAAGAAAGTACTGGACGAAGAGCCGAACGATCCCGAGGCGGCCTACACCATCGGGGTAATCGACTGGACCGAGGCGCATATAAACACGCTCAAGGCGTTTCTTCCCATCGGCATCAGCGACGACGGCATGGGCAACGTCAAGGCGCCCGCGGCGGTGATGAAGGACCTCAAGGCGCAGAATGGCGCGCTGGTTGAGGAGGCTTTGGAATATCTCCACCAGGCAGTGGAGAACCGGCCCGACTACGACGACGCCATGGCCTACATGAACCTGGTTTACCGGCGCAAAGCCGATGGAGACTGGGACGACGAGGCGGCCCGCAAGGACGATTTGGCCAAAGCGGAAGAGTGGCGGAATAAAGCGATGAACGCGCGCAAGGCCAACGAAGAGAAAAAGATCGAGAGGCTTGAACCGGCGCAGCCCTAACTGGATGCGGTGACGCATGGGGCGAAAAATGGGATCCAAAGAAGCTGCCCACCCGCGCGGGCTGGGCCGCTGGCTTGGTTACAATGTGGAAGTGACGGTCGAAGCCTGAGGCCCCAGCGACAAACAATAACAAGTAAACGGGTTTACTCGGGGCATGCGCCGGCAAAATCGAAAGGATTTCGGAATATGACTGCCAACCTCGCGGAACTCTCCCTAGACGAACTTTCTATCGATACGCTGCGGCTGCTTGCCGTGGATACGGTGGAAAAGGCCAATAGCGGCCACCCCGGCGCTCCGCTGGGATGCGCGCCCATTGCCTACCTGCTCTTCCACAAGCTGATGAAGCACAACCCGGCGCATGCGAAGTGGGCGGACCGCGACCGTTTCGTGCTGTCGAACGGACACGCCTCGGCGCTGCTCTACTCGTCGCTGTTTCTCTCCGGTTACGGAGTGACGCTGGAGGACCTGAAAAGCTTCAGGCAGTGGGGATCGAAGACGCCGGGGCATCCCGAGCGCGGAGACACGGACGGCGTGGAAGTGACGACCGGACCGCTGGGGCAGGGCATTGCGATGGCCGTAGGCATGGCCATTGCGGAGAAACACCTGGCCGCGGTATACAACCGGCCGGGTTTCGAGGTGGTGGATCACCACACCTTTGCGCTCTTGGGCGATGGCGACCTGATGGAAGGCGTTTCGCACGAGGCGGCTTCGCTGGCCGGGACGCTGGGCTTGGGCAAGCTGACTTTTATCTATGACGACAATTTGATCTCTTTGGACGGCCCGACGAGCCTGAGCTATACCGAGGATGCGCTGGAGCGCTTCGAAGCCTACCACTGGCACGTGCAGCGAGTGACGGATGGCAACGACCTCAACGCTATCGAGGCGGCGATTGCAGCGGCCAAGGCGGAGACTGGGAGGCCGTCGATTATCGCGGTGCGGACGGTCATCGGCTACGGAAGCCCCAAGGCGGGCAGCAACAAGGCGCACGGCGAGCCGCTGGGCAAAGAGGCCGTGGTGGCAACCAAGAAGTTCTTCGGTTTCCCGGAGGACCAGAGTTTTTATCTACCCGAGGACGCAGTGGCCAACTGGCGCCAGGCCGAGAAGCGCGGCGCGGACCTGGAAGCCAATTGGAAGGCGCTCTTCGCAGGCTATGCGACGGCGTTTCCGGAGCAGGCGGCAGAGTTTGAGCGTACCCAGAAGGATCAGCGCAAGGCTGGATGGGAGAAGGCGATTCCCACCTTTGCGCCGGACAAGCCGGAGGCTACGCGCTCGGCCGGCGGCACCATCATGAATGCGATTGCCGAGACCGTGCCGGAGTTGTTCGGCGGAGCCGCGGACCTGACTTCCTCGACCAAGACAATCTTCAAGCCGGGCGCCAACTTTCACGAAGACCCGGTGGGGCGCAACGTCTTTTTCGGCGTGCGCGAGTTTGGCATGTGCGCGGCGGTGAACGGAATAGCGGCTCACGGTGGGCTGGTTCCCTTCGGGTCGACGTTCTTTGTGTTTTCGGATTATGCCAAGCCCGCGATCCGGCTGGCGTCATTGATGCAGGTGCACTCGCTTTTTGTCTTTACCCATGACTCGATTGCCCTGGGCGAGGACGGGCCGACGCACCAGCCGGTGGAGCAACTGCTGGGGCTGCGCGCAATTCCGGGGCTCACGGACTTCCGGCCGGCGGACGCCAACGAAACGGCGGCAGCGTGGAGGCTGGCCTTGGAACGCAAGGGGCCGAGCTTCTTTGCGCTCAGCCGGCAGAATCTGCCGGTGATCGACCCAGCGACGCACGATGTGTTCGCGGGAGTGAGCAAAGGCGCGTATGCGCTGGAAGATGTGGCGAACCCGCAGGTGGTGCTGATCGGCACTGGAGCCGAGGTTTGGCCGGCGCTGGAAGCGGCGAAGCTGCTGGCGGCCGAAGGGATCCGGGCGCGCGTGGTCAGCTTCCCCAGTTGGAAGATCTTCGAAGAGCAGACGGCGGAGTACAAGGCCAGCGTGTTGCCGGCAAGCGTGCCCAAACTGGCGGTCGAGGCCGGGGTGACGCTGGGCTGGTGGAAGTATGTCGGATTGGATGGCGACGTGATCGGGCTGGATCGTTTCGGCGCCTCTGCGCCGGGACCGAAGGTGCTGGCGGAACTGGGCTTTAGCGCCGGGAACGTGGCGGCTCGGGCCAAGAAGCTGGTGAAGTAAGACAGTGGTCAGTGAACAGTAAACAGTGATCAGTTTTTTCCCGGGCCAGTTGGCAGAATCATGAACATCTCCAAGTCCCGCGCCGGGAACTGATCACTGACCACTGTCCACTGCATTTGAAAGGAATCATTGTGAAACTTGTCATCGGATCGGATCATGCAGGATTCTCTCTAAAGGAGGAAGTGCGCGCCCATTTGGCGAAAGCCGGCCACGAATTGGGGGACGTTGGGGCGTACAACGCCGAACCCTCGGACTATCCCGACTTTGCCGAGAAGGTGGGCCTGGCGATCAGGCAGGGCGTGGCGCCGCGCGGGATCCTGATTTGCGGCTCGGGTGTGGGGGTGTGCGTGGCGGCCAACAAAATACCCGGGATTCGCGCCGGGATGTGCCACGACACCTACTCAGCGCACCAGGGCGTGGAGCACGACGACATGAACGTGATCGTGCTGGGAGCGCGGATTATCGGCTCGGCACTGGCCTTTGAAGTGGTGGACGCGTTTGTCCGGGCCAAGTTCTCGGCCACCGAGGAGCGATTTGTGCGGCGGTTCAACAAGGTGCTGGCCATCGAGGCCAAGTACATGTGTGGCGACGGCTCAAAGAACCCTGCATAGCACCGCGAGGCGCCGATGTTCCCCTTCGACGTAATTCTCTTCGATGTAGGTGGAGTCCTGCTGAGCAACGGCTGGGACCACTGCGAGCGAGCGCGAGTGCTGGAGCGGTTCGGGCTGGATGCTGTGGCCTTCGAATCCCGGCACCTGGAGCCCGACCGGGCGTGGGAGTCGGGCTTTATCACCGCGGACGCCTACCTGGACGCTACGGTTTTCATTGAGCCGCGCAGCTTTACCCACCAGGAATTCCTTGCCGCCATCTGCGCCCAGTCCCGGCTTTTGCTGGATGGAGCCCTTGAAATCCTCAAGAAGCTTTCGGCGTCCGGTAAGTATATGGTGGGGGCCTTGAACAACGAAGCGCGGGAAACCAACGCATACCGCTTTGAGCACTTCGGCCTGCGTCCGCTCTTCAAGGTGGCGCTGAGCTCCTGCTATTTGGGACTGCGCAAGCCGGATCCGGCGATCTACGAGCGGGCGCTGGAGATCCTGGGACGTCCTGCGGAGCGAATTCTATTCATCGACGACCGGATGGAAAACCTTGCCAGCGCAGAAGAGACGGGAATGAAGATCCTCCATTTCACTGGCGCAGGAGCTTTGCGGCAGGATATGGCGAACCTGGGAGTGCTTGAAGTCGGTTAAGACTTTTGGCAGGTGCGCTTTATGCGCTGGCGCCACCCGGGGAAATGCATTAGCCTCTAGGGGTGATCTGGACCAACCCAGCCGAAATGGCCTTGAATGAACTGCGCACCGCACCCCTGGTGCACTTCTCTGTGCTGGCGCTGAGCTCGATCTTTTTCCTGGTCGATCCTTTTGCCGCGATTCCTTCCTTCCTTGCTATTACTGAGAGTGCGGAGCCCAAACGCCGCAAGCGCATGGCGCGCAAGGCCGCGCTGACCTGCTTCATCGTGCTGGCCAGCTTCGCCCTGGGCGGGCAGCTCATCTTCAAGATGTTCGGGATTACCCTGCCGGCCTTCGAGATAGCGGGAGGGCTGATTCTCCTGTTGATCGGATTGGACATGCTGGAGGCCAAGCGCTCGCCGACCCAGGAGGCCACCGGCGATACCGAGGAGGCTTCCCAGAAGGAGGACGCCGGTATTGTGCCGCTGGGGATACCGATGCTGGCCGGCCCCGGCGCCATTTCGTCCGTGATGGTGCTGGTGGGGCAGGTTCCATCGCTCTGGCACTGGGAGATGGGAGCCATTCTTGGAGCGATTTCGGTAACCGCCCTGGTGAGCTATTGGGTGCTGGCGGGAGCGGACAGGGTGCGCCGGGTGATGGGCGAGACCGGAATCCGCATTTTGGTGAGAATTATGGGGCTGCTTCTGGTGGCGCTGGCGATGCAGTTCTTCGTCAATGGGTTGATGGACTTAGGCGTGATTCCCCGGCAATGAGCCGGAAGATCATCCCGAGTCTCGGTGGAGTTTCCCACAGAAAGGCCGGCTTTCCACAGGGCAGGAGCTTGCAATCACCCTGAAGGGTTGCTATTCTCGGGAAGTTGCAGCAAGGCGAACACGGTTTAGCCGGGAACGCGGGTTGCAAACGGGGAGTGGTTCTGCTACTCTCAGGAAGTCGCAAGTAGCAGCTAACCTTAACAACGGAAAGCACTTGCAAACAGAGAGTGGTTATGCTACTCTTTGAAAGTCGCAAGCAGTGAGCCGGAACGATGGCAGCCGCAAGCGACTTGCGGATAAGGAGTGGTTATGCTACTCTTTAAAAGCGGCAAGAACGGCTAACCTGAACATCGGAAAGCACTTGCAAACAGAGAGTGGTTGTGCTACTCTTTGAAAGTCGCAAACAGCGCAACCGGATGACGGACGCGGCTTGCGGATAAAGAGTGGTTGTGTTACTCTTTGAAAGTTGCAGTTTGAGCAGTGGATCCTCCCGGTGGCCTTAAGCCTGCCCGATGAGGGAAGTGGGAAGATGGTTCGTTGGGTCAGGTGAGGCAAGAGCCCCTGAACCCCTGTAGGGAAACCCTCAGAGAACAAGCCATTGCACGACCCAGGAGACTTGTCTCCTGTGAGCCCTAGAGGCTCAAGTGTGGTTTGCTGGTCACTCTTTGATATTTTGCGCAGTGCGACGACCTTAAGAGGGACGTTCATCCGGTAAGCCGGTTGAGATTCGCAAGCGAGGAGCACCTGCCAACAGCGAGTTGAGCGGCCTCGAAGCGAATGTAAACAGAGCTTGACAGTGAGATAAAAGTCCGGTAAACTTAAAAAGTCGCGCAGACAGCACCGGCCGAAGCGGTTGAACGCTAAGTCGATGCAGCGCAACAAGTTCGAGGACAACCTAAGCTTTAGGGCTTGGGCCTCGATCCAAAACGACACCGCTTAGGCGGAACGTCGCAAGGATCTTTGACAATAAGGTTGAACATGCCAGTCGTGAGAAAAGATCAAGTTTGGTTTGATCATTCTCACAAGTAAGGCGCCACACGTTTTCGAGCGTGTTGGCGCACGCGGAACCCATCCGACCTCCGTCGTATGGGGGACGCAATCAGGTTTCAAACGAGAGTTTGATCCTGGCTCAGAATCAACGCTGGCGGCGTGCCTAACACATGCAAGTCGAACGAGAAAGTGGTAGCAATACCATGAGTAAAGTGGCGCACGGGTGAGTAACACGTGACT
>Ga0302189_10000241_pt1 | contig 46234 bp, 39 predicted proteins | sample II_Bog_E2_2_FD_194551 | JGI IMG/M metagenome (GOLD analysis project Ga0302189, IMG submission 194551) | Peat permafrost microbial communities from Stordalen Mire near Abisko, Sweden - II_Bog_E2_2 | ecosystem: Environmental > Terrestrial > Soil > Wetlands > Peat | place: Sweden: Abisko...
GTATATCTGCCCCAATGTGCGCGTGCGCGCGCATTCCTGGGCGACCAATCACGTCCCCTACGGCGCCTTTCGCGGCTTCGGAGCACCGCAAGCGGTCTTCGCGATGGAGCGGCACATGGACGAGATTGCCGCGACGCTCGGCATGGATCCAATCGAATTGCGTCGAAAGAATTTCCTGCATGAGGGCGATGCCAACGCGACCGAACAATTGATGCGCGAACCAATCATCCTCGATAAGCTACTGGATCGCGCGTTGCAAGAGAGCGATTATCACGCCAAGCGTTTGCAATTCGCGCGTGAGAATGGCCGGAATCCCATCAAGCGCGGTATGGGGATTGCTGCGTTTTATCACGGCTCCGGATTTACCGGCTCCGGCGAGTTATATCTGAACTCGCTGGGCGGAGTGGACGTTACGCCGGAAGGTAAAGTACGGGTTCTGGTGTCGAACACGGAATTCGGCCAGGGCACGAACACGATTCTCACGCAGATTGCCGCCGAAACGCTTGGCATCGAATATAGCGACGTCACCATGGCCGCGCCAGACACCGATATGGTGCCGAACAGCGGGCCGACGGTGGCTTCGCGCACCTCGATGGTGGTGGGCCGCTTGATTGAGCGCGCTTGCCTGCAGCTTATCTCCATGCTGCGCGAGCAGGCTAGCCTCGGCGCGACGCACACCCGCGAGGAATTCTTTGCTGCGTGCGAGCGTTATCGCGCCGCGCATGGTGAAGTTTCGTCGATGTGCCGCTATGAGGCTCCGCCGGACATTTATTGGGACGATCAGAAATATCATGGTGAAGCGTACGGCGCATATGCGTGGGCGATTTACGTGGCACAGATTGCCGTGGACACGGTGACCTACTCGGCCGAGGTGGAAGGCTTCTGGGCCGTGCAGGAAGTGGGCCGGGTGCTGCATCCGGTGCTGGCCGCGGGACAAATTGAGGGCGGCGTTGCGCAAGGCATCGGCTACGCGCTTTACGAAAAGGTCGTCCTCAAGGAAGGCCGCATGACCAACAACCAGATGACAAACTACATCATGCCCACTGCCGAAGATGTGCCGCCCATTCACGTCTACTTCGAGGAGGTTCCCTTCCGCTACGGAGGATTCGGCGCCAAGGGCCTCGGCGAATTGCCGCACGACGGGCCCGCGCCCGCGATTCTGAATGCCATTCGCGACGCCACCGGCGTGAGTTTCAACTCCATTCCACTCCTTCCCGAGGATCTTTATGCGGGCCTCGCCGCGAGCCAACCGGTGGAGGAGCCGGCCTTGCCATGAACGCTAACGGAAAGGCCAACACGGACGCACACTGGCCGGCAATCAGCTTCGCTGTCAATGGCGAAAGCCGGACGGTAAATGTGCCGCCCATGAAGCGGCTGCTCGACGTGCTGCGCGAAGACCTGCATCTGACTGGCACGAAGGAAGGCTGTGGCGAGGGCGAATGTGGCTCGTGCTCGGTGCGCATGAATGACGAACTGGTGAACAGTTGCCTTGTGCCCGTGCTCCAGGCCGAGGGCGCCGAGATTCAAACCGTGGAGGGACTGGCGCTCGATGGAGAACTCGATCCCCTGCAGCAAGCATTTCTCGAGAACGGCGGAGCGCAGTGCGGCATTTGTACGCCAGGTATGTTGATGGCCGCTGCACAGCTTCTCGCGCATCGCCCGCATCCCAGCGACGCGGAAATTCGCGAAGGGCTTGCCGGCAATTTGTGCCGCTGCACGGGATTCACGCGCATCATCGAGTCTGTCGCGGCCGCGGCACGCGCAACGGAATCGAACCCGGCAACGGAACCGGCGTTGGAGCAGACAAACCATGCGCGGTAATGCGGAGATGCACGAGCTTGTTGCGCCCGGCAGCCTGGGCGCGGTGCTCGATCTGCTTGCCGCCGAACCCGGCCAATGGACGCCGATCGCAGGCGGCACAGAATTGATGGTGGCTTTCTCCGCCGGGCGTTTGAACGCGCACAAGCTGGTCAACCTATGGGGCATTCCCGATCTGCGCACGATCGAGGCAACGCCACAGAGCGTGGCCGTGGGCGCGGCGGCCACGTTTCTCGATCTGCGCAAGCATGCCGGCCTCAACGCGGAGTTTCCGTTGCTAGCAAGAGCAGCAAGTTGGATCGGCTCCGTCGCCAACCAGAGCCGCGCCACACTGGGCGGAAACCTGGTGAACGGCTCGCCCGCTGCGGATTCTTCGCCCGCGCTGCTGGCGTACGACGCTGAGATTGAGACTATCTCCGTGCGCGGCCGGAGAAAAGTTCCCTACTCCGAGTTTCACACCGGCTACAAGCGCAATGTGCTCGCCGTGGATGAGCTGCTCTACGCAGTTCACCTGCCGAGGCGATTCTCGCGCCACCGGCAATATCTGCGCAAAGTGGGAACGCGGCGTGCCATGGCAATTGCCAAAGTAGCGCTGGGAGCGACTGCACTGCTCGAGCGAGGCGTCGTCCGCGAGGTTCGGCTCGGAGCAGCAAGCCTGGCGCCTTATCCCACGCGGCTCAAGCAAACTGAAGCGGCGCTGCTGGGCCAGACGCTCACGCGAGAAACCGTGCTGGCCGCGCGGCGCGCACTGCTCGCCGAAGTGCTACCCATCGACGATATCCGCTCCACTGCCGATTACCGGCGGCGCGTAGCCGTAAATCTGCTTGAGGAGTTTTTGCTCGAGTTGCGCCGGGAGGGATTGCTTCCGTGAATGCCACACTCGCAGCCTGGAATGCTGCCGGCGAAACCGAAGCTCGCAGTGCCATGCTGGCCTGCTGCGGAGCCAAACAGTGGGCCGATGCGATGGTAGCGCTGCGCCCCATCGCGAGCGTATTTGTACTCAGCGAGGAGGCGGACCGCGTGTGGGACACGATGCAGGAAACCGACTGGCTTGAGGCCTTTGCCTGCCATCCGCGCATCGGCGAGCGAAATGTGCCGGCGCACGTGGGCGCTGATTCTGCCGCCTGGTCTCGAGCTGAGCAAGCGAGGACTAACTCGGCGAGCGATGACGTGCTGGCCGAGATCGCCGCGGGAAACCAGAAATACGAGGAGCTATTCGGATTCACGTACATCGTGTGCGCCACCGGCAAGAGCGCCGGGGAGATGCTGGCGATTTTGAAACGGCGGCTGGGATCGACGCGCGACGCCGAGTTACGCGAAGCCGCCGAGCAGCAGAGGCAAATCATGCAGATTCGCTTGGGAAAGTGGTTGATCGAATGAGCGCAATCACAACACACGTATTGGATGCGGTCCTGGGCAAGCCGGCGGCGGGAATTGCCGTGCGCCTTGAGCAGTTGGACGGTGGCGGCTGGATTGAAGTTGCGGCCAGCGCGACCGACGCCGATGGCCGCTGCCGTGATCTTGCGGCCCATGCGCCAGCCGGCGATTACCGGCTTAACTTCTCGACCGGCAGTTATCTTCAGCGCCAGGGCCGCACCAGTATTTATCCGGAGATATCCATTACCTTCGCGTGCGACGGTAATGGCCACTATCATCTGCCGCTCCTGCTCAGCGACAACAGTTACACCACTTATCGAGGATCGTGACAAGGGGAAGCTAACCAATGGCGAGACTGGGTGAAAACCGCTACGGAAAATCGCGCGTGCGCTTGTCGCGCATCACACGCCTGAATGATCGGCATGAGTTCAATGAGTGGACCGTGCACGTGATGCTATACGGCGACTTAGAAACTAGTTATACGCAGGCCGATAACAGCAAGGTTCTGCCCACCGACACCATGAAAAATACCGTGTATTACGTGGCGCGCGGCTCGAAGGCAACAACCATCGAAGCTTTCGCCTGCGAGTTAGGCGACTACTTCCTCTCGAACCAGCCGCAGGTCGCAAAGGTCAGCATCGAAGTCCAGGAAAAGGCCTGGCAGCGCATGATCGTTGACGGTGCACCGGAAGCCACGACCTTCAAGATGGGCGGACCCGAGTTGCAGACCGCGCACGCCGAACGTGAAAGAGGAAGAACGTGGACGGTCATCTCCGGCGTGGATGGATTGACGATTCTCAAGACCACGAAGTCGGCGTTTACCGGCTACATCAAAGACAAGTTGACCACGCTCAAGCCGGCCACCGACCGCATCTTCGGCACGCGCGCCACCGTGACGTGGGAATACACGGCAACGGCGCTGGATTATGGCGATGTGCGCGCGCGGATTCTGGCATCACTGCTGAAAGAGTTTGCCGGGCATGACAGCATGAGCGTGCAGCATACGCTCTTCGATATGGGCAAAGCCGCACTGGCCGCTGCGCCGGAGATCGCGCGCATTCGCCTTTCCATGCCCAATCTTCACCATCTGCTTGCCGAACTGAGCCCCTTCGGCCTCGACAATCCGAATCACATTTTCGTGCCCATCGACGAGCCGCATGGTACCATCGAGGCCACCGTCGAGCGGTGATTCAAACACATCCAGTTAAAGGCAAGCATGTGACCGGCACATCGACCACAAAGGGCCAGGTGTATGCGCAGAGCGAAAGCTACGGGCTGCGCACGGGCGTGCTCGGCCCGGTAGAAACGCTGGCGCAGTCCGTCTCAGCCATGGCGCCCAGCACTTCGGCATCGCTCACTATTCCGCTGGTCTTTGCGCTGGCCGGCAATGCCACTTGGTTTGTCTATCTGCTGGCCACTGGCGCCATGTTGCTTGTGGGTTTTTGTGTCAGCCGCTTTGCAAAACTTTCTGCCTCGCCGGGATCGCTCTACAGTTATACGGCAGATACATTGCCTCCCGCATTTGGCGTCGCCGCCGCGTGGGGGTTGCTGCTTGCCTATCTCGCCACGGGCGCATCAGTTGCAGGCGGAGCCCTTTATTACGCGACCGTGCTCTGCCAGCAGTTTTTCCATTGGGCGCCGCCAGCCATCCCCACACTTTTTGTGGTCTGCCTTGTCGCGGGTTTCATAGCCTTTCGCGATGTCAAGCTGTCGGCAGATGTCATGCTGTGGATTGAAGCGGCCTCGGTCTCGCTCATTGTGATTGTGCTCATTCTCCTGCCCATCCACATGGGACTGCAAATTGACACCAGCCAATTCCGTCTGCAAGGCGCCTCGTTCAAAGGACTGGGACCGGCGCTCGTGCTCTCCATCTTCAGTTTTGCCGGCTTTGAAAGCGCGACCACGCTAGGAGGCGAGGCGCGCGAGCCTCTCAAGACGATTCCCCGCGCCGTGATGCAATGCGCTTTGCTCGCCGGCGTATTCTTCATGCTCTGCGCTTACTCTGAAGTGGTGGGCTTCCGCGGCGCATCCACGGCGCTCAGCGATACCACCAGCCCCCTGCACCTTCTCGCCGCGAAGGCTGGGGTTTCGCCGCTCGGGGTCGCCATCGACTGCGGTGCATTCATCAGCATGTTTGCGTGCGTACTCGCCTGCTCCACTGCCGCCGCGCGCGTGCTGCTGCGCATGGCGCACGACGGACTTTTGCCCGCCGCGTTCGAGCGCACCAATGAGCGGCATAAAACTCCCGGAACTGCGATCACGCTTTCGACCGCACTCATGTTCGCGGCCACGGCAGGCTTTGCTGTGCGCGGCGCGACGGGTTCTACTATGTACGATCTGCTCGGCTCGCTTTCTGTCTTCGGTTTTCTCACCGCGTACGCGCTGGTGGCTGCGGCACTTCCCTTCGCGCGGCGTGCGATCGGCAGGCATTCTCACGTGCTTGCCGCGGTCAGCGCTCTCACAGTCGCCATTGTTGTCTTGATCGCGATCTTCGACCTCAACTCGGCGGCCGATACGGTTCACGCGCGTATTCCGTACCTCTATCTCGTCTACATTGCGGCCGGGCTGGGCTGGTACTGGGCGCGGCACGCGATGCGTGTAAATCGTTGATGTTATGTGGAAAACGCGTCCCCAATAGGCTCGATTTACAACAAATCTTTACATGAACTTTATACCGCAGACATTACCATGCCACTAACCCGCGCGGTTGCAGGTCCATCTCTTTGAACGGTCTCCGTTCGAAACTATAACTCCTTGCAGTTACGAAGCTGCACGCACTCAAACGCCGGTTCTCACATTTACCAAGGCTTCAGAAATCCCGGATCTTCACACGGGAAATCTCTATTTCGAGGTCAGTCCTTTGAAGCACTCCATGCGCACGTTCTCGTTGTGTATCGCTGCTCTGCTGTTAGTCGCGGCCGCGGTGTTCTCGACCAACCCGCTCAACGCGCAGCAAACTCTCGGCGGAATCACCGGCGAGGTAACCGACGCATCGGGCGGCGTGATTACCAACGTGACCGTCACGGTGACCGAGGAGCAGACCTCGCTCACCCGCACCACCAAAACCAATGGCTCGGGCAGTTACAGCTTCGTCAACCTGCCCATCGGCGTTTACACGCTCACTTATTCGGCCGATGGCTACCAGGCACAGAAGACTCCGCACATCACCGTGCAGGCCGATCGTACGGCCACGGTGAACGCATCGCTAAAGGTGGGCCAGGCCAGCACCACGGTCGAAGTTGAAGCCGCGCCGCTGATGAACGCCGTCGATACCACCAACGGCTACGTGATGGAAACGCAACAGATTGATGCAGTGCCGTTGCCCACCGGCAGCTTCACCGGGCTGGCAATTCTGTCGCCGGGCGTGAATGCGGAGTTGCCCGGCGGTACCGGCGCCGACTCCGGCCTGGGCAACGCGCCCATCTGGGCCAACGGCCAGCGCGATACTTCAAACGCGTTTTTGGTGAACGGCGTCGACGCCAGCAATCTTTTCAACGGCAAGAGCACTAGCGCGGTAGAATCATTCCGCGTCTCCAATAACACCGGCCAGGCCAACAACGCCGCGGGCGGCGTGGTGCCCAGCGCCGCATCGGTCTATCTTTCCATCGGCAACGCCATCCCCACGCCGGCGCCCGAGACCATCGCCGAGGTGCGCGTCAACGCTTCGATGTACGACGCTCAGCAAGGATCCTCGAGCGGTGCGCACATTGACATGAGCACCAAGTCTGGCACCAACCAGTTTCATGGCGGCGTCTACGCCCATCGCGGCACCAACTGGATCAACGCCGCGCCGTTCTTCTTCAAGAAAGACAACAATATTCCGGCGAGCGACAAGAACCCGCAGTTGCATCGCTACATCCTGGGCGGCGACATCGGCGGCCCCATCATCAAGGACAAGCTCTTCGGCTTTGTCAGTTACCAGCACCTGCACATCTCCGACCAGGAAACCGGCGACGAGCTTCTCGACGTGCCGCCGGGCCTGAGCGCAACGAACCGCGGCGCGTCGAACATCGCCCTGGCAGCCGCAAATAACTGGACGACCAACATCAACTACTCAGAAAACTACCAGGGTTTTGATCCGACCTACGGTGGGGCGTTCAATGGCTTCACTGCGAATGCAAACCCCGTGGCCCTGGCCCTGCTCACCGCACCAGCGATGCCGGGTGAGCCGGGAAACTATCTGGTTCCGAGCGCCCTTCCCACCGCCAGCCCCAACGTCTATTCGCCCTACAACGCCTTCCTTCCCGGCACATCGCGTTTTACTTCCGATCAGGGGGTTGCGGACGTCGACTGGAATTTGAGCTCCAGGGACCAACTAGCGGCCAAGTATTACTACCAGCACGACCCCTCGAGCTCACCCTACGCATATTCCAACGTGCCCGGCTTCACGGGCCATATGGATACCGGCTCGCAATTGGGCTCGCTCAATAACGTTCAGACCATCGGTTCGAACCTGAGCATATCTGAGACGGTCGGAGTTCTCCGCGAGAAGGTGTACGCCACCAACGATCAACCCTGGGCGCCCGGTCAAAAGAATACGCCGGCAGCCGGCATAACTTCCGCCTTCGGCAGTTACTTTTCCGGATACACCATCAACGACGCCATCGGCGATCAATTCGACTCTTCTACCGGTCCGCTCTATGGCCTGGTCGCACCTTCGCTTGCCATTGGCCCGGACGCCGAATACCAGGCCGAAAACACGGGCATGTTTCAGAACCGCATCGAGCCCTCGGGGACGGCGATCTGGACCAAGGGACGCCATACGATCAGCTTCGGCGGCAGCTGGTCTTATACGCAGTTGAATTTGCGCGACCGCCGCACAGGGACGGGTAATGTGGCTTCGCCCGACTTTGTCTCCTTCCTCGATAACTGGGTAACACCTTACTCGACGCAGAACTTTACGGCCACAACTTACCTTGAGGGCAATGCTAATCGCTATCTCCGCGCCAACGAGACCGGCTTGTTCGTCCAGGACAAGTTCCAAGTGACGCCGACCCTCAGCATCACGGGCGGCATTCGCTATGACTGGAACGGCGGCCTGTACGACAAGAACGGCTATCTCTTTAACTTCGATCCCTCGAAATACAGCTACAGCGTCGCCAGCGACACCATTACAAGTTCCGGTTTCATCATCGCCGGCAACAATAAGAACGGAACCTCCGGCGTAAGCAAAACCACGCTAACCGGCCGCCAGTGGGGCATCGCACCGCGCGTGGGCTTTGCCTGGCAGCCTTCCATGTTCCACTCCAAATTCGTGGTCCGCGGCGGCAGCGGCTTCTACTACGACCGTGGCGAACTGTTCACCTATCTCTCGCCGGGATATTCGGCGGGCGAAGTGGAAGGCGGCCCATACGGCATCATGCAAACGCCTCCGTTCGTCACCCAGCAGCATTGCTCGTATTCGTCTTCTTACAATGCAGACAACCCGACTTACCTTTACCTGAATTACATTCCGATCTGCGGCGGCGACTATTTCACGCCCCCTTCTCCCGGCTCTAACGATGGATACTCGCTCGCCAGCCCCTGGGGCTCTTCGCCGGGCGCCGCTCCTTCCAATCCCAAAGCCTCGGACATCAACTCATATCTCCCCAACGCCCGGGAAATTATCGACGGCACGGTGGGAAGCACAAACGGCACCGCAACCAACCAAGGCGGGCAGCCCTTCATTCTCGGTGTTTACAATCGCGGCAATAAGCTGCCTTACAGCATCAACTTCACGTTGAATCTTCAATACCAGCCGCGCAACGATCTGATGTGGGAGATCGGCTACGTTGGTAACCTCGGTCGCCACCAAGTGATTCCTGTGCCCTTCAACCAGGCGCAGATCGCCACCCCTGGCAGTCCCACTCATCCCGGCGGAATAGCCACTCAGTCTTATAGCTACGGCTACACGGTGCTGGATCCAACGCAGGGATACTTTCCTATGTGCGTGAATCAGCCGGGCGCATCCATTTGCCAAAACGGCACGATGCTGAATAACTACGAAGGCGGCAACGTAGACCTACGCGTGCCATACATCGGATATTCCTCAGAGTCCGAATCCTACACCGCAGCCGGCATCGCGGCCTATCATGCACTCACTTCGCATCTCGAAAAACGGCTGAGTCACGGCGTCCAGGCCGGAGTTTCGTATACTTACTCCCACGCCACCGACGAGCAAAGCGGACTGGGACTTTTCTTCAACGGCAACAATCCCACCAATCTGCGCAGCGCCTACGGCTCGGCCGACTTTGACCGTACCCACGTGCTCAACTTCACCTACGGCCTAACAGAGCCCAAGCTCTTCTCCGCTGACACGCTGGTGGGCAAGGCGCTCAATAGCTGGGCGCTTCACGGGGTGGCCATCATTCAAAGCGGCCAACCTTACAGCATCATCGACTACTCGGGGGCAGTGGGCAGCATTTTCTACAGCACCTTCAACGGCATCACCAACCCAATTGTGCCGCTGAACTACGCCGCAGGCTGCACGCGCAAGAATGCGCTCACCGGCGCGAACGGCGCCTTCTACAACCCGACCACACAGGCGGGAGCAGCCCTGAAGGCCAGTTGCTTCACGCTGCCGCTGATCCCGGTTGGCACCATGGGCGTGCCCAACGGCGACCCTTTCGAGACCAACTTCACCACTGGCCAGCGCAATATTTTCCGCCAGTCCTGGCAGCGCCGCGCCGATGCTTCGTTGACCAAGGACCTGCCGATCCACGACCAGTTCATCCTCCACTACAGCTTTGACATGTACAACATCACCAACACCACTAGTTTCGATATTCCACAAAACAACGTGAACCAAAATCAGGCATTCAACAATGTTCCTACAGGGGTCGGCCCCGGCGGGGTTGCGCAGGCGGCGCCAACCAACAACTGCCAGACCAATCCTTATGGAGCCAACGATGGCTTCTTTAACTGTCCTGCGGGTCTAGGCATCACCAAACACGCCATCGGCAGCGCGCGCCAGGTTCAGATGTCGCTGCATCTGGACTTCTGAGACGCGCAACTCGTCAACTTCCAAAGGGCGACTCGCAACAGAGTCGCCCTTTTTCGTCGCGCCCGTTCAGGCACATTCACGGCCATGCGTCCTTGAACCCCGCAGCCCCTACAATCTCTGTATGACTGCCCTCCCGTGGACACTTCGCGCTCTTCGCCGAGCACTCGCCGACGGGACCACAAGTCCTTCGGAGCTGGCTGAGGCGGCGCTTGCACGCTGCAGCGGAAATGCCAGCCGCAACACGTACCTGTGGCAGGATGCCACGTGGACGCGCGCGGAAGCTGCGCGTGCCGAGGCGATGCCGCGCTCGAATGGCGGCCCGTTCGGCGACGGCCGCCCCGCGCTGTGGGGTCTGCCTATCTCGGTGAAGGACTGCTTCGACCTCGCCGGCTCGCCGACCACGTGCGGCGTGCGCTTTTACCGCGATCTGAACGGCACGGCCACGCGCGACTCCTGGCTGGTGGAGCAGTTGCGCGCCGCCGGCGCAGTGATCGTGGGCAAAACTCATCTTCATCCGCTGGCCTATGGTATTACCGGCGAGAATGCGGAGTTTGGCGATTGCGTGCAGCCACGCGATGCGGGCGCACTCACCGGCGGGTCGTCCAGTGGAGCGGTGGCGAGCGTGCAAGAGGGTTCGGCGGTAGCCGCCATCGGCACTGACACCGGCGGCTCCGTGCGCGCGCCCGCGGCGCTCGGCGGGATGGCCGGCTATCGCGCCACCATCGGTCGCGGCGACTGGCGCGGCGGAGCGCACCTCTCCGTCACCTTCGACACCATGGGCTGGCTCTTCCGCGATCTTGAGGATGCGCCGCTGCTGGCTGCGCCGTATGCCGCGGGTCACAACCAGGAAAACATTTCATTCACGCGCTTCGCTTTTCCCGGCGACAAATTTCTCCGCGATTGCGCGCCGCAGGTGATCGAAAGCTTTCACAGCGTGATCGGCGAATTGCAGGCGCTGGGACTTGAAGCCGAACCCATCGAGGTTGAATGGTGGCAGGACTCGATCGATATTTTCGCGCCGCTCCAGGCTTCAGAGGCCGCGCTGGTGCACGCCGGCAACTTCGACCGCTGTGAGCCGGCCATTCGCGACCGCCTGAAATGGGGCGCGAGCATCACGCCCGCTGAAGTTGCCTCGTTGCGGCAGCGTCACGCCGATTTCCGCGCGCGGATGGATGCACTCTTCGCCGCCCACCAACTGATTCTCCTGCCCAGCACTCCGGTGGCGCGTCTCGCGGCCGGGGCCGACCACAGCCAGACGCGCAGCCGTCTGCTGCGTTATACAACGCCGTTCAGCCTGGCCGGCGTTCCCGCAGTCGCCCTCCCCTGCGCCCACGGCGGCATGCAATTGGCTGCGGCGAGAGGTCTTGACGAGCCGCTGCTGGCGCATGCCGCACAAATCGGCGCGCAAAGGAATGCAGCATGAGGCTAGCTCCGCTAACTCCGCCAACCCCGCTAACTCCGCTTTCTAGAACGGCTTTTCCGTAAGGAACGGCTCGGGCTTGAGCGACCCATCGCGCTGCTTCACCAGCATCTGCACCTTGCCCTCGGCCGCTTCCAACTCCTGCTTGCAGGCCGCAGAGAGGGTAACGCCCTCTTCAAACAGCTTAAGCGAATCCTCGAGCGCCAGATCGCCCTTCTCCAGTTGTTCAACAATGCTTTCGAGCTTCTTAAGCGATTCTTCAAAGGAAGGCAATGGATTCACCTCTTGCTTTTATTTTCCCTGCGGCAGCGCGCCGGCGATCACCTCGGCGGCAATATCGTAATGCCCGTACGGTGCGCTCACCTGCACGCCCTGCACGTACGGACGCACCGCCTCCGCCATCTCCTGGGCAATGCGGATGCCCTCGCCCCGCGCGGCCTCCGGCGTATCAGCTTGCGCCATGCGCAGCATGATCTCCTCCGGCATGGAAATGCGCAGATCGTTCTTCATGTATTCGGCGTTGCGCAAGCTGGTGAGCGGCCAGATGCCGGCAATGATCGGAATGCGCTGGTCCCCAATGCGATCCTTCACCCGTTCCAGAAACTCTTCGAGCAAGCGCAGATCGAAGACCGCCTGCGTGATGGCGTACTCCGCCCCGGCATCCACCTTGTAGGCAAACCGCCGCAGCTCGTTCTCGATCTCGGGTACGCCGGGATTGGCGGCCACGCCGATGGTAAAGTTCGTGCTCGCGCCCATGGAGTTCGATCCGATGTCGAGCCCGTAATTCAGCCGCTTGGCCACGTTCACCAAACCGATGGAATCTACGTCAAAGACTTGAGAAGCGTCAGGATAGTCTCCCTGTTTGGGCGGTTCGCCGGTAACGCAGAGGATGTTGCGCAAACCGATGGAAGACGCCCCGAGCAGATCCGACTGGATCGAAAGCAGATTCCGGTCGCGGCAGGTGTAATGCAGAATCGTCTCCATCCCGGTGTGCTGCTGAATCTGGATGCAGAGGCTCTGCCCGCTCATGCGCGCCGAAGCCTGGGCCGCGTCGTACACGTCGATGGCGTCCACGCCCAGCCGCCCCAGCAATTGCGCGCCCTCAATTTCTCGCGAGCAATCGATGCCCCGCGGCGGCACGAACTCCACCAACCTGATGAATTTTCCCTCGGCGAGCAATGCGCCCAGCCGCGAACGCTGCCCGAGCGTTGCCGGGGGCGTCTCCTTGCCGATCTCCGGCGCCGCGCCGGCCACCGTCACGCGGGTTTGCTCGTCCATGGCGCGGATGGCCGAGCGCATGGCGCGGATGTGATTCGGGGTCGTTCCGCAGCACCCGCCCACAATCTGCACCCCGGCGGCAACGGCCTTGCGGGCAAAGCTGGCCATGTACTCGGGCGAGCAGAGATAGATATTGCGACCGTCCACGGCCCGAGGCACGCCTGCATTGGGCATGGCTGCCAGCGGCAGCGCCGTGGCGGCACGCATGGCCTCTACAGCCGTCAGCACCGTGGCCGGCCCAGTGGAGCAATTCACGCCCACGGCGTCGGCGCCCCACTCGGTCAGCAAAGCCGCCGCCTGCGCGGGCGAAGCGCCATCCAGGCACTCGCTTTCGTCATCCACCGTGACCATCACCAGTACGGGCAGATGCGGAGCCACCGCGTGCGCAGCTTCAAGAGCCTCATGCGCCTCGTTCAAAGCCGGCATGGTCTCAATGATCAACAAGTCCACACCGTTTTCAGCCAGAATGCCGATCTGCTCGGCAAATGCCGCGCGCGCTTCATCCAGTCCGGTTTTGCCCAGCGGCTCCAGGCGCACTCCCAGCGGCCCGACCGAGCCCGCCACCCACGCGGCAATTTCCGCATTGCCCGCGTGCTTTTCCTTCAAACCCTGCACTGCTTGCCGCGCCAGGCGAACGCCCGCGGCATTGATCTCGGCCATCTTTCCCGCCAGGCCGTGTCGCGCCAGCCGGAAGCGGTTGGCGCCGAATGTATTGGTTTCAAGAATCTCCGCACCCGCTTGCAAATACTCTTCATGCACGCCAAGGATCAGGTTGGGGTCCGAGAGATTCAGCTCGTCGTAGCAGCGGTTGACGAAGATGCCGCGCGCGTAGAGCACAGTGCCCATGGCGCCGTCGGCAAGCACGGGGCGGTCAGCAAAAAGCTCGGAAAAGCGGGTCATTCTGTTGTCATGCTACCGCATTGCTGCTGGAAATGTATGCAACCCCATCGGGGTTCCCGCCGGAGTTTGACGCGGCCTGCCGAGCCGTTCCCGGCGGCGATTGCCAGGGTTCCAAGCGCGGGGACAAGACCCGGCGGCAGCCCGTCGGTGCGGGCCGGCCCGGGCCGTTACAGGGCCGCGAGGAGCCGGGTGGCTTTGTTATACTTCGTTAGTCATAACCTGCGTGGAAATCGCCTTCGGCCTATGCAATTTGAACGATTTCCGTGTGCACGCATTGCCATTTCTTTGTCGCGGCGGCTTGCGCCGCTCCATCAATCGAGGGTTGGGATTTTGAAGAAGAAAAGCCTTTGGATCAGTGCCAGTACCGCTTTGGCAGCAGCCGTCGCGCTGGCAGGTTGCGGCAGCACCTACTATTTTGACGGCCGCGTATTGCCGCCCAGCGGGCTCACCAACCGCGTCGTCATCGCCATCCAGAACCCCGGCGTCCTGTCCAAAGGGGCACTTCAGATTGTCGACGCCTACTACGACGAGCGCAGCGGTTACAACGGCACCCCGGGCTCATTTTCCATTGCCGGATTCGGCGGCGCGCTCCCCATCACAATCCAGAACATGCCCGAAGAGCAGTTCGGCGCGGTCTATGGCGCGGGCGACGGGACACTCTCCCTTGCCGACTATGCGGGCGAGAAGACCTCCGGCACCGTGAGTGGCCTCAGCAGCTCTTCGTCCAGCGTCTTCATCACCCGGAACAGGAACTTCGTCTTCGCGGCCAGCCAGTCGTCGCATCAGTTCACCGTCGTGAATCAAGCCCAGGGCAGTTCCATCGGTCTCAGTCTTCCCAACGTGTATCGCGTCAGCGTCAATCCCGGCGGGTCTTTAGCACTGGCCTTCGTGGAAAATTCCAATTACGTCTACTACCCGCGCCAGCTCAGCGCCGCGCAAACACTCAACTATTCCGGCGGGCCTGCTACTTGGCCAAAAGCCGCGGTGGACTGCGAGCCGCAGACTGCCCCCGGCTGGTGCCTGTTCCAGATGCAGAGTCCCGACAACATCGACACGACAGGCAACTACTACGGCACGCCGCTCACCTTCGATCACCCGATCAAGGCTGTCTTTTCGTCCGACGGAAGCACTGCGTACATCCTGAGCTGCGGGCCGGAATGCGGTGGCACCACTGCGGCCTACACGCGGGTTCCCATTGCGCCCATGCTCTTTTTGCAGGGACAGCCGTCCGGGCTTCTGCCTACCACCACCGCGCTTGCGAGCGCCACCGTGGCCATTCCCGGCGGGGCCAGCAACGCGCTGGTCAATGGCACAACCATGTGGGTCGTCGGGCAAGCGCCGCAGTCAATCAACGGGCAGACTCTCTTCGGCGGCAACCTGACTGTGGTCAACCTGGCCAACAACACCATTTCGAGCAGCGCTGCCGTCAGCGACGGACAGCCCGGCGCCATGAGCCGCATCCTCCAGGCCGACGACAATACTCTGTGGATCGCGATGACCAATTGCACAACCGGCGTGCGTTACGCGACCAATCCCACCAGCGGCTACGGCTGCCTGACCATGTACAACACCTCCACCAACAAGGTGGTGCTGCTTGAGCCGTACATCGGCGACGCCACCGGCATTGCCGCAGTTACTGGCCTGCACAAGCTTTATACGGCCGAAGGCGGGCAGGTGTACATCTATTCCACCAAGGATGGTTCGTCGATCAACAACGAGTACGTGACCGTGACAGGCACTGCCTACGACGTGGCCTACATGGACGCGATCACCGACGCCAACAACACCGTCTACTGATCCTCTCCGAACGCGGCGATCCGCTCCATACCCCAAAATCCGCTCGTTGCCCCATCCTTTTCGCGCTTCTTGCGGAAAGGGTGGGAACGGATGACCGCTTTCCTCTCAGCCGAGCTTCCTGTAAAAATGTCGTAGGATAACGCACATGCCCACTGAGGCCATCGACTTCCGCGCCGACGTCCTGGCCATCGCCGCACATCGCGACGACGTGGAGCAGACCTGCGGCGGGACGCTGCTGCGCATGGCGGCGCGCGGCCTGCGCACTGCGATTCTCGATCTCACCCAGGGCGAAGCCGGAACCCGCGGCACTGCTGACGAGCGCGCCCGCGAGGCCGAAGAAGCCGCGCGCATTCTGGGCGTGGGCTGGCGGCAGGCGCTCACCGTGCCCGATGGCGCCATCGAGAACACGCTTGAGAATCGCGTCGCCATTGTCCACGTTCTCCGGCGGCTCCGTCCTCGCGTGGTGATTCTTCCCTACTGGCAGGCCCGCCATCCCGATCACGCCGTGACCGGAACGCTGGGCTACGACGCATGCTTCCTCGCGGGCATAAAAAAAGTTGACACAGGCACGGATCCGCATCGGCCCTTCAAGATTGTCTACGCCAGCCTCTACGCCGATGTGCGCCCCAGCTTCGTCGTCGACATCACGCCCTTCATTGAGCAGCGGCATTTGGCGCTGATGGCCTATCGCTCGCAATACGCAAACCAATCCGCCGGCAGTGGTCTCTTCGTTCCTGAAGAAGAAATTCGCGAGCGCACTTTCGCCGAGGCGCGCCATTACGGCCTGCTCGCCGGTGTCCGTTACGGCGAACCCTTTGTCCAAAAAGAAGTCGGCCTCGTCGACGATCTCACGCTCCTGCCCGTGCAATCGATCTGAATGCGTGTCCCGGCGCTATAATTTTCCACACACATCCATCGAGGAAATCTATGCGCCATCTTTTATTCGCTGGGGGCATAATGTCCGCCTCTATCCTGCTGGCCCCGAGCCTTTCAATCGTTCAATCGGAAACACCCAACGAAACAGCCCCGCTGATCGAAGGCATTCCACAGCCCACGATCTGGCAGAATGCGCCCGCAAGCTGGAAGGTCGAAGGCGGACAAATGCTTACGATCACAGCCGGCAAACAAACTGACTGGTTCGTCTCTCCGATGGGCGACAGCCATCGCAATAACTCTCCGCGCTTTCTCTTCAAGCCGGCAGCCGATTTTCTACTGAGTGCAAAAGTAAACGTCGGCTTCCGTTCGCAATGGGATGCCGGCGCTCTTGTCCTCTATGAAAGCGATTCTCTTTGGGCCAAGTTGTGCTTCGAAAACACAATCGAGAAACGCACGGCCATCGTGTCCGTCGTCACCAGGGATGCTTCCGACGACAGTAGTTCGATTGAAATGACTGGCCCTTCGGTCTATCTGAAGATAGCGAAGTCCGGACCTGCCATCTTCTTCTACGCATCACAGGATGGCCAGAGTTGGAAGATTATTCGCACTTTCAGCCTGGGAAAAACGCACAACCTTCTCGTCGGCTTTTCTTCCCAATCGCCCGTTGGTGACGGGGCGACCACCGTCTTCTCCGACATCCGCTACGCGCCGCGGACCGTAAACCTATGGCTGGGCAAATGATTCCTGAATCTGAGGATGAAGACAGCCCACTCGCGGCCATTTACCTTCCCGTTATCGCCATATGATGTTCTAAGAGCGCAATTCGCGCTTCGCAATGTCGCGCGGCTTCGACACAATCGTTATTCCGACCCCTTCAATTTCGGCTCAATTTCTGATTTACTCTGAAATCTGGCGGCGCCGGAATGCGCGCTGTGCACTTTGCATCAATCGGAGAGAACCTATGCCCCAAACCTGGAACCCTGAAACCTACAGCCGCGACGCCGCATTCGTTCCCCAGCTCGGCAGCGGCGTGCTGGAGTGGCTCGCGCCACAAACCGGCGAGCGCATCCTCGACCTCGGCTGCGGCGATGGGCAACTGACAGAACGCATCGTTCATGCGGGAGCGAGCGTCACCGGCATCGACGCTTCGCCGAAAATGGTCGCCGCCGCCCGCGCACGCGGCATTGCCGCCGAGGAGGGCTCCGCGGAGTCGCTGCCCTGCGCAGATCACTCTTTTGACGCTGTATTTTCGAATGCGGCGTTGCATTGGGTGCGCGGACAGGACGCGATGATGACCGAAGTGCGCCGCGTGCTGCGTCCCGGCGGGCGTTTTGTCGCTGAGATGGGCGGTCACGGCAACATCGCTGCCATCCGCGTCGCCTTCGCTGCCGTGCTTGCGCGTCTCGGCCACGCAACCCTGGGCGAACGCGGCAACTACTATCCCACTCCGGATGCCTACACGCGACGTCTCACGTCGCACGGCTTCACGGTCGCGCGCATGATTCTCTTTCCCCGCCCCACTCCGCTTGGCGCGGGCGGCATGGCTGCGTGGTTGAACACCTTTTGCCGCGGCGCGCTCGATACTCTACCCGAACATCTGCGCGAAACCGCCGTCGCGGAAACCGTTGCTTTGCTCGCGCCGGCCTTGTGCGATGAAGAAGGCAACTGGACAGCCGATTACGTGCGCCTGCGCTTTCTCGCAACCACTTGACGGCCGGAATCTCTTTCAATATCTAATCGTGAAACAAATTCTCACCTAACTTCGCGTAAATATTCTTAAATACTTCGCTAACTCACTTGCATTTCTTCTCGACCTATGGCAAAGTATCATCTGCGTAGGAGAACGCCCGATGACAAATAAAACGCAAAACTCGATGCGTAGGCTGGCACCAACCAGCCCCCGGGCGTGGTTTCTCGGTTATTGCTAACCCGCTGCGGTCTGCCTCCTGCGCATCCAGCATGAACACAATGTTTTCCCGAGTGGCGTAGAAGCCAGTTTCATCGCCTTGAAAACGCTACGCTGTCTTCGTTTGTTCCCTCGGGGACCACTGGGCCGCGTTTCTTTTCCCATTGTAAGTTGACGCCGTGATAACTCGCGTGGCGTCATCAGGAGACTTTTTCCTCTAACTCGGAACTTAGTAAGTTGTTGCATCGGTGGTGAAAGAAGAGAGTTACTTCCTCCACAGAAGGATGAGCAGGGACGGAATCCCTGCCGGAGCCAATCACTTTGCGGGGTAGGGGCGCAGTCCCGAACCAAATAACACCGCAGAGCAGAGGTTTCGTCATCCAACTCTTTTCGCTCGTTCCCCGGCGCAACTTTTCGCGCGGGCAGTTGTTTGCTATTTCGTTAGGCCGGTGGTGTAGGCGGCGGTTACTTCTTAAGCCGAAGGTTGTGGGTTCGAGTCCCACCCTGAATGCAAATTCGGGCAGCTCAATGGCAGAGCGTCGGAAAACACCGCAGCCGTTTGTTCCCCGGCTGCTTGCATCAACGCAACATTCGTCCAAGGCCAAGAAAAAAGCCGGTGGCGTAGGGGGCGGTTACTTCGCCTGTTAAGCCGGAGACGCGGGTTCGATTCCCGCCCGGAGAGCAATCTCCGGTGGTTCAGTGGCAGAACGCCGTATAGTCCGCAACCGTTTGTTCCCCGGCTGCTTGTATCAACGAAACATTCGTCCAAGACCAAGAAAAAAAGCCGGTGGTGGTCGTAACGGATACTTCGACGCTTCCCAAAAGGGAGGCAGTGGGTTCGAATCTCGCCCGGAGCCTTCGGGCTCCGGATGCTCGATCGACGAGCACCGAGAGCAACACCGTTACATTTGTTCCCCGGTTTAGTAATTTGCAGTGCACCTTGTCTGAAACCAGAAAGCGACCGGTGGTGTAGGCAACGGATACTTCAGGGCCGGATGATGCGGGTTCGAATCCCGCCGCGATTCAAGATCGCGTCGTCTAATGGCAGGACATCCGATTGTTCCGTCGCCGCTTTGTTCCCCGGTCACAACCTCCGGCAAGTCCGGATTAGAAACGCATCGTCATGAGCAAGTTGAAAGTGAAAAATGGTACGCCGGTGGGCAACGCACATCTGTGCCGTAACTGCAGCCACGGCCAGTTTACAGTCGGCTACCGCGAATCCGACGTGCTGGTGATCTGCACCAACCCGAGCCCTTCGCTGCGGGTTCCGTTTCCTGTGTATGAATGCACAGACTTTTGGGACCGCAACCGTCCGGGCTATGGCGAGATGACTAAATTGGCGCTCGACTTCAGCGACGGTCGCAGAAAACCTGTTACCGGATTTCGCAACAGCGGATTCGCACGCATTCCCGTAGTCGAAGAAAACGAACCCGAGGATGCAGAAGACGAGGCAGCAATCAACCGCTGACCTCAAACCAAAACCAGGAAAAACTGCCGGTGGCGCAGGACACGGATACTTCGGGTAGAGCGTCGCGAAAGCGAAGGTCGCAGGTTCGATTCCGGCCGTCATCCCTCAAGGCTGACGTAGCTCAGTGCATCACCTTCCGCATCCGATTTTCCCCGGCGGTTTAATCTTGGTTCACCACGAAAGGAGGCGCACGATGCGCCTGAACATCTTCAAGCCCAAGCCCCGCCCGCGCACCCACGAGGGAGCACGAGCCCGGGTCATCACACCGGAGCAGGCTCTGCGCCGTTCGATTTTCTCCTGCATGTTGTGGGAGGGCGAGTTCTACGAGGATGGCGTGCAGATTGCCGGCCGCATTCACGAACTGGTGCCGCAGGTGGAAGCCGAGAAGGTCGCCGCGCTGGCCGTTGAGGCGCGCGAGCGCATGAAGCTGCGTCACGCGCCGCTGTTGCTGGTGCGCGAAATGGCGCGCTACGCGACGCATCGCGGCCTTGTGGCTGAGACTCTCACGCGCGTGATCCAGCGCGCCGACGAGCTGAGCGAGTTCGTTGCCATCTACTGGGCGATGGGCCGCCAGCCGCTCTCTGCGCAAGTGAAGAAGGGCCTGGCCGTTGCGTTCGGCAAGTTCGACGAGTACGCGCTGGCCAAGTACGACCGCGCCGGCGCCGTTCGTCTGCGCGATGTGCTGTTCCTTTGCCACGCGCGTCCCGTGGATGAGGCGCAGGCGGCGCTGTGGAAGCGCCTGGTCGATAACGAGCTGGCCACGCCCGACACCTGGGAGGTTGCTCTCTCGGCTGCCGGACGCGGCGAAAGCGTGGAAGGCGATCGCGAAGTTGCCAAGCGCGAAGTGTGGGAGCGATTGCTCGCGGAGCGCAAGCTCGGAGCGCTGGCTCTCTTGCGCAACCTGCGCAACCTGCACCAGGCCGGCGTGAGCGAGAAGCTGGTGCTGGCCGCGCTCGATGCCGTGAAGACGGACCGGGTTCTGCCCTTCCGTTTCCTGGCAGCCGCGCGCAGTGCACCCCAGTGGGAGCAGCCGCTTGAGGCGGCAATGTTCCGCGCGCTCGAATCGCGAGACTCGGGTGGCCGCACTGCGAAGCTGCGCGGTCACACCGTGCTGCTGGTCGACGTCTCCGGCTCCATGGAGGCGCCGCTCTCGCGCCGTTCGGAGATGCGCCGCACCGATGCCGCCTACGGGCTGGCCATTTTGCTGCGCGAGATCGCAGAGAAGGCGACGATCTACACCTTCTCCGATCACACGAAGCTGGTGGCGCCGCGACGCGGAATGGCACTGCGCGACGCGCTCGACGCCAGCCAGCCGCACTCGGGCACTTACCTCGGCAAGGCGCTCGACCACGTCGAGGCGGAGAGCCGCAGCGGCTACGACCGGCTGATCGTGATCACCGATGAGCAGTCGCACGACAACGTAGCTGCGCCGCGCGGCAAGGGCTACGTGATCAACGTGGCCTCGAACGCCAATGGCGTAGGATACGGGCCGTGGACGCACATCGACGGCTGGAGTGAAGCGGTGGTTGACTACATTGCCGAGCTCGAAACGGCGCAGGCAGAGTGATCGCCCGACCTGAAGACCACTCAACCAACCTCGGGGAGCAGCCCAATCGTAATTGCAACAAGGGCCGCTCCCCGATTTTTATGCGTTGCCTTTGTTAGTCGGCAGCCAGCAGCTTAGTGCGGAACAGCAGCCCTGCCACCGCGCCGCCCACGCTGGGAAACACCAGGAACAACCACACCTGGCTGAGCGCATGGCTACCGGCAAACAGCGCCGGCCCCAGGCTGCGTGCCGGATTCACGCTCACGCCCGTGATGTGAATGCCGAAAAGATGGATCGCGACCAGCGTGATGCCGATCGCCAATCCTGCGAATCCCGCAGGCGCGCTCTTCTGCGTCGAGCCCAGAACCACAATCACGAAAATCGCGGTCGCGACAACTTCAAACAGAATTGCCGATTGCATGTTGTATTCGCCCTGGTAGCCGGGCCCCCAGCCGTCCTGCCCCAACCCGTTGGCCGCAAGGTTATACCCTGCTGTGCCGACGGCAATCACCATCAGCACCCAGGCCGCGAGGATCGCGCCCAGGAATTGCCCCACCCAATAGCCGATCATGTCCTTGGCGGACATCCGTCCGGCGACAAAAACCCCAAGGCTGACCGCGGGATTGATGTGACAACCGGAGATGGGGCCAATTCCGTAGGCCGCGCCGATGAGCGCCAGGCCAAAGGCGAAAGCGATGCCCACAATGCCGACCAACCCAGGCACGCCACCGGTAATTACTGCCACGCCGCAACCAAAGAGCACTAGAATAAAAGTGCCCACAAATTCCGCGAAGTATTTCTTCATGCTTCCTCCTCGGTGATGGGAAAAAAGATTAGGGGAATTCCGGAGCCCGCAAAGCCGTCCGCGCCGAGCCGCTGTGCCGCGATACAAGGGGAAATTGCAGAATTGCATGCGCCGAACTGCTAACGCAGTTTTGCAGAATCGCGCCGGCACAGTCAAGAACCGATCCGGCTTTTCTTCTGCGCCGCTCCATGGAAAACTCCGGCTCTTCTGAGGTGTTCTTCTATCGCGACGCACCACTGAGCGCCCACGGCAGCATCGCTCTCTCTGCTTGTTGTGCTAAGGTTCAAGCGTGAGCGTTGGCACGCCAGGCAAGGCTGAAAGAAAGACCGCAAAGCCGCGGCTTTTGCCGGGATTGGCGGCAAAAGATGGGCTGATTCGCCACCCCTTCGATCTGGAGTTTGGCGTGCGCACCAGTGGGCTCGTCGCCGGCCGCCATCTCCACGCCGGGCACCGACACGACCGCCACGTGACGGCCTACTACGCAATTGCGCCTTCGGTATTTCAAGGAATCCTGGTGCGCTGGCGGCAATGCCGGCCCATCGCACCCATCGATGCCTACACGTTTGTCGATCTCGGTGCAGGCATGGGCCGCGCTCTGCTGCTGGCCGCGGCGTATCCCTTCCGTACCGTCGTCGGCGTCGAGTTGCATCCCACGCTGGCGCGGATCGCACGCAGAAATCTTGCGCTGTGGCGCGCCGCCGGCCGTGCCCGCGTACCCATGCGCATGCACTGCCGCGACGCCGTCGATTTTCCGCTCCCACAAGGGCCCTGTCTAATTTTTCTTTTCAATCCCTTTGGCGCACCCGTGCTGCGGCGGCTGCTGCGGGCGTGGAAACAAAACTTTGCCGACCGCGCCGGTCAACTGGATATTCTGTACGTGAATGACGAGCAGAAGAACGTGCTGCGCTGCGAGCCAGGATTTGAACGTCTCTTCAGTGGCCAGATCCGCCGCTCGCGCGCCGATGCCGTTGCCGATCGCACCATTCTCACGCAGCAGCCCGGCGGTGAATATGCTGCGCCAGGTTGGGAAGACTGCTCGATCTACAGGTGGAAAGGAAGAGAGCAGTGATTAGTGGTTAGTGAAGAGTGATAAGTGATCGGTGCCAAGCGGGCAAACGATTACTGTAGCGACCAATCGCCGGACCTAACCACTAATTACTAACCACTATTCACTAACTACTTTCTACTTTCGAGGTACGCATGAGAGAACCGCATCTGATCCTTGGAATCGGCGAACTGCTATGGGACATCGTGCCCGACGGCATGCGGCTGGGCGGCGCGCCCGCCAACTTCGCGGTGATGGCGGGCCGGCTCGGCAATCATGCCGCAATCCTGAGCCGCATCGGCCGCGACGACCTGGGCCGCCAAGCCATTGATCGCCTGGATCCAATGCCAGTGGAAACAGGTTTTTTGCAAGTGGATCAGCTCCACGAAACCGGCCGCGTCACCGTCAGTCTCGAAGGCGGCGAGCCTCATTACACGATTCACGAGCCCGCGGCGTGGGATTTTCTCGAGCTATCGGACGAGTGGATTCAGCTCGCCGCACGCGCCGACGCCATCTGCTTCGGTTCGCTGGCGCAACGCAACCGGCAGGCGCGGCAGACCATCCAAACCCTCGCAGCGGAGGCCTCTGCCAAGTGCATACGTGTCTTCGACGTGAACCTGCGCGCGCCCTTCTACTCGGCTGAGGTTCTTCAGGAATCGCTGGAACTGGCCACCGCGGTGAAGATGAACGACGTGGAGGCGCCGCTGGTACTGGACCTGCTCGACCTGGCCATCGAAGAAGCGCCCGTTACAGGCGAGACCTTATCGACTCCAGAGTATTTGCGCGCAGCAGCCGAGCGCCTGCTGGCCGAGTTCCCTTCTCTGCAATTGGTTGCTGCGACGCGCGGCAGCCGGGGCAGCCTCCTGGTTACACGCGACGAGTGGAACGAGCATCCCGGGTTTCCCGTGAAAGTTGCCGACGGCATCGGCGCCGGGGACGCTTTCACCGCGGCCATGACCCACTACATGCTGCGCGGCGCCGACCTGGCCACGTTGAACGAAGCCGGAAACCGCTGGGGCGGCTGGATGGCCTCGCAATCCGGCGCCATGCCCGCATTGCCCGACTCCGTCCGCGACGCGATTACCGCAGCCGTTGAGAGAACGGTTGAGTAACAGCCAGTAGCTCGTAGCCGGTAGCGGGTAGCTCAAGCCTTCTGATCCCAAATTTCGGCTACCGGCTACAAGCTACCGGCTCCGGGTAAGCGTTTTCCAGATTGTCAACCACGCTGCCCCCGCAGTACGATGGCGGGGTCATGATCAAGCCAGCCGCAGTCGTCGCATTTCTTGCCGCCCTCGTGTTGTCATTGCCCCTGTTCGCGCAGGCGCCCTCGTTCACCATCCAGGCCGACCATCCCGTCGCGACAGTGAGCCCCACTTTCTACGGTCTCATGACCGAGGAGATCAACTACTCCTACGACGGCGGCATCTACGCCGAGCTGGTGCGCGACCGCACGCCCGCCCACGCCTGGGACGCGCTGAACAACTGGCCCATAGTGGCGCGCGGCAGCTCCGTGGCGAGTGTATCGGTCGACGAGGCCACTGGCCCCAGCGCCGCGCTCACGCGCAGCCTTCGCGTCACCGTCTCCGCAGCCACTGCGGACTCGCCCGCGGGAGTTGAGAACGGCGGCTACTGGGGCATCCCTGTGCGTCCGCACACCGTGTACTCCGGTTCGTTCTACGCCAAGACCGATACCCCGGGCCTTCCCGTTGCCGTGAGCCTGCAAAACGATCAGACCGGCATCGTCGCAGCCTCGGCCACGGTTACCGGCCTCACCGGCGAATGGAAGCAATTCACCTGGACGCTCAAGACCGGCGATGTGCCGGTTTCGTCGAACAACCATCTCATCCTCACCATCGCGCGCCCGGCCACTGTCTGGTTCGATCTCGTCTCGCTCTTCCCGCCTACCTATCACGCGCGCCCCGGCGGCAATCGCACCGACATCATGAACCTGCTGGCCGCCATGCAACCCAAATTCATGCGCCTGCCCGGCGGCAATTATGTTGAGGGCGACCACATCTCCGAGCGCTTCGACTGGAAAGAAACCATCGGCCCCCAAAATAATCCTTGGACCGATCGCCCCACGCACATGAGCCCCTGGCACTATCGCTCGTCCGACGGCATGGGCCTGCTCGAGTTTCTGGAGTGGTGCGAGGACCTGAAGATGGAGCCTGTGCTCGCGGTGTATGCCGGCTACTCTCTTCAGCAGGAGCACGTCGATCCCGGCCCCGCGCTTGAGCCTTACGTGCAGGACGCGCTCGATGAAATCGAGTACGTCACCGGCGGCGCAGATTCCAAATGGGGCGCTGAGCGCATCAAAGACGGCCACCCCGCTCCGTTCCCGCTGCACTATGTCGAAGTAGGCAACGAAGACCAGTTCGATCACTCGCACTCCTACGACGGCCGCTTCGCGCAGTTCTTCCACGCCATCAAGCAGCGCTATCCCAACCTGCAAGTCATCGCCACCACACCCGTGAAAGGCGTGACTCCCGACGTGCTTGACGAGCACTTCTACATGTCGGCGCGGGAGTCCTTCTCGCAGGCCCACCACTACGACGCCTACGATCGCAAGGGCCCGAAGATTTTTGTCGGCGAGTGGGCCACGCGCGAAGGCGATCCCACGCCCAACCTGCAGGCGGCGCTCGCCGATGCGGCCTGGCTCACCGGCCTTGAGCGCAACAGCGATCTCATTATCATGGCCAGCTACGCGCCGCTTTTCGTCAACGTGAATCCGGGCGGCATGCAGTGGGCCACCGATCTCATCGGCTACGACGCGCTCTCGAGCTACGGCTCGCCCAGCTACTGGACGCAGGTTATGTTTTCAAGCCATCTCGGAACCGAAGTGGTCGCCAGCACGCTCGACAACGCGCCCGCGCGTGTCTACGCTTCCGTCACGCGCGATGACGCCAAGCACAAACTCTTTGTGAAGGTCGTCAACGCAACCTCGACCGCGCAGCCGCTTGCCATCGCGCTCACCGGCGTCAAGAAGGTCGCGCCGCAGGCCACGCTCACGACGATGAGCGGCAAAACGCCGAATGCGACCAACAGCATCACGCATCCCGATGCGGTTGTGCCGGTGGTACGCAAGGTGCCCATCGCCGGACCGAAATTCACGCAGACCTTCGCGCCTTATTCGGTGAATGTGCTGGAGCTGAACTACTGACCTGCGTGCGACCCCGATCCAGGGACATGTAAGCTCTCGCACGACGATGGGTGCCCCGGGTACCTCGCCTTTGGGCACCCGGGATAGCGATACGATGCAAGCGACGGCTTCAATTCGAGCGATGGATATATCTACGACGCCACCCTTCGCTTGTCTTCTCAGCGAAGCGTATGCTCGTCCGTCGATTTCTACCGGCAAAGAACGAGATGCAGAATCAGGCAATGACTACTTCGGGGCTAGGTACTACGCAAGCTCAATGGGGCGGTTCATGAGTCCCGACCCGCTGTACATTGAGATGCATCGTCTAGTCGATCCGCAGCAGTTGAATCTCTACATGTACGGCAGGAATAACCCGCTGAACATCACCGACCCAACAGGGTTGGACATCACTTGTGGCGGAACACGCTGCGCCGACTACCTAAGCGGATTACAGAAGGACATTTCAGGCTTCAAGATCGACTATGACAAGAACGGCAAGGTAGAGACCGTTGGAGATGTCAACAAGAAGGGCCTCTCCAAGAGCGATAAAGCCTTCCTTAGCGCAATCAACGACACCAAGAACCACGTTACGATCAACGCCATCGGAGGGGCCGGTGACGCCTCCACGTTCTTCGGCTCGGAACATGGCTCCACTCACACTATCAACTTCGATCAGGCAGCATTGCTGGACGGATCGAAGAATGCCGGTGGAATGTCCTCTGCGAGTCTCGTTGGCCACGAAACACTGGAGGGCTATGCGCAATCAAAAGGGGATAGCTTTATAGATGGCCACAACTGGGCAGCCAGTCTTGGCTTCCCAGGCTTGAGTCCAATGGCAGGGGGTACTTTTAGCGTTCAAGGTGGCATGGTTATTGGGATTACAGGCAACTTCCAAATCCAAGGCACAAACACAGTCGAAAGCATCGGTATGCGGTTCGTAACGCCGATCCCCAAAGCCGACTTCATGAAGAATGCGCAGAGCGCACACCCGACGCAGTCTCCGGTTTATCCGGTCAGCGTGGAGAAGAAGTGATGAGAACGCGACAAGTAGCTTACTGGTTGGTTGCGCTCTGTGGCATCAACGCGGTTGCTGCGGGAAGGGCAAACCTGACTTCAATCCGTGGGCACGTCGTTGCTATTAGACCAGCCGAGCGACTGGGACAAGTTGTCTCCGGAGTGGTGAACCGAGAGACCTTCCTTCTGCGGGTTGATGGGAAAGCCGGAGAGATCGTCAAGGTCGTGTACGAGCATGATGGCTACTCCGAACTAACCGGTGCAGCCGCCGAGAGGAATGCGGGGCTGGCACTTGAAGTGCGAAGAGATCGCTCGTGTGACGGGAACTATGGGCAATTCGTCTCCGAAGCGCCCGTCATGACCAGTGAAGATAAAACGGAATCTATCCCCCCTGTGACGATGCTTGAGGGCTTCAATGGACTGCCGCAGTCCTACAAGCTGAAATGCTACCGTCTCGCACGGGGCAACATCAGGCGGGTGGCCCCGGTCTCCAACCCGATGAGGGTGCCCCCGGTCCCTCGCTTTTGGGGACCGGGGATATTGATACGATGCAAGCGATGGCTTCAATTCGAATTCCGGATAGTTCTATGACGCCGCTCCTCGCTTGTCTCTTTAGCGAAGCGTATGCTCGTCCGTCGATTTCTACCGGCAAAGAACGTGATACCGAATCAGGAAACGACTACTTCGGGGCCAGGTACTACGCGTCCAGCATGGGACGCTCGTTGTCGCCAGACTGGGCAGCCGTACCAATGCCAGTACCGTTCGCGAAGCTGGACAACCCGCAAACGCTAAATTTGTATCAATACGTGGGGAACAATCCGCTCACCGGCATCGATCCCGATGGTCATATGTGCGTCATGCATCCGTATGCAGCAGTCAATGGTCATAGTGATGGTGGCACAATATCGTGCGATACAGGTGCAGAATGGGATTGTTTTTCTCAGGGTGCCAATTGCAATAAGGCCCGCATACGTCCTGTTCCAGGGTACTCAGAAAGCGGCAACAATTTATGGAGAACAGCAAACGATGCGCTCATAATTCAAGCCGTAGATATTTTCAATGATGCTCATGGCTATTCCTCCGGTGATTCAGGATATTTAACGCCTGAGTTGGTTAAAGCATGGATGATGGAAGAATCTGGTTCAATCTCAACTAAATCTGCATTCTTGCGTGACCCACTGCAAGTGAACAATGCGGGTGATTGGGATCCAAAGAAGTCAATTTTGTTGGGACTCACCGAAGGGCAATCGATGGACCGAAAGACAAGCGTCAACGCCGCTCTGGGGTGGCTGGAAGACAAAGGATCAAATCACGACAAGCACGGCAATATCACGTCTTATCGCGGTGATCGCAATGCCCTCATTAATTACAACGGCAATACCAAGATTTACCCTCAAGACGGCGGCGTGCAACACAGGTATGTTTATGCCGACACGATTCAAAACAACGCAGCACAAATGTCCAAGTAGGAGGCGGTTCAGATAATGCGGAGCACTCATCTAGTGTGTGGCTTGCTGGTAACAATCATGCTGTCGTTAACAACTAGTGCGCAGAAACTGGACATGACATCACTGAGGGATATTCTGTCCAAGCAAGGCTTTACGGGGCTGCTGCAAGGTAAGGTTACATTCGCTCTCCTCGGAGATATGAAGTGTAATTCCAGAATGCTCCACGTCTACTACTACACGTGGGAAGAATCAGAGCCACATGCGGCGGCAATTCATTTTAGTCAGCGCCTCATATTCATTGATAATCAAAACTATGTAGGGCAATACGTGGTCTCCGACCGTCCAGTTCTAGTTAAGCCGGACTCGCTGCGATTCCCGGTATCTGAAGAGGATGGAGATTCACTCAGGTGCAATCAGGATGGCTTGCCGAAGACCCTAGTCCTAGATGGAGAATCTAGAATCTTTTTTCGATGACCTCTGTTTAACGGGCGGACGGGTGGCCCCGGTCTCGATTCTGAGACCGGGGATTGATCTACGACGGAGGGTTCTACATCTATGACGATCTCCGCCGTTTGTGCAACCACAGTGCGTTTTTCGCCATCCCGTTTTACCGGCAAAGAACGGGATGCCCGAACAACGAAGAACGCCAGACAATTCAGCCGATAAATCATTCCCAACCATAACCTCTAAGGTGTATAAATCTCTGGCGCACCCGGCCAAGGTGAAAAGCTCATCCAAAAAGCCGCCGCGCGCAATGCCATTCCCTCCTCAAGGAGCCCCTCACAATGTTGCGCCGCCTTCTCCCTGCCGTTGCCTGCCTTGCCCTCGCACCAGCCGCGATCATCGCCGCCCAAACTGCACAGCCCGCCCCGCCGAAGACCTGGGTCGACAAGGACACCGGCCACCGTGTCTGGCGCCTCACCGATGAGCCCAACTCGGGTGGTTTTTATTTCAACGTGAATGGCTACACCCCCGACCACAAAACCATGATCTACACCGCGCCCGACGGCATCCACGCCATGGACATGGAGACCGAGAAGACGCGCCTCGTGGTGCCCAATCCGCCGCGCCCCGCCGACGCCCAGCCGGGGCCGGGTGGCTTTTTCCGCTTTGGCGTCCGCGCGCTTGTCGCAGGATTCAAGACCAACAGCGTCTTCTACACCCAGACCGATCCGCAGACCCAAGTCACCTCTGTCTACAAGGCCGACGTCTACACCGGCGCCATTCGCAAGCTCGTCGATCTGCCGGAACGTCACATGATCGTCTGCATCAATGCCGACGAAACCCTCGCCGCGGGCACGTTCGACGAAAGCAACCGGCCCGACCAGCAATACGGGCAGAACGCGCCGCCGCGGCCACAACCGTCTACGGGTGGCGGCGACAATCGCGTAGCCAGCCCCGAGCAGGGTCCACACTACCAGCCCCTCGATAAGGGCCAAATGATGGAGCGCCGCCTGGCCGCGCGCCTGCCACTTCAGCTCTTCACCATCCGTCTTGAGCCCGGCCCTAACGGCGAGAAGCCCGGTGATATCAAGGTCCTGCTGCACTCCACCGACTGGGTCAATCACCTGCTCTTTTCGCCCGCCGACCCCGAATTGCTGATGTACTGCCACGAAGGCCCGTGGCACAAAGTCGACCGCATCTGGATGATCCACACCGACGGCACGCACAATCAGCTCATCCACAAACGCACCATGGCCATGGAGATTGCGGGCCACGAATTCTGGGGACTCGACGGAGAAACCATCTGGTACGACTGGCAATACCCCAAGGGCGAGGTCTTTTATCTGGCCGGCTATAACTTGAAGACCGGTAAGCGCACCGCGTTTCACATGGAGCGCGACGACTGGGGCATCCACTTCAATCTGACCAAGGACCTCGACATTTTCTGCGACGACGGCGGCGATCCGGGACAAGTGGCGCGCGCCAAGAATGGCGAGTGGATCGAACTCCTCCATCCGCAAACGCTGACCGTCACCGCGGATGCGCTCAACGGGCCGGATTTCTGGCAGCCCGGCGTCTTCCACGCCGAGCACCTCGTCAACATGTCGCACCATAACTACCGCGAGGAACCCAACGTACGCTTCTCGCCGGATAAAAAGCTCGTGATCTTCACCAGCAATATGTTTGGGCCGAGCTACGTCTTTGGCGTCGAAGTCGCAAAGGCCGATTCGTCGGCCACCGACGTCGAATCCACTCCCGACCTCGCGCGCCAGTTCAATCCTGTCGAACCCACGTCAACGCATACGATTCCGCCTGATCCTGCGCAGGCACATTGACGACACTCATGAAGCAATTCGTTCTTGCCATCCTCCTCGCCGCCGCCCTCGCCACGCCTGCGCAAACCTTCGTCTGCGGAAAATCCCGCACGGGCGCGACTCCGCTGACCGCAAGCTCCATCTACTCGGCCACTACACCCGGCTTCGATCTCCAGACACTTCCGCAGGCCGATTCGAAATCCTGCTCCAGCGATAAGCCATTCTTCTTCTCCGTCGCATTGCCTGAGGGCAGCTATCGCATCACTGTCACACTCGGCAGCGCACAGCCCTCCACGACGACGGTCTGGACCGAAGCGCGGCGGCTCATGCTGGAAAAGGTTGCGGTGAAGGCCAATGGCGCCGTCACGCGCAAATTCGATGTCAACGTGCGCGTCCCGGCCATCGCCGGCGATGCCTCGCACACCGTGCACCTGAAACCGCGCGAAGTCGGCAATCTGGATTGGGACGCGAAGCTCACTCTGGAGTTCAACGGCGACCACCCGAGCTTCCGCGAACTCCGCATCGAGCCCATCCACGAGACGACAATCTACCTCGCCGGAGATTCCACGGTTGTCGATCAGGACGTGGAACCTTGGGCGGCGTGGGGTCAGATGCTGCCCCGCTTCTTCCGCCCCGGCGTGGTGGTCGCCAATCATGCGGAGTCGGGTGAAACCACGCGGTCCTTTGTCACTGAGCAGCGCCTTGCCAAAATCATGTCCCTGATTCAGCCGGGCGATTATCTCTTCATCCAGTTCGCACACAACGATCAGAAGCCGAATGCCGTCTCGCTCGAAGATTACAAGAAGCTGCTCATCGACTATATCGCCCAGGCGCGCGCCAAAAGAGCGACGCCAGTGCTCGTCACCAGCATGAATCGCCGCACCTTCGATGCCGAGGGGAAGATCACCAATTCACTCGCCGCATATCCCGGCGCCATGCGCGAAGTTGCCGCCGAGCAGCAGGTGGCTTTGATCGATTTGAATGCGATGAGCAAGACTCTCTTTGAGGCTCTGGGCGCCGAGGGGACCCTCCGGGCCTTTATGCACTATCCCGCAAACAGTTTTCCCAACCAGACGGAAGCCATCAGCGACGATACGCATTTCAACGGCTACGGCGCTTACGAACTGGCGCGTTGCATCGTGCACGGCATTCGTCAGGACAAGCTGCCGTTGCGCAAATACCTGACCAACGATCTTCCAGATTTCAATCCGGCAGCGCCCGACCCGATCGACACCTTCAGTTTGCCGGCGACGCCCATTCCGCCGCGGACGGTCAATGTGACGAAAATCCCGCAGACGTAGCCGCGACTCCGAGACGGCCTAAGGATTTGACGCAACGTTATGCCGCGCCCTTCGCCGCCACCAGCGCGCGAATGAACTCCGGCGTCGAGCCGCAACAGCCGCCCACAAACGATGCGCCCGCGTCGCGCAGTGCGGCGAAGTACGAAGCAAAATACTCAGCCGTTGTCGCGTAGTGAATCGCCGCCCCCTCCATCACCGGCAATCCGGCGTTGGGCTTGATCCAGATAGGCAAATCACATGCCGCGTGCAGACGCTGGCAAATCGGCACGGCAAATTCGACGCCCACGCCGCAGTTCGCGCCGACGCCGTCCGCGCCCGCCTCCGCCATGGCGGAGGCAACCACTTCGGGTGTCGCGCCCATCATGGTCCGGTCCTTGTTCTTGCCGGAGTCAAACGCAAACGACGCGATCACGGGCAGCCCCTTAGCTTTTGCCGCGCGCACCGCGAGCCGCGCCTCGTTCGGATCGCTCATGGTCTCGATCAGCAGCGCATTCGCGCCGGCAGCGGCAAGCGACTGCGACTGCGCGGAAAATGCCGCAGTCAACTCCTCAGCACTCACTTCACCGGAGAGCAGCATCTTGCCCGCCGGCCCGATGGATGCAAAAACCAGCGCCCGCGCGCCCGCAGCCTTCTTCGAAATCGTCACAGCGGCGCGATTGATCGCGTCAAGATCGGCCGCGGAGCTCGCGTGCATGGCGATAGCATTGGCGCGGAAACTGTTGGTCAGAATCACTTGGCTCCCCGCCTCCACATACGCGCGCGCCACGGCCTCCACTTGCTCGGGATGCGTCAGGTTCCATGTGTCGGGGATAATTCCGGCGGGCAATCCACGTGCCTGTAACTGCGTCCCCCATGCGCCATCGCTGATGAGGACGCCGTTTGCCAACCACTTATCGAGACTTTCAGGGCCGTGCATGTCGAACTCCGTTCTTTCCCTCAGCAATGTTATGCATACAGTTTTGCCGGCACAATTTCCGGCTCCGCCTCGCCGGCCTGCACCATCAACTCCTTCAGTTGCTGGCCCAGCTCATCCGCGGTCGCACGGTATTCCTTCCTGCCGGCCAGGTTCACCAGCTCGTGCGGATCGTTGCGTTGATCGTAGAGTTGATACTCATGGTAATTCGTGCTCGTGGGTTTGTCCGCCGCGCCCGTCGAATCTGCGATGCAATACGTCCAATCCTTGGTCCGGATGGCGCGTCCTGTCATCGACTCACTAATCTGAATCAGCTCGCGGTTCGGCCACTCGCTCCGCGCTTTGGCGTCCCGCAGCAGCGGTAGAATGCTTCTTCCCTTCATCGACGCAGGCACCTCCACGCCTGCCGCATCCAACAGCGTCGGCGCAATGTGAATGATCCCCACAATCTCCTGAACCTGCCGCGCGCGCTCGAATCCAGGACCCTCGATCAGCAGTGGCACGCGCAGGCTGCTATTGTGCGTGCTGCGCTTGTACTCCTGGTTGCGCGTCATGAAGTGGCATCCGTGGTCGCTCATGAACACGAAGATCGTATTTTCGCTCAGGCCTTCCTCTTCCAGCACCTTGCGCACGCGGCCTACGGATGCATCGATGCTTTCGCACGCGCCGTAGTAGTCGGGCAGTTGCTTGTGCCAGTCGCCGGGAAAGCTGCGCAGGTCCGCAGGGACAAAAGCGTCGCTGAATCGCTCCGCCGAGCCCTTCGGTCCCACCATGCGCCCCAGGTCGTTCTGCTGGTGCGGCTCCAGTTGCGAAATCATCAGCAGAAACGGCGTCTCCTGCTTCTGCCGCAGAAACTTTTCCGCGCGATCCGTGATGAAATCCACGCGGTACTCATCCTTGAACGTGATGGGATTTCCGTCGCGATCCCAGATCGTTCCTTCATACGGATGGCTGGAATGCTCGAGCGCATTCGCCGCTTCCCACAGATCGAGAAATCCGCCGCGATGCTCGGGCTTGACCGCTCCCGAGCCGCCGCCTTCTGCCTCTGTACCCGGCGCCATGTGCCATTTGCCGATGTAATTGGCCGTGTATCCGGCTTTGCGCAGCTCCGTCGCCAGCGTCGGTAATTCCTGCCGCAGCCCCTGGCCATTCCGCCACACGCCCGTCTCGGTAGCGTAGCGGCCGGTGATCGTCACCGACCGCGACGGCGCGCATACCGGCTGATTCGTCACCGCACAGGCAAAATTCGTGCCGCTCGCAGCCAGCGTGTCGAGATTCGGCGTATGCGTGGAGCTGTTCAGCCCATTCGCGCCCACAAAATCCCAACGAAACTGGTCGGAGTGATAGATGACAATGTTCGGCTTTTTTTCCGGCTTTGGATGAGTTTCTTGCCCGGGAAGCGGCTCGGCGTGCGCCATGGCCGTAGCCACGCCTGCCTGTGCAGCCGCGGCTGCCGTGCCCAGGAGAAATCGCCGCCGGTTCACTGAACTCATTGCAGTTTTTCGTCTCCCGAACGTGCCTTGCGGCTCATCTTGCTCAACTCCATCGCCAACACCGCGCCAGTATACACTGGCAAGCAGTTAGCAGTTCCCGCCCTGATCGTACGAATGGAACCGCCAAAAAGCTGCGAACTATGAACTAAGAACTGTAAACTGACTTTAACGTGATTATCGATCTGGCCCGCCGCGCGCACGATCACAACTGGGAGATGGATCCCATCACGCGCTCCCTGCTCGACACGGACTTCTACAAACTTCTCATGCTCCAGTTCATCTGGAAGCATTTTCCCCGCACGCGCGCCACATTTACGCTCGTCAATCGCACAGCTTCGGTGCGCCTGGGCGACATCGTCGGCATCGAACAGATTCGCGCGCAGCTCGAAGCCACGCGCAAGCTGCGCTTCCGCAAGTCGGAACTGGTCTGGCTCGCGGGCAACACCTTCTTCGGCCGCCGCGGCATCTTCGAGCCGGCCTTCCTCGACTGGCTGGAGCACGATTTCCGGCTTTCCGATTACGAGCTCTCCGTGCACGACGGGCAACTGCATCTCCGCTTCGATGGGCTCTGGTCGGGAACATCGATGTGGGAGATTTACGCGCTCGCCCAGATCGGCGAATTGAAGACGCGCGCCGCGCTCAAGCAGTTGAGCGAGCTGGAACTCGACATTCTTTACGCGCGCGCCAAGACCCGGCTCTGGGAAAAGCTGGAGCGTCTGCGCGGCGTTCCGGATCTGAGCATAAGCGACTTCGGCACGCGCCGCAGGCACAGCTTTCTGTGGCATGAATACGTCGTGAACGCCATCAGCGACACCATCGGCGCAAGTTTCAGCGGCACCTCCAACGCGTTCCTTGCTTACAAGCACGATCTTGAAGCCATCGGCACCAATGGCCACGAGTTGCCTATGGCCATGGCCGCGATGGCCCGCAATGATGAGGAGTTGCGTTCGGCACAATATCGTCTGCTGGAGCTGTGGCAGCAGAGTTATCAGGGCGAATTGCTGATTCTTCTGCCCGATACCTTTGGCACCACGCAATTCCTGCGCCACGCGCCAGACTGGGTAGCCAACTGGACCGGCCAACGCATCGACAGCAAGGACGCCTACATGGCCGGCGACGAATACATCGCCTGGCTGGAGCGCCGCGGCCGCGATCCGCGTCAGAAACGCCTGATCTCGAGCGACGCGCTCGACGTGGAGCAGATTCTCGGCCAACACGCCTACTTCGCCGGATCACTCCGCAACGGCGCCACGCCTGACGATTTCCGCTCGGCGAGCGATTTTCACGACGCCAACCGCTGGGTTCCCGATCGCCGCATCCGCTTCAGCGCCGGCTGGGGCACGCTACTCACCAACGATTTCCGCAATTGCAATCCCCAGGGTAACGGCGGCTTCAATCCCGTCGGCCTGGTCTGCAAACTCACTCAAATCGACGGCCGCCCCGCGGTGAAACTCTCTGACAATGAGTCCAAAGCCATGGGCGACGCGAGAGAAGTCGAGCGCTACCGGCGCGTCTTTGGCGTGGCCGGTCTGGCCGATGTGCCCGTGCTGACCTGAATTGCTGCGGAGCGCATGGCTCGACCCTCCGCCGCCGGTATACTCTGCTCGTGATGGCTGGGAAGACAAGCCTGTATGCAACGCAGCTTCGCTGGGAGTTGGCGCGGCGCAACCGCAACTACGCGCGTGGGCGCGCGCACGTGGAAACCTACGGCAGCGCTCCGGTCATCGTCTACGAGCCGGATGGCGGCCGGCACGGCAATTTTTTCGATTCAGCTTATGCAGCCATCATGGCTCGGCCCGATTGGATGCGCCGCTTCGACAAGATCCACGCCCAGGCGGCGCGCTCGTTGCCCAAGCCGCAATCAGATCTAGCCCGGCGCTGGCGCGAGCTCGACTCCTCCATGAGCTCCGACGCACTGCTGATGAACGTCTTCTGCACGCCCGGCGTCGCGGAGTCGCCTGCGGTCCGGGCCATGCTCGGCGTTGAAGACGGCGCGGATTCGATCTGCGGCGCGGAGCCAATCTTTGGATGGAAGGCCCGCGTTCCGCTTGCCAACGGGCGATTCGATCGCACCGAGGTCGATCTGCGCTTCGGCTCGCTGCTTGTGGAGGCGAAGTTGACTGAGTCCGACTTTCAATCGCGCTCTGCGACGATCGTCGAATCCTACCGCGATTTCGATGAAGTCTTCGACCGCGAGCGGCTGCCGCGCACCGAGATCCCCACCACGCGCTGGATGCGCGCCAGCGAGTTTCCTGAAAACGCCTCGCAGGAATTGGAGAGCCTCGTCGTCGACCCCAATCTCTATTCCGCCGTCGATACCAGTTTTCGCCCACCCGGCGAAGAGGGTTACGCCGGCTATCAGCTCATCCGCAATGTGCTGGCCGCGCATGCCACAGGTTCAAGCTTCTGCGTCATCCACGACGAGCGCCGTCCCGATTTGCGCGAAACGTGGTTCGAGGTGATGGCCGCCGTGAAGAGCGCCGAACTTCGCGTGCGTCTGAAAGTGCTTACCTGGCAGGAGCTGGCCGCACTGCTTCCTGGCGCGTTGCAGGAGTTTCTCGATCGGAAGTATGGCATTGTTGCGCCGGGAAAAATCCCGTCGCCGATCGAGGGAGCGCCGGACCTCGCAGATTAACGCGGCGGAGTGAATCTACAAGCCGAGGATCTTGCGGTTGCGGTTCGCATCCGCGCCGCCACCCGCAAAATCGTCGAACGCCCGGTCCGTCACGCGGATAATGTTTTCGCGCACAAACTTTGCGCCCTCGGCGGCGCCCACCTCAGGATGCTTGATGCAGCACTCCCACTCCACGACCGCCCATCCCGGAAAGTCGTACTGCGCCATCTTGCTGAACACCTGTTTGAAATCGATCTGCCCATCGCCCAGCGAGCGGAACCGCCCCGGCCGGTCAATCCAGTTCTGATAGCCGCCATAGACGCCCGCGCGCCCACTTGGCCGGAACTCCGCATCCTTCACGTGAAACGCGCGAATGCGCTCGTGATAAAGATCGAGAAAGGCCAGATAATCCATCTGCTGGACCACCATGTGGCTCGGGTCGTAGAGAATGCATGCGCGCGGATGATCGCCCACCGCGGCGAGGAACCGCTCGAAGGTTGCGCCGTCGTGCAGATCTTCGCCGGGATGCAGCTCAAAGCACGCATCCACTCCGGCCTCATCGAATGCATTCAGAATCGGCAGCCAGCGCGCTGCGAGTTCCTTGAAGGCTTCGTCAATAAGACCCGCAGGCCGTTGTGGCCACGGATAAAAGAAAGGCCACGCCAATGCGCCCGAGAACGTCGCATGCGCCTGCAAGCCCAGCCTACGACTTGCTTGGGCTGCCCAACGCAGTTGCTGCACCGCCCATGCCGACTTGGCCTTCGCGTTACCGGCAAGCTCCGGCGGTGCAAAGCCATCGAGCAGCGTATCGAAGGCGGGATGGCTCGCCACCAACTGCCCTTGCAGGTGCGTAGAGAGTTCCGTCACCGCGAGTCCGGCCTGCGCCGCAATCCCCTTCACCTCATCGCAGTATGCCTGGCTTTCAGCGGCGCGCTCAAGATCGAACAGCCTTCGATCCCAACTCGGAATCTGGATGCCTATATAGCCGTGCTTTGCCGCCCAGCCTGCCATGCCTTGCAATGTGTTGTACGGTGGCTGGTCGCCCGCAAACTGCGCCAGAAAAATTGCCGGTCCCTGAATCGTCTTCATGATTCGTTCCTCTGTCTTCAATGTCTAAAAGCTGTTTCTAGAATTCTACCCAGCCTTCATTGCGGTCGCTCTCGATAGCGCGCTCAATGAAGCGCATACCCCGCACGCCCGCTTCAATCCCAGGCAGCGTGGCCGGCAGCGGATGCGCCTGTCCCTGCTTCCACGCGATGAGTGCATCGGCAAACTCACGATAGAGCACCGCAAAGGCTTCGAGATACCCCTCGGGATGCCCGGCCGGCACACGCGCCACCGCCAACGCATCGGCACTGAGATAACTCATCGCCGCGTGATGAATCTCCTCCGGCTTGTCAAGACCCTTCACAATCAGCCGGTTCGGGTCCTGCTGCCGCCATGCGAGCGAGCCCTTCTCGCCATAGATGCGCAGATGCAGTTCGTTCATCTCGCCGGCAGCCACTTGCGAGCAGGCCAATGTGCCGGCCGCGCCATTGCTCAGACGCAGAAATGCGTTGCAATCGTCGTCCAGCCTGCGTCCCGGCACCACGGTGCGCAATGTCGCGTTGATCGCCGTCACTTTCAGGCCGCTGATGTATTCGAGCAGATGAAAAGCATGCGTGCCGATGTCGCCGATAGCGCCGCCGGCGCCGCTTTGCGCAGGATCGGCGCGCCAGGCCGCCTGCTTGTGTCCCGTATTTTCCAGGGGCCCGCTCAGCCAGCCCTGAAAATACTCCACTGCCACCTTGCGAATCGCTCCCAGCTTGCCCGCCGCGCACATCGCCCGCGCTTCGCGCACCATCGCATAACCCGCGTAGGTGTGCGTCAATCCGTACGGCAGCCCGCTCTTTTGAACCGCTGCCTCCAGTTTGAGCACTTCCTCATAGGTTGCAGTCGCCGGCTTGTCGCTCATCACGGGAATGCCCGCTTCGAGAGCCGCCAGCGCCACGGGCAAGTGCACATGATTCGGGGTCACGATCGCCACAAAGTCGATTCCGTCTGCCCGCTGGCGCTCAGTCTCGATCATTTGACGGTAGTCCGCATAGGCACGCGCGGGATCGATGTGAAAGCGTACGCCTGCTTCACGCGACCGCTCCGCCGATTGCGAAAACGCTCCCGCCACCAATTCGATTTGCCCATCCAGTTCCGCGGCGATGCGATGCACCGGACCGATGAATGCCCCCGGCCCTCCGCCCACCATGCCCATACGCAACTTGCGTGCTTCTGTCATTGCTTCCCTCGTTCCCCGCCTTCTTGTTCCCTTGTTCCCTCTTACCCTTATTCCCTGTTCTTCCGTTTGGCAGATCTTTCGGCCAAGGAGAGCCGGAGGATCCGCATTTGCTTTTCAATGCGCATCAGATTCACCACACCAGCCTAAATGATCGCTCGCACCATCGTCCGCTCGCGAACGGCTCACTGACCGCACCAACCCTCCTGCGCTAAAGTATTGAGTGACCATGAATCCACTCTCAATTCCCGATTCCAGCCGTCGCTGGGACTGCCTCAGCCTGGGCGAAGTCATGCTTCGCCTCGATCCCGGCGACATGCGTATTCACACCACGCGCCAGTTTCAAGCATGGGAAGGTGGCGGCGAATACAACGTGGCCCGCGGCCTGCGCCGCTGCTTTGGCCTGCGCGCCGCCGTCGCCACCGCGCTCGCCGATAACCCCGTCGGTCGCCTCGTCGAGGACTTCATCCTCCAGGGCGGCGTCGACACCTCGCTCATTCGCTGGGTGCCCTACGATGGCGTCGGCCGCACCGTGCGCAACGGCCTGAACTTTACCGAGCGCGGCTTTGGTGTGCGCGCGGCCGCCGGCTGCTCCGACCGCGGCCACACCGCCATCAGCCAAGTCAAGCCCGGCGATTTCGATTGGGATTCGATCTTCGGCGCGGCTAATGGCTCGCGCTGGTTGCACACTGGGGGAATCTTTGCCGCGCTCTCCGCATCCACCGCCGAGGTTGCCGTAGAAGCCATGGATGCCGCGCGCAAATATGGCACGCCCATCTCCTACGACCTCAACTTCCGCGACTCGCTCTGGAAATCAATCGGCGGCAAAGCCAAAGCGCAGGAGGTCAATCGCGACCTCGTCAGCAAGCTCGACGTGCTCCTCGGCAACGAAGAAGATTTCTCCGCCATGCTCGGCATCGCCATCAAGGGTGTGGGCGAAGACTTCGCCGAGTTGCCCATCGCCGGATACGAAGGGATGCTGCGCGAGGTCGCAGCCGCGTATCCCAACCTCAAGCTCATTGCCAGCACCCTGCGCACGGCGCAATCCGCCAGCCGCAACGCGTGGGGCGCCATTGCGCTTTACGAAGATAAAATCGTCCACGTCCCGCAGCGCGAAATCGACATCTTCGACCGCGTGGGCGGTGGCGACAGCTTCGCCTCCGGCCTCATCTATGGCCTGCTCGCCGGCAAGGGCATCGACTGGGCCGTCAAATGCGGCGTGGCGCATGGCGCTCTCGCCATGACCACCCCCGGCGACACCAGCATGGCCACGCTGCCTGAAGTCGAACGCATCATGAAAGGCGGCTCAGCGCGCATTGCGCGATAGTTAGCGGTTCTTGCTAACTTGCCGACTCGCTGTTTTTCTAGCTCCGCTAACTCCGCTAGCCTCGCTAGCTCCGCTGAGAGGAACCCATGTCCGAAACTACCCAGCAAATCATCGAGCGCGTCGGCCTCATTCCCGTTCTGCGTGCCAAGAGTGTTGCCCAAGGCCGCGCCGTGGTCGACGCCATGATCGCCGGCGGCGTCACCGTCGTTGAAGTCACCATGACCGTTCCCAACGCCGTCGACCTCATCAAGGAACTCAAAAAACAATTCGGCGACGAGCTCTTGCTCGGCTCCGGCACCGTCACCACCGCCGATCAAGCCCAGGCCACCATCGATGCCGGCGCGGAATTCGTCGTCAGCCCAAGCCTTCACCCAGAAGTAATCCGGGTGACAAAAGCCAATAACAAAATCTCCTGTCCCGGTTCGCTCACGCCCACTGAGGCCATTACCGCGTGGAACGCCGGCGCCGATTACGTAAAGATCTTTCCCTGCTCCGCCGTCGGAGGCGCAAGCTATCTCAAGTCTCTGCTCGCGCCCTTCCCGCATCTCAAGCTCATCCCCACCGGCGGCGTGACGTTGCAAACCGCCGAAAGCTTTATCAAGGCCGGCGCGCGCGCCCTCGGCGTGGGCAGCGACCTGGTCAATCTCGCCGCTGTCGACGCGGGCCAGCCAGAAACCATCACCGAAGCCGCCCGCGCGTATCTGAAAGCGATTGCCGACGCGCGCAAGTAGATGGGGGCAATCCCACGGTGGTTCTTGGCGCGGTTGTCAATTTGACAGTCGGTCCTGATACATATCATGATATATATCAGCAAGGGAGGCGACCTCATGCCACAGATCCTCAAAACCCGCGTCTTTATGACAGGCCGCAGTCAGGCCGTGCGCATTCCGGCCGAGTTTCGCTTCAAGACCGACGAGGTCTACGTCCGCCACGACCCACAAACCGGCGACCTGATCCTCTCGCAATCTCCCGACAGTTGGGACGAAATATTTGCCGCCCTAGACCAAGCGCAATTCCCGCCTGAATTCCTCGCCGACCGGGAGCAAGGCACCGCTGAAACTCGCGAGCCTTTATGACCCGCCTGTACATGCTCGACACCAACACCGTCAGCTACATTCTCAAAGGCGTCTCACCTTCGGCCCGCAAACGCCTTTCCACGCTTGGCCGCAATGCCGCTGCCTCCGTTTCCGCAGTCACTGCAGGAGAGCTTTGGTATGGCCTCGATCGCATCGGCGCGGGCGACCTGCGCCGCAACTCCCTCCGTTCTTTTCTCGGCCGCCTCAAGGTCTTGCCATGGGATAACGATGTGGCCGATGCCTACGGCGCATTTCGTGCCCATCAAGAAGCCGTAGGCCGTCCCCTCGGTCCATTTGACACACAGATCGCTGCGCATGCCATCGCCGTTGGCGCTATTCTCGTAAGCAACGACACCGCCTTTCAACACGCAGTCGGCTTGCCCGGTCTCGAACGCTGGGCGTCCGAATTCTGAAATCGTGCTATGACCACCGATCCATTTCGCCTCGACCACCGCATCGCCCTCGTCACCGGGGCGGCAAGCGGCATCGGCGAAGTCACTGTAAAGGAACTCGCGCGCGCCGAGCTCCGCGGCCGCCAGCCCGTTGGCCGTCTCGGCAAACCGGAAGAAGTTGCCTCCGCCATCCGCTATCTAGCTTCCGACGAAGCCGCTTTCGTCACCGGCTCACTGCTCACCATCGATGGCGGTTGGACCGCCGCCTGATCTCGCTCATCAAACAGTTGCAGGAGGCTGCCCATGCATCTCGTGTCATTTTCCGCCGCTGGCAGCAACGCGCCGCGCCCCGGCATACTTCTTCAGCAGAGCGGCACGGTGATCGACCTTGCCGCAGCCTACGACGATACTCTCGCCGTGATTGCCGCGGACATTACCGCCATCGACACCCCGGCCGCACACTCGAGTCACAAGCTCAGCGAAGTCCGCTTGCACGCGCCGCTCTCGAATCCTCCGCGCATCTTCGCCATCGGTTTGAACTACCGCGACCATGCCGCCGAGACAAAAATGGCGCTGCCCTCCGCGCCTGTCGTTTTCTTCAAACTGCCGACAGCCATCATCGGTCCCGGCGACGCCATCGTGCTCCCCGAGAATTCCGCCGAGCCTGACTACGAGGCCGAACTCGCCTTCATCATCGGCAAGGGTGGCTATCGCATTCCGGCAGCGGCGTGGCGTGAGCACGTCTACGGTTTCACCATCATCAACGACGTGAGCGCGCGCGATGTGCAGCGGGCCACTTCGCAGTGGTCGCTCGCGAAAAGCTTCCCCACCTACTGCCCGATGGGCCCCGCCATCGTCACCGCCGATGAAATCCCCGATCCGCACCAGCTCGCGATTTCACTCAGCATCAACGGCGAGACGCTGCAAGACTCCAACACCCGCGAGCTGATCTTCAAGATCCCCGAGCTCATCGAGTACATCTCGTCTATCACGCCACTGTTGCCCGGCGACATCGTTTCTACGGGGACTCCATCCGGCGTCGGCATGGGCCGCACGCCGCAGCGCTGGCTCAAGCCCGGCGAGACTGTGACCGTCACGATCGAAGGCCTCGGCTCGCTGACTAATCCGGTGGTTGCGGAGTGATTTCGAAGAACGCGAACAACTCCCGCTCTCTTTGAAGCGCATTTCGCGCGAAATCGATCAGGCGTGTTCCGCGGCAATCTCTTCCGGGTCCATCTGCGATCCCAGCCACGCGTAAAGCGCGATGCCCACAAAGCAAATCGCCGGCACAATGTAAGCGTCTGCAATGTTCACGCGATCGGCCACCCGTCCCATCGCCAGCGTAATCAGCGCACCACCAATAATCGCCATCACAATGCAGGCTGCGCCGCTCTTGGTGCGCTCTCCCAATCCTCTGGTGCCCAACGCGAAGATCGATGGAAACATGGTGGACATCAGGAAGGTCGCGGCGACCAGCGAGTAAACGCCCAACCATCCCGGTCTCATCACGGCCACGCAGCAAATCATCGTATTGAGCGCCGCATAGCTACCCAGCAAGTGGTGGGCAGGAACGAAGTTCAACAGCCATGCGGAAAAGAACCGGCCTACCGTAAACGCGACTAACGCGCCTGTGAGCCAATATCCCGCCTGCCGCTCTCCAATCCCTGTTCCTGAAATCACATAAGGAATCATGTAGCTCCAGATGCCGACTTGCGCTCCCACATAAAGAAACTGAGCCACTACAGCCAAAACAAAATGCCTTCGCTTCCAAAGCGGCTTGGAGTGGTCGATCGAGAGCGTGTCCTTTGAGTAGTCAAGACCAGTATGCGGAAACGGCGTGCGCGCAATAAGAATTGCCCAAAAGAACACTACCGCTCCGAGAACGAGGTAAGGCGCAATCACGCGCAGAGTTTCCGACTTCAGATAGGCCTGGTAGGTCCCAGCCACTCGCATGGCCGCAGCCTGGGCAGGTTTCAATTCGATGCCTGAAAAAATGAACCGGCTGCCAATCAGCACCGCAGAGATGCTGCCCAGCGGATTAAACGCCTGAGCGAAATTCAGGCGCCGCGCTGCGCTGCGAGGATCGCCGAGCTGCAGCGTGAACGGACTGGCGGCGGTCTCGAGAAACGCCAACCCGCTGGCGATCACGAACAGCGCCGTCAAAAAGAACCAGTACTTGCCAACGAACGCGGCGGGCCAAAACAAGATGCAGCCTGTGCCGTAGAGACAAAGCCCGACGAGAATCCCAGCCTTGTATCCTGCGCGCCGCATCAACTGCGCAGCAGGCATCGCTAACAGAAAGTATCCCAGGTAAAATGCCGACTGCACCAAGCCCGCTTGAAGCCGGTTAATCTCAAACGACTTCATAAACTGGCGAATCAAAATATCATTGAAGTTGTTAGGCACACCCCAAAGAAAGAAGAGTGCTGTCACCAGAATGAACGGCAGCAACCGTCCCGCGGGAATCAACGGGGCTTCAATGTCTTCATGTTGCGACGGCGAATTTCCTCGCCCTGCGTTTCGTGGCCCCGCCCTTCCCGTATCGCCCGGCTCAATGGAAAAACTCAAGTTGCACTTCTCCTTTTGAACACCAACCCGCATGCGGGCCGCAGTTTTTCTAGTTCTGTCTCTTTCAGCGCCTTGTCTGTCCATCTCGAAACGCCCTCACCTTTGTATCGAATCCGCCTTTGTGCTGGCAAACTCGTAATCGTTCGCGTTAACGTTACTCCCCCCACTAATCGCAGATCGCGATGGTCGAATTGCTATGCTCCGATTCGTCCGTCATAGCGATCGACGCGCCTATAATCTGCGGTGTACCGCCAGTCTCCCGACCTGGACTCTGCATGGCTGATCCCATCGAATCCGCGCGACGCTTGTATGCCGAAGAGTTGTGCCGCGTTAATCGCATCTCCTCACCGTCTATCTTCGCCGCCTTCGCAACCGTGCCGCGCGAACGCTTCGTGGGCCCCGGTCCATGGGCGATTCAAAGCAGTGGCACGAGCTGGTTCACCAAGAACGCCGATCCTACGCACGTGTACTGCGACGCTCTCATCGTGCTCGATCGGGTGAAGCACCTCAACAACGGCCAGCCGAGCCTCTGGGCCATCCACCTCGATTTGCTCCGGGTTCGCCCCGGCGATCTGATTCTGCACCTCGGCTGCGGCACGGGCTACTACACTGCCATCCTCGCCGAGCTCACCGGCCCGGCCGGCAAAGTGACCGCAATTGAAATGGAGGAAGGCCTTGCAGCCCGTGCGTGCATCGCACTCGAGCCATGGCCGCAGGTCACCGTGATCCATGCCGACGGCTCCCGCGATCCCTTCGAGGTCGCCGACGTGATTGTCGTGAGCGCCGGCGCCACTCATCCTCTGCCTGCGTGGCTCGCCGCCGTAAAGCCATCAGGAAAGCTGCTCTTTCCGCTCACCTCAACGCGAGGGCCCGGAACCATGGCACACCTCACGCGCGCCAGCGCAGACTCTTTCGCGGCCACGCTCGAGGGCTCGGTTTTCTTCGTGGATTTCGCGGGAGCGCGCGATCCCATAGTCAGCAGCGAACTCGCCCGAGCGCTGCGCCGCGATGAGGGTGCTAGCGTACGCTCCCTGCGCTGCGATACTCACGCGCAAGACGAATCCTGCTGGCTGCACGGCAACGGCTGGTGCTTTTCGCGCCTCGCCGCAATCGCAGGCGAACGCGTGTGACCTGCTCACAGCACCCGCGCCAGCCACTTCCCCGTATGCGAATGCAGATTGCTCGCAATCTCTTCAGGCGGACC
>Ga0302189_10000246_pt1 | contig 45902 bp, 30 predicted proteins | sample II_Bog_E2_2_FD_194551 | JGI IMG/M metagenome (GOLD analysis project Ga0302189, IMG submission 194551) | Peat permafrost microbial communities from Stordalen Mire near Abisko, Sweden - II_Bog_E2_2 | ecosystem: Environmental > Terrestrial > Soil > Wetlands > Peat | place: Sweden: Abisko...
TCGTCCCCAAACGATGCCCGAAACTGCTGCACAGTCATCATCCGACCGCGCTTGCTCGTTGAACGCTTCTTCATGCGTCAAGAATATCGCCTTTTCTTCGCCTGAACAAGACTGATATTCATCTTATTTTGTTGGTAATTCACTTGATATTGATCTGTCTGTAATGGACGAGACCCGCCACCGGCGCTAGTGTCTCGTCCAGAAGCCTCGTGATCGACCCGAGGCAAGTGGCCTAACTCAAGGGCCGAATGGTTGTATTTCCCTGCAAGCCTGACATCGATAACTCCTGACTCCAAGTGCGACGAAGTCGCGCTCCCGAGAATTCGCGCGCCAGCAGGATGCAATGCGGCATGTGCGTTGCCGCGGTCCTTTCGCTGGATATCCCCTCCCCCGGCGGGAGCAACATCAACGAAAGCTACCTGAAGGAGATGCAATGAGAATCCTAAATGCGAAGTCCTTTATTTCTGTGCTCGTGCTCGCAGTTGCGTTCGTGCAGTGCAGCTGGGCCCAAGTTGGGGTTGGCCCCTTGAAAGTACTCACTGCCGGGTCGTCCGCCCAATTCGGCCCGTTTGCAGTGGCGGCCTGGGAGTTAGCCACCGCGGGTAAGACACCTGCGGCCCACTACACCCTGAAGACTAGCGTTTGTCCGGGATCATCCTGCTACGTGTATTTGAACGACACCCGTACCGCTGGCTCGAATGCAGTTCCGCCGGAGCCTGCCAACCTTTGGGTGGCGTGGAGTGCGAATGGCATCTGGGCGTACCTCAGCGTCGATTCGACAGTGGGCGTTCGCGCCTTCAGCGCCGTGCCGCGCGCCAAGGCAGCTTTTGCCGCATTGGCCTCTCTGCCAGTGTGCCCCAAGACATGCCAGACATCGGGCGCCAACACCAATTATCCCTACTGGCCAGACGGCGGGCTCGCCGACACTGCGCTACCCACCGCAGTTTATGACGCGCTGAACGGGGTCGCTTTAACGGCGGCCAACACCGACATTCGTCCCGAGGACGCGCTCTACGCGACCAACCGCGCGTTGAACACGCTCGGCTATGGTACGGTTGCTGACCCGCGGAGCGGCCACACCGGTCAATACCTGATTGGCAAGCCCATCATCAGCCACTACACCAGCAGCGCAATCGCCAATCCTGTCTCGTTCGCCATTGGCGGGGGCGCCGATCCGATGTCCGGCGAAACGGGTCCCGCCGAAGTCACGCTGCCAATCGGAGCAGCCCCCATCGTCTTCATCGCCAACACCCTTTCCGGCAGCACGGTTGCAGGAGCCTCCAACATCACATCCGCCAATGCAGGCATTCTGTTCAGCGGCGGCGGATCTCCAGCGTGCGGCGAACAATTGGTCACCGGCGCCACCGGCGCTATCACGCCCGTACTGCGCGAGCCACTATCGGGCACCATGAATACCACAGAGTTCTCGGTGTTCCGTGCGGGCGATCCCTCCGGTGCGAACTCCCAGGAAAACGGCATCAAGACCAACCCGGCGGCCCAGCCATGCGGCACCGCTTTCCGCTATCGCGCAGTCGGTACCGGTGACGAGGCCAGCGCCGTCATCGCCAATGCGAACACGCTCGGCTATGTGTTCTTCAGTTACGAAGCGCTGAAGAGCGGAAAGAGCGATCGTTACCTTACGCTGAACGGCGAGGATGGAATCTCCGGAACCTACAGTTCAGGAGCGTTGCCCAACTGCCCGGTAGTGAATGGCGCCTATAGCTGCCCCATTGCGAACGGAAAATCCTTCCCGCTTCTGCGCAACGGCAAGTACACTGCCTGGTCAATCTATCGCATGGTCACCGATTCGACGCATCAGGCGAATGCGCAGGCACTGGTCACCCAGGCTCAACTCTCGGTCAACGCAAACGTGCCCGACTTCGTTCCCTTCATTCCCGTTTGCGGCACGGCGGTCGGCACCACCAACGATCCGGGCCTCGACGTCTACCGCGAACACTTCCTCCCATCCACCATCTCGACCATCCCTGACAGCATCTCGATTACTCCCAACGATGGCTCTCTTGGCACCACCGTTACCTGCAAGACGGTGAAGGGCACTTACCCGGCTCTCACCCTCGGCGGAGGCACGGAAGAGGGCGGCGACGTTGGCGGTTTGATCGAAGGACCGTTCACCGCGAATCCACCGCATCCCGGACCGACCGAAGGTCAGCCTCACTAAACCCGCGCCTTGCACGCAGACCCTTCTGCGCGGGCGGTCCTCCGGCCGCCTGCGCAGTAGGGCAACTCCCAACCATGAAACAGGAACACAGAATTTGCTGCATGGAACATGCCATGAAATTCCAACGCCATCATCGCTGCCTCATCCATCGCTTCCCGATGATCCGATCGTTGGCGGCGCTGTACGCTCTTTTCCTGCTCCCACTTCTCTGTTATGGCGGGCCGGAAAAAACATCCATTGCGCATACACATGCCAGCGGCGACGCGGTGGGGGCCGATGTACCATCCGGTTTCTTTCCTGGAGCCATTCACTACTTTGCGGGAATCGGGAGCGGTAACGGAACCTACTCCGATGGATCTGTTCCCACCCAGGTGGTGTTGTCGCCATTTTCGACGGTCACCGACAGCAAAGGAAATGTGTACATAGCGAGCGGCGGCCAGATGTACATGGTGTATGCAGGCGGAACAGTTCCGGCGGTCCTCGCCAACGTGACGACGAACGCCGCATCTCCCTATGCGCCGACAGCGGGCCGCATCTATCAAATCGCCGGCTTCTCAGCGCCCCAATGCGGCGCATGTGAGGGATTGCCATTTAACCAGGTGGTGATTGTCGAACTGTCCGGGTTGGCAATCGACTCCCATGACAATCTGTATTACAGCGACGCCGAAAACGGAACCGCCGAAGCTGACGTGGTGCGCAAGGTTGATGCTGCCACCTCGAGTGTCACTACAGTTGCGGGAACGTGGGGCGTGGAAAGCACGCAAGCCACCCTCGGCGACGGAGGACGGGCAACGAGCGCAACACTCTATCAGCCGGCAGACATTGCGTTGGACCCATGGGGAAATCTCTACATCAACGACTATTTCGACGATCTGGTGCGTGTGGTCTATAGCGGAGCTGAGCCTCCGCCCGTTCTGGCCGCTGAGAACGTAACTGTCGGTTCCAACCAGAAGGACTATATCTACACAGTCGCAGGACAATACTTCGCTTCCTGCACCGTTACGGGAAGCTGCGGCGACGGCGGCCCAGCCACTTCCGCGCTGTTGGACTACCAATTGGCCATTGGCGTCGATTCCGAGGGCGATGTCTATATTGCGGACGCCGTGCCGGATAGCAACGGGATTGTCGACCCTTACATTCGCGTAGTGTATGCGGGCGGCGCGATTCCTCCGCTGCTCAATCTTGCCCTGAATCCTGGGGGTGGGAACTCGCAAATCCCAGAGAGCGGCAATATCTACGCGGTTACCGGATACAGCCTCAGCCCGCAGTTCGCACCCTGCACCGTTGCGGGATGCGGAGACGGAGGACTCGCGGGAAACGTGCAATTCGGTATCGGCAACACGGTACGCCTGACCATCAAGCTTGATAGCGCCGGTAACTTATACATCTCTGACTACAATGCACAGGCAGTGCGCAAGATCGACACATCCGGATATGCTTCCACAATCGCCGGCATCGATGATCCCAACCAGACGCCCCCGGCTTCGTGGCCGGTTCCGGATGGCGGCCCAGCCATCGGTACGCACCTGAACCAACCCTACTTCATCTCGTTCGACTCCCAGGACAACCTCTACATCTCCGATGTGTACCTGCTGTGGAAAGTGGTGCCGTTACAATCTCAGACCATTACCTTCCCGGCGCTTTCAGATGTGGAATACGGAACACCGCCCGTTGCGTTGAATGCCACGGCCAGTTCGGAGCTGCCCGTCGAGTACATGGTCAGTACCACTCCAAGCGGCATTGCGAAGGTCGAAGGCTTGGATTTGATCATTTCCGGGACGGGGAGCGTGAGCGTCACCGCCTCGCAACCTGGGAATAGCAATTACCTTCCGGCAACTCCTGTGACCGAATCCTTCACGGTTACCCAGGCCCCGCTCACCGTGACTGCCAACCCGGCCTCGAAGGTTTTTGGCGCGCCTAACCCGGCATTCACTGCAACCATTACAGGGTTTGTGAACGGAGATACAGCCCAGACACCGGGAGCCTATTCAGGGGCCCCGGCTTTCACCACCAATGCGACCACGAACTCTCCGCAGGGCACGTATAGCATCGTTCCTTCGCTGGGGAGCCTGACCGCGGCGAACTACAGCTTTCCCGCATCCGATTTCATCGATGGAACTCTAACGGTCACCGGGAATCTTCCGCAGACCATCAACTTCCCACCGTTCACTCCCGCAACCATCCCCTACGGACAAGCTCCCATTACGCTCAACGCTACCTCCTCTTCAGGTGGACCGGTAACCTACGTCTATGTAAGCGGACCCGCGCAGCTCTCCGGCCCGAATAGTTCGATCCTCACCATCACCGGTGCGGGAAGCATCGTGGTCAAAGCCACACAGAACGGCTATGGACAATATGAGGCCGCACCGCCGGTCCCCCAGACATTGACGGTAAGTCCGGCGGTGCTGACCGTGACCGGACCCACGGTGACAACCGTCTATGGAGTCACGCTAAACCCAAGCGTATTTCCTGCCGCCACCATCAGCGGGTTCGTTGGCGCAGACACGCAAGCATCCGTACTTACGGGCGCGCCGCAATACAGCATCCCTTCGACCACACCAAACGTCGGTACGTATTCGATCGGTGTTACGCTCGGAACCTTGACGCTGGTCCCAGCAGCAGCGTCGAACTACATCTTTGCCACCCCAGTGAATGGCACCCTGATCGTGAATCCGGCAACCCAGGTCATCAGCTTCAACCCCGTGTCGACGAGTCAGACCTACGGCCAATTCATCACGCTTACGGCAGTCGCGACCTCGCGTTTGCCGGTGACTTTTACTACCACCGGTCCCACCATCTTCTACAACAACGTGAACAACATCCTCGAACTGAACGGAATCGGCACGGTCACGGTGACTGCGATGCAGACCGGGAACGGCAATTACCTCGCTGCGCCATCCGTGACACAGACCATCAACGTCGCGCGGGCGCCACTCCAGGTCGTAGCGAATAGTTTCACGCGCGAACAGGGCGCATCGAACCCCACCTTCACCTATCAGATCGGCTGCCCTTCGGGCTCTCCAGGCCAATGCTGGCAGCTCAACGATTCAGATATTCCGAGCGTGATCACCGGGGTCCCCAATCTGGTGGCAACCGCCACAAATTCCTCCTCACCCGGAACTTATCCGATCGTGATCACGCAGGGCACTTTGAACGCTCCGAACTACGCGTTCGTGTTTTATGACGGCACACTGACGGTCTCACCTCCCGGCAGTTTTGCCATCACAGCGAATCCTGCGTCCCTCACCATCCCGCGCGGGATGAGTGCCCAAACGACAGTCACCATCACGCCGGCCAACTACTACCAAGGCACCGTATCCCTGAGTTGCGGACCGCTGCCCGCGAATATTTCCTGCGTCGTGAGCCCGGCCACTTACACTTTTCCCGGAAGCCAGAACCCTGACGGAAGTGAGAACCCGGCTCAGGGAACCGTCACCATCAATACCGTCGCGAGCACAATAGTGGGCGCTCTGCCAACGCGAAATTCGAGCAATCATCTGGCCGGTATTCTCGTCCCTGCAGCGGCGTCGGGGCTGCTTGTTTTGTTCGCGCGACGACGCGCTGCCAGGTGGCTCGGCTTGGGCCGGGCCTGCATTCTGCTCGCGCTGGCACTGGCCCTGTTCTCTCTGATCTCCTGCGGTGGCGGGGCTGGCTTGACAGGCGCCGTCCCAGGAACAATCACGCTTTCCATCAACGGAAGTGGTACCACCCCATCAGGCGATGGCTCCGTGACTGCGACAGTTCCGCTCACTGTCACCATTCAGTGAGATTACCAGCGTTCTTCCCTGCGGACGGAGACCCTCGCCGTCTGCCCGACTTGGAACCATCAGAAGCGTTTGACTATCGACTTCCCTTCTGCACGACGCTCTTCTGGCAACGCGATTCAGCGTGACTGCAGCTTGCCACACCGTTATTGCTTCAGTTAGGGATTTTCCGCCGTTTCCTTCGTTGGGCAGAACAACCAGATCAAGGCGATCGGCCCTAATTGCGCCACCAACCTGAATGGAGATTGAATCCAATGCTCAGCAAATACGCGAAACTTCTCGTCATTTCAGTCCTCACAGTCTCAGCCATTGCCGTGAACGCGCAGACAGTCAAGGGAACGATCGTCCTTCCCGGATACCCGGAGCAAGTGGCCGTCGACCAGCTCTCGAACCGCGTTTACGTAGCAGTCCCCAACTTCGGCCTCTTCGGCGACGGGAGTTATGACTATCTCACTGTTGTCAACGGAAAAAGAGACATAGTCATCAAGAACATCAAGATTCCTCCAATCGCCACAGCCGTGGCCGTCGACTATTTCCGCTCCCGTGTATACGTGGGTGGCCAGAATACCCTGACCGGAGCAAGCGAGGTTGCCGTCGTAAACGCTCTCACGGACAAGGTCGAGGACACTATTGCCGTTACTTCGACCACCAGCGGCGACGGTGTCCTGGGTCTGGCAGTGAATCTGATCACCGGCACCGTCTATGCAGCCAATTCAAGCGACAACGAAGTCGATGTGATCAAGCACAATAAAGTTACCGAGAGGATCGCCACGACAGGCGAGCCCGTTGCGGTCACGGTGAACCCGTTCCTTGACACGATCTACGCGAGTCGTGAGGACGGGTTTGTCGACATCATCAGCGGAAGAACCAATGCGGTGACGGCCGCCGCCGCTTTTGGCAGCCTAAACCAGGGACTTGTCGTGGATCTCGCCACCGGTAATCTGCTGACGGTCAGCGACCCGGCAGCCGCCGGCCTTGGCAGTGTCGGCATTTTGAACTCAGCGGGCACCGTGCTTTCAACCCTCTCCGTCGGCCAGGGCGCGGTCGGAATTGATGTCGATCCGCTGACTCATCTCGCCTTTGTAGCCAACGCCACGGACGACACTCTTTCCGTTATCAATGATTCGACGGACGCGGTCACTCTGACCATGCCTGTTTCCAGCCTTTTCGTCGCCGTGAATCCGGTGACCGAAAAAGTGTACGTGTCGCCCATTGACCCGGTTACCAGCCTTACAGTGATTGACGAGGACGTGAAGGACCACCACAGGAAAGAGTAATGAAATGTGATTCACCCTGAAGAATGCATGAGCGGAGCCAATCCATCGATCCGCTCAACTTCCTGCGGTCTGCGATCGGCGCATCCTCTCCCGTCCCAATGGCTCGCGGCATTCAACACGGATAGGTATTCCATTCCTCAACTCAGGTACCCGGGCATGTTCAAAGGGATTGGTTACACTCTCGCTCTACTCGTCTTGTTACCCGCGTACAGGTGCGTTCTTGCCCAGGCGCAGGACACAACAGCGTCAGCGGTGCGCACTACACCATCGGAGTTGCCCGACCCCACCAATCATCCCGGGGCGCCTCCAAGAGTTGAGAAGTGGGACACGCTCTCCCTCGACGGCAGCGACTTGCGCCCGGCGCGCCCCTTGACCGGCCAGACCGACACCTTTCCCGAATTCACGCGCGAGTTGGTGCGAGTACAGTGGCGCGATGCTGATCCGATCGACCTCTATATTGTTCGTCCCAGCGGTGTATCCAAGCCGCCGGTCGTCCTCTATCTTTATGGTTACCCCCGTGAGGCTGTCCGCTTTCTGGACCCCGGAATTTGTAAGACCGTGACCAGGAATGGCTTTGCAGCGATCGGTCTCTCTTCCAAGCTGACGGGGCAGCGATATCACGATGTGCCCATGAAGGAATGGTTTGTCAGCGATCTCGAGCATTCGCTGGTCGGCACCACGCACGACGTGCAAATGGTCATCAACTATCTAGCTAGTCGGGGGGACTTCGATATGTCTCGTATCGGGATCTTCGGGGAGGGCTCCGGCGGAACGATCGCGCTGCTCGCGGCTTCGGTCGATGCTCGCATCAAGGCAGTCGATGTGCTCGATCCATGGGGTGACTGGCCCTCTTGGCTAAGCGAGTCCCGCGTGGTTCCCATGGCTGAACGGGCCGACTACACTAGTCCGGACTTTTTGAAGCGAATTGCTGCACTCGATCCTGTAGCGTTGCTTCCGAGGCTGACCTCGACTCGATTACGCATACAGCTGAGCCTATGGGATTCCGGCGAAATCCCCGTCGCCTCTCGACAGCGCATCGTTGAGGTCGTGCCGGCCGGCGCCGATCTTGCTCAATACAGGGACATGCAGGATTATCGGAACAAGGCGGGATCGAATGGAAAGATGCTCGACTGGATGCACACCGCGTTATCCCCAGGCGCCGATGGGTTGAATGTGACTCTAGGAACAGGCACGCGAAAGGGCTCCCCTCCAACTGATCGTTAACTTTGCGCGGTGTATCGTTCTTTGGCTCTTCGTAGTGTCACAAATGCCCAAAATCCCGCTTCGTCCCACTCCGCGCCTTTGATCGATCCCCGGATCAAATTCAGGCGCAACCTTTTCATCTCGGGTTCAATCATGCAATTCATTACGGGGCTATCCTGTTGGCCAGTCGGCGGTACGCCAGCTCATCGCCGCATCTCCTCCCCGAGGTCCCCTATGAGCGTGAATCGAAGAGATTTCCTACTTAAAGCTGCCGGCGTCTCAGCTGCAACCCTTGCCAGCACCCTGTCCGAAGCCAAGCCGCGGTTTCAGCCGCTTGACGCCTTGTTGCCCAGCCCGGACAAATCGGGCATCGAACACGTAATCGTCGTGATGATGGAGAATCGCAGCTTCGATCATCTGTTGGGATGGATGCCCAACGCCAATGGCAGCCAGGCCGGCCTCAGCTACCCTGATAAGAAAGGCGATCTTCATTCGACCGAGCGCCTTGACTATTTCGTTGGCTGCTCGCATCCAGACCCCGACCACTCCTACGCCGGAGGCCGCTCAGAGTACAACGGCGGCAAAATGGACGGCTGGCTGCGCACCAGTTCGAACGACAGCTTCTCGATCGGCTACTACGAGGAAGCGGAGCTCCCTCTCTTCGCCACACTGGCGCGCAACTTCACAACCCTGAATAACTACTTTCCATCCATTCTCTCTTCCACGTACCCCAACCGTGTCTTCCAGCACGCGGCGCAGACTGACCGGCTGAACAACTCACTGGACCTTTCTTCGTTGCCGACCATATGGGATAATCTCATCGCTGCCGGCGTGAGCTGCCGCTACTATTACTCGAATGTTCCCTTTCTCGCACTTTGGGGACTGAAGTATATCGGCATCTCCGCTTTCTTCGACCAGTTCAAGTCCGATGCGGCCAGCGGCACATTGCCCGCAGTCTCGTTTGTCGATCCATGGTTCACCATCCTGGACGACGGCACCGGCAACGACGACCATCCCCACGCCGATCTGCGAAAGGGCGAAATATTTCTGCGCGAAGTTGTGACGGCTCTGGCCTCGAGCCCTAAGTGGGACAACACCGTGCTGGTGATCAATCGAGACGAATGGGGAGGCTTTTTCGATCACGTCGTCCCTCCGCGCGTAATCGCGCCCAATAAAGTGGATCCCGATCTTGTGGACGGTAAGGCACTTCTCGGTTGCCGCGTTCCTACGTTGATTGTGTCGCCGTTTGCGCGCGGAAATCCCGCGAAGCCGCGCATCAATTCCCTGCTGTTCGATCACACCTCGGTTCTGAAACTGATCGAGTGGCGTTGGAATATCAAACCTCTCGGTTCGCGAGACGCATCGGACGAGATTGCCAACCTGGCCAGTGCCCTCGATTTCACATCGCCAAACGTCACCGTGCCAGAACTGCCCGTGATTCCCGAGCCTGCCTGGGACCCTTGCACGTTCTTCGATATATTTGAATCTTTGGACGCAACAGGCGGAGTTCCGAACGTAGAAAAAGCCATGGCCCTTGCTCAGGCGAAACAAAACACGGGCCAGGACAACGAGACCTACGACTTCTATCTCTTATTGAAATCGGAGCGCATGCAAGGCTGGCCGTTGTCGGAGAAACTGAAAGCGAAATAGCGCGAGCGCAATCCACGAAGCCGGCTTCGTTCGGTCGGCTTCTGGGTTTTCCTTAAATCCCAAACGCGAGCAAAAACCGCGTCATTGCGTCCCAATTTCGCAGCCGTCCTTGCCTCTTAATGAAGCAAGCCCCAGTCATTCTGGATCTGGGGTGAGAAGATCGTGGTTGCCCGGGTTGTTACCTTCCCAGGAGCAGCCCTGATCGGAGCAGGCGGATATGCTCTCGCCCACTTCGCGATCGAGCCGTCTATTCGTTAGGGCATTCATGCTGGAGGTGTATAGCACGGTTGACGGCTCTCCGCGCCAGCAGATCCACTCCTGTCCAAGACAGCATTTTCTGTGAATTGAGCGGTTGATTTCACAGGACATGGGTATCCTCTCCCAGCGATAGCGTCGGGTTTCTTCGATGACTCGCACTGGAGGGCCTTCTACGTTCCCGGCATGCTGCTGTCCAAGTTGTAATCGTGTAAGTGTTGTTCAACGGGCTCAAGTGGATGCTTGAGTTTCTTCTGCTGTCCAACTCATAGCTACCACATCAGTGGCATGGGTAACTGCTCGGCCAGTTGCCTTGCGGCTGGCGGTCCCTCCAGCGGATTGTTGAGCCACGCCCACAAGTCCCTGAAGATGAACAGTTGCTGGCGCAGCAGGGCCGCCAGATTGGAAAGCGACCAGCCAAAGATGGACTTCATCTGCAGGTACTTCAGAATCAGCATGGCGATCAGCGCTGTCCAGATCTGCGTCTTGACCGCATTGGCGCTGGTGCCCAGAAACGACTTCAGTTTTGTGGTTTGCTTCAGCGCCTTGAAGAAAAGTTCCACGGCCCAGCGTTCCTTGTAGATCGCAGCTACCGTCGAAGCCGCCAAGTGCAGAAGATGGGTGAAGAACACCAGGATCTCCTGCTTGTCCGGGTTCCAGTACTCGATGCGCCGGAACAGAATCGGCTCTTCTCCGCCCTTGTCCAGAGCGGGCAGAGAGACGATCTGGTCGCTGAGCACGTTGCCCTTTTCTGGAACCGTACAGACCTCGACCGTCGTGTAGACCGTGTTGGTCTTCATGCGGGTAACGAAAAAGACCCCGTCCCGCGTCAACTGCCCGAACCAGACGTAATCGTTGTAGCCGCGATCGATGGCCAGGATCGTACCCGCTTCCAGACACAAGCCTCGCGCCACTTTCAGTTCGCTATATTTGCCGTCGGTCACTACCGCGAACGAGGGCAGGTAGCCGTCGTGGTCCAACAACAGATGCAACTTGATGACGCCCTTCCGCTGGCGGTACTTGGCCCGGTCGAACACGGTGGCCGACAACTCGATGATGCTGCCATCTAGGCTCATCAGCTTGTTCTTGAAGCGGAACTTGCGGTGGCTGCGCGTCGCCGCCTCGGCCTGACACTTTTCCAGCAACTGCTTGAAAATAGACTCGTAGAGTTCCCAGGGGCGATTGGCGTTGGCATAAGCCAGGGTTGATCTCTTCGGCGCGGTGCTGATGCCCAGATGCTTCAGCGGCGATTCGCCTCCAGCCAGCCCCAGACAGACTTCGCGTAGCGAGTTCAAATGCGCCACCTGGCAAAACAGCATGGCCACGAACTGCTCCCAGCAGGTGAACCCCTTGGCGTTGAACTCGGCTTGATGTTGCTTGACAGCTTGGGCGAACTGTCCGCGTGCAAAAAGTTGCAAAAGCTGCGAGTAGACACTGCATACTTGTGTCATGGCTGATCCTCTCTCTTCTGAATGTGGTCCTGTCTCGGAGCCCACTCCAGAGTAACGGGGATCAGCCCCCAACCGCACCCCTCAAGCCGGGAGAGCTATCGGTCTATCTTGGACAGCAATGCAGCAGATCGAAACCTATAGTGAACGGGCACATACATATTTCATGATTTCAGACTTCCTCCAGCTAGCGTGAGCTAGTATGATCGTCTCTCATTACGGCCCTGTGGTCAGAATCGGAGGTTCGAATCATGCTTCGAATTCCTTTCCTGCTGTTGGTTATTGCGACCGCCCACGCCGCCACGCCCGTTTTCCAGGCATCTTTTGACAACTCTCAACAGACATGGGCCGTGGACCGCGGTTCCGCGGTGCTCGATTCCAGCGTCCTGCGCGAGGGCCACAAATCCATTCGCCTTGAACCGGGTGCGACCTCGCAGGATGCGTGTGTCCGCCTGGCCCCAGTTAATCTCACCATCGGTAAACGCTACGAGCTGAGCGGTTGGGTGCGAACGGAAGACCTCGCAGTGCGTGACCTGGACCGCACCCCGATTGCAACCGGCGCCACTCTCGCCATGGCATCGATGCCTTTTGACGTCCATGCGGCGTCTCTGGGAGGGACCGAGCCATGGACCCGTGTCTCACTCAAGTTTGTGGCCAGCCGCAGCCAGGACCAGATTCTGCTCACCGTGGGTGAGGGTGGATCGTTTCGCGGCAAGGCCTGGTTTGAAGGCGTGCATCTGGATGAGATCCCCTCTTCCGAAGAGGAATGGCCGGCGCGCGACGCCGTTCAGACATTTGGCCCGGCTTACCGGTATCCCGCGGCCGGATGGATCTACCTGCATATCGAGGGAGAGCCCTACGAGCGCGGATTCCAGCATGGTCACCTTATGTCGCGCGAGATTCCGCAATACATGGAGAGGTGTGCGGCCTTGTTGGGCTCCAAGGATCATTGGGATGACTACCGCACCACGGCAAATGCACTCTTCTTGCGCGGCTTCGACCGCGAACTCCTGGAAGAAATGCGCGGGATCGCCGATGGCGCTTCCGATGCCGGAGCGCGTTGGAAAGATCGGCGCATCGATCTTCTGGATATTGTGGTGGCGAATACGACCGTAGAGATGGGAGAACTCGCTTCTGCGGCTGCCGCAACCCCTACCGGCCTCGAAGGTCTCAGCCTGGATGCCCCACCCTATTCCGATCCAAGACGCAACTCCGCCAAGGATCATTGCAGCGCTTTTGCAGCTACCGGCCCGGCGACCCGCGACGGCAAGATGGTAATCGGTCACGTCACCTGGTGGCCGTTGACGCTGGCCGAGCAGACCAATGTCATGCTCGACATCAAGCCCGCCTCGGGCCACCGCATGTTGCTGCAGAGTTATCCCGGAGGCATTGAGAGCGGCACCGATTGGTATCAGAACGATGCGGGAGTGGTGTTGACTGAGACCACCATCAATCAAACGCCGTTCAATCCCAGTGGCACTCCGGTTGCATTCCGCGCCCGCATGGCCATCCAGTACAGCAATAACATCGACGACGTGGTTCGCATTCTCAGTGCTCAAAATAACGGGCTCTACACCAACGAGTGGATCACGGGCGACGCCAAGACCAACGAGATCGCCATCTTCGACCTCGGGACCAACCATACCAGGCTGTGGCGCAGTTCAAAGAATGAGTGGTTCGGCGACACGCCAGGATTCTATTGGGGCGACAACAACGCCAAGGACCTCGACGTCCGGCTGGAAACATACCCCGATCCCAAGAGCGACCCCGATTTTATACCTTACGTTCCCAGCCGAAGAGACATGGCCTGGCAACAGCTCTATAGAAAGTACCGCGGCCAGATCGACGAGCAGTTCGGGTTCCTTGCCTTTCGAAGCGCCCCGCTCGTAGCGGTCTCCACCATGGATGCGAAAGTCGTCACCGCAGACATGGCGTCGCACATGATGGTCTGGGCTGAGATCGGCCGCCCCAACCAGCGGGAATGGCTGCCCGACAAGAGATACGATTTCACAGGAGACGACGGTCTCTATCCATCCGGGTATTACCTATTCGACGCCCACCCAGACGAGAACCTGCGCGCCTCGATCGAGCAAAACGAGAAATTGAGATTGGCCGGTTCCGACGCTCCGGAAACGCCGGCAGTTTCAGCCTCGAACAAGCCCCACTTCCAGGACAGGCTTTGGAAGGGATGGGTCTTGCCGGCCTCCGGCGCCGATACCTGGTTCGTGGCCGGTTCGGCTGCCTATTACCGTCTCCTTCAGTCCAACGACGTGGACGAAGCAATGAATGCGCAACGAGCCATCTGGCGCAACCTTCAGGTGAGCGCGCCCACCGCGCTCGATCAGTACCGGCGGGAGCAGGCAAAAGGCGTCCTGTTTCTTGACTCACTGCGCCAGAGGATGGGCGATGAAGCCTTTCTGAAGCTGATGCGCGATTACTTCCGAGCCCACTCGACAAAGGCTGTGACCGCTGATTCCTTCCTCGAACAGGCGGGGCTAACGCGTGTATCCGCGCATCTGGACGAGATTGACCCTCCCGATGGCCCCACCTATCTGGTCAACGACATCTGGCGTCGCTTGCCATCCGCGATCATTGTCTACGGAACCTTGCGCGATGCGGGCGCCAATCGGTTCACCGCCGAACAACTGCAACACAAGTTTCTGAATACCTACGAGAGCGAAGTCCCCCTCTACAAGGATTTCGAAGTTTCCGATGATTTGCTTCGTCACCACGATGTGGTGTTTGTCGGCCGGCCAGAGGCCAATTCTGCGCTCGCTCTTTGGTCGGCGCGCCTCGGCCTCGATTTTCAAGGGGCGACTTTCAAAATCAATGGAGATGTGCACGCATCGGAATGTCAGGCCCTTGTTTTCGCAGCCGAGAATCCGCTTGATCGCGCCTGCATGGTGCTGGTGATCGCCGGCAACGACGCTCTCAGCACCGTGAAAGCCCAAGATACCGAGTTCACCGCCGATCAGTACATCGTGTTCCGGGATGGCGACAGCGCGGTGAAAGGCTTCCTTGACCGGGACACGTCTTCTATACGACGCGCGCATGTCGGGAATTGAGATCGAGAGCGGACGGAGTGATCCAATCCAACTGGCCGCAAAACCGGCTGCTCGGACAAGTGGTTGCTTCCAATTGGCTCGTTACGACTTCTCAATGAGCGCATTATCGCCAATGCGCTCATCGAACGCGCTAGAGCGGCAATCCGCAGCCGGTTTGCCTGCTTTTCGGCGGGGAATCGGTATTCATGTAAGGCCTTCCGAAAGAACCTTCGTTCGCAGACGCAGAAAGGCCCGCAACCTGGTCGGTTGCGGGCCTTTCTGCGGTCTTGCCCGGAAGCGGCGGCCGAGTTACATGGCCGGAGTTTGGTCCGTCTTGGCCTTGGCATTCATGCGAATGCGGTTGTGCTTCTTGTAGTCGTTCATCGCACTGCTCAGGAAAATGTTGAAGGCTTCGGACCGGCGCTGCTCCAGCATCTGGTCCTTGGTCTGATCAAAGTTTTTGGCGATCTCGTCGGAGCTCGGCTGCTGCTTGTCAATCAGCTTGGCCACCACGCCGGTGCGCTGCGCGTTGATGGGGCCGCTGATGCCGCCGGGCGCCAGATCAAGCAGTTGCGGAGCCACCTGGCCTACCTGGCCCAGATCGGGAACCTGCCCGGAGGGACCCACCAGATCGCTGGTCTTGAGCGTTGCGCCTACTTCCTTGGCGGCCTTGGCCAGATCGTTCATGCTCTTCGCCTTGTCGGCCAGTTCCTTGGTCTTCTGGCTGAGCAGGACGGGGAGCTTCTCGTTGCGGTAGTCTTCGGCGACCGTGGTCTTGAAGTCGGCAAAGTTGGGCGCGTGCGCCGCGGCAATTCCGGTGACCTGGAAGATGGCGTAGCCCTCGCCGGTGGACGCGGACTGCGGCGGATCGCTCTGCTTGGCCTGGAAGGCCTTGCCGATAATCTGGGTGGAGTCGGGCAGCGCGGCAATAACGCCCTGCGCGTTGACCAGCGGGGTGGTGACCAACTCCAGGTGATGTGCCGCGGCGGTCTTCTCCAGTCCGTTTTTGATGGCCTCGGAGGTCAGTGTCCGCGCGTAGTTCTCTTCGGTCTGAGCGGCCTTCTGGCGAACCAGTGTGGCCTCGATGGTGGGCAGAACCTCGCTCATGGTCTGGGTGTGCGCAGCCTGGCGCTCTTCCACCTGGACGATGTGGTAGCCGAACTGCGTCTTCACGATCTTGCTGTCGCCGATCTTCTGGCTGAAGAGGGCGCTGTCAAACTCCGGCACCATGCGGCCGCGCTGGGCAAAGCCGAGTTCGCCGCCCAGATCCTTGCTGCCGGGGTCGTCGGAGTTCTTCTTGGCCAGGTCGGCAAAGTTGGCGCCGCCCTGAATCTGCTTGAGCAGCCCCTCAGCCTTGGCCTTGGCTGCGGCATCGGTCTTGGCATCCGCGCCCGCCGCCACCTTGATCAGGATGTGGCGCGCCTTGGCCTGCTCGGGAACCTGGTACTCGGACTGGTGCGCGGTAAAGTACTGCTGAATCTCCTGCTGGCTGGGATGAGGCATGCCGCCGGGCAGATCGCTGGGGGTAAACGCAAAATAGGTGATCTTGCGCTGTTCGCCCACGGCCGTGGCATAGCGCGCGCCATTCGACTTGAAGAAGGACTCGAGATCTGAGTCCGAGGGATTGATGGTCTTGCGCAGGTCGTCGGAGGAGATCACCGCGTAGTCGAACTTGATCTTGATATTGGACTTGCGATAGGCGTCGCGGACTTCCTGGTCGCCCACCGTCACTCCGGCGGTCACCAGTGCCTGCAGGCGGCGGACAATAATGTCCTGCTTCACTTCCTGCTCAAACTCCGCAACCGAGAGATTGAACTGGTTGGCCACGAAGGCGGAATAGCGGTCGGAGCCGATGTACTGGCCGTTGGGGAAGAGGAACTCGCCAAACTGGCCCTGGTGCAGGAACTTGATCACATCGTCGTTGCCGGCGTGAATGCCCAGCTTGTCAGCCTCGGCCAGCAAAATCTGCTCGCGCACCAACTGTGCGCCGGCCTGCTGCTCAAAGTAGGAGACGATGAAGGGCGAATCCGGCAGCCGCTGGCGCTGCAGCTGCTGGCGGGCCACCTGGCTCACCTTCTCCTGGCTCACCGACTGGCCAGAAGAGAGAAAGCGGCTGTACCAATGGGGATAGATCGTGGCGTAGGTGTCAGCGGCGCCGCTGCCCATTCCGGTCAGTCCGGGAATCAGGTAGACCACCATGGACACCGAGGCGGCGGCGATGATGACGACGAAAAGTGCCTTGACGAAACGGTTGTCTTTGCTTTGCAGGAAACGGATCATGGGTGGACTTGAACCTTCAACTCTCTAAGCGCGGGCATGATCGATTTCCCCTTGGTCCAGCACGTGGTCCGCTGGCCTCCGGCATCTTCCATGGAGCGCAATTCTCGCTCTACGCGATTCTTTGCCATTATAGACGAGCGGGAACAGGCTTTGGTCCGGCAGCCTCTTCCAGCACAAATAGTTGCCGTTCAAAAAAGGAAGCGGGCACCCCGTTTTCCGGGATGCCCGCCGCTTTCAGATCAGATGGTTCCCGCATTTACCGCCAGTAATAGTACCCGCCCACCATATAGTACGGACGGTAGTAAACCGGCGGATAACCGTAGGGATAGCCGGCATAATACGGACGCGCATAGGGATAGCCGCGCCGGTAAAGGGACGGACCGCCAGGATAAAGCCCCTGCGCGAGCCGCGCCGCCTCCTGCTGGTTCACTGGAGTCACCGTCACCGGAGCCGCCAGGTGGAAGTCCACCCGCGCCTCGGCGGGAATCCAGACTCCCGGTCCGGAGGATGCCGCCGAAGCCGCCGTGCCGGCAGCCGCGCCCGCACCGGCGCCGATCGCCGCGCCTTCCCCACGGCCCGCGATCCCGCCAATAATGGCGCCCAGAACCGCGCCGCCGAAGGCATTGCCCGCCGTCTGGCCGGCCTTGTTCGGTCCCTTGACCTTGAACTGATCGGTGGTCAGGGGGTAGCTCTGCCCGCCCAGGTCAAGCGACGTGAGAGTGAGCGCCAGTTCCGGGCTTCCGGACAGCGTGCCCGCCTTCTTCGTCTCGGTAACAACACCATGGACCGTCGCGCCGCGCGGAATCGCCAGCACGCCGCCGAAGGCCACATCCTGAATCACCGTGAACTGAACCGGCGTCCCGTCCTTGGCTCTCTTGCTGATCACCGGCTCATTGGTCCGCAACTGCAACAGCGTTCCCTGGGGAACCGTTACCGGCCCTTTGGGAGCTTCATAGGCCACTGGCGGCGGAGGCGGAGCCGGAGCGTACTGCGGACGTCCCCACTGTCCCGGAGCTGGCGCCTGGGGCGCGGGTTGCTGCTGAGGCTGATTCTGCGACTGGTCGGGAACCACCATCGGGCCGTCCCCTGGCGCGGGAGCCGGCTGCGCTCTTTCGTCCGGCTGGCTGTCCGTCATGGGCTGGGCCGCGTAATCGCCGGCGGCAGCCGCTGCCTGCGGATTGCCAACCTTCAGGTTGTTGTTGACCTTGGTCACACCCGCTACATGGCCGGCAATCGATTCGGCCAGCTCGCTGGAGGCCTCGCTCGCCACCGTTCCTGAGAGCGTGACCTCACTCTGTATGGTCGCCGCGGTGATCAGATCGCTCTTCAGCGCCTTTGAAGCATCGAGAGCATGCACCACGTCCATTTCGATTTGCCCGTCCGTCCGGGCACCGGGCGCCCCCGCAGCGGGAGTAGCCGTGTCCTGCGCCAAGGCAAATGCACTGCTCAATATAATCACCGCTGCCCAGGCCAAAGCCTGAGGAAAAACTCTCTTGAACAAGGACCGGTTCATGATTGGTCATCTCCTGCGCCTGAAGTCTTGCTCTCGGCTCTACCCGTTTGGACGGGGGAACCGGGAAGCTGTCATCGGTAACAACACCGCCCGTGGGAAAAAGTTCCGCGGCCCATCCCTTGTGCCAAAAGAAAGAAGCGGGCGCTTCCATGCCCGGAAACCCTCCGATCCGGAGGGAGGCGGGGGTTTTAACCCCCGCATAAAACAAGCAAAATCAGCGCGGTTTTAACCGCTGAGGGATGCTTCTCGCGGTTCTTCCGCAAAAGTCGGCCTTTTCCCACAGTCTGTCTGCCCCATAGGGATGATTTAAAGCCATTCGGACGTTCACCCCGTATGCTAAACGAAATCTCCCTGGCTCGAAGCCTTTTGCCAGTCGGCCAAAGACGCATCCAGGTTGAACTCGTAGGAGAATCCATATTCGACAAGCCGCTTGGGAACGATATTGTTGGAGCGAACCAGCTTCATCACGCGCGCCCGATTGATGGAGGTCTTCAAGCCCAGTTTGGCTAGAACCTCAAAAATCCATCCGCCAACGAGCATGGGCGCCAGCGGAACGATCACCTTCGGCCGCGGATAGCCGGCCACCCGCGAAAAGCTCTCGCAGATTTCGGCCGTCGAATAGCGCTCCGCATGGCAGAAGTTATAGGTGATGACTCTCTCCGGATGATCCAGCATGAATCGCATGGAACGAACCAGGTCCTTCACATAGCCGCAGGCCTTGATCGTGTCGGTGCGTCCGGGAAAGATGAAACGCCGCTTGCTCAGAAGTTGAGCGAGCCGGGTGAAATTTCCATGCTCGGTGTAGCCATAGATCACCGCCGGCCGCACCACCACCACCCGCCGTTCCTCGGGCCGCTCGGCCTGCCACAGCCGATGGATCTTTTCGGCGCATAACTTCGAGCAGCCATAGGCGCTCTCCGGAGTCAGCGGCGAGTCTTCATCCTTGATCTCCTCGGTGGAACCGTAAACCGAGATCGAACTGGTGAAGAGAATACGGCCCACGCCCAACCACCGTGCAAAGTCGCAGATGTGAGTCGCGCCCAAAACGTTGGTCCAATAGTATTCCCAGTCTTCGTAGCCCGGCGTGGTGTGAATCGCCGCCAGGTTGTAGATTTCCGTCACCCCCGGGCAAAGATCGGCGGCAACCGGCTTCCGAACATCGACTTCGACATATTCGACACCCGGCACGGTAAAGCGGGGCGCTTGCATATCTCCCGAGACCAGTTTGCCGTACTCTCCCGTTGCCGCCAGATACGACAAAAGATGACTGCCGATAAATCCTGCTCCACCAAATACGATTGCGGCCTTCGCCATGTCGATGAATGCTCCTCTTTCAAGTTTAGCCACGCGCCAGGTGTGGTTCGTCCAAGCAAAGGCCGGTTCAACACTTCAAAAACATATCCAGAAAACGATCCGCAATTCCCGCAATGGCAAAGGACCGCTCGGCATAGGCACGCGCATTCTCGGCATACCGTGCGCGCTCGGCGTCGTTCTCCATCAGGCTCCTGGCCGCGCTCACAATCTCTTCCGTGCTGTCGGGTGAAATCACCAGGCCCGCCTCCGCCTTTTCAACCACCGCGGCCACGTGGTTCTCGCGCGGAGCTGCCACCAGCAGCGGACGCCCGGCGCATAGATAGGACAGGATCTTGGACGGCACGGCAAACGCGCCGGCTTCGGAATCGAGCAGGGCGATCAGCACGTCGGAAGCTCCCATGACCTCCGAAAGCCTTTTGTATGGCTGGAACGGCAGCAGCGTCAGCACGTCCTCGCGGACTGCCTGCGCGTTTTCGCGGAGCCAGTCAGCCCCCGCTCCTCCGGCAATCACCACCAGCCGCGCATCGGTGCGGCTTTCCAGAGACTGCGCCAGCGCCAGCAAAAGTTCCGGGCGATGCTTCATGCCCAGAGTGCCCGAGTACATGAAACAAAACTTGTCGGCCACGCCGTGTTCGCGCGCCCATGCATTGTCTTTCGTGGTGGGAATAACTTCGTCGAGCGGTGCCCAGTTTTCAATCACGAAGGCGCGCTCTGGCAGAACGCCCCACGCAGTCGCAATTTCCTTGAATCCGGGGGCAATGCAGACCACCGCGTTGGATTTTTTCAGCAGGCTGCGCTCCAGCCGCTCGTAGTAAGCGCCGATCAGGCTGCCGGCCGGTCCCAGTTTCTTCTTCAGCACAAACCGCATCGCCGAACTGTAGACATCCTGCAGCCAGAACACGAATTTCGCGTTCCGCTTCCGGGCCGCTCTTTGCAAAATATTCTGCGCATCCAGCGGCATGTTGGCTGAGACCACCACATCCGGCTGGAAGGAGGCCACTTTCGCAGCCACCGCAGTTCCATAAGCAATATCGGCTTTTCTGCGCGTCAGGATGGAGTGCTTGGAAAACTTCATCGGGACATGCAAGCCCTCGATCGCGAAGTTGGACACGTCGCCAGCCCCGGATTCGGTGTCCCCCTTGGGCGTCGACAGGTTATCCGCAAAATAAAGATGCAGGACGCTATGGCCGCGCCGCGCCAACTCGCGGCTCAGTTCAATCTGGAAAGCATGACCGCAAAATTCATTGACCAGGATTCGCATGATGAACGCACTCGCCTTTGGTTGTCCAGGACACCTTCACAAGGAGTGTGGCGTGGAATCGGTGCAACGCTGTTCGCTCCCCCTTCAGAAAAACGCGAAGGTTGGAATGCCAGTGATCCCGTAAAAGCGCCCTGCATACAGTTGCGCAAAGTGCCGGAGGAGCCTCAATCCAGCGCGGCAGGCAGAGGTGAACGGCTTCTGGCTTCAGGAAGCCTTCCCGCGCCGCGTCGATCGCACTTCTCCGCAGGAATCCGTTCCCCCCTGCTCCCGCGGCGAAGGGATCAGACGCCTATTGCTCTGTTTGAGTCGAACCTGTTGAGTCGAACCTGGCTACTTGGAGACCGCCCCGGCCAGCATCTGCTCGTCGATCCATGCCATCGTCTTTTCCATCCCGTCGTGCAGACGGATGGAAGGCTCCCAGCCAAGATACTTCTCGATCAGCGCATTGTCGCTGTTGCGACCGTTCACACCCTTGGGCGCGCCCAGGTTGTAGTTCCGCTTCAGCTTCACGCCGGCAATGTCTTCGGCAATGTCCACCAGTTGGTTGATGGTTACCAATTCGCTGGAACCCAGGTTGATGGGTTCCAGGATATCGCTCTCGAAGATATCCGTGATGCCCTTGGTGCAGTCGTCGATATACATGAAGCTGCGGGTCTGATTCCCATCGCCCCAGATTTCGATCTCATGCTTGCCGCTGTGCTTGGCGTCCAGGACTTTGCGGCTGATGGCCGCGGGCGCTTTTTCGCGTCCACCCATCCATGTGCCCAGCGGGCCATAGACATTGTGGAAGCGCGCCACGCGCGTCTCCAGACCAAAATCCTCGCGGAAATGGCGGCACATGCGCTCGGTGAAGAGTTTCTCCCATCCATAGCCGTCTTCGGGCAATGCAGGATAGGCATCCTCTTCCTTCAGCGCAACCACTTCGTAGTCCTTCTGCTTGTCGCCGTTGTAGACGCAGGCCGACGAAGAGTAGAAAAGCCGCTTCACGCCTTTCTCTCGCGCCGCAACCAGCATATGGGTACTCACCAGCACGCTTAACATGCAGAGGGCTTTGTTATTCTCGATGAACCCCATGCCGCCCATATCGGCGGCAAGCTGGAAGACTCCGTCCATACCGTCCGCAGCTTCCATGCATGACTCTCTGAGTTGCAGGTCCAGAACCCGGTTATCCGCTGCGGGATTCTTCTGATACCAGTCTTCGAAGGGCTTGATATCAACCGCGCGAACGCTAGCCGCGCCCTTGGCAAAAAGCTTGTTCACCAAGTGGCCTCCAATAAAACCGCCCGCGCCACAAACCAGAACATTTGCATTGCGAATATTCATCGATTCAATCTCCCTGGGAGGATTGCTGCGTGAAGGTCAAATTCATTAGTCGCCAAGAAAATAAGAATGGGTGCGCTATAGGAAAGCAATTCAGTCAGTTATACAGAGGCTGGAGGAAGAGCAATCGGCACACCTGAGCCTGCCTGAAGTATCGCACAGAAATTCTGATCGAAAAACCTCAAAATCAATCTCCACCGTTCTCCTTGCCTTTGGCGCGAACAATCCCGGGATCCTATAAAGACAATCAATAAAGGCACGTCCAAATAAATTGAAGAGAAAACCGGTGGCTCCGCCGTGGCAGGCGGCTTGCGGCAGCTTTGCCGCGAGTCATGGTGAAACGTTGGTGAATGGAGCCCACCGTGGTGCGGTGAACCCCCTTCGCCCTTGTCCTCAATGACGGTTGGGACGGCTGAAGTGATAGGAGGCGCCGACGGTAAACCCCTGGGGATCCAGAATGTGCCCAAAGAGTTGAGGCCAATCCTGGTACTCATAGTCGGCTCGCGCCCATACATTTCGGTAGACCCGGTACTCGAACCCCACGCCCGCGCTCAAGACCGTGCGGCTGTCATAGTTGTACGACGAATTGGGAGGGCCAAAATTGATGATGCCAAAGCTCGCAATGCCTTTGCCGTAAGGGTGAAAGTTGCGAAAGTGACGCCAGGTATAGATCGGCCCGCCTCCCATCGTGGCTTCGCGGAAATTCGACGGTTGGCTCGGCGAATGCTCGAGACTGATGTCGCGCGCCTCGGCTTCTACGCCGAGGCCACGCAGGCGAGCAGGGAGCCAGCTCGGGGTGTAGTCGGCCCAAACCGTGCCGCCCAACATCCGGCCACTCCCCCAATCCACGTCGTAGCTGGACAAGCCGCCGCCAATCGCCAGCGGGCGACTTCCATCGTTGGCCGAGGGAACGGCCTGAGCCAGAAGAACCTGTGCCGCACACAACGGGAAAGCAGCGAAGAGCAGCACGAAGAACGGCTTCAAACGCATTCAACATCTCCTTCAATCTCGTAGGATGCGCTCCTTCCCCGAAGCGGTGGCCTTTGGCTTGAGTGTACATCCGCAAGACCCAGAGCCGGCTATCAAGGCGCGAAAATGCTCGCCGTCCCTGCGCCCCATGTCGAATTCACATTTTCCAGCCAAAGTTCCGGTGAACCTGCCCACCGGTCTCGTCTTGAATGGCGGAGATCCCTCCAGGCCCGGATGCAGGCCGCCCCCCGCCCCACCTCAAGAGGCCGTGGTTACCGGCTCGGGCTCGGACAGCGGGGCGTGATGCGGAACAGATCCAGTCCGCCCAGGTTCTCCACCAGAAAATCGGGGGTCAGGGCCGGTACTGCGACAATCCCCCGAGCCGGCAACTCAACCGGCTCAAAGCCCTCCCCGGTCAGCCTGCCACTTCCGGCGGCCGCGAACAGATACGCCAGGCCGGGCGCAGCTTCTCCTTCGTCCTGCAGGCTGGCGCGGGTCCAGCTTTCCCCCGGATGCAGACGCTCCACGCGAAAATAATCCACATCCAGAAGAATCGACCGATCCTTCTGATCCTGGGCCGCAATCTTGCCCGCGCGGCTGGTCAGGCGCAGCGCCTCCAGAGATTTCTCCACGTGCAACTGGCGCGGACGGCCGTAGTCGTAGAGACGGTAGGTCAGATCGCAGTTCTGCTGGGTTTCAAGCAGAATCGATCCCGGCCAGATGGCGTGGACCGTTCCCGCATCCACAAAAATCATGTCGCCGGCCGCCACATCGAGCAGATTCAGGCTCTCCTCGAGCGTTCCGGCGTGAATTCCTTCCTCGATCGTCTGGAGCGACACCCCCGGCTTGATTCCGCAAGCCACCTTGGCTCCCGGTTCCGCCGCCAGCGCGTACCAGCACTCCGTCTTGCCGCGCGGCGCACCGTACTTCTGCGCCATCGCATCGTCCGGATGCACCTGCACGCTCAGCTTTTCGCGGGCAAAAATCACCTTCAGCAGCAGCGGCGAGCCTGGATCGTGCGCACCGGAACCCAGCAGGGCCTTCGGCTCCTCATTGAAAAGCTCGCCCAGCTTCCGCCCCGCGTGAGGACCGGTAGCCACTTCACACTCGTCGCCGGTGAGCCAGGCTTCGCCGATGGGGTTGCCTTTCGCGACCTCGTCATACCAGGGGCGAAGATCGTTTACGCCCCACACCCGCTCCACAAACTGCGGCGTAACCCGAAATGGAGCCCATGTGGAGAGCGAAGACTGCTTGGAAGTTGTCATGATGATTGCCCCTGTTCTTAATGAGAAGCCCCGCGAGGGAGTGAACCGGTCCAGGCCCCCCACCCGTCACGTCTTTCGTGACCTCGATGGATCCCCGATACTCAATTCCCTGCAAGGCCAGTTCAATATTGAAAGCTTCATTTGCAGCGTCTGCAGGAGAGCCGCAAATGAAGCTGCACGGCACCGGTCCTCAGGCTGCAATCCCACTTTACCAGATGGCCAAACCCGCTCACCGTTCTCCGGATTCCGGGTAGAGCAAGAATGGAACCGCTGTTGGCGTTTGCTCCAGCCACCCTTCACCGGATAGCCTAGTAAGTAGTCGAGCTGGAGGATTGCCCACCAGGGCTCACATATCATTCTCCTGGGTCAACCCCGGGCCGCCATTTGCCCGGCCCGTTCGTCCCGGCCAGGCCGCCGTCCCTCAGTGCGCCGCCTGAACGCCTCACCGGTTGGGAATTCTCCGGCCACCAGCCCGCGGGAAGCCGCGAAGGAGTGAACACCTGCGCATGTCAGAGCCAGTTTCCATCTGTGTCATCGGATCCGGTTATGTGGGACTCGTCGCGGCCGTCTGTTTTGCGGAAATGGGACACAAGGTCGTTTGCGTCGACAACGACGAAGCCAAGGTGAAGACGCTGCGCGAAGGTGGCGTGCCGATTTACGAAGAGCATCTGCCCGAGCTTCTGGCCAGGCATGCCGGCCGCGGCGTGGACTTCACCACGGATCTGGGCACTGCCGTCGAGCAGAGCGAGGCGATCTTCATCGCTGTGGGAACGCCGCAGGGCGACACCGGCGCCGCCGACCTCTCCTATGTCGAGGCGGTGGTTTCTGAGATTGCCCGCTCCGTCAACAGCTACAAGGTGATCGTGGAAAAGAGCACGGTGCCGGTCTACACCAACGAGTGGATCCGCCGCGTTCTGCACCGCCATGGCGTGGATCCCAACAGCTTCGACGTGGTCTCGAACCCTGAATTCCTGCGCGAAGGCACTGCCATCCAGGACTTCCTGCATCCGGACCGCATCGTTGTGGGCGCCAACACGGAACGCTCCGCTGGAGTCATGCGGCGCATCTATGAGCCCCTTACCGGAGGAAGCTACTATGCCCAGCCCGGTGCGCTCAAAGGAGTCTGCAGCGCGCAGAACCCCGCCAGGCTCCTGGTCACTTCGGCACAAAGTTCAGAGATCATCAAGCACGCCTCCAACGCCTTCCTGGCCTTGAAGATCTCCTTCATCAACGCCGTGGCCAACCTAGCCGAAGCCGTGGACGCGGACATCGAGGACATTTCCGCCGGCATCGGCATGGACAGCCGCATCGGCTCCAAGTTCCTGCGCGCGGGCCTCGGCTATGGCGGCTCCTGCTTTCCCAAGGACGTGGCCGCCTTCCATTGGGTCGCGCAGCAGCAGGGGGTGGACTTCCAGTTGCTTCAGGATGTCCGCAAGATCAACGAGACCCAGAAGGACGTTTTCTTCAACAAGGTGCGCGCCGCGCTGTGGACCCTGCGGGGCAAGCGCCTGGCGGCCCTGGGCCTGGCCTTCAAGGGCGATACCGACGATGTGCGCGAGTCTCCCGCCATCGACGTGATCCGCAAGCTTCTGGAAGCCGGCACCGTGGTCACCGCCTACGATCCGGCCGCCATGGAACGCGCCAGAACGGTTCTGCCGCCCTCAGAGAATCTTCGCTACGCGAACAGCGTCTACGAAGCTGCGCAGGACGCCGACGCGGTTCTGATCCTGACCGACTGGAAAGAGTTCGCCCATCTCGATCTGGTGCGGCTCAACCAGGCGGTCCGCTTCCCCATCGTGATTGACGGCCGCAACCTCTACATGCCCCAGCAGATGCTGGACCACGGATTCACCTATGTCAGTGTGGGAAGGCCGGCAAGTTACCAGGCCCAGCAGGGCAAGCCGCGCCGGACGATCCTGTAGGGATTTGCATTTCAGTCCATTTTTCATCCTTTCTTGAGGTACCGCCTCCGGACCCAGGTTTCGGAGATTTGGAGCTTTGAAGTTTTGACCATGCGCATCCTCGTAACCGGCGCAGCCGGCTTTCTCGGGTCCCACCTCACCGACCGCCTGTTGGCCGAGGGCCATACTGTCCTCGGCGTCGACAACCTCTCCACAGGCAATATGGAAAATCTGGCCCATCTCGCCGGCGAGCCTCGCTTCCAATTCGACGAGCGCGACATCTGCACGCCTTTCGACCCTGGCCCGGTGGACTACGTCTTCAACCTGGCCTCTCCGGCCAGCCCGCCCGAGTATCTCCGCCTGGCCATCGAAACCCTGCGGGTAGGCTCGGCAGGCACCGGAAACGCCCTCGAAATCGCCGCCAGATACAACGCCGGCTTTCTGCACGCCTCCACCTCGGAGTGTTACGGCGACCCGCTCGAACATCCGCAAACAGAGGAGTACTGGGGACACGTGAACCCCGTCGGTCCCCGCTCGGTCTACGACGAAGCCAAGCGTTATGCCGAAGCCCTGGTCATGGCCTACCACCGCACCCATGGCGTCAACACCCATCTGGCCCGCATCTTCAATACCTATGGCCCGCGCTTGCGCCCCATGGACGGCCGGGTCATCTCCAACTTCATCATGCAAGCCCTGTCAGGCGAACCTCTAACCATCTACGGAGATGGCAGCCAGACGCGCAGCTTTTGCTATGTGGACGACCTCATCGAGGGGATCCTGCGCCTCGCACGCTCCAATGAGCACATGCCCGTGAACCTGGGCAACCCCGGCGAGTTCACCATCCTCGAATGCGCGCAGGCCGTCCTGGAGGCCACCAGATCGAACAGCGGGCTGCGCTTTGAAGCCTTGCCCGTGGACGACCCCACCCGCCGCTGCCCCGACATTGCCAAAGCCCGCGCCCTGCTCGGCTGGGAACCGCAGATCAATCTCAACGAAGGCCTACGGAGATCGCTCGACTTCTTCAAAAGCAAGGCGGAATTCCTCGCCTGACGGTGGTTCTTGAGGCTTGGGTCCGCACAAGCCTGTCCGCAGCGGGACGCGCAGCCCGGTTCTGCCGCCTCTCCAATTTTTCAGGTTTGCCACGATGGGTCCAACCGATTTCCTTGCCCCCGGTGCCTTGCCTGTGTAGAGTTCTCTCATCGGCTTCCCCGCCGTTTCCTCCGTACGGCGAGACAACTTTTCCCCGAGCGGCCTGACGGCTTTTTCCTCCCGGCTTTCCGTCCATCGGAGCAGAACGAGGGGGATTTCAGCGGAGAGCTGTGCCCATGCGAAGGCTGATTCTGTTGGGTTTGTTCATTGCCGCGGTTCTTCCCGCCCATGCCGGCAAGCACCTGACCGTGGCGCAGCTGGAGCAGACTCTGCTCGCGGACTTCGCCAGCCACCACACAGATGACCAGGTTGCGCACAAGCTGGACGACCTCGATTTAAGCGAGCGGCTGACGGAAACCGCCCTGGACCGCCTTGGCGCCAGCCTCTCTCCAGGCCCCAAAACCGCGCTGGCCCTGGATCTGCTCGCCGACCGCTCGGCTTTTCTCGACCCTCCCGCCAGCGAGCTGCCAACCACCCCCTCTCCCGACCCGGCCACCCAGCAACGCATGATCCAGGCGACGCGGCGATACACCGCTCAAACGCTTTCCCATCTGCCCAACTTCTTTGCCACGCTCACCACCTATCGCTTCGACGACAGCCCCCAGTCCCCGGCGCCCGGCGAGTGGCCCGTTCGCATCGGAATGCGCGCCATCGGGAGTTCGAGCCGGGAGGTCACCTTTCGCGATGGCCGCGACTCGCGCGATCCGGCCGAAATTTCCGTGGGCGGCAAGCCGCCGGACCAAAGCAAGGGACTCACCACCCGGGGAGAATTCGGCTCCATCCTGGTCCTCATGCTGGTCGACACGGCCAAGGGCAAAATGACCTGGAGCCACTGGGAGCAGACCCCCTCCGGGCAAGTCGGAGTCTTCCATTATTCCGTTCCCAAATCCGCTTCGCACTACACGGTCAGTTATTGCTGCATCGTCCAGCAACAGATGATTGAAAGCCCATCCTCAGGTGGCCGGGGTCGCCATTCCGGCATGGGAGGGCAAATCCTGCCCACCCAGTCCGCCGCGGGAGACTCCCAAACCTTCCGCGAAACTCCCGGCTACCACGGCACCCTCTCGATCGATCCAGCCACAGGGGCTATCCTCCGCATCACCCTGGAAGCGGAATTGAACCCCGGCGATCCGCTCCTGCACGCCGCCATCATGATCGAGTACGGCCCAGTCCCCATCGGCAACCGCACCTTTATCTGCCCGGTGCGCAGTCTCGCCCTCACCCTCGCCGAGTTTGGCAGCGACGGCTCGGCCTCGCGCCAGCCGGGCGACACCACCGTCAGCCGCAACCAGGCCGCCGACGAAGCCTGGGCCAACCCCGCCATCCGGCCCACTTTCAAGCCCGTCCTGCACTTGAACAAAACTACATTTACCCGCTATCACCGCCTGGGAACCGAACTGCGCATTCTCGCCGACGGATCCACATCAGCCACTCCAGCGCAGGTTTCCTCGATCGCGCCTGAAACGCCGCCCCCTGCAGCCTCGGCCTCCGTCGCGGAATCCGCAGCGTCTGCGATTTCCGCCCCTGCCGCGCTCCAGCCCGCTCCTCCGGGCCCGCAGCCCTCCGCAACACCGCCAGCTTCAAACGCCACTCCGCCAGAGCCCGCCTCTATTTCAGAAGCAGCGGCCCAACCGGCAGCCCCGCCCCCAGCCCAGCCGCCCGCAAGTCTTGAGATTAGCCTCAGCCCTGCCAGCGATCTTCCCGACCAGCCGGCCAACCTGCCCCAGGCGCCCGACACCGCTTCCCCGCCCAAACTCCCTTCGCGGCTGGTGGACGTGGGCGTTATGGCCTTCGACAAGAAAGGCCATCCGGTCCTGGACCTCAAATCGGATGAGCTTGAAATCTTCGACAACGGTCACAAGCAGCAGATCCGCTTCTTCGCGCAGATTGCCGCCCCGGCCTCGCCCGCGTCCGCGCCAGAATTCGCGTTCTCCAATCGCGTCGCCGGCCCCATGGCCGCGCCTGTTTCCGCCTCCGCGGCCACCATCCTGCTCCTTGACACCCGCCACGTGGCCGGGGCCGGCCTGGCCCGCATCCGTCCGCAAATGCTCCAGTTTCTGGCCGCCCTGCCCCCCGCGGAACGGGTCGGCCTCTACACCATGAACGGGCTGGGTTTCCACGTGCTCCAGGAAATTACAGCGGACCATGCCGCGCTGAATGCCCACCTGCAGAACTGGACTCCCGCCGCCGATCCAACCCCGGACGACGCCTCCCTCGATCCCCAACTGCTCTCCCTGCGCGGCAATCCGGCGGGTGCCTCGCTCCTTCTTCTCTCTGGCGTCGCCCGCCATCTCGCGGCTGTTCCCGGCCACAAGAACGTGGTCTGGATCTCCACCGACGACGTCTTCGCGGAACCCCAAAAAGAGAAGGGGTTCATCGACCCGAGCTCAACGCCGATCCAGAGCTTCGCCCTGCGCGCCCAGGAGTCCATGAACGAAGCCCATGCCTCGGTTTACCTCTGCGACGTTTCGCAGCCTGAAAGCGGAGCCATCGACGCCCCTCTCCAGCGCCACGACGTGGGACCCGCCCACCCCTCGGCCGACAGAAGCGGCATACAGAGCAACGCCATCGAGCAGGACGTGAGTCCCGACCGCACTCCCGCTGAAATGAACCAGATCATCCGGCCCCTTCAGGAGCCGATCCGCCAACTCGCCGAGTTCACCGGCGGACGGATCATTCGCCACCCCGCCAACCCGGCCGCGGAACTGGCCGGCGTCGTCCAGGACGGTCATGCCGCCTACCTCGCCAGCTTTTCTCCCCAGGGCGAGCCCGATGGCCAATACCACGCAATCTCCGCCAAGGTCGTTTCCAGGGGCGGAGTGATCCTGCGTTACCGCACCAGCTACCTCTTCCAAAAGGAACCCGCCGCCCTCAAGGATCGCTTCCAACAAGCCCTCTGGCAGCCCATGGACGCAAGCGAAATTGCGGTCACCGCCAACTCCGTGGCCGTCAATCCCGGCGCCAACCTGAAAATCGGCATCTCCGCCGCCGACCTCGGGCTCAATCAACAGGCCGGCCGCTGGATGGACAAGCTCGACATCTTCTTCATCCAGCGCGACGATGCCGGCCTGCATCCCTTGATCGTCGGGCAAACCCTGGCCCTCCGGCTCAAATTCTCCACCTACCAGAACCTCTTGCAGAGCGGCGTCCCCTTCGAGCACTTTGTCCAGCTCCAGCCCGGCATGGCTTCCTTGCGCGTGGTCGTCGTGGACGAGAACTCGGGCCGCATCGGCTCGGTCACGCTCCCTGCCCTGGCCCTGGGCGGCGGACAGTAACAGGCGGAGTTACCCCGACAACTTCCCGCAGACAGTAACTCCCTCTGCATCGGGCTTGTCTCCCCAACACATTTGCCCCGGTTCCGTTCTATCCTCAATCCATGCCGCACTATCTCGTCTTTGACCACATGTTTCAGCTTCCTCTCCCGATCCTGGAAAAGCTGCTTCGCCCGGTGATCGTCTACCTGGTGCTGGTTCTGCTGCTGCGCCTTTTCGGCAAGCGCGAACTGGCACAACTCAATCCCTTCGACCTGGTGGTGCTGCTTTCGCTCTCGAACACCGTGCAGAACGCCATCATCGGAGACGACAACTCCGTCACCGGCGGCGTCATTGGCGCCTTCAGTTTGTTGGCCATCAACTGGTTGGTGGTGCGCGTGCTCTTCCGTTCCCGCCGTATGACCCGCGCGCTGGAGGGCAGGGCCACGATTCTGGTCCACAACGGCCAAATCGACAAGCGCGCCCTCGATCGCGAGGCGCTTACCCGCGAGGAGCTGATCGAGGGCATTCACCGCCAGGGCTTCGAGGACCTTCACCAGGTGCGCCGCTGCCAACTGGAGCCGAACGGCACCTTCTATGTGGAGGCTTTCGAACCCTCCATCGCCGACAAGCATCACGCCGAGTTGCTGGAGCGCATCGACGCCCTCGCGCGCGAAGTAGCAGCTTTGCAAAACTAACTTCCGCGAATTCAACTTCCTGACCGGAACTCCCACTCCTCCCAAATCTCCGGGATGCGTAGGCTAGTACTACAGTTGTAGATCGACAATTACGGAGGGAGCAGGGGCCTTCAGGCCCCTGAAAGAGCCGCAGAACAGAGGTGGCCTTCAGGCCCGGGCCCTGTTCTCTTCGAGCATTCTGGCGAAATACAACTGTAGTACTAGGCCAGGGTGTTTGTCTTTTACGAACCAGCCACGGCGGCGCTCTTCAAGAAGCCGATCCCGATATTGGGCGGAACGCCGAGCTTCACGTCGATTTCGACGCCGTTCAGCCCTAGATCGCCCAGTTGGCTTCTCACGTTGTAGGCCGTTTGCAGCGCTTTCAAGACGGCAACCAGCGTCTTCTGCTCGCTTTTCTTCTGGATTAATTCATCAAGCTTCTGAACATCCACGTTGTCAGCAGAGGCAATCAGCTTTGCCCGAACTTCAGGGAGAAGTCCCATACTGACCTGAATGTCTTCCACGCTGAAGCCCAGAGCCTTCATGGTGGGCAGTGCTGCGTTGAATTCGTCGAGAAGCCCGCTGATCGCCTCGCTAACCGAACCTGTAAGCCCCCGTGTTTTCGCCAGCATGTTACCGAATTCCATTGGAATCGCTCCTCCCCGGCATCGGCGACCCGGATCGGAACTCGACTTTCGGAATTCCGGGCTGAAGCGCCGCAGTCTGGAATGTGCAATCGTAGCTTACAATCTGCGGAATTCCAATCAAAATACACAGGATTTCCCGGCGCTCACAGCCCACAAACCGGCTCATTCAGAACCGGTTTGAAAGGCAGGTGGCTACTCCCACTCGATAGTGCCCGGCGGCTTCGAGGTGATGTCATAGACCACGCGGTTAATGCCGCGCACCTCATTGACGATGCGGCTGGAGATGCGCTTCAGCACCTCGTAGGGAAGCGGAGCCCAGTCCGCGGTCATGCCGTCTTCTGAATGCACGGCGCGCACCGCGGCGGTGTAGGCATAGGTGCGCTGGTCGCCCATCACGCCCACGCTCATCACCGGCAGCAGCACCGCAAAGCTCTGCCAGATCTTCGAGTAGAGCCCGGCGGCTTTGATCTCGGCGATCACGATCTCGTCGGCCTCCTGCAGCAGAGCCACCCGCTCCGGCGTCACCTCGCCCAGGATGCGCACCGCCAGTCCCGGCCCGGGGAATGGCTGCCTGCCCAGCACGTCTTCCGGCATGGCCAGGTCGCGGCCGATGCGCCGCACTTCATCCTTGAACAGGTCGCGCAAAGGCTCAATGAGCTTCAGCTTCATGTGCGCCGGCAGCCCGCCCACATTGTGGTGGCTCTTGATGGTCTGGCTGGGGCCCTTCACGCTGGAGGACTCAATCACATCGGGGTAGAGCGTCCCCTGCACCAGCCAGTCCACTCCGCCAGTCATCTTGGCGATGCGGTTGGCCTCGTCGTCGAAAACGGCAATGAACTCGTTGCCAATGCGCTTCCGCTTGGTCTCCGGGTCGGTTACGCCGGCCAGTTGATCCAGGAACCGCTGGCTCGCGTCCACGGCCACAATGTTCAACCCCAGCTTGTCGCGCAGGTTCTTCTGCACGCTGACAAACTCGTTCCTGCGCAGCACCCCGTTGTTCACAAAGATGCAGGTCAACTGGCTGCCGATGGCTTTATGCACCAGCACCGCGGCCACCGACGAATCCACGCCGCCCGAAAGCCCGCAGATCACATGGTCCTTGCCCACCTTCGCGCGAATCGATGCCACGGTGGTCTCAATGAAGCGCGCCGGGGTCCAGTCTCCAGCAGCTCCGCAAATTTTGAAGAGAAAGTTCTTCAGCAACTGCGGGCCGAGCGGGGTGTGGTGCACTTCGGGATGGAACTGCACGGCCCAGATGCGGCGCTCCGCGTTCTCGATTCCAGCCAGCGCGTTGGCGCTCACCGCAATGCGATGGAAGCCCGAAGGCAGTTCCAGCGCCTCGTCTCCGTGGCTCATCCAAACGTGGAGATTGGCCGGAAGCCCTGCAAAGAGAGCCGATGCGCTGTCTTCAACCGTGACTTCGGCGTGTCCGTACTCGCGCTTGGAGGCAGGAAGCACCTTGCCGCCCAGATGGTGAACGATGAACTGCAGGCCGTAGCAGATGCCCAGCACCGGCACGCCCAGTTCCAGCAGTTTGGGGTCGGCCGCCGGGGCGTCCGCATCGTACACCGACGAAGGCCCGCCGGAGAGAATGATGCCCAGCGGCTTGAGCGCTTGAATCTGGCTGAGCGGCGCCGTACACGGCAGCACCACGGAAAAAACGTTCTGCTCGCGCGTACGCCGGGCGATAAGCTGCGTGTACTGCGAGCCGAAATCGAGGATAACAATTGTCTGGGTGTCCACGTTCCAGTGTGGCAGGGCCGAGGGCGGGATGTAAAGAACCGGCCCGCACGGGCTGCCAAAAACATTTCTTCGCCACACCGCCCCCCACTGCCGCGGCTGCACACTTCGCCAACTCTGAGAAAAGTGCTGAATCCTCATCGTGCTGGTTCGATAGGCACTTGCGCGCAGCCTCGAAAAAAACGATCGCGGACCGCTTCCGAACCGGTTGACGAGAGGCCGAACCCTCCCCTACGATTCAGCTACACACACCATCCAGTGAAGTGGCTTAGCCGGCGTTCGACCGGCCCGTTTGTACAACTGCACCTCCATTGCGGAATTGACGCCTCGTGGAGGAATGTTTTGTATCCCCGGGGCAAAATGCGCAACCTGGTTCAACCTGTACTTCGTATCGGTCTCCCCATCGCCCTGGTTTTTGCGGCGTTGCTGCTGCACTTGGAGCTGACGGCGCATTTCGGCCTGGTGCTGCCTGCCTTCCTGCTTTTCTATCCCGCAGTCATCTCTGCCGCATTGTTTTTCGGACTGTGGCCCGGTTTGCTGGCCACCAGCCTGTCTGCGGTCCTGGCGTCGATCTGGATCTTTCCGCCAAGTGGACCGTTCAGGACCTGGAACCCTTCCAGCGCCGTCGCACTGGCTCTCTTTTCTGTCATCGGCGCTTTCATCAGCATGATGCTGGAACGCCACCGGCGCACTGTGCAGCGGAAAGCGGATCTGGAACACAAACACGCCCGGCAGGCCGGCGAAGAACGCTATCGCCTGGTTTTCCAGACCAGCATCGACGCCATCGTCATCAGTCGCTTGCACGATGGAACCTTTCTCGATGTCAATTCCTCCTTTCGCTCCATCCTGGGTTATGAGCCTTACGAAGCCCTGGGAAAGACCTCCCTGGATCTTGAGCTCTGGGCCGATGTCCGGGATCGGGAACGACTGGCCGGAATCCTTCGCCTGCAATCGAATTGTCAGGATTTTCAGGCCCGATTGAAGAGAAAGGGCGGCAAGCTCTTCTGGGGAACCATCTCGGCGTCGCTGGTGGAAATAGACGGCGAATCCTGCATTCTCTCCGTCCTGCGGGACATCACGCAGGCCAGGTTGGCCCAGGAAGAGATCAGAAATCTGGCCTTCTTCGACCCGCTGACCGGCCTCGCCAACCGGCGCCTGCTGCTGGAGCAGTTGCGCAAAAGCATGGCTTTCAGCGCGCGGCGTCACCTCAAGCGGGCGCTGTTTTTTGTCGACCTCGACGACTTCAGAAAGTTGAATAACGCGCTTGGCCATCAGGCCGGCGACCTACTCTTGCGTAAAATCGCTCAGCGCCTCACCGCGTGCGTCCGCGAAGTAGATACCGTGGGCCGGTTGGGCGGCGATGAATTCGTGTTGTTGGTCGAGGATCTCAGCGCCAACCCCGAAGAGGCCGCCGATGAGGCCAGGGCCATCGCCGAAAAGATCCTGCGCACGGTTCGCGAGCCCTATCAGTTGGATGGCCGCGAATGCAACAGTTCGTGCAGCATCGGCATTACCATCTTCGGCGACGGCCACGAAAACATCGGCCAGATCCTGCAGCAGGCCGATATTGCCATGTGTCGGGCCAAGGCCGCGGGACCGAATGCCCTGCACTTTTTTGCCCCCGCGCTGCAGACCGCCGTCAATGCCCGCGCCACCATGGAGGAGGACCTCCGCCGGGGAATCAAGGCCAAGCAGTTCCTGCTCTTCTACCAGCCGCAGATGGAAGACGGCCAGGTCATTGGCGTCGAGGCCCTGCTACGCTGGAATCATCCCCGCCTGGGGCTGCTTCCTCCCGGCGATTTCATTCCTCTGGCCGAGGAAACGCACCTGATTCTTCCCTTGGGCAAGTGGGTTCTGGAATCGGCCTGCAAACGGATCGCCGCCTGGGGAAACAACCCCCAGACCGCCTCTCTTTCCGTCGCGGTCAACATCAGCGCCGTGCAGTTTTGCAAACCCGATTTCGTGGACGCCGTCATGCGGGTCGTGGAGCGTACCGGCGCCAATCCGTGCAACCTCAGCCTCGAACTCACCGAGTCCATTCTGGTGGACAATGTCGAGGACGTCATTCTCAAAATGGTCGCGCTGAAGTCTTTTGGCGTCAGGTTCTCCCTGGACGACTTCGGCACCGGCTACTCCTCGCTGACCTACCTCAAGCGCCTGCCCCTGGATCAATTGAAAATCGATCGTTCCTTCGTCTGCGACATCCTCGGGGATGCCAGCAGCGCCGCCATCGCGCAGAGCATCATTTCCCTCAGCCGGGCGATGGGCCTGCCGGTGATTGCCGAGGGCGTGGAGACCGAGGGGCAGCGCGCGATCCTTGCCGATCTCGGCTGCCATTCCTTCCAGGGCTTCCTCTGCAGCCGGCCTGTGCCGCTCGACGAGTTCGAACTCCTGTTGCCTAACCTCGCCGCCAGCGCCGCCTTTGCCGCCGTTTAACAAACCGCTCTGCGCGTTGATTCCGAACGGCCCCTGGCCAAAACGGGTGTAGAATCTCTGCGAGGAGTAATGCCTTCCATGGGAGTTGTCGAAGACGTCCGGCAGGTTCTTCAGGACTTTCTCGCACCCGAGATGCGGGAGATTCGTGGGCAGCTCGCGTCCATGGGCCAACGGATGGATGCAATGGAAGAGGTCCACCGCATTCGCTTTGAGAGCATCGTCCAGCGCTTGGAGACGATTCAGCAATCCTTCGCCTTCGACAAGCGCATCTCCGACCTCGAAGCCGACAAAAGGCGCTCCGCCTAGCTATAAAACATTTTTAGAGTTGTAGATCGAAAGCACACGCACAAGATCATGCGGTAAGAAACTCAGTGCGCCAACGCTGTATCCTCCTCTCCACTGCGTGATAGCCTGTCAGGCAGCACCGCAAGCACTGTTTTCGCTGTCCAAAACTCTATCCCGGCCTGCTTCTTCACGCCATTCCTGCACCGACGGACCCGGCCGGTTGACCCGCTTGCCAAGAGGACATTCCATGAATTGTTTCCACCTCGCTTCCATCCTGCTGCTCGCAGCCGGAACTGCCGTTGCCCAGGCCCCCGCTGCCTCGCAGTCCGGCTCCGACAAGCCCGCACTTCCCGCGCCCATCAGGAGCTTCGATCTCTCCGCCATCGACAAGACCGCCGATCCCTGCAAGGATTTCTACCAATATGCGTGCGGCAACTGGGTCAAAAACAACCCCATCCCCGCCGACCAGGTGCGCTGGGCCCGCTCTTTCTCGCTGCTCAGGGAGCGCAACCGCTACCTGCTGTGGCAGGAGTTGGACGCCGCCGCCAAAGCCCCCACGTCTCCCCTGCAAAAACAGTTTGGCGACTTTTATGCCGCCTGCATGGACACGAACCAGGTGGAGAAAGAGGGTCTGACGCCGATCCAACCCGCTTTCGTCCAGATTGCCCACCTCACCGACGGCAAGCAAATTCCTGCCCTGCTCAGTCAGCTTGAGAACCAGGGCACTCCCGACGGCTTCTTCGAGTTCGGCGTTGGCCAGGACGACAAGGACTCGTCCCAGCAGATTGCCCAGCTCTTCCAGGGCGGCCTCTCGCTGCCCGACCGCGATTACTACATCGTGGATTCGCCGCGCTTCAAGACCATCCGCGCCCAGTACATCGAACACCTGAAGAAAATGTTCACCCTGGCGGGCGACCAGCCCGATCGCGCCGCCCAGGAAGCTGCCGCGGTCATGGAGATCGAGACCGCCATGGCCCAGGCCTCCACCAGCCGCACGGACCTGCGCGAGCCGGAGAACCGCTACCACATCTATACCCTTGCGGATTTTGAGAAGCTCACGCCGGACTTCGACTGGAACGCGTATTTCGGCGCCATCGGCATCGGCCACTTCGACTCGCTCAACGTGGGCACTCCAGAGTTCTTCAAGGCTCTCAACGGGCTCATGAAGACCGAGCCGGTGGACTCCTGGAAGAGCTATCTGCGCTGGCACGCCCTGCACGGACAGGCCTCCAATCTGCCCAAGGCCTTCTTCGACGAAAACTTCGCCTTCTATGGCAAGACCCTGCAAGGGCAGAAGGAGCCCGAGGCGCGCTGGAAGCAGTGCTCCTCCATGACCGACCGCGCGCTCGGCGAAGCGGTAGGTCAGGACTGGGTCAAGCAGAACTTCCCGCCCGCGGCCAAAGAGAGCATGGACAAGCTCGTAGCAGCCCTGGAAAAGTCTCTGGGCGACGACATCAAAACCCTGCCCTGGATGAGCGACGACACCAAGAAGGCCGCCGAAGAAAAACTGGCCATGATCCGCAACAAGATCGGCTATCCCGAGAAGTGGCGCGACTACTCCAGCGTGCAGGTGGACCGCACCGACCTGATCGGCAATCTCCACCGCTCCGGCGTCTACGAGCGCAACTACAACTACAACAAGCTGGGCAAGCCAGTGGACGAGAAGGAGTGGGGCATGACCCCGCCCACCGTCAACGCCTACTACGACCCCTCCTTCAACGACATCAATTTCCCTGCCGGCATTCTCCAACCGCCGTTCTTTGACTTCACCGTCGATCCGGCCGTCAACTTCGGCGGCATCGGCGTGGTCATCGGCCACGAAATGACTCACGGCTTCGATGACGAAGGCTCGAAATACGACGGCAAGGGCAACCTGCGCGAGTGGCAAACTGCGGAAGATCGCAAGAAGTTTACCGAACGCACCGACTGCGAAGTCGCCGAATACGGCAACTTCGAGGCCGCTCCGGCGCAGGGCGACACCCCCGCGCAGAAGCTTAACGGCAAGCTCACCCTGGGCGAGAACACCGCCGACAACGGCGGCCTGCGCATCGCCTACCTGGCCCTGCTGGACACTCTGGCGGCCAATGGCAAAACCATCGACGACAAAATCGACGGCTTTACCGAAAAACAGCGCTACTTCATCGGCTTTGCCCAGGTGTGGTGCCAGAACCAGACTGACCAGTCCGCCCGCCAGGCGGCGCTCACCGATCCCCACTCCCCTGGCCGCTGGCGCGTCAACGGCACCGTGCAGAACTTCGACGAATTCGGCAAGGCCTTTGCCTGCACCAAGGGCCAGCCCATGTACCCCGCCAGCTCCTGCCGCGTCTGGTAGGCAGCCCTCCAGCTTCCAGAGCCGCAGTGGTTCAACATTGCGGCTCCGGGGCTTCTCTCGATTGAAAAAGCTGCCCGCCCAGGTTGGAAAACATCATATTGTGGCTCTTGCGGGTTGACCTTTCCCGCGCTCCGGCCGTCCAAAACGCAAGAAAGCATCTTTTTTGGATCTACCTGCATAGGCCTCGCTGTTCTCCGTCGTGCCCGCGCAGGACGCCCGAAAAATGCGCTGTTTTGCCCAGTCTGCAACCGAAACTAGGCATAACCGACCCTCGGCTTTTACAATGCATCAGGGACCCGTCCCAACCCAGCTCTGCTGTGGAACTAGCAAACTTGGCGGCGCACGCCTGACCAGGATGAAGGAATCGCATGAAGTTTACGAAATTCGGCAAGGCCCTTCTGATGAGCGCCCTCTCTGCTGGCGTTGTCCTCAGCATTACGTCTTGCGTCCAAAGTTATTCGGTTGGCTTTTTGTATGTAACGAGCACAGTGACGGCCAAACCCGACGCTGACGGCATTATCACCGGTTTCAAGATCGACCATAATACCGGCAAGCTGACCCAGATCAATGGCCTGCCTGTCTCTTCCGGCGGAGCCAATCCGGTGCGCGCCATCCTGCTCAACGGAAGCCGCTTCCTGTATGTTCTGAACCGGGGCTACAACTCCGCCGGCACTGCCTGCACCGGCACCGGCTCTGAGTCTTGCTCAAACGCCATCATCACCCAGTTCGCGGTCGGCGGCAACGGCGTCCTCACCCCCCAGGAGTCCTTCCCGACCCAAGGCCTCAACCCCTTCCGCATGATTGCCGACGCATCGGGCAACTACGTCTACGTGCTGGAACACGACGCCCCGCTCGATCCAGGCTCCAACGCCAACCAGGCCTGCCAGAATGCCTTCGGGACCCCCACCTGCGGCGACATTACCGCCTTCCAGGTGAATCAGACCACCGGCCGCCTGCAACTGGTCGTCAATGCCCAGGTCTCTTCGGCCAATTGCTCAACAAGCTCGGCCAACTGCCCGCTGCCCTACTTCCCGGTTCCCGCCAATCCCATCGACTTCGTCCTCTCCAGCTCCACCATCCTCACGGTGAGCGGTACCCCCACCACGGGCGACTCCGTCTTCCCTTACACCTACAACGGCGGCAACGGCCAGTTGACCATCAGCCAGAACACCTCCCAGCCGCTCAACATCAAACAGGCCACGGCCATCGTCAACGGTTCGACCTACGTTTACGTACTCGACAACGAGCCCATCAGCGTCAACGGAACCGTTGCCTCCCAGAGCCAGATTGTTCCTTACTCCATCGGAACCGGTGGTGCTCTGCAGTCGGCTACCAGCGGGCCGATACCCGACGACCCGACCCAGGCCAACCCCACCTACATGCTGCTTGAATCCAAGGGCAAGTGGCTCTACGTCGCCAACCAGGGCAATAACAACACCACCACCAGCAGCACCTATAACGGCATCACCGGCTACGTCCTCGTCACCAGCCCTTACTCGCTCACCGAGATGCCTGGCCTGCCCTTCGGCACCGGATCCGGTCCTCAGTGCATCGTCGAGGACCCCTCCAACCAGTTCATCTACACCGCCAACTTCAACGATTCAACGGTTACCGGCCGAGTCATCGACCAGAATGCCGGCGTGCTCACTGACCTGCGCGTAACCGGCAACGGTACTTACTCGCTGACCGGGCCGGCCACTTGGTGCCTGGTGGATGGCCGTACCAGCTAAACCGGTTCTCAACTGTTTCGCCCGGAGGTTGAGTTGGCCGGATGGTCCGCTCAACCCCCCAGGCAGCCGGTTTCCTGAAGTCTCCAAGAACGTAGCCGAACTCCGGGCGCAGCTTTTCCTCGGGCGCCCGGAGTTCGATTCCAAACTTGCTTTTTCGGGCCGATGGTTCCGGGCCCCTGACGAAAGATGCGCATGAAGTTCAACAAATCGGGCCAGCTCCTGCTGGTCTCTGCGGCTAGCCTACTCGTGGCCGGACTTGTGACCGCCTGTGGCACGCTCACCGTGGATTTTGTTTTCGTCGCCAGTTCCAAGGCCGCCGGAACCAACAGCTACGGCGAGATTGACGTCTTTGAGGTGAACTCCCAGTCTGGCCGCATGCGCCAGATCCCCACCTCGCCCTTTCCTTCGGGCGGACGCAATCCCGTGGCCGAAGCTGTCTCGTCCAACAACACCAACCTCTATGTGGTCAATCACGACGACAACTCCATCGTCCAGTTCGTCATCGGCAGCGATGGCAAGCTCTACCCGCAGAACACCATCAATACTCCCGGCATCTTCCCCGTCGCCGTCGCCGTCAATGGATCGAACCTCTTCGTCGTAGACACCTACCAGCCGCTGCCGGCCTGCTCCAATGCCGCGCCTTGTTCCGGTTCGGTAGCCGTCCTGCCCATCGACTCCACCGGCAAGTTGGGCGCCCCGGTTGCTAACAACAGCCTCGGCTACTGGCCCTTGAGCCTGCCCTCCAGCCCCAAGGACATCCTGCTGCCCACCGGCGTCAACGTCCTCACCTCGGGCTCGGCTGTCTATGCCTACGTCTCCGCCTACGACACCACCGCCAACACCGGCTACGTCTTCGGCTTCGCGGTCGGCTCCGGCGGCGTGCTCAGCCCCCTGAACGGCGGCCAGCCTTTTCTCGCCGGCACCAATCCTTCTTCCGTCACCAGCGACGGCACCGGTTCCTATGTCTACGCCACCGACTTCGCCCAGGGCAAAATCTGGGCCTATGCGGTCGCTTCCGGTTCTGGCCTCCTGACCCCGTTGAGCGGCAGCCCGTTCGCTTCCGGAGACGAGCCCATGGCCATGGTCGTCGATTCGGCCGGCAAATACGCTTACGTCGCCAACTCCCTGGATTCCAATGTCACCGCTTATTCGGTCAGCAGCGGAACGTTGAGCTACCTGGGCACCTTTGCCACCGGCACCGAGCCGGTCGCCATCGGAATCGACCCTTCGACCAAACACTTTCTTTACACCGCCAACTTTCTCGGAGGCACTGTTTCCGGCTTCGAGCTGAGCACCACCGACGGGTCCCTCTTGAATACGCAATTCTCTCCTTACACGTCCAACGCACAGCCCACGGCTGTGGCCGCCATCCCGCACGGCAGCACCAAGTAGTCGCGGGAGCGGCCTGCCGCCGTGCACTGTAGCAACACCCCGTTCCAGGCTTTTACAATAGCTGTGGGGAAACTCAACCAGTTCTCTCGGGCTCCGACTCAATCGCCCACGACGAAGGAAGCGCATGAAGTTCAGCAAATTGAGCCAGCTTGTCCTGGTCTCTGCCATCGGCCTTCTAGTGGCCACCCTCTTGACCGCCTGCCAGATCGTTACCATCGACTATGTTTTCGTCGCCGGCACCGCGGGCTCGGGAACCGGTAGCACCGGACAGATCGAAACCTACGCGGTGGACTCCGAGTCCGGCGCACTGCGCTCGGGCGGCGCCACCGTCGCCTCCGGCGGAGTCAACCCGGTCTCCATGGCCCTCACCTCGGACTACGAGAACCTGTACGCCGCCAACGCGGGCAGCGATTCCATCACCCACTTCACCATCGCGCTCAACGGCGCACTGACGGCGAAGGATACCGTCACTCTCACCGCCGCGCCCGTGGCGATCGCCGTGAACGCCGCCAATACCTACCTCTACGTGGTCTCTGGCTCCGGCACGCCCACGCTCACGGCCTATCCCCTCTCTTCGGGCACCATCGGCACCGCCGGCGCGCCGCAGCCGCTCTCCATCCCCGGCTACACGGGCGATACCCTGGTTGCCACCGGCATCAACGTTCTCGGCAACAGCGACGCCGTCTTTATCACGGCCTTTGACCAGACCGCCTACAATCCCGGCGGACCCGTCACCAGCACCGCCAATCCCGGCTGGGTCTTCAGCTTCGCCACCGGTTCCGGCGGCGCGCTCTCACCCGCGGCCAACAGCCCCTACAAGGCCGGCGTCAAGCCCACCGCCGTCATTTCCGATCCCACCTTCCGCTTCGTCTATGTCACCGACTTCGCTTCCAACCAGTTGATCGGTTACTCCGTCCAGGCTGGCTACACCCTGACCTTCCTGCTCAACGGACCCTTCCGGACCGGAAACGAGCCCTCCTCCCTGGCCATCGACCCGCGCGGCAAGTACATCTACGTCGCCAACGCGCTCGACTCCTCGATTACGGCGTATTCCATCGACCTTTCCACCGGCACTCCGTCCACTGCCGTGAATACCTCCGGAAGCACCACCAACTCCACCGACACCCAGCCGGTCTCCATCATCGTCGACCCGGCCCTCGGACGCTATGTCTACACGGCTAACTACCTGGGAGACTCCGTATCCGGCTTCCGTTTGAACCCCAATAACGGCACCCTCACCACCACCCAGGCCACGCCCTACCCGACCACCTCGCTGGTCAAGCCCACAGCCCTGGTTTCGATCCCCCACGGCAACCACTCCACCCAGTCGATCACTCCGTAAACGAAGCAGTGGCCTTCAAAATCAAAAGCCCAGCCGCTAGCGGCTGGGCTTTTTGTTGCCCGGTGCCCGCCACCTCCGCCAATGAAATGGGTGCCATCAATCCTTTCGCAGTCTCATCGCGAAAGGGTGGGAACCCTCAGTCCTCACCCAGCCCAGCCGGATTCCGCAACTCACTGCTTCCGCGCCTTTTTTCTGGCGCGGACCGGCCGAAGGCAGTTGGCCCCACCGCAGGTGGTGCTAGTTCTGTGGCTCGGAGGGTTCCGGGGCCGGCTTCGCCTCATGGTGATGGTGGAATATCCTGCCAATACCCCGGCCAGTTCCCTTGGCGATTTTGCCTGTGCCCTTGGCGGCGCCCACGCCGACATCTTTGCCGGCGACGGCTGCACCCTTGCCCACATTGCCAGCGGCGTCAAGCGGGTGAAGGGTCACCAGGTCGCCAGCACCTTTCCCAACCCCCTTGGCTGCCGCTCCAGCGCCCTTGGCGGTTCCTTTGCCAATGTCTCCCGCGCCCTTACCGACGTCGCCATCGGGGCTGCCTTGCTGGTGCTGCGGGGTGGAAGGCGTCTGGGTGGATGGCTGCGAAGTGTCGGCAGGTTGCGGCGGGGGTTGGGTCTGGCTGTTCTGACCGGGGGCGTTCTGGCCGCAGAGGATAAATACGAGTGCGAAGAGCCCGATGGATGATTTTGGGAATACGGTTCTCATGGGTTAAACCTCCCGTTACTTTGCTTAGATGCGTCGGCGGAGGTTTCGCTCTCAAAGGCAGGCAAATTAGCCGGACATGCCCCTTTCGCAGTTTCACCGCAGATCGGTGGGAAGCCTCAGCCCTTACCCAGCCCAGCCGGGTTCAGCAACTCACTGATTCCGCGCCTTTTTTCTGGCGTGGACCGGCCGAAGGCAGTTGGCCGCACCGCAGGTGCTTGGTCCCACCGCAGGTGCTTGGCGCCACCGAAGGTGGCAGGTGCTTGCGGGCGAGGTTCGTGCTCTCCCACCCTTTCCGCAAAAAGCGCGGGAAGGATGGGGCACCCATTTCAGTGGCAGGGAAAGGATGGGCCACCCGCCAGCTTCTGTGCTATCCCAGGTCCGAAAATCCGGACCTGGGGCACCCGGCATAGAATTACCCAATGAAGATCGCAGAGCGAACGCTGAATCGTATTTCCACCCTGACGAAATTGTGGCGGGCGGTTGGTACCATTCCGACCATTCAATGGTTGCTGATCCTACTCGGCGAGAAACTTAAGATTCGTTGGCCGCGGGGCTGGCGTGTGCATCCACGTCAGGTACAGCATGCTTTGGTTGCCCGATTACAAGGCAGCAGCGACCTGAACGTCTTCAAGCAGATATTTATCTGGCAGGAGTACTTGGGTTTGCGCAGCCTGAAGAATGTCTCGCTGGTGCTCGATCTGGGTGCGAATGTGGGATACTCCTCGGCCTATTTTTTGAGCTGCTTCCCGAATTCACGCGTGGTTGCGGTCGAGCCCGACGAACGAAATGTGGAAGTTTGCAGCATCAACCTCAAACCGTACGGTGACCGTGTGCTCCTATTGCACGGCGCGGTGTGGTCTGAGTGTACGGGGCTTTGCCTTTCGCGGGGCACCGGCGATGGGCGCGAGTGGGCAACCCAGGTGGTGCAACCTTCCGAAGGCAGTGCAGGCCATGTGCAAGCATGGGACGTGGGTACTCTGATCAATATGGCAGGGAGCACGGAGGTCGACCTGCTCAAGGTCGATATAGAAAAAGCTGAGTTGGCAGTGTTTGGAGAGACTGCGAAAAACTGGCTGCCCAGAGTCCACAACATCTGCATCGAATTGCACGGACCGGATTGCGAGGAGATGTTCTTCAACGCCCTGGCTGGATTCGATTATGAATTGGAATACTCGGGCGAACTGACAATTTGCAAAAACTTACGCGCCAAGGAAATGGGTGCCCCATCCTTTCGCAGTTTCATAGCGGAAAGGGTGGGAAGCCTCAGCCCTCACCCAGCCCAGCCGGGTTCCGCAACTCACTGATTCCGCGCCTTTTTTCTGGCGCGGACCGGCCGAAGGCGATTGGCCCCACCGCAGGTGGCGGACCGGCCTAAGGCGCACCACCCACCCTAACCCCCCGGGGTCAGCAGCTTGCGCAGTTGGCGCTGTGCGGGCTTCTCGATGAAGTGCAAGGCCAGCAGGGCCAGGCAGATCAGCAGCACGTAGCTGAGCCAGGGGTCGAAGCGCATCAGGCCCAGCCGGTCCAGCACATGTGAGCCGTGAATCAGGTTCCAGAAGTTGTAGTGCAGCAGGTA
>Ga0302189_10000250_pt1 | contig 45608 bp, 38 predicted proteins | sample II_Bog_E2_2_FD_194551 | JGI IMG/M metagenome (GOLD analysis project Ga0302189, IMG submission 194551) | Peat permafrost microbial communities from Stordalen Mire near Abisko, Sweden - II_Bog_E2_2 | ecosystem: Environmental > Terrestrial > Soil > Wetlands > Peat | place: Sweden: Abisko...
GATCCACGCTTCCTCCCCACACTCGGTCACCCTCATGCAGTTGCGCTTCACTTCGTTTACTGTGACCAGCTTACGACGGGACTCGCACCCGTAAGAACGCGCCCATGCTGGGCGCACCCAAACGAGCGAAGGCCCCACAGAAGTGGGGCCTTCGCAATTCATTGGGCCAATGATAACTCTGTCGAAGAGGCTCAGTGTTTCTCCGCCGCGGAAGCAATCTTGGCTTCTGCTTCGGAGATGACGCGGAGGGCATTGGTATATGCGTCTTCGCTGTCGCCGGCCTCGTCCCACTGCTTGTGGCCGCGGACTAACTGTTCCTGGGCGCGGGGCACGTCGATCTCATCGGGCTTCAGAGCGTCGGAGGCCAGAATGGTGACGCGGTCGCCCAGAACTTCGGCGAAGCCCCAACTGACGTTATAGCGCGAGTCGCCTTCGGGGCAGCCAGCGTCGGTAGCTGGCCCACAGTGCACGATCACGTCGCCAGCGCCTAATTCTGCCATCAGCGGCGCGTGGCCGTAGAGCACCTCCATGTACCCGTTCTTCGCCGGCAACTCGACGGCAGCCGCCGCATGATCGAAGAGGGTGCGCTCAGGAGTCACCAGCCGTACGCGGAGTTGGTTTGTTTCGTCAGCCATGGGCTCCTTTCAGTCGCCAGCGGTTAGGGATTAGGGGTTAGGAAAAGCCGGTCACGCAAAGCTCGGAATCAATTGACGCCTTTCCCGGCCCTCGCTTCTGAACGATGTTAGCTCCAGAGTCCTCGACTAATCCCTAACCCCTAATCCCTAGTCCCTAAACACTCGCCTTCATCTTCTCGGCGGTCTCCAGCACTTCTTCGATGGCGCCCTTCATATAGAAGGCCTGCTCGGGGATGTCGTCGTACTTGCCCTCGATGATCTCCTTGAAGCTGCGCACCGTATCGGCGATCTTCACATAGCGGCCCGCCATGCCGGTGAACTGCTCTGCAACGTGAAACGGTTGTGACAGGAACTTCTGCACCTTGCGGGCGCGCGCAACGGTGAGCTTGTCTTCTTCGCTCAGTTCGTCGATACCCAGAATGGCGATGATGTCCTGGAGATCCTTGTAGCGTTGCAGAATGCGCTTGACTCCCTGCGCCACGTCGTAATGTTCCTGGCCGACGATGCGCGCGGAGAGAATGCGCGAAGTCGACGCCAGCGGATCGACGGCGGGGTAAATGCCAAGTTCCGACAGCGGGCGGCTCAAAACGGTCGTCGCGTCGAGGTGAGCAAAAGTCGTAGCCGGAGCTGGATCGGTCAAATCGTCGGCGGGCACGTAGACGGCCTGCACAGAAGTGACTGAGCCCTTACTGGTCGAGGTAATGCGCTCTTGCAGTTCGCCCATCTCGGTGGCCAGGTTGGGCTGGTAGCCGACGGCCGAGGGCATACGGCCCAACAGAGTCGAAACTTCAGACCCGGCCTGCGTGAAGCGGAAAATGTTGTCAATGAAGAGCAGCGTATCCGAGCCTTCAACGTCGCGGAAGTACTCGGCGACGGTGAGAGCGCTCAGAGCCACACGCAGACGAGCTCCGGGCGGCTCGGTCATCTGGCCGTACACTAGAGCGCACTTGGAGTTGGCAAAGTCGCCGGGCTTGATGACGCCCGACTCACTCATCTCCAGCCACAGATCGTTGCCCTCGCGTGTGCGTTCGCCGACGCCGCCGAAGACCGAGTAGCCGCCGTGGTTCTTGGCCACGTTGTTGATCAATTCCATGATGACGACCGTCTTGCCCACGCCGGCGCCGCCGAAGAGGCCGATCTTGCCGCCCTTCAAAAATGGCTGGATCAGATCGATGACCTTGATGCCGGTCTCGAACATCTCCTCATGGGTAGACTGCTCGTCAAAGAGCGGCGCGGGCCGGTGAATCGGCATGCGCAGCTTTTCGCCGATGGGGCCGAGATTGTCCACCGGTTCGCCGATGACGTTGAGCACGCGGCCCAGCGTCTCTTTGCCCACCGGCATACTGATCGGCGCGCCCAGGTCGATGGCCTTCATGCCGCGCACCATGCCGTCGGTGGCCGTCATCGCTACGGTGCGCACGCGCCCCTCGCCCAGGTGCTGCTGCACCTCGACGATCACGTTGACAGGCTCGGGTACCGTGAAGCCCTCGCTGACAATGCGCAGCGCCTGATAGATAGGCGGCATCGTCGCTTCTTCAAACTGCACGTCCACCGCGGGACCGGAGATCTTGATTACCTTGCCGATATTCTCTGCCATTTTTCTGCCTTCTCGATGTGAGCTTTCAGCTTTCAGCTAACAGCTCTCAGCTATTTTTTCTGCAAATTCCGGTGTGAACTTAGTCGCGCTCGCCTTCCAGGAAAAACTGACGGCTGAAAGCTGATAGCTGATAGCTTGCCTCTTACTGCGCCGCAGCGCCGGAAACAATCTCGATGATCTCCTTGGTGATGGCCGCCTGGCGCACGCGATTCATATGCAGCGTGAGCGCGTCGATCATATCCGAGGCGTTGTTGGTTGCCGAATCCATCGCCGTCATGCGGGCCGCGTGCTCTGCTGCAACCGACTCGGTCATCGCGTGATAGAGCATGGAAAAAACATACTGCGGAATCAGCCCCGCGAAGAGTTCTCCGGCCGGCTGCTCGTAGATGTAGTCCACTTGCGCAGTGCCAAACTTCTTCGCTTCCTCATCGGCCTCGGCCGTGTCCACAGCCTCAATCTCAATGCCCGCCGAAAGTGCGGCCTCCGCGGCGCGTTCTTTCTCTGCGCTGCTGGGCTCGGTGGCTCCGGTAATCTGCGGAATGCCGATCTTCAAAAGCGGCAGCAACTTTTCGACTACCAGCCGTTGCGAGATCACCGATTTGAATTCGTTGTAGACAATGTATGCGGCGTCGATCTCCTCCTGTGCGTAGCGAGCAATGATGCTCTCCGCCAGTTCCAGAACACGGCCCTTTTCCAGCTTCAACAGCATGCCCGGATGATCGCCGGTAACTTCAACTGGGGCCTTTCGCTCCCTGACCTGGAGGACGTGGCCGTTCGCGTCTGTCTGCTCCGTATACGCGGCTACCGGATAGCGGCGGCGCATCAGGTCGCGAGCCTTGCGCCCCACAGCCTCGACGTCGATCTCCTTGTCCGGATTGCCCGTGATGAACTGGAAGGCCGTCTTCAGAATGTTCGCGTTGAAGGCCCCGGCAAAGCCCTTGTCGCCGCTGACCACGATCAGCAGCACTCGCTTCTCAGGCCGCGTGATGAACAGCGGATGGCACAGGTTGCCCGTGGTCTCGTCGTATAGATCGACGCGGCGGGTGAGCGACTCCAAAACACTGGTGATCATTTTGGCGTAAGGCCGGGCATTCATCGCCCGCTCCTGAGCCCTGCGCAGCTTGGCCGCCGAGACCATCTTCATGGCCTTGGTGATCTGCCGCGTGTTCTTCACGCTGCGAATGCGCCGCCGTAGATCGAGTACGTTTGCCATAATCAGCTTTCAGTAGTCAGCCATCAGCGATCAGCTAACTGTTGTTGGTCCCTAATCCTCAGCTTCAAATGCCCGTGAATTCCGCGCCAGCCGATCTTTGCTGACGGCTGACCGCTGAAGGCTGTCAGCTATTTCGCCGCCAGCTCCGCCTTGAAGTTGGCTGCATATTCCTTGAGCGCCGCGTGCAGCTTGGCGCGCAGGTCGTCGTCGAATGCCTTCTTCTTGGTCAGGTCTTCGATGAGCGCGGTCTGCGCGGAGTCCAGGTACTTGTAGAGCCCAGCCTCGAATGCGCGAATGTCGCTTACTTGAAATTCATCCAGGTAGCCCTGCGTGCCGGCAAAGAGAATCACCGTCTGCTGCTGCCAGGTGAGCGGCTGGAATTGCGGCTGCTTCAAAAGCTCCGTCAGGCGCTGCCCGCGATTCAGTTGCTTCTGCGTCAGCGGATCGAGGTCGGAGCCGAACTGCGCAAAGGCCGCCAACTCGCGGTATTGCGCCAGATCGAGTTTGAGCGTCGCGCCCACCTGCTTGACCGCCTTGATGGCCGCCGAGAAGCCGACGCGTGAAACCGATAGGCCCACGTTGACCGCGGGACGCACGCCGGAGTTGAATAGGTCCGTTTCCAAAAAGATCTGCCCGTCGGTAATGGAGATAACATTGGTCGGAATGTAGGCAGAAACGTCGCCGGCCTGGGTCTCGATGACCGGCAAGGCGGTCAAGCTGCCGCCGCCCTTTTCCTTGGACATTTTGGAAGAGCGCTCAAGCAGGCGCGAGTGGAGATAAAAGACGTCGCCCGGATAAGCCTCGCGGCCCGGCGGACGGCGCAGCAGTAGCGAAATCTCGCGGTAGGCCATGGCGTGCTTTGAGAGATCGTCGTACATCACAAGTGCGTGGCGGCCGGAGTCACGGAAAAACTCACCGATGGCCGTTGCCGCGTAAGGCGCGATGTAGAGCATCGGCGCAGGCTCTGAGGCCGACGCAGCCACGATGACGGTGTGGCCCATGGCGCCGGCTTCGGTGAGCGTCTGGACAACTTGAGCAATTGAGGACCGCTTCTGGCCGATGGCGCAGTAAATGCAAATCAGGCCGCTCTTGGCGTTGTTGATGATCGTGTCCAGCAGCACCGCGGTCTTGCCCGTCTGACGGTCGCCGATGATCAACTCGCGCTGGCCGCGCCCGATGGGAATCATGGCGTCGATGGCCTTGAGGCCGGTAGCCATCGGCTCGCGCACGGGCTGGCGATCGATGATGCCGGGGGCCAGGCGTTCGATGGGCAACGAACTCGTCGAAGCGATCGGGCCCTTGTCGTCGATCGGCTGGCCCAGGGCGTTGACCACGCGGCCGATCATTCCCTCGCCCACGGGCACGCTCAAGATCGTTCCGGTGCGCTTGACCTCGTCGCCTTCGCTCAGTTCCGTGTAGTCGCCCAGAATCACCGCGCCTACCGAATCCTCTTCCAGGCTCAGGGCCAGCCCGGCGATGCCATGTGGGAAGCTGAGCAGCTCGCCGGCCATCACCTTGTCCAGTCCGTGAAGGCGGGCAATGCCGTCGCCCAGCGATGTGATGGTCCCGACTTCGTCGACCTGGACCTTTGAATCGTAATTCGCGATCTGCTCGCGAAGAAGCTGCGTAATCTCGTCTGCCTTGATCTGAGCCATTTCTTTCCTTTTAGGGGTTAGGGATCAGGAGTTAGGGATTAGTGTTATCCCTCCAACCCTGACTTCTTTCCCAGGTTCCCAACTCCCGAACCCCGACTACTGAAAACTGTTCACCATTCAGGGGCCGGTAATTCCTAACCCCTAACCCCTGATCCCTAACCCCTAATTGCTTCTTTCAACCGTTCCAGCCGTCCGCGGAGCGAGCCATCGTAAACCGTGGAGCCGATGCGCACCACCGTTCCCCCGAGGATTGATTCGTCCAACTTGAAGCTGGCCTCGATCCGCGCCCCGGCCAGTTTGCCGACTCCGGCTACCATCCCCGCGCGGTCCTTTTCATTCAGCTCGCGGGCGGTCACAATCTCCACCTGGCGAATGCCCTGCCGCTCCTGCAACTCCGCGCGATAAGCCTCGACCACCTCACGCACCTCGCCGATGCGGTCGTTGTTGATGAGCACCGCGATCAGGTTGCGCAACTGTTTCTGCAGGCCCAGCTTCGCATTCAGCTTGTCCAGGAAGGCCACCTTCTGCGTCGCGGCAACGGCCGGATTCGAAAACAGCGCGCGCAACTCGGGGCTGGCTTCGAAGGTCGCCAGAAAATCGTTCAATTGCCGGTCGAGAGCGGCAATATCGAGCTTTTCCTGGGCGACCACATCGGCGAATGCCCGGGCGTACCGTGCAACAAAGGCTGCCATCTAGTTCCGCCCTCCTGCCCGTGAGGCGTCCTGGGTCTGATTGCCGTTCAGCGACGCGTCGCCGAGAAACTCGGCGATCAGGGCCCGATCGGTCTCCGGCGTGAGAACCAATTGTTTGGTGGCTTGATCGATGGCCAGATCCGCGGCAAAGTGGCGGAGCGAACGGCGGGCCTGGGCAGCGGATGCGCCAATCTCCTGCTCGGCGGCGGAGACGATGCGGGCGCTCTCTTCCACGATGGCGGCCTGAATGCGCTCGAGGTCCTGGCGGCTCTCGGCCTCCACCTGGGCACGAATCGTTCTGATCTCCCCGTCCAGGCCGGCAAGCTTGGCTTCGATGGCGCTCAACCGCACGTTCGCGTCCTCGGTCACCTTGCGGGCAGATTCGATATCGCTTCGCACCTTTTCGCCGCGTCCGCGAAGAATCTTGGGAAGAAATTTAACCAGCGGAATACCGATGCCGAAGACGATGACGGCGAAGTTCAGAAATTCGAAGACTGTAGCCGCTGTTTCAGGCGATGTATGAAAGGTCCTGGCCGTCCACTTCACCACCGGGCCTTCAAGCCGGAAGACGTTGGCCTGCGCTTCGTCGGATTTCTTCTCCGGCGCGGCGGCCTCTGGCGCAGCCTGAGCAGCAGGTTGCGTCGCGGCCTCTGCATTGACTGGCTGAGCGGTAACCTGCGCCGTCAGCCTGGGTGGTGCAACGCCAACCCCTGCGGCAAGCGCAAGAAACAGCAAAACACGGAAAAATCGCGGCATGAAATCTCTCAACGGGAACCCCCGGCGGCCACGGGAAGCACAGCGCGGATCACCTGGCGTGCCAGATCCCCGGCAGAGGCCTGGAGGGAAGTCTTGGCATAAGCGGCCTCGGCTTCCAGCTCAGCCTTGGCCTGGCTGACCTTGACGCCGGCAGCTTTGCGGGCCGCGTCCAGTGCCGCATCGCGCTCGGCATTCCATTGCTTGACGCGCTCTTCGCGTATCTTGAAGACCTCGCCGCGGGCCTGGCGCAGTTTGGCGGCGTACTCGGCCGCCTTGGCCTCGGCCTGCGCAATGGCCTTGTGCGCGTCCTCGATGGCGCCTTCTGTGAGGGCGCGGCGCTTTTTCAGCGTGGCCGTGAGCGGCCCCTGCACCAGGAACTGATAGGCCAGCACGAGCACAATGAAGAGCAGAATGGTGGGTACCGAGCCAAGAAAAAGCGTCTCGAGTTGTTGAATGATCTCTTGCATGCGGGTCCAGCTTGTTCAGTTTTGTTCAATTTTGTCCAGATTACCTTGACTGCCAAGCGTGCGGGCAGTCGAGGTTATCTGGATTGTGCAGGCGGTCCGCGTGGCTCTCTGCCGCGGGTAGAACACCTTTTTGTATCAGGAGCCAACCCTCAAGTCAATGCAAAGGATCCTTAATACGAGATTCTATCGGCGGCATTCCCGGACCCCCGTGATGGTGGTCACTCTTGGGAATGTTTCTTCAAAAAAAGACTTGATTTCGCCGGAAACAAGCCTAGACTGAGAATATCACCTAGACCCGGTCCAGGGTCCAGCGGGCTGTCGGCCTCGGGAAGTCCTTCCACTCCCGGAGTCGGCGGTCCGCTTCTTCATTTTTGGGGCTGCTTAAGTGCCTCTTTGCAGCCGACTGGCTCTACGTTCCGCTTTTTGCGGTTCGCACGTTGACGCGGCGCGATAAACTGGCTGACGAGGCAAGATCGCGATGCTCGAAACGCTGGCGGGCAGGCTCAAATGGGAACGGACAGAAGACGGTATCCATGTACGGATCCCAACAACTCGCTTCACCCTACGCTTCTTATTCGGGTACTACCTGATCCCATCTGCATGCATTTTGTCAATTTATCTCGTCGCAAAAGGTTATTCTGTCGTTAATCTGCATTTCCATCCTCACCCGCACCCTCATCAGATGACATAGAGGCAGCTTTCTTCGATGGATTGCTTTCCGCAATCGCGCTTACTGCTGGTTCGGTTTTCGCTCGGGTCAACGCCCGCACCTCACTGACATTGAATCCCGCTGAGATGAAAATCGAGTACCGTTCTGGCGGAATCAAGCGGGCAACCAGAGTTTATGCCACGGCGAGCATAAGTAACCTTCGCTTGGCGAGGTATTCCTCCGGAGAGAATCTACACAATCATTTCCGAATGAACGAGATACAGTATTGCGCGAACTCCCGGGTTGAGTCCTTCGCATCGGGGATCACTGAAATGGAAGCGGAGACCCTCATCGCTCGCATGATGGAGGTTTATCCCTTCCCAAACTCCTCGCCTCCCGCATAAATCCGCCCTACGGCTTGGCAGCCGGTCTTACAGCTTCCAGCAATCCTTGCGCCCGCAGCCAGATCTCCAGCAGGCTGGGCCACTGGTCTAGAGCCGCGTCCCCCTTGCCTAGGCCGGTGCCGTGAGGGCCATTGGCGAAGATATGCGCCTCGGCGGGCACACCGGCCTTGACCAGCGCCTCATAAAATCGCAATCCCTGCTCCACCGGAACCGTCTGGTCGTTGAAGGTATGAAACCAGAAGGTCGGGGGAGTCTCCCTGGTGACAAACAAATCTGGAGAATAGGCCGTCCGCAGCGCCTCGCAGTTGTCCATCAGGTTGAAGATCTTGCAGTAGCTCAGGTGCGAGGTGTCAGCCGAGATGGCGCCGATCCACGGGTAGCCGAGAACCAGATAGTCCGGACGGCTGGAGACGCGCTCGATCGGGTCCTCGGCATCGGGATTGCCGGGCACAGATTGCGTCGCGGCCAGCGCCGCCAGGTGGCCTCCGGCAGAGAAGCCAATGACTACAATCCGATTCGGCTCGATCTGGTAGTCCCTGGCCCGTGCCCGCACCGTTTGAATTGCGCGCCGGGCGTCGAGCAATGGAACCGGAAGGACATATCCATTTGAGGTGAGCCGGTAGCTCAGAATAAAGGCCCGAAAGCCGCGCGCTGTGAACCAGTCGGCAATCTGGCGGCCCTCCAGGTTGCCCGAGAGATGGGTATAAGCGCCGCCCGGCAGAACCACCACGGCGGAGCCGTTTTCGTGGCCCCGTTGCGGCTCGAAGACGGTCAGCGTGGGCGTATCCTCGCAGGCCTTGCCCTTGGCCTGAGGCGCGTCGCCCGGCCACAGGCGAACGGTCTGAATGCCCAGAAAGGCATTGTTCTCGCCCACCGTCGCGCAGGGCAGATTTTGCGCCCAGGCCGGCGAACAGGCCAGCAAACCCACTCCCAAAGTCGCAAAGAAGTGCTTCATTTCGAGCCTCCACGCCATTCGGGAGGATTATACAGTCGGCAGGAAACATCGATGTTCCTAATCCCTAACCCCTGATCCCTAATCCCTGCTTTTCACAGCCACATCTCCGTGTGTCCTGGGCGGCAGTTTGCGGCTTGCGCTGTCAGCGCCTCGGCCAGCTCAAAGCCATAGCGGGCGAAGTAATAAGCCGCGCCGTGCAGCCGCTCCTGCAATCCGCCGCCGGGATAGAGAGCCTGGCTGATGGCCTGGGCGTGGCGCCCGAGCGAGGCCTTGCGCTGCAACTGAAAATTGGCCGCCAGCCGCCGCAGGCGGTTCATCTGGTAGCGCATCTTGCTGGCCGCGGTCTCAGCCGAGCGGCCCAGGCCGGCATCGAGCGTGCGCATCCAATCGAGCAGCGGGGTCAACTCCGCATCGAGCGCAGTACCCGCTGCAGCCAGTTTGGTCTTGCCTTCGATGGGCATCGCGCGGGCCGCAAGAAGCTGCGCCAGCGAATCCGGCGTTTCCGAGAAGACCCGCTCCAGCGTCAGCTCGTGTTGCCGCAGCAGCTCGCCAATTGCAGGCTCGATCAGCGTGGCGGAGAAGCGCGGCAGCCCTGGCGTCACCCGGCCCAGAATGCGCTCATAGAGCACGGCGGATTGCGCAAAGTAAGCAATCTCCGCCGGTCCGCCGACAATGGCCGACGTAGAGAGCAGAAAATCCTGAAAGACGGGCCGCAACAGCGCCGAGGGTGAGATACGCTCCGGCTCGGCATCCAGAATGCCCAGCAGTTCCGTGGTCGAGTAGCTCTGCCGCCCGGCCTGCCAAAGTCCATAGGGCTCTGCCGCGCCGGGCGGCTGCCGTTTCAGGGCGAGCCGGGCCCCGCTGCGCTCGTCGATGAGGAACAAGAGGCTGGATTGCGCTCCCACGGCGACTTGAGAATGGTAGCCCGCCGCTTCAAGCTCACGGTTCCGCTCGACCAGCGCCAGGTGTAGCTCGTCGGCTCTCTGGACGGCCGCGCGCAGCACCGGCGCGCCCATGCGATGCGCCGCGCGGCCGCCGGCATTGAGCACCAGCAGCCCCTGCTCGACAAAAGCTCTCGAATAGAACTCGGCAAAGGCCTGCGCAAAGGTGCGTCCCGGCTTGTAGGCCGCGGCCAGCGCCTCCATCGCGTCCGAGGCCCCCAGCAGTTCCCATGCCTCGTCGATCAGCGGGGTAATTGAATCGTCCAGCACGATGCCGCCGACCGGTCGCGCAACCTCGGCCGTCTTGGCGGCCGGCGAGTAAACCAGCTTGCGCAGCTCGCGGCGCGCTGGAAAGACGACGTGGTCAATCTCTGCAAAGTCGTGGTCTTCCGTAGCCAGCCAAAAGATCGCGGCGTGGGGGCTGCCCGCGGCAGTCGCCTGGCGGGCGCGGGCCAACGCCGTGGCAGCCTTCAGGGGAGTAAACAGCGGTCCGCCGAAAAGCCCCACCTGCTGTCCGGTCACCACAACTCCGGCGCCGCCACGCAATGCATCGAGAGCCGCCGCGGCCGCCGGTGAGGGCTGGGCGTTCTGCTCGGCCAGCAGGCTCAGCAACTCTGGCCAATGTGCCGGAAGGTTGGGCCGCGCAGTCCAGTCCAAGTCAGCCGGCAGCGAAGCGTAAAACGGCCGCGCAGCCTCTGCGCCCGAGCAGTAGTCCAGGAAGAGGCGGTGCAGCCCCGGCACAACGGAGATAGGATGGCACTCCGCGGTCAACAACGGTTTCTCTTCGCGATCTGGAGTTTCAAATTGGGGTCTCGATCTGGAATTTCAAGGCGAACCCAAGGCACTTAGGCGGAGATGGAATTCGGCTTCAGTTTAAGGATGCCACGCCGGGCCGATGCGATGCACGACTCTCGATTGCCTCCACGATGGCCATGGTGCGTATACTCATTAACTGATTGCGCATGAACCCGGAATGCGCTCCGACGCCCCTGGAGGAGAGACAAGAGATGCCCAAGAAGAAGAAAGCCTTGAAGGCCACCGCGCCCGAAAAAGCCAAGGCCGCGAAGCCCAAGACGAAGAAAGCCGCCAAGCCCAAAGCAAAAAAAGCGGCCAAGGCCCTTAAGCCCAAAGTGGCAAAGGCCGCCAAGCCCAAAGTGAAAAAGACCGCAAAGCCCAAGGCAAAAAAAACTCCCAAGACACTGAAGCCGGTGGTCGAGGAGCAAGAGCAGATGATCAGCTCGGAGACGCTCTTCGAGGGGCCGCTCTTTCGTGTGGTTCATGACAAACTTCTCGAGCCAGGCGGCCGCCCCAGCGAGCGTGACATCATCCGCCATCACGGCAGCGTCGTGATTCTGGCCATGGACACCACGAAGAGCAAGCGCGACCCGTGGATCGTGATGGAGCGGCAGTACCGTCATGCCGCAGGGCAGTTTCTGTGGGAACTTCCGGCCGGCAAGCTCGAACCGGGCGAAGACGCCATGGCCGGCGCGCAGCGCGAACTGGCCGAAGAGACCGGTTACAGCGCCAAAAAGTGGAAGCCTTTTCTGGTCTACTACGCCAGCCCCGGTTTTCTCGGCGAATCGATGCAGGTCTTCATTGCCGAGGAGCTGGTCGCCGGAGATGCCCACCCCGAGGCCGACGAAAAGATTGATTTTCGTCTGGTCAAACTCTCCGACATCGTGAAAATGATCGACAAGGGCGCAATTCTCGACGGAAAGACCCTTTGCTCCGTGCTTTTATACGCGCGCAAGACGGCCGGAAAACGTAAATAGCAGCCTCAGTTTTCAATCGAATCAACAGCTTCCACAAAGGGCCGGCGCACTTGCGCTGGCCCTTTTTTACCTTTCTTTACATTCTTGACCTTGCTCAAAGAAGTTTTGGACCTTTCAGTGCAGAATTTCGTCTTAATAGGGAACGGTGTGCATATTCCCTCGCCCGCCGGTTCTTCTGAAACAAAGAAAGGCAAACTCTGTGGCTCAATACAAAGGGAAGGTCAAGTGGTTCAACAACGCCAAGGGCTACGGATTCATAGGCCGTGAAGACGGGCCGGATGTATTCGTTCATTACTCGTCAATTCAATTGGACGGATACAAGACGCTGAAAGAGGGCGATGATGTTGAGTTCGACATCGTCCAAGGTCAGAAAGGCGCTCAGGCGGATGCTGTGATCCGGCTGAGGGACGCCATCCGAAACACGGCGTAGGGTCCGATAGATTGTGCTCAAGCGCTGCACCGCTTTCGCGCGGTGTAAGTGAGTTGCGGTTAATTTTGCAATGCTTGTCACAAAGCACTCCACACCCAGTAAACTTCTCATTCCCCATGTTTTCTTGTGCTGACCAATCTTCCGGCGCGCTTCGTGCCGGTTGATTGATCGCCCTGATCCGCGCCGGGACTGCTCTTGCCGCCCCAAAGAATCCCTACCCTGAAGATTTGGCGCCCTGCGACTGGATCCCTGCGCGTTTTTGAGAAAAGCTGCGGGAATTCATGGCCCATCGTGCGCCTCTAGGAATAAGATAAGGCGCTATGAGCTTACTCCGTCAGGAATCCGGGCAGGAAATTGACGACGCCGCGCGCGGTGAATCATTCACCAAGGGAAGCAGCCACCTGGTAACGGCCAGCCTGATCGCTGTCTTGCTGGTGTCCCTTGTTGTCTTTTTCTATGCGTGGACCGGGCAAAAGCGGCCCGTAATCAGCGGAGAGATCGTTCAGGTGTGGGCTCATCCACGCCACGTTCAGACCTCGGGCTTCGACGCCGGCGGCGCTGCCATGGCCGTCGACAGCTTCGACCAGGTGCTGGTCTTCGCTCATGTAAAGCTGGAGAACCAGACCAAGGATCCGCTCTTTCTTCAGGATATTCTGGCCAATGCCAGTCTGGGAGACGGCATTCTATCGGTCTCCGCGGGAAATGCGGCCCAATTCGAGGAGGTATTTATCGCCTATCCCGAACTGGCCGCACTGCACACCACGGCTCTGCCGCCGCGCATCACGATCGCTCCAGGAGAGAAGTTGGACGGAACCGCTTTCTGGGCTGTGAGGCTGACCAAACAGGAGTGGGACGCGCGCAAGGACCTGAACTTCACCTTCAAGTTTCAGTATCAAAACAGCGTGACGCTCGCGCCCCACACTGCGGTTATTGAACAGTAGGCGGCACCGGCGCGCCCTTGGGCGTTGTCAGATAACCGCTGATCTGCGAGTTCTTTCCTCCCACGGAATTCACGACGATTTCGAACAGTTGCGGATCCTTGCCGCTGTAAAACTGAAGCGGCTCGTTCACATTCCGGTCCTTCTTCTCGTACTGCTTGTCGTCGGATAAGACCACCAGCGTAAAGCGGTTCTTCTTGGCGTCGGCCTTCTTCAGCTCCAGGCTTACCGTGCCCACGGGCTTCCTCTGCCCCTTGGCCAGGGTGAACTCGTAGTAGTTGCGGTCGCCCTTGTGCTTGAGCAGTTCCAGCTCATCGTGATTGCGGGCGATCAGGCTGCTGTGATCGCTCAGATCACCCTTCATCGAGGTCAACTGGCTGATGGTGGTGGCCAGGTCGCTCTGCGTCTTGCCCAGATCGGTTTTCACGCCGCCCACGTCGGTCTTCACGCTGGACACATCGTTGGTGACGGCGGTGACAGCCTGCGCGGTCTGCTTCTGGGCACTCTCCAACCGCTTGGCAGCTTCCTCTTCGCGCTGTTCGCGCTGAAGGATCTCTTGCGCGCGGGCGTCCATCTGCTTCTGGGTCAGTCCGAGGGAGTTGCCCAACTCCTCGGTGGCCACCTTGAGGCGGGCATCCGTCTCGCGCAGGTCAGAGGCCAGCTTCACGTTCTGCTGCTTTGCATCGGCCAGCGCGGCTTCCTGGCCGGTCAGGCGGGTATTGAGCGTGTAGCTCCAGATCAGTCCGCCCACCCCAAGCAGCAGGGCCACGGCGATGGCTGCCAACAACGCGCCAGAGTAGCTTCGGGGGGTATCGTCAACTTCACTCATGTTTTTGCCTTTCGTGGGCGGCCGTTCTGTGGGCCGTTTGTTGTGGTCTGGCGCCTTCCGCTCTGGTCAGGCGCATCTGAAAAAATGAACTTTTGCCGGGATTCCCGTTTCTCCGCCGGGATTTCACCGGAATGACCTTTTGCTGAGCTCTCGCTCCAACGCCTCCAAGGCAACATCCAGAATATAGAATTATTCTGCCCTTGTGCAGAAAAGCTGCACAGTCTTGACCACTTGGTCACGGGCAAATCGGGTATTGGAACCGTTTTCGCGCCCCGCCGTCCCGCAATTCGTGACAACTATGGAACCCCTGCGATATAAACATGTATACAACACATTCAGGCGCCGGGCTCTTTTCTTGAGGCCAGGACAGCCGGCCCCATCATCAGGAAATCATCGAAAAAGGGGAGATCCAAGGGCTATGTCGACCGCTGTCGCTGGAAAGGGATTGGAAGGAATCGTCGCGGCCAACTCCGGGATCTGCTGGATCGACGGAGATGCGGGCGTTTTGTCTTATCGGGGAATCGATATTCACGAGCTGGCCGTGCATTCGAACTTCGAGGAGACCACCTTCCTGCTATGGAACGGCTTCCTGCCCAACCAGTTGGCGCTGCGCGAATTCCAGTCGCAGCTCTCGCTGGCCAGGGGCCTCGATTTTCGCATCGTCGACATGCTGCGCGGCATTCCCGCCTCCGCGACGCCCATGGAGGTGCTGCGCACCGCAGTCTCGGCCCTGAGCTTCTACGACGCCGACGAAAAGGACAACTCCCACGACGCCAATGTGCGCAAGTGCTACCATCTCACCGCGCAGATGGCCATGATCGTGGCCATCTACGACCGCCTGCGCAAGGGCCTCGAGATCGTGCCGCCCGACCGCTCGTTGAACCACGCCGCCAACTTTCTTTGGATGCTGAACGGCGTGAAGCCCTCCGAAACCGCCGTCAATACCATGGACATGGCGCTGGTCTTGCACGCCGAGCACGAGCTGAACGCCTCCACCTTTGCCGCCCGCGTCATCGCCGCCACCCTGGCCGACGTTCACTCAGCCATTACCGGCGCGATCGGCGCCCTCAAGGGCCCCCTGCACGGCGGCGCCAATGAGGGCGTGATGCGCCTCCTCCTCACCATCGACAAGCTCGGTGCAGATCCGGTTGAATACGTCAGGAACATGCTCGCAGCCAAGCAAAAGATCTCCGGCTTCGGCCACCGCGTCTACAAGACCGAGGATCCCCGCGCCACCCACCTGCGCAAGATGAGCGAGCAGCTCGGCAAAGACGCCGGCATTCCCAAGTGGTACGAGATGTCGAGAGCCATCGAGCTTTATATCAACTCTGACAAGAAGCTGAACGCCAACGTGGACTTCTACTCGGCCTCGACCTACGCGACCCTGGGCATCGACATCGACCTCTATACGCCTATCTTTGCCATCAGCCGCATCGCCGGCTGGGCCGCGCATGTGATCGAGCAGTTGGACGACAACCGCCTCATCCGTCCCCGCGCCGAATACATCGGCCCCGTCTACCCCGCAGCCTATATTCCCATGGAAGAACGCGGATAAGACTCGCGCCCCGCGCAGCACTCGATATAAGCTCCGAAAGTGTTAGCGTACGACTTCACAGGCTGCGCAAGAACTCGATATGGGCGTCAGATTGTGTCAGGGCACGACTTCACAGGCTGCGGAAAACTCATTCGGGCGGTAGGCCGCGGATTCATCCCCGGTATAAAGACAATGGAATCATCGGTGGCTTTAGCCACTGAGGTATGTTTTTGCGGCGAATCTCCAGAGATCAGGCCTTTTTCCGCAGCCTGTTCATTCGTGCCGAAAACGCAAGAATAAATGATGGGCTTCAGCCCCTGCGGGATTCTTTTCGTCGATTTCGCTCAGGAATTATGCCGTTATCCGCAGAAAGGGCTCGGTCAACTCTACTCACCCCTGCCGCGCCTTCCACATCAGATAGAGCCCCCACGCCGACAGCGTGCAGTTGTCGCGGATCGCGCCCGAGAGCATCATCTCCTCGAACTCGGCAATCGAAACCGAGCGGACGATCATGTCGTGTTCCTCGGCGTCCGGCTTTCTTGCCGTTTGCGTCAAGCCGGTAGCCAGAAAGACATGCTGCTTTTGTTTCGCAAACCCATACGAGATCCACAATTCGCCCAGGCGGGTCATCTCAGCGGCTTCGAGACCGGTCTCCTCTTTCAGTTCGCCGCGGGCAAGCTCTTCAGGGCTGTCGATCTCCATCTCCCAGCCGCCCTGCGGCAGCTCCAGCGCCCGCTCCTGAATGGTGTAGCGGAACTGCTCGACCAGCCAGATGCGGCCCCGGTCAATGGGCAAAATGATCGCCGCGTCATCTTTCTCCACCACGCCGTAGATACCTTGGACGCCGTTGGAGCGCAGAATCTCATCTTCCCTCACCCGCAGCCAGTGGTTGCGATAGACCTCGCGGCTGGAAAGGGTCGTAATGGACGGGACGGCGGCTGGTGCTGCTGGATTCATGGGATCTCCTTTTCGAACCTCACGGCGCGGTCCACAAGGCAAGAATAGGCGACCTGGCATGACGTGTTGATGAAAAAGGCGATTATTCCTCGCGCAGCCGGAACTGACGCAGCCGCCCCATCAGCGACGCCGGACCACTCACCTTCAGCCGGACGATGTTCCCTTCGTACTCTCGCGAATGCACGACCATCCCCGCCTCGATCGCCGCCAGCACTGCCCCCTCCTGCTGCGGCACGCGCAACTCAGCTTCAATCAGAGGATCGGTATGCAGCGCGCGATCGATGGCCTGAAGCAGCGCGTCCATCCCCTCGCCGGTCCGCGCCGAGACGGCAATCTCGTCAGACGACTCGCTCCGCTCCAGCAATCCAGCCCGCTCATGCTCGCCGAGCAGATCGATCTTGTTCAGCACCTCGATGCGCGGCTTGCCGAGCGATTCGAGTTCGTCGAGAACCCGCTCGACTTGAGCTTTTTGCTCGTCTCCATAAGTCGAAGCTGCGTCGCGGATGTGCAGCAGCACCTCGGCCTGAGCCACTTCTTCAAGCGTGGCCCGGAAGCTCGTAACCAGTGTGTGCGGCAGGTTGCGAATGAAGCCCACCGTATCCGACAAAAGCACCTTGCGGCGGCTTGGAAGCTCAACGGCTCGAAGCTTCGGGTCAAGAGTCGCAAACATCTTCGACGACTGCAACACTTGAGCGCCAGTGAGCTGATTGAAGAGCGTGCTCTTGCCTGCGTTGGTGTAGCCCACCAGGGCCACCGTCGGCACGGGCACAGCCTCGCGGCGCTGCCGTTGCTGCTTGCGTACGCGGCGCACTGAGTCCAGCTCAAGCTTCACATGGTCGATTCGCCGCTGGATCTGACGGCGGTCCGTCTCGAGCTTGGTTTCGCCGGGTCCGCGGGTGCCGATGCCGCCGCCCAACTGCGACATCGCCTTGCCCTTGCCGGTGAGCCGCGGCAGCATGTACTCAAGCTGCGCCAGTTCCACCTGCAATTTGCCTTCGCTGGTGCGGGCATGGCGGGCAAAAATATCCAGAATCAGCTGCGTCCGGTCCAGCACGCGGCAGGGCAATTCTTTCTCAAGGTTGCGCAATTGGGTCGGCGTCAGGTCGTGGTCGAAGAGCACCAGGTCGGCCTCTGTTGAGGCAGCAACCCCCGCAATCTCCTCCACCTTGCCTTTACCAATGAGCGTGGCCGGATCGGGATGGGCTCGCCGCTGCAAGACCTCGGCAACGACCACGCCGCCGGCGCTCGTCGCCAGTTCGCGAAACTCGGCCAGAGACTCTTCCGCGTCCAGTTCCGTAGAAGAACGCGCCTGCGCCGCTCTGGCCGGGGAGAGACCTGAAGGAGGGAGATCGGCCGGCTCCGGCGCGTCTTCATTGAGGCAGGCCTCGCCCGCACGCACCGCCGCTTGCCGCGCGCCCACTTGGGCGGCGCGGTTGGCTCGGGAGCGAACCCCGCGATCCACACCCACCAGAACCGCTCGCTCCGAAGTGCCACCGCCGCGATCAGGACGCATGGTCGAAGAGCTAGAGCGATCACCAGGGCCGCCTGCCCTGCTCTCGTCAGCGGCCGGCTGTGGGCGCTTCACGCCAGCTATCGCGGCTCCCCGATGAGCGTGGGCGCGAGCGGCGCGGGAACTACAGACGGGCCAACGCCGTTGATCGCGGAGACCGGCCGGTGCTCGCTATGCAGCACGGCCCGGTTGCTCACGACGGTTGAGATCGCGTGCTTGAAGATCAACTGCTCCTGACTGTTGTTTTCCAGCAGCACGGAGTATTTGTCAAAGGAACGGATCTTGCCGGTGAGCTTGACGCCGCTGACCAGATAGACCGTGATGGGGGTTTTGTCCTTGCGGACCGTGTTCAGGAATGTGTCCTGAATATTTTGTGCCGGCTTGTTCTCCATTTGCCGATCTCCTGCCTTCTTGGGGGTGAACGCAATTGAATCATGCGTTTTCGTGCAAATCGGCGGGCGCGGCTCCGGAAGCCCCGGAGCCGCCCATTCCCGCAATGTGACTACTTTATAGGGCCAAGCTGACCTTTTCAACATCGAGTTGCGGCAATCTTTCTGCTCGGGATGGTTTTCGGGACTGTTTTTTGGGATTCGGGAAACCATGAGGCTGGTAGCATGGGGTTGTGAAGGCCGCTCCCAATCCGCCTCAGACTGCTGCGCCAACCGCCCAGCCCGTACCCATGCTGGACCTCAAACGCCAGTACCTCCCGTTGCATGATGAATTGATGCAAGCTGTCGGAAACGTGCTCGATACGCAGCAGTTCATTCTCGGCGAACCGGTCGCCGCTTTCGAAAAATCCTCTGCGGCCCAGTTGGGAGTGGCCCACGCCATAGGCTGCTCCTCCGGCACCGACGCTCTCTGGCTGGCGCTGGCCGCCGCCGGAATCGGCCATGGCCAGGCCGTTGTCACAACGCCATTCAGCTTTTTTGCTTCCACCAGCGCCATTCTCCGCGCCGGTGCCACGCCGCTGTTGGCCGACATCGAACCAACAACCTTCAACCTCGATCCCAAGGCAGTTCAAATCCTCCTCGACGGCGAACGCGGCGCCGAGGTCAAGGCGATTCTGCCGGTGCATCTCTTTGGCCAATGCGCCGATTGGCCGGCCTTCACTTACCTTCAAAAAAAATATGGTCTGAAGCTGGTCGAAGACGCCGCCCAGGCGTGGGGGGCCGATTACAGCGGTGTTAAAGCGGGCGCGCTCGGCGATGCCGCCGCCTTCAGCTTTTATCCCACCAAAAACCTGAGCGCCGCAGGCGACGCCGGCATGGTCACCACCAATTCAGACGAAGTGGCCGAGCGCGCCCGCATGTTGCGCCAGCACGGCATGAGGCAGCGCTACTATCACGACGAAGTTGGCTGGAACACGCGCATGGACGGGATTCAAGGCGCCATCCTCGGGGTCAAGCTCAAATACATCGACGGCTGGAATAAGGCCCGGCGCGCTGCGGCCAGACGCTACCATGCGCTCTTTCATGCTGCGGGATTGGTCGAGGCAGGTCCGTATCCCGTGCACGGCGTCATCCTTCCTCATGAAGTTCCCGGCACCCGCCACGTCTGGCATCAGTACGTCATCCGCACCGCTCGCCGCGATGCCCTCCGCGCCTTCCTCACCGAGCGCAAGATCGGCTCGGAGATCTACTACCCGCTCCCGCTGCACATGCAAGAGGCATTGAAGAGTCTCGGCTACGCTGAAGGCAGCTTCCCCGAGGCGGAACGCGCCGCGCGCGAGGTCCTGGCCCTGCCCGTCTTCCCCGAACTGCGCGAAGACGAGCAGCAGACAGTAGTAGCCGCGATCGCCGAATTCCTGAGCTGAAGAATCGGGAAACAGGGAACAAAAAGGCCCCAGGCGCCTCACTCCACCCTCGCTTTGGACTGCTCACGGAGTGAAAGGCGATTCGGCGTCTGTGGACGACAGTTAAGACGATTCGCCAATTGTACCGGCGCTCGCGGGTCATCTACGACTGACTAGCAAATTGGGATTCACTGTCATGACGTAGTAGATTCCATTCAGGTCCGCGATCATGTCTCTAAAGAACTCACGCATCTCATCCTGCGAGTAATTGCCATCGCGGAGATCTTGCATCTCGCGCTTGAGTGCCAGATCGAGGGATTCTTGGGGTGACTTATAGAGGCAAATACCGCCGAACACATTCCAATGCCGGCTCTTGTCAAAGCCATCTTCCTTGTTGCCGGGGAGAAGGGCCATCTTCCTTGTTGCCGGGGAGAAGGAAGTTATCGAGAGCCAGAGAACCTGGCAGCTGATCGCGCGGTATCGATTTCACCCACATAAATGGAATGCGAATTGCTTCGTCGAGCAATCCTACCGCCTTCTTCTTGTCTCCCCCCTTGATGCGGAGCGCCTCGCGGAACAGAAGCTCCATCGGCAGGTTGTGATTCACTTCGTCCATGTCGGTGAGCTTGCGGCTTGTTCGAGAAACGGCGCGCAGATAACGTGGATCATGCTGCGCAAAAGTGATGAGCGCGCGAAAATCCTCCTCTTTCGCAGAGCTTTTGTAGTACTGCCACTCGGAACGGTCGAGATAGTTTTGCAAATGAGTCAGATTCCTTGGCGGCGGAAGCGTCTCGAAATCGTAGGTGAGTCCGAGATCGGTTTGAAGATAGCCTGCAACGACTTTCATTACCGCTTGCCAGGGCTGCTTTCCTTCCTTGAACTCAACGTAGGTGGGCGATTTGAGTGTATCGCGAAGGTGATCGCGGAAGACCAGAATCTTCAGCGGGAACGCCGGTTGATTCCGCTCGGTTAGCGTTTCAGCATCCTCGACGCCGTCAATCAGCGCAAGGAGTAGCTCATACCGCTCGCCTTGCTGTTGAAGCGAACTCATGCGCGCCAGCTTCTGCGTTGCGTATTCGCGCTCCATCGGGAGAAGCTCCGGCTCCCGCTTCCGCCAATCCTGATCGAAACGGATTGCCTCCGCGTAGAGATCGGCGTCGAGAGCCTCAGAGTATGAAGCGGCGCTTACGGGCGGATGGAGGGTGGGGAGCCATTTCAGCACCGAATCTCCCGCCTGCGGATAGGGCAGAGCCCAGAGAGGACGAGGATGATATTCGGCGAGCGTGACTTATCGATAGAATTCGCGTGGCCGGGGAAATGGTTCGCCTTTGGCTCGCGCGTTGTCTTCCGCCGCATAGGGGTCGCCCCCGGAAGCGACAAGTGCGCGAAGAAGTCGGATGTCTTCCTCGTCTATCAACCCGTTTTGGTTCATGTCGATCTGACGCGCGAAACTATCGGGAAACGCAAACGGTTCCTTGAGAAAGGCATCCAGTATCTTCAGGTCATTAGCTGTCCAATGGTGATCGCCGTCCAAATCGCCCAGCATGATCAGTTCGGAGTGAGTCTCAACTCGATGGGTGGGAATCGCAAACTTCCAGTAGAAGAATACTAAAATCGCGAGAACACAAACGGCCAAGAACAAACGCTTCCACGTCTTCATTCGAAAGCTCTCCATCCGCGTGTTAACAAATACTCGTTGCGCACGCTTAAGCCTCGGACCAGAATACACGCTAAGAAGCCGCTATTGCTCTCCTGAGTTCCTGTCCACTGTTCACTGTTGCTGCTGCATCTGCTGCAAATCGATGAAGGGAATGGGGGACTCGGGGGGCTGCTGGGCGCGCTCCACCAGCACGCTCCAGTCTTCCGGGATGGGCAGCTTGCGATCCAGAGCGGGAGGCTCGGCGCTGGCCTCGACGTGCACGGCAACATAGAGCTCACTGTCTGTGCTGCCGCGGAAGATGCCGTGCGTGGGCGGCACGTCGGCGTAGTCGCGGCCCACCGCGGTGCGGATGTGGCGATGGTGTGCGACGAGATTGTTGGTGGGATCGAAGCCCACCCAGCCCAGTTGCGGCAGCAGCACATCAACCCAGGCATGCGTGGCGTCCGGAGTCGAGCGGTCGTGGTCCTCGCTGGCGCGGTAAAGGTAGCCGGAGACATAGCGGGCTGGAATCTTGACATGGCGCAGAAGAGCGATCATGGTGTGGGCAAAGTCCTGGCAGACGCCCTTGCCGCTGACGATAGCCTCGTCGATCGGCGAGTCGACGCGCGTCGAGCGCGGCTCGTAATCGAAGTAATCAAACAGCCGTTGATTCAGCTCCTGCACCAGCATCAGCGGATCGTCGCGGCGGGTGGCGCCCATCTGTTTGGCCAGCAGGATCAGCGCGGGCGTCTCGACGGCAAAGGTCGAGGGCAGCAGCATCTCCCAATAGTCGCCGGCGTCGATCAGTTCATCCAGAGCGCCCCAGGCGTCGGGCGAGAGGAACTGCGGCACATCGGGCAGCGCCTGCTGCTCGATCACCGACTCGGCGACGATGACCAGCTGATTGTGCTCGCTGGGAATGTCGAAGTGCTGCACGGTGTTGCCCTGGTGGTCGCGATAGCTGAAGACGCGGCAGCGCGGGCTGACCGAGAGCGAGAATGTGAGGCAGTGCTGATTGGAATCCGAGCGCGGGTGCATGCGCGTCTCCATGATGCTCTCGCTGATGGGGTGCGAGTAGCGGAAGCGCGTGAGGTGGCGGATCGAATAAAAGTTCATGCTTGCTCCCGGTGTTTCCTGTGGAACCTCTGACGAAGTCGATGTTTTGAAAGGGCACGGCTTCAACCGTGCCGAAAACCCAGCAAAATCACTCGGGCTTTTGCCCCTGAGGGAGTACTGCCCCTCAAAGTTGACTTGTTCAGCGCCTCCCTAACTGGCCAGCGCCGATTGAATCGAATAGTGCACATAGTAGCGGTAGACCATCTCGTGAATGCGCAGGCACTGCTCGCGGATATTATGCAGAAACGCCGATGTATCGCCGTGAAGGATCTCGCCGATCGTGGTGTAGTCGAGCATGGCATGCAGGCGGCCGATGCCGGAGATCAACTCCGCGGGCGGGCGGCGGCCGCCGGTGCGCTGAATCGACTCGATGACATCGCGCAAATTGTCCACAGAGTAACGAATGGCGTGGGGGAAGTCGCGATTCAACAGTAAAAACTCCACGATTCGGGCGGGAGAGACATCCGCGGTGTAAACCTGGCAATAGGCTTCGAAGGATGTGCAGCAGCGCAGCAGGCCGACCATCTCGAGGTATTGGTACCCCTCGTGCTCTCGCTCCTGCGGGTGAAAGAGTTCGGGCTGATGGACCTCGAGCAGCGTGGCCGTCGCGTAAGCCCGCTCAAGGTAGCGGCCCAGGCGGATAAACTGCCAGCCCTGGCCGTGAATCATGGTAGTGTCGCTGACTCCCTTGAAGAGATGAATGCCGTCGACGACCGAAGCCAGCAGATCGTTGATGCTGGAGATGAATTGGCTCTCCGCCTGCGGCGAATGGATCTGGTGATAGAGCCGGTTGAGCCGCTGCCACTGCTCCGAGGAGATTTCCTCGCGCACCTGGCGGGCGTTTTCGCGCGCACCGTTCACGCAGAAAGTCACCGCCGCATGAATGAGATTGTCGAAAACCAGCTTGTGCGCCATTGCCTCCAGATTGCCATTCCACTCAAGGCCTTCCGGCTTGCCCAGCGAGGCAACAAGGCGCTGCCAGCGCTCCCTTTCGCTCGCTCCGCCTGTGTCGAGCATCAGGCCCATGGTCACGTCGAGCTGACGCACAGTGTTCTCCGCCCGCTCCAGGTAGCGGCTCATCCAATAGAGACTGTCGGCAACCCGCGATAACATGGTCGTGCTCTCCTCAAATTCCGGTTATAGCATTTTCGGAAATGCCCTTGATCGAAACCATGCTCTCAAGCTGGCGCGACTACCAGGGAGCGACAGCCTACGACGACGTGACGAGGTTCATTCTATTTCCGAAAATGCTCTGGTTGCTACTCGAGAACCCAGGTGTCTTTGCTGCCGCCGCCCTGCGAGGAGTTGACCACCAGCGAACCTTTTTCAAGAGCCACGCGGGTCAGGCCGCCGGGCACGATGTTCACCTTGTCGCCGAAGAGGATGTAAGGCCTGAGATCCACATGGCGCGGTTCCAGATGATTTCCTATGAGACAAGGCGCACGCGAAAAATCCAATGTCGGCTGCGCAATGTAGTTTCTCGGATTGGCCTCGATCTGCCGGGCGAACTCCTCGCGCTGCTTGGCCGTCGAGTGGGGGCCGATCAGCATTCCGTAGCCGCCGCTCTCGCCTACAGCCTTCACCACCAGCTTGTCCAGATTGGCCAGCACATGCTGGCGCTGCTTCTCTTCGCCTAGCAGATACGTTTCGACGTTGGGCAGAATCGTGTCTTCATTCAAGTAGTAGCGGATCATCTGCGGCACATAGGCGTAAACCGCCTTGTCGTCGGCCAGGCCGGTCCCGAATGCATTCGTCACCGTCACGTTGCCGGCGCGATAGGCGTTGAAGAGCCCCGAGCAGCCCAGTGACGAGTCGGCGCGAAAAACCAGAGGATCGCTGAAGTCGTCGTCCACGCGGCGGTAGATCACATCCACGCGCTTCAAACCATCGGTCGTCCGCATGTAGACAACATTGTCGTGCGTCACCAGGTCGCGCCCCTCGACCAGATCGATACCCATCTGGCGGGCGAGATACGTGTGCTCGAAGTACGCGGAGTTGAAGACCCCCGGCGTCAGCAGCACGATATTCGGCTCCGGCCGTCCCTCGGGGGCCAGCGAACGCAAGGTCGCCAGCAGCAGTTGCGGATAGTGCTCGATCGGCCGCACGCCGTAGCTTGAGAAAAGCTGCGGAAAGGTCCGTTTCATGACTCTGCGATTGGTCAGCATATAGCTGACGCCCGACGGCACCCTGAGATTGTCCTCGAGCACCACGAACTCGCCCGTCGAGAGCCGCAGCAGATCGGAGCCGACCACCGAAATGTAGACGTTGCGCGGCACCTGCAAGCCACGCATCTGCCGCCGGTAGTGCTTGCAACTGTAGACCAGCTCGCTGGGAATCACCCGGTCGTTCAGAATCTTGGCATCGGAATAGACGTCGCGCAGGAAAAGATTCAGCGCCGTAATGCGCTGCGTCAGGCCGCGCTCGATGCGGTCCCACTCTGCGCCCGTGATCAGCCGCGGCAGCAGATCGTAGGGGAAGATGCGCTCGGTTCCCTCGTCGCGGCCGTAGACGGTGAAGGTGATGCCCTGAGTCAGAAACGAGAGATCCGCCGACTGCTTGCGCCGCTGCAACTCCTCTTCGGGAAGCCGAACCAGGGTCTCGGCGAGTGCGCGATAGTGCTGGCGCACCTCCCCGCCCGCCTCGCGCATCTCGTCGAATGCATGATCGAGCGGATAGTCTCCGTAAAGCGAATCCATTTCCAATGGATGGATGGAGCTCATGAGGGCTTGCAGTTTTCCTTGCCGGGAATTCAGGGCGGCGATTGGACGACGGCCTGTAAAGCCAATCCTACCTGAACCCCGTTCCTTAGCTTTTAGCAGATGGGACATAAAGGACATGTGAGGAAACAGGAAAACCAGGCAAAGAACTCAGCCGGGTCCCCATATCCGATCCGATCGAGTCCGCATGCCCCATCCATTCCACAGTCTCATCGTGGAATGGGTGGGAAACCATGAACCCCGACCCGCATTTCCCCCAATTCGCCCCCGGAATCGCCTTGCCGCTGCCCAGCCATTTACAATGACGTCTATGGAACAGGCGGGGATTCGTCGCCGCCGGCCATGTTCAGACCCTATGACCCTTCGACTCTTTCGCACTCCCGCGGCTTTCGTGCTCTCGGCGGCGCTGCTCGCAAGTTACCCTCTGGCGCAAACAGCGCATCCCGCCGCGCCGGAGAGCCCCTACGGCGGCTCCACGGTCGCTGAGATCATCGCCCGCGTCAACGATCAGATCATCTCACGCGCCGACTACGACCGCGCCATGAATGAGCTGGATACAGAGGCGCGCCAGAAGGGCGCCTCGATGCAGGAGATCTCCGAGGCCCACAAGGACCTGCTGCGCAACCTCATCGATCAGCAGCTCTGGCTTTCAAAGGGCAAGGAACTCAGCATCACCGGCGAAACCGAACTGGTCAAGCGGCTGGACGAGATCCGCAAGCAAAACAACCTGGAATCCATGGAGGACCTGGAAAAGGCGGCCAAGGAGCAGGGCGTTTCGTTTGAGGATTTCAAAGCCAACATCCGCAGCAGCATCATCACCCAGGAGGTGATGCGCCAGGAGGTGGGCAGGAAGATTCAGTTCACCCCCGGCGAGGCCGAGCGCTACTTCGAGCAGCACAGGCAGGATTATGCGCAGCCGGAGAGCGTCACCCTGGCCGAGATTCTCATCTCCACCGGCACGCCTGCCCCCTCCGTAACGGATCAGCCGGACGACCCGGCAAAGCTGGCTGCGGCCAAGGCCAAGGCCGACGACCTGGAGGCCAAACTCCACGCCGGCGGCAACTTCGGCCAACTGGCCCGCACCTTCTCTGACGGTCCCACGGCCGCCGAGGGCGGCGATCTGGGCCAGTTCCAGCGAGACAAGCTGGCCAAGGTGCTCGAGGATAAGACCTTCGCCCTCAAGTCCGGGGAGTTCACCGAACCGATTCGCACCAAACAGGGCTTTGTCATCCTCAAGGTCGTGCAGCACACCCCTGGCGGCGTCCCCCAGTACAAGGACGTCGAAGAACAGGTCGAACAGAATTTCTATATGGCCCGCATGGAACCCGCCATGCGCGACTATCTGACCACGATGCGCGAGCAGGCCTTCATCGACATCAAGCCCGGCTTCGCCGACAGCGGCGCGAGCGTCAGGCAGACCAAGCCGGTCTACAGCGCCTATACGCCGCCCACGCCCAAGAAAAAGAAGAAGGTCGAGCGTACCCGCTTCCGCGAGAGCACGCGCAGCTTCCGGCAGAAGGCAGCCTTGCCCGCCGAGTCTCCTGCCTCTCCATCCTCTGCATCTGCCGCCGCGCCGGCAAAGACGGGCAAAAAGAAGAACGCCAGCGCCGCTCAGACGTCGATGAAGCCCGGCAAGAAAGAGAAGATCCGCTTCGGCCAGTCGCCGAGCAAGACTCTGCCGACTGCGCCGGATACGCGAACCGAGGACGCGGGCGGAGGCGCAGGGCCAGAGACAGCCAGCACCAGCCCGGAGCCGGTGAATCCGCTGGAGACCAGCGCCAAGCCTACGCAGAAGACGCGCTACAGCGCGCGCGCCAAGGTACCCAAGCAGCCCAAGACCAAGGGACCCAGGGTCGACACGATGGCTCCCCTCGCGCCTGACGCCGCCGAAGTTGCCGACCGCCAGACCCAGGCGGGTCCGTTGGGCCTGGCCGGCGATACATCCAAAAAGAAAAAGAAGAAATCCACCACCACCGGCGACAAGACCCGTCTGGCCGACAAGAAGAAGTCTGAAACTCCGGCTCAGAACTCCGGCGACGTGCCGCTGGGTCCCGCTCCACAGACCCCCGCTCCGGCCCCAGCTCCGCAAACTCCAGCCCCGGCTCCGCAGAATTGACGGCCGCCTTTCACTTCGTTGTTCAAAAGGGTGCGGCTTCGGCCGCACCCTTTTTCCTGATGACTTCAATCTGCACGAATTTCGCATTCAACGTTCGACCTCCGCGCGAGAGCTTGGCGGAGGTGCGTCCGGCAGTGCACAATGCTTAGAGCTTGTTTCAAAAATGCCGCATTGTGTCAGGGCACGACTTCAGTCGTGCCGAAAAAGGCCGTAAAACATGGGGCTTTAGCCCCTGCGGGATTGCATCTACAAACCGCCAAACCATTTATGCAACACGCTTAGGTTCGCAAATCCTGCTTTCGATTGCAATCCGGCTATTCTCTGAAGTGACCGGCCGCGCAAGCGCAAGGAAAAATGAATGCATTCTGTATGGTTTGGCGAGTTCATGGGCATGTTGGTTCTGATCCTGTTGGGCAATGGCGTATGCGCCGGTGTGACGCTGCGCAAATCTTATGGGGCCGACTCCGGCTGGCTCGTCATCACAACCGGCTGGGCGTTGGCCGTATTGTGCGGAGTGCTGGTAGCGCAGGCCTTTGGCAGCCCCGGAGCCAACCTGAATCCGGCCATCACATTGGCAGTCGCGGTTATCAGTGGGGACTACTCGCAGTTGGCGAGCCTGTGGTCGGCGCAGTTGTTGGGTGCGATGTCCGGCGCAGCGCTGATGACTTTGCACTATGCGCCGCACTGGAAGCTCACCCCAGATCCAGCGGCGAAGCTGGGCATCTTCTGCACCAACGCGGCGGTCCGCAGCCCACTGCTTAATATCTTCAGCGAAGTCCTGGGCACAGCGGTGTTGGTCGTGGTGGCCGGCTCGATCTTCTCGCATGGAGTCTCGGCGGCCGGTCCTGCTGCTGGTCTCTCGGCGGGATTCGGCCCGTGGCTGGTGGCGAGCCTGGTGTGGGGCATCGGCCTCTCGCTCGGCGGAACGACGGGCTACGCGATCAACCCCGCGCGCGATCTCGGTCCGCGGCTGGTTCATTGGCTGCTGCCGATTCCCGGCAAAGGCGGATCGAACTGGAGTTATGCGCTGATTCCGATTGTGGGTCCGCTGCTCGGCGGTGCGTTGGCTGGGGTGTTGCTTCGATTTGCGCATCTGTGATGCGCGGAGTCGAGTGAATCTGAAACCTCGGAGGAGAAACGCGGGGAACTTTCTACCGAATATGTTCTGACTTTTCCCGGCAGACCACATATTTCCTTCCGTCCCATCGAAAAAGTACGCTGGAAAACTCAACCGCCGTTTCGCCCGACATCTCGATTTCACGATACCCTTTCCAACGCGCTTTCCTCACGATCAGATCATGCGCCGGAGCAGTCAGGACTAGGTCGTGCCCGTGAACTGCAGGAACGAATACCCAAAACACATCGACGTTGGCTCCCGCAAGCGGCCCTTCTGCGACAATAATCAGATCCGTTTCGGTCGAATTGCTCAAATGAACTTCGGATGCTGAGAACCATCAAGATGGGAGCTTGGCAACAGGAGTCTCCTCGTTTTCGAGTACATTACGAACCAATTTATCTTGTCTTAGGATTGCCAGCACGTCGTCGGGAATCGTGATCGGCCTTTTTACGCCCGAGTCCTCGGCACTGAATTGCATCTGCTCGGCTGAATGAACGGCTTTTCCTTGCGCTGTTCCTGGGACGCGTGCCGCGAGCAGGATTAGGAGAACGATCGCCGACAAACTGACCTTCATCATCCCCGTCCTATTGGGCTTGAATGCCACGAGCTGCCCCGACTCTTGATTCTATAAATGGGAATTATCAAGCTTACTCCAGGTACGAAGCCACCACAGCCAGTGCCGCAATCGCCGCGGTCTCTGCGCGGAGGATGCGCGGGCCGAGCGATGCGGCGCGCCAGCCATTGGCGTCGAAGAGCGCTTCTTCCTCCGGCGCCCATCCACCCTCGGGGCCGATGGCGATCTCGATGGCCGGCGTCTCCGTTCCGGCTGCGGCCAGCACTTCCTTGAGCGCATTGCGCAATGTCGTGGTGCGCTCCTGCTCGGCCAGCACAATATACGCAGAGCCCGAATCGGCGTCCGTGGCCTCTGAAGCCGCACGCACACGCGCAGCCAGCGGGGCCGGATCAAAAATGATCGGCACATCGGAGCGGCGCGACTGCTGCGCAGCTTCATGCACGATGCGACGCCAGCGCTCGGCGCGCTTGCTCGCTGCTGCGGCCAGGTGCTTCTCCGTCCTCCGCGCGATCACCGGCGCGATCGCCCGAACTCCCAGCTCCGTGGCCTTCTCGATGGCCCACTCCATGTGATCGAACTTGTAGACGGCCATGACCAGCGTGAGCGGCAGCGCCGGATCGGCCTCAAGCTCGGCGATCAGGTTGAAGCGGACCTCATCTGCCGTGACTGCTGCCACCTGCGCATGAAAGACGTGTCCGCCGGCCACCACGTCGGCCTCCATCCCCGGCTGCGCGCGCAGGACGCGCACCATGTGTTCAGCCTGCGCGCCCACAAGCGTTGCGGTGGCTTCATCCCAATGCTCGGCAATCCAGCGGCGGCGTGTCATGGTTCCCTCTCTTGATTCATCGCGTGTACAGTGTAGTCCTCTCCGCAAAACAATTTCTGCCCCCAAACACACCTCAGGGGAACGCTTGAAGCGTTCCCCTGAGGTGTTGCCTTTTGGTTGGAGGGACCGCTACTTCTTCTTTGCGGCCTTCTTTGCCGCCTTCTTCGCGGGTGCCTTCTTGGCTGCTTTCTTGGTTGCCATTTGCCTATTCTCCCTTTCGACGATTTTTGGTTCGTCCCTGCAAACGATAATGCAGTTGAAGAATGTATAGATTTATGTAATGCAAGTGTCAAGAGAAAAACGACATGGTGGTGGAAAAATAGGCAACAATTTTTTTAGAGTGCCGGTTTGAGCTTCGCTTGCATCGGTTCCCATCAAGTGATTCGGCCTCCGCGAGAGCATCAAAAAGAAAATCGAATCGCATCGTCCATGCACAAAGATAATTGCGCGCAGAGTGCGCCGATAAAGGGGTTCAACGCATTCAAGACCACGCCGAGGACGATGAGCGGAGCCGCGCAGAGGCTTCATCCGTCCCATTGATTCACGCGCGACGCGCGCACAAAGCTGCTCCGCTGTGGCACTCTAGTACTTTGGTCGCGGTAGGGATACGGATTTCTCCGTACCCCCCGCACAGATCCGGACTGGCGGATTTCCCGCATCCGGCTCCTACCTCAGGTAATGACGCCCATGCGGCGCAGAGGAAAAGGATGATATACGCGCACAGGTGGAAGCCAGCGGTCGATCAAGCGCCGCATCCGATCCCAAGATACTCGGCCATTTTGGCTGCGGCGCGACAGCGCCCGATGCCAGAGCCAGCCTACCTTGAATCGAAACGAACTCAGCGCGTAGCTGTTCATGGGCACGCCGTAGTAGCGGATGTGTCCACTCACCACCGACCGCAACCACTTGCCTGTGTCTTGCCACTTCCCGCAGGCCCTTCAAGCAACAGCGGCTTCTGCAACTTCGCCGCCAGAAAGACAATCCGGGTCATCACTGGGTCGATGAAATACCCGGTTGCTTTGAGCCGTTCCATCAGATCGTCGAACGATTCAAACATTGCGTCGTCCCTTTCAAACTGTATTGATCTCGAACTGGGCCGAGGAGCGATCTTTGTCAGTGTTCAGCGGTATTTTTGCCGAAGATTGACAATCACCGAGCACCACATCAGGAACCATTCCAGACGAGATGCGAGCATGGCGCGGTTCGCGATTTCGGTCAAACGCGTTGATTTGGGGCTTGCCGAGATTGAGCAATGGCGTTTATCCGGAGAAGCTGAACTGCAAGCTGCTCGTTCAGGGCGCATCAGATAAGGCTCTCAAGTAATTCCTTGCATACGCCTCTGAACACGCTCAGCGATTCGTTCGGGAATCCTTAAGGAGGTGTAGCCCCTCTTGATTCTGGTTTCCTGGCGAGCGATCTTGATCACGCCAGGTTCCTTTGTGAAAAGACGTCTTATCGTGTTCTCGCTGAAGAACCAGAGTTTGGAAAGTTCAGCCACGGTATAGTGCCTTTCCAGTGCAGACACACCGGCAGTTCTCTCATGGAAGCCAGGGTTGGTTGAAACGTTCTGAAGTTCATGTTGGAGTTCCATTTGGCACCTCTCAAGATTTAGATTTGCGCAGATAGGAGGGATGGACATCGGTCGAAGATACGGGTTTAACCGTGGACATCCAGAATTTCTCATGTCATAAGTAGCCCAGCTCAGACAATCGGTCAAATCAGCTAATTACAGGAGGAATACGAGAACAAGAGGGAGAGGCTCGAACGCGGAAAGTACAATGGAATTCGCGGGAGTCTGGGATGACCATTCAGCATGGTGGCCGAGATGGGAAGAGTAAAAATGGACTACGGCTCGTCCATGATTCAGGCAGGCAAGTGGTCTCTATGACCGATATTCCGGCGCATATCGCAGAAGCTCTTCATCATCAATTCAGTCAGGAAATGACCGTCCTGTTCCGCAGAGCGAATGTGAGTCCCGCTCTCATTTACGCGTTCTCGAAGACGGGCCTGGTCGTGACCGAAGGGAATCGTGACCGGTTGCCTCCCGCTGAATATCGAGAATGGAAGCAAGCGCTGCGGGAATACCAGCGGAAGTTAGACGCAGACAGCAAGGCTGTCGATCTCTGCTTCACGCTGCATCATGAATCCGGCACATCGGAGCTATCGAATGAGAGAAGATTCGCTGCCTCCGAACTCGGTGTTGCCGTTCTCAATGCCTTGGAAGAGGGGATCAGCTCCTTTGCGATCGAGGGCGTCTTCCTCAACGCGTGGCTGACTTTCGCATTCAAGCGCGTCCATGTCCTCGCCGGCGATGCAGAACCTCTGCGTCAGCAATTCGGCTCCGAGGTGGCCGAAATCCGGGGCCTGCTGGACGAGATCTACGATGAACTTCCAAGTCCTTCCTGGAGTCCTGCTGTAGAGAAGCGCATTGCGAGGATCGAGGCCGCAAGGGCGGTCCCGGAGACCTGGCTCGGGAAGCCGCCAGCTTCCAATGAAGAAGCAGAATGGGAGATGAATCCAGCCTTCGAACATTTGCAGTACGCGATCTCGATCTGCATGGCGGCCAGCGTTCCGGAGGATGTCATGGAGGCTATGTTCCTTCGCTCCTGGGTTCGTACCCTCGTTTTCAACGATCGGTTGCCCGAGATCTTCTTCCAGACGCTCGATAAGAACTGGGAGTTGGTCCATGCGCGGGTTCAGAGTCATATGGCAAGGTATTCCGGTCCCCGCCTACAGTAGTCCCCACTCCATCGGCCTTCGGTCGATTTGTCGAGCGGATGAGTTGCCAGCCTGCTTTCGTTTGATTGGAGCTGGCAGTATTCGGCGGGCTGTTTTCCGGACCCGGATGCGGAGGCTGTCCAACCTGCCATGCATTGCGGACGCTCTCCTGAAGCTGGATCTGCCTCGCCTTCACAAAAGGAGAATAGCTTTTCTCGGTGATCTTCACCGAAGCATGGCCAAGAAGAAGTGAGACCTGATCGATGGGAACACCAGCAAGCAGCATCTCCACCGCGAAGGTATCCCGAAACATATGGGGATGGCATCGCTTGAGAGAGTCGTCGGGCAAGGTGAGGTTGACCAGTTTGAAGAGGCGGCGGTAGCTGCGTTGCCAATCGGCGACCACGCTCTTCGGTTGCCCGTTGCCGCTCCAGAAAAAATAACGCGGATTGGGCTTCGGACCGGAAGGCACGTTCTCAAGGGCCTCTACAACATGGGGCGGAAGCGGGACATAAACCGGTGTTCCGGTTTTTGCCTGATAGAGCATTAGGCTATCGCCGTGCAGCCTATCCTGCTCAAGAGTGACCGCGTCGCGGATACGGAGCCCGCTCCAGCGCATCAGCAGGGTCATGGTGCGGAGCCGGCTCCGGATGGCTTGGACGTCGATCACGCCGCCCCGTGGATCCCCATAGATGTACGTCGCATCGAGAATCCTCTGGAATTCGTCGCGAGGGAAATAGTCGGTCGGGATCTGAATGACCTTGATCTTGCCCAGTCCCATGCTGGGATTCTGAGCGATGTAACCGCGGCGGACACAGGCCCAGAAAAAGCCGATCAGGCGGCTTTGCTTCTTCTGCTTGGCCAGCTTTCCGTCCTTCCAGGTGTTGCGGAAATTCAGCAGCGTATCGAGATCGATCTGGTCGAGGTAGTCAATGCCCTCGATCCGGCTCCAGATGAGGAGCTGCTTGCGGAAGATGGTCTCGAGTTTTGAAAGCGTGGAGGATTCGAGCTCCCGGCTGCGGGCATCGGCCAGGTATGCTTCAACGGCCATTTCGACCGTCACCCTCGCCTTCTCCGGCTTGGCTGCGTTGATCTCCTCTTGCCGCGGCGCGACGGGCAGCGCTGGCCGGGCTGCCGCGGCGGAGACACTCACAGTTGTCAACACGGACTCCGGCTCCGGGCCGAAGGGTGGCAGGCCTTTCACCAGAGCGTCTTCCAGCTTGAGGCGGTACTCTTCGGCCTCATTCCACTGGCGCGTCCCAGCGCTCTTGCGGAAGTACTCGCGGTTGACCTGTCCGCCGATCCACTTCGGGCAGTTGCAGCGGCGGAACGTCCGGTCGGCAGCGTATTTGCAGTCACTGGAGTGGCGGGAAAAAACGGAAAGCAGCACAGGGCCTCCCACTTCAGCTCAGATTGTGCTGGGATCGCTGAAGTGGGTCAAAACCCTGGGCGGCAACGTACAAATCACGTACAAAAAACCGTCCGGATTTTGGCCCTCTAAGCTAAGTCGTTCGTAGGAAAGGACTTGGTTATGGTGGAGGCGGCGGGAGTCGAACCCGCGTCCGAAATCGCTGTCAGCCAGGAGTGTTCATGCTTTGTCCGATTCGTTTTGGATTCGCCCCTGGCACTCAGAACGGACAAGATACGCCAGAAACTAGTCCGATGATCTTGCGCAAGCAACACGGACCGAGCCGCTCACGCCAGCCTACTGAATGACGTCCGCTCACAGCCCATAGGCAAAGCCGTGGAAGACGGCAGCTTATTTAATTAAGCTGCAAGTGGCAGACTGTAGTCGGCAACTTTGTTTTTGCAAGCGATTACGGGTGCCCGCACCCCGACATGACTCCTTAGCCGCAATCGATCCCGTCGAAACCGTGACGCCCCCATTTTCCACCCCTACGACGAAGACCTGTCGTTGGAGACCCCAAGTTGCCACTCCGGCGACAATGATCTGTCTCCTGTGACCCCGGTTGAGTGCGAGCCGGGCCAACTGGCTCGTGCTGCTGCTTTGATCTTACGCCAATTCCGATTCTCCCGCAGTTCTACTCCTCAAGCTTGAGAAGGTCGATCGACTCGTACTCGTGGCGGGCGATGGCTGCACGAATCTCGGTCGGGGTCTTGCCAGCCTTGGTCTGCTGGTAGGCAAAGACTCCCTCCTTGGCGCAGGTGTCGCACTCGGTGCTGTGTATCGTTTCATAACAACTGCGCAGGCTGGTGTGGCCCAGCGCTCGATCGCATCGGCAGTTGCAGGGAAGCTGGTAGATCACACTGCTGACCTTGGCTGCCATCTGGTAGACGTGCACCTGCCAGGGATATTGGAAGTGTTCACCCGTCAGTTTGCTTCCGGAGAGAATTGGCGGCAGTGCGCTCACCTTAAGCGGCGCGGAGGGATGATAGGCGGGAACATCTTCGGCCGGGTTCGACCATTGCGCATAGCTTGCCGCGGTCACAGCGAATACCACCATTCCGAGAACCCAGCGGCGCGAAATCCAGTTGTTCGTCATAAGACCCTCTTGGCACATTTTAGACCGCAGAAAGCAGGAATCGAAAGCGCGGGCGCCGACGGCTTGCCGAGGGGAGTGTGCCTGCACCGATTTTGGCACAAAAAAAGGCGGCACGAACGGTCGAGCTGTTCGTGCCGGGAGGCCAGTGACGCAAACTACTTCCAGCAGGAAAAGAGGCATCTCTGCCGTCCTCTCAACTGGAATATATACACCATAGCATAGATTCAGTGGAAAGCAAATACAAAAATCGAAATTTCTCAAAGCTGCATCGATAAGCGATCATTTTAGGACTCTTAAAGTCGAGATAGGAGATACTCTAGGGGGTGAACGAATCGATATTCTTGAGTTAAACCATCTATAATCATCAGTATATGGTTTGAAATCCTGATGTGGATTCTTCAGGTTTACGGGAAATCGGTAAAGATCTGGGCCTCAAGGCCGTGCAAACACATCCCCATTCAGAGGGCTTGAGTCCACCACTCCCTACGATTTCAAGAATCTTCAACTGTAGTTTTGACCCTCGCAGCGCGGGGATAGCGGGTCAGCGAGTTGGCGAAATCCGTAGAATAGCTACAGATGGCATTTACCGAACAATGCGATGTGGTGGTGGTGGGCGCCGGGCACGCCGGGTGCGAGGCGGCGATGGTAGCGGCGCGCATGGGCCTGAAGACGGCGCTCATCACCATGAACATGGATCTGATTGCACAGATGAGCTGCAATCCGGCGGTGGGCGGAGTGGCCAAAGGGCACCTGGTGCGCGAGGTGGATGCGCTCGGCGGAATCATGGGCGAGGTGGCCGACGCCGTCGGAATTCAGTTCCGGCTGCTGAATTCATCCCGTGGCCCGGCGGTGTGGAGTCCCCGCGCGCAGTGCGACAAGCAACTCTACCGCGTAAAGATGCGCGAGGTGCTGGAGTCGCAGCCGGGACTGCATATCCGGCAGGCTGAGGTGGTGGGACTGGTTTTAGAGCAGGAAACAGGGAACAGGGATCACAGGCGGGTCTTGGGGCTCAAGCTGCGCGACGGGCGGCAATTGCTGGCCGGAGCCACCATCATTACGACCGGAACGTTTCTGAATGGGCTGATCCACTGCGGCGAAGAGAGGTATCCTGCCGGCCGCAGCGGCGAGCCGGCCTCTGTTCTGCTGGGCGAAGCCCTCCGGGCTTTAGGGCTTCGGACCTGCCGTTTGAAAACAGGGACCCCGCCGCGGCTGGATGGCCGGACCATTCGCTGGGAGGCCTTCGAGGAGCAGGCCGGCGACGTGGAACCGACTCCCTTCAGCTTCAGGACCAAGAGGATTGTGCAGCCGCAGATCAGTTGCCACATCGCCTTCACGACGCCGGAGACGTTGCGCATCATCCGCGAAAATGTCCATCGATCGGCGATGTATTCGGGGCGGATCGAGGGAATAGGGCCACGCTATTGCCCATCGATCGAGGACAAGATCGTCAAGTTTCCCGACAAGACGCAGCACCAGTTTTTCCTGGAGCCGGAGGGGTTGAACACGCACGAGGTCTACATCAACGGCATGTCCACCTCGCTGCCGATGGAGGTCCAATTTCAAATCGTCCGCTCGATTCCGGGACTGGAAGAGGCCGAGATGCTGCGCCCCGGCTACGCCATCGAATACGACAGCATCGACGCGACCGAACTGGACCGCGCACTGCGCGTGAAGAGCATCGAGGGTCTATACCTGGCCGGGCAAATCAACGGGACCAGCGGATATGAGGAGGCTGCATGCCAAGGCATCATGGCCGGCATCAACGCGGCGCTCTGGCTCAAAGGTGAGCCGCCCTTCACCATGGACCGGAGCGAAGGCTACACGGGGGTTTTGATTGACGACCTGATCTCCAAGGGAACCAACGAACCCTACCGGATGTTCACCTCGCGGGCGGAGTTTCGCCTGCAACTGCGGATCGACAACGCCGACCGGCGGCTGACCCCGCATGGGCGGCGGTTGGGACTCATCAGTGATGAGGCCTGGGCGGAGTACGAAAAGAAGCAAGCAAGAATGACGGCCCTCGAAGGCCTGCTGACAACTCGCAAAGTGGATAACGAACAGCTGGAGGCAGCGGGTTTTGGAGGGCTTACGGGGACGGCCGGGCTGACCTGGGCGCAACTGTTGAAGCGTCCGGAGGTGGATATGCTTGCGGTATTGGGTGTAATGCGCGAGAAACTTGTCCAGTCCGAGAATCCGCTGCTGGCCGAGATGGCCGCCGTGCTGAGCCAGGAGGCTGAAAAAGGAGATGCTATCTTGCGCAGCAGCCTGCGCAATGAGGCTCGCGCAGTGGAAACCGAGATCAAGTTTGCCGGTTATCTGGAGCAGCAAAAGAAATCGATTGGCAAGCTGAAATCCGCCGAAGCCGTGGCGATACCGGATTGGCTTGAATACAGCATCATCAGCGGGCTCTCCCGCGAGATGCGCGAGAAGCTGGAGCGGATTCGACCCTCGACCATTGGCCAGGCCAGCCAAATTCCGGGCATGACCCCCGCCGCGCTGAGCCTGGTGCATGTGTCGATCCGGCTGCAAGGGGCGAGGCGGGTCGCGAGTTAGCCGCCGACAGCCTACTGGGGATTCTTGTCACCCTTGCTGAACAGAGGGATGTGGAAGGGCATCTCGGCGCTGGACTGCTTTTTGGGCTTGGCGTTGGAGTCCTCGCGGAGCAGGGTGCGCTGGGAGTTGATGCAAAGCCAGCCGCTGTGCGCTCGTTCAAAGACATGGGTGAAGACGCCCTTTTCGTCCTTCTCGGCCGAACCGGCCTTGTGGTGAAGCACGTAGGTGCCGTTGGCTACCGCGATGTCGCCCAGCATGCGCACGGTAATCACCCGCTGATCGAGATGGAGGGTCTTGTCTTCGTCAGTGATCAATGCGGCAAGTTGCTGGTTGCGGGTGGTGATGTCGCCACTGGCGGCAACGTCCACAAACAAGGGCGACAGCACCAGTTCAAGGGCGTACTGGTCGCGCTGGTTGATGGCGCCGGCCCAGGCGTCCTCAATCTTCTGGAATTCGCGAATTTCGGGGCTCTCAGCCGAGGTGACGGCTGGCTGGGCCGAAGCCTGGGCCGGTGGCGGAGCCGGACTCTGGGCTAACGCAAGGCTGGATAAAAGCAGGAAAACAGAAAAGCCACCCACAAGACGGGTCATACGCACCATGAACTCCCCTTTACGATGATAGCTCTTGGACTCGGCAGCCAAGCCTTAGTGTGCGTTAAAAAAAGGTGCAGGGATTTAGTTTAGCGTTTGCAACTGTTCCGGGTGGTGGAGGGTGACCAGGGAGTCTTCGATGGAGATCCAGCCGTCCTTGCGGAACTGCCCCAGGGTGCGCGTGACGGTTTCGCGGGTGGTGCAGGCCATTGAGGCCATCTCCTCGTGGGTGAGCAGCAGGGGAAAACGGAAGCCGCCCCCATCCAGGTGTTCGCCGATCTGGTGAGCCAGTTCGAGAAGCAGCCGCCCTAGGCGGGCCGCAACAGTATCGGCCAAAGCGATGCGGCAGGCGTCCTGCAGTGCGAAGCGGTACTCCTGGCAGATGCACTGGACGGCGCGCATCTGGGCTTCCTTGTGGCTGCGCAGGAAGGTGAGGAAGCTGTCCCGCTCGACCGGGCGGAGCTGGGCAGTAGTGAGCGTCTCGGCCGAGACCTCGTAGACGCCGTGGGAGAGGACGGCATACAAGCCCAGCATGGAGCCGGGTCCTGCAACTCGGACGATCATCTGACGATCGTGAGGGGTGCCGGCGGTGAGCTTGAGATAGCCTCCGCAAATAAGGTAAAGGCAGCGCGCATCCTCGCCCTGGGTGAAGAGCGAAGCCTGCGCGGGGAGCGAGATGGTGCTGGTGACGAGTTCAAGATCGGCCAATACGGCGCTGCCGAGAGAGCAGAACCAGCCGGGTCGTCGATTGGCACAGGCCGCGCATCCCACCGGAACCTGCCGGGCAATATGCTTGTGCCGGGCTGGAGCTACTGCCGAGTTCTCTGTCTGCGCCATGGTCGTGCGCCGTCCGCGCCAGTTCAAGATCTTCCACTCGGCCACCAGCTAACCCTGCGCTGCCGCAAGGGCCGATCCGAGACGAAATTGCTCTGGCCTCCAGGGGAAGAGACTCGTGCCTGAAAAGAGTTTGCCGCAGCCGGCATGGCCGTGAATGTGATGGGCCTCACGTCTATGTCGGGCTCCGGTCTCCGGAGATTCGTCACGGCTCGCTTCCTGCTAGAGCAAGATCAGGGAAGACGTATCTCGAAATCTGTGCACCCAAGTCGACGCGACCAACAGGCCAGGGTCCCCAGCGACAGGTCTTCGTCGCTGGGGTGGAAGCCGGAGGGCTGGGGCCAATTTTCCTCATTTCTTCGTCACTCGTCGCTAGAAGACGAGCCCATATTCGTCGCTCCTCATTCCTCGAACTGAGAAGAATTGGCTCCCAGCGCCGCCCGCGGGAAAGTTCATAACAGGCTCTAGAGACCCGCTTCTCCGATTCCTGTGCCGGAGTTGCCGTTGATCGAACAGCGAAGGCGAAGCTGCGGCGATTGAAAATGAGAAAACTCTCCAGCCTCTCTCAGAATTCACTCCAAACCTGTGAAATTGATCCATTTTGCACAGCCAAAAAACTGTGGCCCTGTTGTTCTGCCAAGAGGAGTGTCTCCACCCCTCCGATGTTCCAGACTCCAATGGTGGTGCGGTATACTGCCGGTGCGTTGAACCCCCCGGAAGGCGCCCGGAGATCTGGGCGAGGGGAATCGGCGTCAATTTGGAACAGGTTCCACGATGGGAACCAACACCTTTACTGAACCGGATAGTTGTCACCAGTTTCACGATGACGAAACCGCAATCTTGCTAGCATGAAGCGATGTTCTGCACGTTGGGCATCATTCGCATAAGCGCGACCGACATTCCAGCCGATGAACCGGCATTCCCCAAGTGGGATTCCACTTTGAACTGCCGAAGGCTGGCATGGCTGTTTGCTGGCGAGGCTACGAAAGCACCTGAGGCGATATTCGATGCATAGAGGTAGGCCTGTCATGCAATTGCCGATCGATGCGGCTCCGGGCAAGAGGCCGGGGCTGCGAGCTTGTTTGATGCTGCTGGGCGCGGGCATGTTGTGCGTCCCCATGCTGGCGGCTCCGGCGCCCGACGATAAACCGGCTGCCGCTCAGGCCAGCGCAGCAAACTCCGGCAAGGATGCCGCGCCCGGGGATTTGGTCGGCGCCGAAGTCTGCGCAACCTGCCACGCAGAGGTGGCCAACGGGTTCGCCACCAATCCTCATACCAGGCTGGCGCAACTGCATGGAAATGCGGGCGTTACCTGCGAGAGTTGCCACGGCGCCGGCAAGGCGCACGTAGATGGGGGCGGCGACGTAACCAGGATCTTCAACCCCGCCAAAGCCACGGCCAAAGAGGTGGACGCGAAGTGCCTGAGCTGCCACCAGGGCAAGCACGCCAACTTCGAGCGCTCGGCGCACGGCGAGGCCAACGTGAGCTGTATCGGTTGCCACAGCGTCCACGCCGGCGGCGACCCGGAGCACCTGCTCAAGGCCGCCCAACCCACGCTATGCTTCCAGTGCCACACCGACGTCAAGCCGCAGTTCTCCATGCCCTTTCATCACAAAGTGAACGAGGGACTGATCCAGTGCTCGGACTGCCACGATCCGCACGGGACGTTTGAGAAGAAGGGCCTGAAGTCCGCTACGCAGCAAGACCTGGTTTGCGTGAAGTGCCACACCGAGACCGGTGGCCCCTTTGTCTATGAGCATAATGTGGTGAAGACCGAGGGCTGCACAGCCTGCCACTTCCCGCATGGAGGGCCGAACCCGCGCCTGCTCAATCGAGCCAACGTGGACACGATCTGCCTGCAGTGCCACTCTCCGTCGCCCAACTTTACGACGGGCCCGCCCAGCGGGCCGGCGCACAACCAGGCAGCCCAATACCAGTCCTGCACAACCTGCCACACGAGCATTCATGGCTCCAACACGAGCGCAGTTTTCTTCAATTCCACCGAGTAAGGGGCGAGCGATGACAAATCAGACAGAGATTCGGAATAGTCTGGGTGGTTCGCCGGCCGGGGTCGTTTTCTCCCGGTTGTGCACCCTTACTCTAGCGGCCATTTTGGCCACAGGCGGCGCGGTCGCCGGCTTTGCGCAAGACAAGCCGGATGCGGCCAAGCCCGCACAACCAGTCTCAGAGAAAAAGCCGGCTCCGGAGCCGGCCGCGAAGATCTCCCATGGCTACATGATCCACCAGTCACTGGAGGTGGGCGGACGCTTTACCACAATCAGCGGCAGCACGGCCATGTGGGACACGCTGGTCAACCAGGGCAGCGGCGGCCGCATCCTCGGCCAGTCGCTGGAGATGCATTCAGTCGATCCATCGAAGACTCCGTTCTTCGATACGTTGACCACCTATAGCACTGGATACGGCGGCGACCCGTACGATGTTTCCCGCCTGGCTTTCTCCAAGGGGCGGCTCTACGACTTCGCGGGCACCTTCCGGCGGGATCGTAATTATTTCGACTACAACCTGCTGGACAGCTCGCTGCTGTCTACAGCCACGGCGGCGAATCCGGTTCTGGTGCCGGAACCGGACTCGCTTCACTTATTCAACACGGTGCGGCGCAACACTGACTCCACCTTGACGCTGTTTCCGCTTTCGCGGATCAGCTTCCGTGCAGGATTCAATCACGGTACTCATGAGGGTCCATCGTTCACCTCGGTGCACAACGGCGGCGACGTACAGTTGTTGCAGTGGTTTCGCAACGCCAGCGACACTTACACCGGCGGCGTGGATGTGAAGCTGGTCAAGCGCACATCGCTCAGTTACGACCAGTTCTACGTTTTATACAAAGGTGATTCGACCTTCGGGTTGACGGGCGCAAACTACCCGATCTTGAATGGCAACGGGCTGAAGGAATCGCTGGGTGTCAATACTCTAGCCGCCACCACGTGCGGCACAGGCGCGAACAAGTCGGCCGAAGTTGTGAATGGCATTGCCAATCCGTACTGCAGCGGAACCATCGTCCAGAGCCAGGTGGCGCCTACGCGCACCACTTTCCCCACAGAGCAGTTGCGCTTCAGCTCGCACTACTGGGACAAGCTTGCGATGAACGGGCGCATTCTCTATAGCGGCGGAACGAGCGACGTAAAGAGTTTCAACGAAACCTTCAACGGGTTGCTCACCCGCACATTTCTCCGCCAGGAGATCGACACCGGTGGGCTTGCGAATGGCGCCCTGGCCCATAACAAGCGGGTTGATGTCAACGCCGACTTCGGCATCGAGGCGGAGCTCAATAAGTACATCTCAGTCTCCGACTCATTTGATTTCTGGAACTTTCGGAGTCCGGGTTCAAACAGTGTCACAGCGAATGTTTGGGCGGGGACCGCAACAACACCCAACCTCAACATTTTGACCCCGCTCAGCGCCGTGACGAATACCACTACAACAACACCAAACGCCTCTTTTCTAAACCAGAAGATCGGGCAGAACACCATTCTGGCTATAATCAGCGTAACGCCGCAGATCAAGCTCTCAGGCGGCTGGCGCTTCAAGAACCGCGAGATCACCGACCCCGGCGACGACCTGACCTGGCACGAGAACTGGGCGTTGCTGGGCGCGGTCTTTCAGCCGTCGCGGGCTTTTCGCATCAACGTGAACTACGACCGGATGAGTTCAAACAGCGCCACTGCGGATACGCCCGCGAATTCGTTTACCCGCGAGTCGCCCGACAAGTCGTATCACGTAAGAGTGCGAGCGACGGTCAAGCCGGCCAAATGGATCAACTTCGCCGTGACGGGGAACGATTACTCGGCCAGGAACGACGATCCACTGGTCAATCACGTCGAGCACAACCACGACTTCAGCTTTGCCACCTCGATCACTCCCATGGAGGGACTGAGCCTGGACTTCGACTACGCGCACGACGACTTCATGTCGCAGACCGACCTCTGTTACCTCTTTGTGGGAACCGCTGCCTACCCGGTCCCAACCCCTGCAACCGCCTCGACCGGAACCTGCCTGCAGACCGCAACCAATCCGACAGGCACGCTCCCAGCCCCTGGTACGGCAGTGGCATCTCAGCTGTACCTGGGCTCGGGAAGCTACGACGCGCCATCAAATTTCTTCTCCGGAGCGTTCAATTATGCCCCATCGAGGTACTTCCGCTTCAACGCCGGGGCGCGGGTGAATGCCACCAACGGTACGGCGGAGCAGTTAAACCCATTGATGGTTCCCGGTGCGCTGCAATCGAGGTACGTGACGCCGTTTACCGACCTCGAGATCCACATCGCGCCGCAGTGGGCGTGGCATGGGAACTGGACCCACGATGGATACCACGAGCGGGGCCCGCAAAGCCTGCTACCGTCGCGGAACACCTATGGAGACATCTTGACCCTGGGCGTCAAGTACGCATTCTAGGGAGCCTCTGAGAAAATCGAAGTTTTGAAAGGGCACGGCTTTACATGCTTCAGAAGCACTCGTCCGAAGCCGGCCCTGTATCATGAGAACAAGCAAAATCGACAAGGCATTAGCCCCCGCCGGAGATATTCTCCGCCTGCCAACGCTTGGCAGATTCACCAAACACCGCCTATTCCCGATCATTCATTCAGCAGGGTATAATCTGCGGTGTACCAGGAGCCAAGGGGGTTGCGCAGGTTTGGGTGAGAGGTCATTCTGATGCCACTCCGTTTGCGGCCCCAACGACTTTTTGTGCCGCCGGGGTTGAAGCAGGAAGAGGAAGACTCTCGGCAGGAGCGGGTCCCGCGCGGCCTGACTGAGACAATCTGGCCAACTGAAACGGCCAACAGGAACTTCTAAAGGAGTCTTGCAATGACAAGGATGATTCGATTCCAGGTGGTGTTGGCCGCAGTGATTGCTCTGGCCAGCTCCGTGTGCTTCGCGCAATCCGGCGGCGAAGCGACCTACAAAGCCAAGTGTCAAATGTGCCACGGCGCCACCGGCACCCCCAGTCCAGCGATGGCCAAGGCCATGGGCATCAAGCCGGTCTCCGATCCCGACATCAAGAAACTTTCCGTCGCCGAAATCTCTACCGTCATCAAGAGCGGCAAAGGCAAGATGAAGCCCATCGCGGGGCTGAGCGACGAGCAGATCAAGGATGTGGCGACCTTCTTCAAGGGGCTGAAGTAGGAAGTACAATTGAACCGGGTTGGATCATCAGGCCCGCCGACCTCGGCGGGCCATCCATTTGAGTGGGGGAAAAGGCACCAATGTTTGAGAGATTCCGTGAAGGCTGGGTGCGTCCGGCGCTATTCTTCGGCAACAATCCCATCAGCCTGGCCGGCGGAGCCATCACCACCGCCTCCGGCGTGACGATGATCGGCTATTGGCTGGTGGAGATCTTTGGCCGATTCAACGACAACCCCTATCTTGGCATCATCTTTTTCCTCCTTCTGCCGGCCGTCTTTGTGGGCGGGCTGCTGCTGATTCCTGTTGGCATCTGGGTCCGCCACAAGAAGCTGCAGCGGGCCGGGTTGATTCCTGCGCAATTCCCCAAGATCGATCTGAACGACCGCATCTTCCGCCACGGCCTGGACATTGTGCTCGTAACCACCATCGTCAACCTGCTGGTGGTGGCCATGGCCAGCTATCGCGGCGCGGCCTACATGGATTCGCCTCAGTTCTGCGGGCAGAGCTGCCACGTGATGCACCCTGAGTACGCGGCCTACAAAATCTCCGCCCACTCGCATGTGGCGTGCGTTGAATGCCACATCGGCTCCGGAGCGCAAGCCTACTTCAGCGCCAAGGTGAACGGCACCAAGCAGCTTCTTGAGGTCGGCTTCGATCGCTATCCCACGCCGATTCCGTCGCCCGTCGAGAGCCTGCGCCCTGCGCGGTACACCTGCGAGGGCTGCCACACGCCGGCGCGCTTCATCGGCGAAAAATTGCTGGTCAAGTCGAGCTTCGCAGACGACGAGAAGAATACCGAAACGCAAACAGTGGTCGTGCTGCACCTGGGCGGGCAGGATTCGCTCTCTCACCTCACCGGGATTCACGGCGTTCATCTGGGCCACATCGAATACGTCGCCACCGATCCGACACGGACGACCATCCCCTGGGTGCAAAAGCGAAATGCCGATGGTTCGGAGACCGTCTTCGCCACCCCGGCAGCGGGCAGCGGCGTGCCGCAAGGTGAACGGCGTGTGATGGACTGCATCGACTGCCACAACCGCGCGGCGCACACCTTTGTCACCGCCGAAGACGCGCTTAACCGGGCCATGGCCGACGGCGCGGTCAGTCCCGAGCTACCCTGGGTTCACAAAAAGGGCCTGGAACTGCTCAAGGGCAACTTTGCAAGCGAAGACGATGCGCGAATCAAGATTCCCCAGCAGCTTCAGGCCTTCTATCAGTCCGAACATCCCGACGTGCTGGCGACGAAGGCTGCGCTCGTCAAGTCCGCGGGCGATGAACTGGTGACCCTCTACAGCCAGAATGTATTCCCTTATATGAAGGTGACTTGGGGCACGCACCCCAACCACATCGGCCACATGAGCTATCCCGGCTGCTTCCGCTGCCACGATGGGGAGCACGCGGCGAAAGACGGCGCCGCCATTACGCAGGATTGC
>Ga0302189_10000259_pt1 | contig 45239 bp, 40 predicted proteins | sample II_Bog_E2_2_FD_194551 | JGI IMG/M metagenome (GOLD analysis project Ga0302189, IMG submission 194551) | Peat permafrost microbial communities from Stordalen Mire near Abisko, Sweden - II_Bog_E2_2 | ecosystem: Environmental > Terrestrial > Soil > Wetlands > Peat | place: Sweden: Abisko...
CCAAAAATCGTACCTTGTTTTTCATGACCGGTTCCTCTCCGCTTGTGGCTCTGATCTGTGATCCTGCTTGGCTCACAGCTTAACCCACGGCCAGCGCAGGGAGCCGGTCACTCCATGATGACTAAAGAACAATCACAGCTGATCCTTCCGCGGTCTCATGCTTCACCGCTTCGAGCGCGTTGTTCGCGTCCTCCAGTGAGAACGTGGCGACACGCGGACGGAAATTCAGATCGCGAGCCATGGCGAGGAAGTCGCGGGCATCCTGCCTCGTCATGTTGGCCACGCTGCGAATCTGGCGCTCGCCCCAGAGCAGTTTGTCGTAATCGAAGGCGGGCATCTGATCCAGGTGAATGGCGTTGATGGCCACCACCCCGCCTTTGCGCAGGGCGGCGAGGGCGCTGACGACAACCTTTCCGCTGGGAGCGAAGGTGATGGCGCGATCAAGCTCGGTGGGGGGCTTTGCGTTTTCGTCGCCAACCCAGGCAGCGCCGAGCGACTCAGCGGCCTTGCGGTGAGCCTCGCCGCGAGTGATGACATAGACCGCGCAATCCCAAAACTGGAGGATGCGAATCGCCAGCCCTGCCGAACTGCCAAACCCAAAGAGACCGACGCGCTCTCCGCGCTGAACCCCGGCAACGCGAAGGCTGCGAAAGCCGATGATACCCGCGCAGAGCAGCGGGGCAACGTGGGACTCGTCCAGGCCCGCCGGCAAAGGAATCGCGAAGTCGGCGCGAACCGACGCATACTCCGCATAGCCGCCATTCACCGAATAGCCGGTAAAGACGGGATGATCGCAGAGGTTCTCCATCTCGTGGCGGCAGAACCAGCAATCGCCGTCTACCCCGCCCATCCAGGAGACGCCTACGCGCGTTCCGATCGGCAGATTCTGGGTTGCGCTTTCAACCACTTCACCGACAATTTGATGACCGGGAATGATGCGCGGCCGGATGGGCGGAAGATCGCCTTCGACGATGTGGAGATCGGTGCGGCAGACCCCACATGCGATGACCTTGAGCAGTACTTCTCCGGGATGCGGCTGAGGCCGCGGAAGATCTTCGATTGAAATCCAACTTCCGGGTGCACTCACTCTGGGATCGAAGATGGCTGCTTTCATCGAATTCCTCCGAGCACAATCTTACTTTGAGGACGCACGCAGCCACGAGTGGTCAGCCGCCTCGACTTCCAGACCTTGAACCATCGAAGTCTGCGGCATTGAGCTTCTGAGATCTCCCAGTTCACAACAATCCTCTGATCGGGCGACCAGAGAATTTATCGAGTGGCACGGTTCGGAGCCTATGTTCGCCTTCAACAAAACAGTGGCTACCCGTCACCAGGTAGCCACTGAAAAGAGGCACTACGCCTCAACCACCATCAAACTGCGCCTTGCTACAGCCAGGAGGCTGGCGTACGACGCAGAGCTGAGTGAACTCCCATTCGCTTAGAAGACGATCTTCCCTGCAAACTGCACCAGGCGTGGATTGTTCAACTGCACGTTGCCCGAGAACTGGCCGAAGTTTGCGTTTCCATAGGACCGTCCCGACGGCGGCGTGAACTGCACATGGTTGAAGGTGTTGAAGATTTCTACACGGAACTCGAAGCCAAGCTTATTGTCGGGCCCGAAGTTTGTGTGCTTGAAGGCGGCAAAGTCCCAGTTGTCGATGCCCTGAGCTCTGAGACTCGGGTCGACACGCGGCTCGTTTCCGAAAGTGTACTGTGGAGCTAAGGAGAAGCAGGCTCCGTTGATCCAACCGCCCGTGCCCGCAAGACCAGCTTTGACGCGAGCGTCTGCGCTTCCACTGGCGGCCTTCTTGCAACCGGGAACGACGTTTGGACGGAGGTTAGCCCCAAAGTAGGTCGGGGTGCCGTTGCCTGCCGAGCCGATGTTGATGGGAAAACCGCTCTGGAACGTGGTTACGCCGTCAATTCCCCAACCGCTGACGACCTTGTCGGCCATAGGCGAAAGATCGCTGAGGTATGCCTTGTTCTTTCCGATCGGCAGGTCAAGCACATAGCTGACGATGAGGTGTTGCGGAACGTCCTGTGAAGAGAGAGACTTCTCGCCTCGCAGATTGTTATAGTCCTGAATTCCGCCTGCCCCGCCAGTTTCCAGCCAGGAAGTGATGGTGTCTGTGTTGCTGATGAGCTTGGCCCAGGTGTAAGCAGCCAACAGCGTGCCTCCACCCGCGAAGCGCTTTTGCAACGTGGCCTGAAGAGAGTTATAGGTGCTGCCGAACAATCCCGCGCCGGCAGATGAGACGCCGCCGTATTGAGGGAAGGGACGCAACAATTGCCCAGCGGTGTTGCCGCTACTGAACGGGTTCACAATAGTCTGGTTGATACTGACTTGAGAGTCGGCGTAGGCCACCCGCTCCGACGGGGGGCCGGTGTAGGCGGCATAGGCTGCCGCGTACTGTTGTGCCGCCTGACCAAGATAGTTATCCCCAATCTGGTCGATCTGCGGATTGTACGATGGCAAGTGCGTCCCCTTATTGGCGCCGTACGCTACATCAGCGAACCATCCGCCCCAGAGAGTGCGCTGGACATCGAAGTTCCACTGCTGCATATAGCCGTAGTTGTACTGTGGAATGTCGACCGTTGGGCTGGCGCCCTCAACATTCACTGCAACCTGCGGAACGCCGGGAATTGAGGAGGCTGCGCGCCCAGGAGGCGCGATAAAGCTCGCCCACGGAGTGGTGATCGTGTTGGTTGGGACTTTGTCGTTGCTGTTGCTCTGCTGGTAATCCGTCACGCTTGTGTTCGCCTGGTCGTTCACAGCATTGGTGGCCCAATTGGCATCAAGCGGAATCCAGAACACCCCGTAGCCGCCGCGCACGACGGTCTTCGGGTCGATGCTGTAAGCGAAGCCGACGCGTGGCGCAATGCCAATCCTGTTCGGATCGAGATTGTAACGGCTGGTGCGCCCGCCAGACGTGGCGACCAGTTTATCCGCGCCGAGCACCGCTTGACCGGTTAGCGCAGTGGCAATTGGATCGACCGCGGTCGGATCGAAGTACGAAAGGTTATTGTGCCGCTCCGACCACGGACTCTGGTATTCGTAACGCAGGCCAAGGTTGAGTGTCAGTTTGGAACTGGTGTGGTAGGTGTCATTGACGTAAAAGGCGGTGAGGGTCGCTTTCGAAAGCGGCTCGCTGGGAACCACCGCCGTGCCAAACTGGTGGTTGCCAACGCTGTTGGACGAGTTCTGACCCCATCCCATCAGATAATCCGCAAGCCCCAAAGGAACTGGGCTGGCGGCAGCATAGTCCTCCGTGAACGATCCGCTAAAACCGATGCACCCGCTGACGATGTTGCTCTGTGCGTAGTCGTCAAGAGTGATTTCGTATTGGAAGCCCGTCTGGAGGGTATGGCGTCCCCGGATCAGGGTGACGTACGGGGAAATCCAATATTGGGTGTCATGGTCGACGATATAGCTCTGCCCCTGGCTGGCCGTAAGGTCATCGGACTCGCCCACGACGACAGTCGTAAGCGGCGTTCTTTCCGAGGTGGGTATCTCACCATTGAACGCGGCAGGCCAACCCACGGTTGTGAAGTCAAAGCCCGAGTTTTTGGGTGTACGCAGGTAGTTGAAGCGGGTGGCCGATACGTCCAGATTGCCGATGAGATTCGAGTTGAAGACGTAGTTGTAGCCAGTGGCGATTCCCTTGGAGGTCATCGTCTCTGTGCAGCGATCCAGACAAAGGCCCTTGCCTTCCGGATCCTCGGGCTGATTCAAATTGTTCCATTGGCTGAAACGGCCGAAGATATGCTGCGCTTCGTTGATCTTGTGGTCCACGCGCACGATGTTCTGGTTTTGATTGCCGCCCAGGCTGTAACTTCCAACGAAGTTGTTCGTCGGGTCGCCGTTTGTAGGAGCCGGCCAAAGGCTCATCAGCGCTTTTGCCGTCGGGTTCACGCGGGCTTTTGGAATCACAAAGCCCGTCAGGGGAGTAGAGTTGTAGCCCCCAGCGCAACCGCCATTACCGATCGTACCTGGGGTGTTAGTCAGGTTTCCACCGCACGGATCCACAAGCGACGGAACCTTTTCTGCCCCTGCAATGAGGGAGAGATCCACGTCATTGCCGGCTGCCACATCGGATTGCACCTGGGCCGTTGGAACAGTATCCAGCCAGGGCGCGGAGGAGCGCAGGCGGAAGCCTTCGTAGCTGTAGAAGAAGAAGGTCCTGTCCTTGAATATCCTTCCACCAGCGTTGCCGCCAAACTGATTCTGAATCCACGGAGCTCTTTTGAGTCCGTTGTTATTCGAAACCCAGTCGTTGGCATTAAGCACCTTGTTGCGGATGTACTCATAGGCCTCGCCGTGGAAGTGATTGCTGCCGCTCTTGGTGCTCAGGTTGAGAACTCCGCCTGCCAACTTGCCCCACTCCGGGCCGATGTTATTGGTCTGCACTTTGAATTCCCCCACCGAATCCTGCGTGGGAATCAGAATGGGCAGGTTGATATATCCGATGTTGAGCGGCTGGCCATCCAGATATTCGGCGCTTTGATTGGCGAAGGCGCCGCCGATCTGGAAGTTTCCCCACGAGAAGGGATTCTGGCCGGTCGCCGTGGCCCCGGCCTGCCCTTGCATGACGACGGAGGGCGCGACCTCGACGAGGCTGAAGACGTTGCGCCCATTCAGGGGCAGCTCGTCGGCATTGCGCTCCTCGACCACCTGACCGAGAGAGGAAGTCTCGGCCTGTAAAAGCGGGACGTCCGTTGCGACGGTAACACTCTCTGTCACCTCGCCCACGGTCAGCGTAACGTCAACGCGGGCCGTCTGCTGGACCTGAATGACAATGTTCGGCCGGTTCACGCGTTTGAATCCGGTCTTTTCAACCGTAAGACGATACGTGCCGGGGTTGAGGTTCACGAAGGAATACAGCCCTGTGTCGCCTGTTTTCTGCGACTGTTTTTCCGCTGTTGCCTCGCTGGTGAGTGTGACGTTTGCGCCTACCTCTATCGCACCGGTTGAGTCTACTACCGTTCCGGTCAGGGATCCGTAGGTCGATTGTGCTCTCAGGGAAAAAGAGCACGCCAACAAGAGAATTACGCTGAGAAGGCCGCGCGCGAGTGCCCGACCTGACATCTTTGCGCCTACCTTTGACATGGTGCCTCCAAAAGGTGGTTCTGTTGTGGAGGGCATACGAATGAACGCGCACCCCCACTAAGCGAGATACGCTGAAACTGGAAAATATGTACCAAATTGCACGCAAATAGGCGTGGGCTACTTCCCGGACGCAGCTTGAAAAAGCGCATACTCCCGCTTGGCATCGGCAGTGCGGCCGGAGATCGTATAGAGATGCATCAGGCGGTAATGTATTAATTTATCTGGATTTACATCGTGTTCTGCCACGACCAGAATCTGAATGGCGGCTGTCGTGTTCCCCAGTTTTTGCTCCGCCTCCGCCAGATTCATACTCGCCCACTGCGGAGGGTGCACAGTCTGCATTCGCGGCCTGAGGAACTCCTGCACCGCGGCATACTGTTCCATCTGCAGCATGCACTTGCTTAGATGAGCCGCCGCCCGTTCATCCGCGGGATATGCGGCAAGCTGCTTGCGGAATGCTTCCGCCGCCGATTCCCATTCTTCACGCTTTTCGCGCAGCAGACCAAGGCTGTAGAGAAGGTCAGACAGATCAGGATGTTCGCGCACAAGCTGCTCGTACTCTGCCGCCGCCTCGTCTCCATGTCCCTGGTCCGCCAGAACATCCGCGTGAAATTGCTCCAGGTAAGCAGAAGCAGGGAATCGTTCGTCGCATAACTCGATCTGCTTCATGCCCTCTTCGGCGCTCAATACCGACAACAAATAAAGAAGCGCGACGTCCTCAGGATGCTGGCGCCATCGCTCCACCGCATCGGACCAACTGAGGCCGGGATCGAAGTGCCTGGAAATCTTCGATGCCTCAGGGAATGCGCTCCTAGCTTCCGAAGAGCCGCCGCTGGAAGCCTCTCTCAGCGCCTGCATGAAAGGTTCAGAGCCGGGCGCTTTGCTCAACTTGCCGGCAAAAAACTGACCGCTCCGAATATAGGACTTAGCCAGCTGAATCAGCGCAAGATCCTGCGGGTAGTCCTTGCCGTCCAACAGCGTGTTATAAATAGTCGCAGACTCAACCGGCTCGTCGATATCCAGATAGCAGGGTGCCACGGCAGAGATCACTCTGAGATTCTTTCGTTCCTCGCGAAAGATCTTGCCAAGCATGGGCCTGAGTCCATCCAGGTCGCCCATCCTGCATCTCTCCTCGGCCAGCAATGCATAGGTCTCGGGAAGATACCCCTGCTTGAGCGCCAACGAAAAGTAGCGCATGGCATCCGCCGAGCGCCCTTGCATTTGCAGGCTGAGACCGAGATCGGTCAGCACGGCAGTGGATGAAGGAGCCTGCGCGAGAACCTTGCGGTAGAGTCCTTCGGCTTCGGCATACTTCTTGGCATCCATTGCCTGGCGCGCGGCCTGCAGCGCCGAAGACTCTTGAGGGTGAATGAGGCTTGTCGTCAGGAAAAGCGTGAGCGCCGCCGAGACTTGCAATCCGCGAAAGAAGATCAACGCGAAATCTCCCGCATACGCCGTGGCATTTTTCACCGAATTCATTCAGGCATGGCTCCGGACAACACGCATGAATTGTCTCCTTCAAATGCCGGCTGTGAAGGAGCTTTCTTGGCGATTGTTTCAAAAATACCGCATTGTGTCAGGGCACGACTTCAGTCGTGCCGAAAGAGCACGTAAAACAACGGGCTTTAGCCCCTGCGGGATTGCATCCACAAACGCCAAACCATTCTTGAAACACGCTCTAGCTTCCTCCGAGGCGCAAGCGTTGTCAAGAGAGCCAGGCAAATTGACGGCAAACTCCGCCAAGCAGCTAACAGCCGCGTATGATAACCTTCGTTCGAGAAATCGTACTGTGCCGGTTCAGCGCGGGAGCATGGATGAAACCATCACGACGAGCGTTTCTATTGGGCACCTTGGGCGCTGCGGCAGCGGCATTCTCGCAAGGCGTCGTTGCTCACAAAGTGGTGGCCATTCCGCGTGGAAAGCGATCCGGATTGCCCTTCGGCGCTCACTTTGTCGAGGTCGCGCATACGGCGGGAATCGATCATCCCATTCTCTATGGCTCACAAAATTCCAAGAACTACATATTGGAGTCGATTGGATGTGGATGCGCCTTTATCGACTACGACAATGATGGATGGATCGATATTCTCGTGCTGGGCGGAAGCCGCTTTTCGGCTCCCGAACCTGGCATCACTAACCGGCTTTACCATAACAATCGCGATGGCACCTTTCGAGATGTAACGATCGAGGCGGGCCTCACAAAGACCGGTTGGGCCTGCGGCGTGTGCGTCGGAGACTATAACAACGATGGCTACGACGACCTCTTCCTGACTTACTGGGGGCAGAACGTCCTCTATCGCAACAATGGAAACGGGACCTTCACCGACGTAACCCGCGAGGCCGGATTGCTTGACTCCGCGGAGCGCTACGGGACAGGATGCGCGTTTCTGGACTACGACAGGAATGGACATCTCGATCTCTTCGTATCAAACTATGTCGGCTTCGACTACGGAAAGACGCCGCGTCCGGGAGAAAAACCCTACTGTTTCTTTCTCAACATGCCGGTCAATTGCGGCCCGCGCGGACTCCCATTCGGACGACATAGTCTCTATCGCAATAACGGCAACGGAACCTTCACCGACGTGAGCGCAAAGGCCGGCATCTCGGGCGCACGCAGTAACTATGGCCTTACGGCGGTTGCCGCCGATTTTGATGAGGATGGGTGGCCCGACATCTACGTGGCCTGCGACTCGAGCCCCAGCCTTCTCTTCATCAACAACCACGACGGCACATTTCGAGAGGAAGGCGGATTGCGCGGAGTAGCCTATAGCGAAGACGGCCAGGAGCAGGCAGGCATGGGAGTCGCAGTGGGCGACATCACCGGCGACGGACGCCTGGATATCTTCAAGACAAACTTTGCCGGCGATCTTCCCGTGTTTTACCGGAATCTCGGCAAAGGTGTCTTTGAAGACGCCACTCGAAGCAGCGGCCTCGCCGTAGACAACCGTTTTGTCTGCTGGGGAACAGGACTTGAGGACTTTGACAACGATGGGTGGCCCGATATCTGCGTTGCCACCGGTCACATTTATCCCGAGCTTGAGGCCCGCTATCCAGACTCGCCATATAAGAGCCCGCTTCTCCTCTATCGCAATCTGGGCCATGGCCATTTCGAAGAGTTACACGACGAGGCCGGCACGGCAATTCTGGTGCAGCATTCAAGCAGAGGAATCGCCTTTGGCGACTTCGATAACGATGGTGATATCGATATGCTGGTCGTCAATCTTGGCGAGCCGCCCTCGCTGTACCGGAACGACGTCTCCGGAAAAAATCACTGGATCAAGATTCGCCTGGAAGGGACCATATCCAATCGCTCGGCGATCGGCGCCCGAACGGTTGTGACAACAAACGGAATGAAACAGACCCAGGAGTTACAGAGCCAGTCCAGCTTTCTTTCGTGCAACGATTTTCGCCTCCACTTCGGACTGGGCGTCGCGCTCGATGCCGATGTCACCGTCCAATGGCCCACTGGAAAGCGTCAGTCGCTCACCGCGCTGAAGGCGGACCAGCTATACACTATCAAGGAAAATGTGGGCGTGGTCCCCAATCGCGGCTGGAAATGACGCGCCGTGAGGCTGCGGAAAAAAGGCCAGGCTTTGAAAGGGCACGAATCTAGTCGTGCCGTGAACGCCTCAAAACAGATGCCGGGCTTTACAGTCCGCGAAAAAGCTCATTTGGGTGGTAGGCCGGGGATTCATCCCCGGTATAAAGACAATGGAATCAGCAGTGGCTTTAGCCACTGAGGTCTGTTATTGCGGCGAATCTCAAGAGATCAGGCCTTTTTCCGCAACCTGTATAGCCCCCGGTTGGAATATTGATTACAAGAATTACTTGTTTAGGGGCCCCCCTAACTCACAGCGAAAATGTCTCGCTATCCTTCATTGTCTTCCAAAGGATCGCGCCACCCGAGAAAGGTCATACCGACCTCTCCGATCTCAGCATACTGATTGTATATATCCCGGCACGATCCGCATGTGCTCAGGTGCTGCTTTAGACGAAGTCGTTCCTCTTGGTCGAGCGATTCGGCAAGTGCCAAAGCGCAAAGCCTCCTATACCTCTCATGATCGTCCGTGGTTTTTTTCTTTTCCATTGTGTTGATTTCGTGCGCTTTCAACGACGGCACTCTTCCGCAGGCGCTCAAGGCCCCGGTAAAAATGGTGGCGAATGTTTCCAAATGGTTCATGAAGCCGTTCACTGATCTCTCTGAGTCCCATTTCTTCAAAATAGTACAACTCGAGCGTTTCGCGCTGGACTGCGGTCAGATCGTCGAACGCACATTGCAAACGTCCGAAGTCGAGCCTCGCCTCGATTTCACTTTCTACATTCTCCAGACCCGCCAATGTGTCTTCCAATTCGGCAGATTCGATATCCCGATGAACGTAGTACCCTCTGCGCGACAGGTGCGCCTTCCGGTCCCGGGCGCGGCTGTATGCGACCTGAACGATCCACACCTTCGCGCTTCCCCGAGAAGGTTCAAAGGCTGGAGCTTTCCGGTAAAGGTACAAGAAGCATTCCTGGACGATTTCCTCAGCTTCTCCGGCGTCGCGCAGGACACGAAGCGCGATGCTGAAAACGAGCTTGGAGTGACGGCCGAATAGGATCTCCAGGGCTTTCGAGTCGCCGGCCAGCAGAAGAGACATGAGATCTTCATCGCTCATATTATGGGCATGGAGATCACACGGCGCGGAATCCAAAGTTCTTTGCAGTGGGGGCTGCATGTTGAGTCCTTTAGTATTGACGTCGCAACGGGCCGATTTGTACTGAAAAACAACTCCTCCGGTTAGGTGGTCGCCACGGAATAAGGTACAGCCATGGACATTCGAAATATACGCCTGTACATTGTGGATTTTCCACAGAATTGTGAGCCTGGACCGGCCGAAAAAAGATTTGAATTTCGTGGTACAGATCTATCCACGGCGTCGTATGTAACTGGCGATTGTGATCGCACTCAGCTCGGTCCGAGGGGGCAAACTGTCAAACGCGTTGAATTCAAGCCGCATGGGAGCGATTCACGCCGAGCCTGCGCATATGCCAGATTCGGTTCCACCTTTTGCGTTTAGACACGTCCTAACAAATCCGCGGCAACTGCTCCCCGATCTGGGTCGGAATCACGCGATTGGCGCCCATCGCGGTGCGCGCCACCAGCATCCCCTTGTGCTCGGCGGTCACCCGGCCGATGCGTGCGGCGTCTTTTCCCAGCGGGTGCGCGCGCAGGACTGCAAGAACCTGGTCGGCAGTCTCGGGGGCGACAAAGAAGACCGCCTTGCCCTCATTGGCCACATAGACCGGGTCAAGGCCCAGCAGTTCGCAGGCCGCCTGCACCTCGGGCCGTACCGGCAGGCTGGGCTCGTCGATCTCGACACCCACGCCCGAAGCCTGGGCAATCTCATTCAATGTTGAAGCGAGGCCTCCGCGCGTCGGGTCGCGCATCGTGTGAACGGCCCCACCAACCGCGGCCAGTACTTCAGCGATCATCCCGTTTAGCGCTGCGCAATCGGAGCGGATCTGGCTCTCGAACTCCAGCCCCTCGCGCACGCTCATGATGGCCATCCCGTGATCGCCGATCGTCCCGGAAACAAGAATCGCATCGCCCGGCTTCGTGTGCTGCGGCCCCACAGTGATTCCCGGCCGCAGCAAGCCCACTCCCGCCGTATTGATGTAGCACCCATCGCCGTGCCCGCGCTCGACGACCTTGGTGTCGCCGGTAACAATCTTCACGCCTGCCGTAGCCGCGGCCTTCGCCATGTCCCCGACAATCGCCGCCAACTGCGCCAGCGGGAAACCCTCTTCCAGAATGAAACTCGCGCTCAAGAACTTCGGCTCCGCACCGGAGACGGCCAGATCGTTCACCGTCCCATTAACCGCCAACTCTCCAATGGAACCACCCGGAAAAAACAGCGGCTGCACGACAAACGAATCCGTACTCATGGCCAGCTTGGCCGGATTCGTTCCGGGGCCCAACTCCAGCACCGCCGCATCACCCAGATTTTCCAGCTCCGGATTCCGGAAAGCAGGCAGAAACAGGTGCTCCACCAGCTCATTGCCCAGCTTGCCGCCGCCACCGTGGCCCATCACGATGGCCGGGTAATCGGCCAGCGGCAGCGGACACGACCAACCAGAAAAATCGGGTTTGCCGACTTCACACATACGCTACCTCTGTCGATAGCCTAATTCTCGTTTTCCCTCTCGTAATATCCTCCCCAGTTGCGAACATAGTCATAAAAGCCAATCTTCTTTTTATGAAAAGAAACGACAACAGCTTTACTTTTATCAAATCCCTGCGGCAGCGATTCAGGCGACCATACGTTGCCATCGAAGAAAACCACGACTTCCGGTGAAGAAGAGTCTCTACCTATCCATTTCTTTGAATTCTCCCCGTAACCCCACCCAATTTCGTTTCTAGCGGAGTTTGTATTCACATAAAGAGAATTACCTATCATCCCAACGCCCCCTTTACCGTGTACGAAAGGGAAGCAGGAGTGAGTTTTCATGTTCCACTTCTCTTTGAATGTCACAAAGTGAGGCAGATCGGCATTTTGACAACTCATTTGCGCACTAAACAGAGTGGCAGCCAGAACAAAGCAACTTACAAGTCTCATTGTGCGTTCTCCAAAAAACTTATCATTTGGACAATGCTGATCCTGCGCCAGCCAGCTCCTCCGCCGACAGGAACCGCCCATAATTGTAATAGGCCGCGCAAGCACCTTCGCTCGAAACCATCGTCGCGCCCAGCGGATGGCGCGGCGTACACTCTTTGCCGAAGGCCGCGCACTCGGCCGGCTTGATGGCGCCGCGCAGCACGTCCCCGGCCCGGCACAGCGGCGACTCCTCGGTGTGAATGCCGGTGATGTGGAAGCGCTCCTCGGCATCGAAAGCGCGATACGCCACGCTCAACCGCCAGCCACTTTTTGGAATCACGCCAATCCCCCGCCAAGCCCGGTCCGTCACCTCGAAGACCTCGGCCAGCAGCTTTTGCGCTGGCTGGTTGCCCTCGAATTTCACGATCCGCTCGTAGGCGTTCTCAACCTCGTGCCGCCCGGCCTCCAGTTGAATCACAGCCCGGCGAATCCCATCCAGCAGATCAAGCGGCTCAAAGCCTGTCACCACCAGCGGAACCTTATACTTCGCGGCCAGCGGCGGATACTCCCAGTAGCCCATCACGCTGCATACGTGCCCCGCCAACAGAAATCCCTGCACCTTATTTCCCGGCGACTCCAGAATCGCCGCAATCGCCGGCGGGACTAAAACGTGGGACACCAGCAGTGAAAAATTCTTGATGCCGCGCCGCTTGGCCAGATGCACGCTCATCGCATTGGCCGGAGCCGTCGTCTCAAAGCCCACGCCAAAAAAGACAACTTCGTTGTTTGGATTTTTTTGAGCGATTTCAACGGCATCGAGAGGCGAGTAGACGATGCGCACATCCCCGCCCGCGCCCTTGACCTGGAAGAGATCGCCCTCGGTCCCCGGTACGCGCAGCATGTCGCCGAAGGAGCAGAAGATCACCCCTGGCTGCGCCGCAATGGCCAGCGCCTTGTCGATCAGTTCTAAAGGAGTCACGCAGACCGGGCAACCCGGCCCGTGGATCATCTCAATCCCAGAAGGCAGCATCTGGTCGATTCCATTTTTTATAATCGAGTGAGTCTGCCCGCCGCAGACCTCCATGATCTTCCACGGCCTCGTGGTTACGGCTGCGATCTCCCGCGCCATCCGCTGCGCAATCTCGCCATTCCGGAACTCGGTCAGATATTTCATTGGTTCAAGCGGCTCCCGTAATGCCTTTCTCTAAAGATCCAAAATGAACTGTCATCCTGAGCGAGCAAAGCGAGTCGAAGGACCTGCTTCTCGTTTTAGGCGAATGGGTGGGAAACCACGAACCCTTAATTGACGGTCTTGCGGACTTCGACCGAACAGCTCCCGTCAGGGCAAGCCGACTGCGGAGCCGCGGCAGCTCGCGCAAAGGCCTCATCCTCGCTCTCCAGTTCCGCATCCAGCACGCCCATGGCGCGGAAGTCCTCAAGCGTCTGGAGGGCCGTCTCCTCGTCGATCTTTGAGAGCGCAAACCCAACGTGGACAATGGTATAGTCGCCGACCTCGACCTCCGGCACATAGTCCAGGCAGACCTTCTTTCGAATGCCGCCAAAGTTTACCAACCCAATGCGCAGGTCGCCCTCGGTAAGAATCTCCTCGACTTTTCCAGGAATCGCTAAACACATAGTTTTACGTTATACCGACACTGGGGGCGGTGTATAGGGTGATCTGGATCACCGGAAGACCGCAACGGTATGACCTCTAGGTGGGACGCGTCCATGGCCTAGTTCGAATGGAGTCCTTGGTTCCTCGCGCCAGTCCTTATGTCTTCTATTGACATCGAATAAGTCTTGTGAAAGACTTTATCTGAGTCCTAATGGGGAGGATAGATGACATCGGTTAAGGCGGCTCTTTCAGTCATTCTCAAGGCGAATGAGGTAGTGGTAGCAGAAGTTGAAGATGCCATTCTATGGCAGCAGATACTCACGGCTATTCAAAGCGGTAAGTCGAATTTGCAAGAGGTTCCGAATCCGGAAAACCTGAGCAATCGCCCGCCTTCGGACAATGCTGATCAGATCAAGAGTGGCAATGTATCACGGCCCGGGTCGAGCCCCCTTGATTCGCTGGCAGCGCAACTAGGAATTGATAGAGCCCTTGTCGAAGGGGCTTGCTCACCCACCGCTGATCCGCCGTATATGCACCTAAATGCTCACTGCTGGGAGGAGATGAAGAAGCAGCTTCCTGGACGCGGAAAAACCGCCATCGCGCCAATTGTTGCTGCGGTCACCATGCTCCTTCTCTGGTTTCAAAAGGCCGAGCTCGGCAATCCGACTCAGGCGAATGCACAAGCGGTGTTGGCGACAATCAGTCTATCCGACCCCAATGCGAGCCGTTCCATTGGGAACGCAGATTGGCTACAATTGCGCCCTGGCCAAGTCGTGCTCAACCCGGCCGAGATCTCCAAGGCCGTCAAGCTTATGAAGTGTTTTTGCATGAAAGACTGGACCATATGGAAGGAGACGACCTCTTCTTAGAGGACGTGAAATCAGAAATTGACTACGACAGACTTTCTTGAGCGGATCGAGGGCGGTAGCCCCAAGATGATTGAGCGCGCAATCGCGCTGCTGTGGTGGACCGGCCGCGAGGATCCAACCATCGGGCTGGCTCCCGCAGATATCTGCGCGGCATTGGAGCTGGCCGGGCATCCGAAGCAGAATGTATCGAGATTAGCCGCTTCCCTTGCCGAACATCGGGGTACAGTTAAGGCCGGGACCGATGCCTGGCGTCTGCACCCACGAACTCGGCGTGACTTGGACGCAGAGTACGCGTTCGCACTCCTACCAACGACCCCACAAGCGACCGATTCTGTGTTGCCTAGGAGCCTATTCGTAGGTACTCGGGATTATATTGAGCGGGTCGTTGAGCAAATAAACAAAGCCTATGACTGCGAACTGTGGGACTGTAGTGCGGTCATGTGCCGACGTCTTCTCGAAACACTCATCATTGAAACCTACGAAAGCCTCGGTAGGTCGCTTGAGATCAAGGGTTCCGATGGCCAGTTCATGATGCTCAATGGACTCATCACTTTTCTCGAAAGGGAGAAATCATTTAATTTGGGCCGGAGCGCAATGAAAGGTCTCAAGGATTTCAAACAACTTGGGGATCTTTCAGCCCACAATCGGCGTTTCAACGCCCTCCGCAACGATATTGATCGCGTTCGTGATGGGCTTCGGATTGCCTCTGAAGAACTTCTTCACCTATCAGGCCTCCGTACGCGCCCATTTCACCCCTGATCGCCGGTGTACCGGTCCGTAATGGAAGCTCCTCGGGTGCCATTACGCGCGGGGGTTAGCCCGCTGCTCCGCGAGATAGCCGAACCACTCTTCCATCCCAGCGCCGGTCTTGGCCGAGGTCTCGAAGATCCGTATCCCCGGCCGTATCTCATTGATATTTGTGAGCGCCGTCTCGCGGTCGAAGCCGCAAGGTTCAGCAATATCCATTTTGGTGATCACCGCGGCATCCGCCGAGTTGAAGAGCGTGGGGTATTTGAGCGGTTTGTCCTCGCCCTCCGTCACCGAAAGCAGGGCCACGCGAATCTTCTCGCCCAGGTCGTAGCTCGACGGGCAAACCAGGTTGCCTACATTCTCAATGAACAGGTAATCGAGGCCTCCGAGCGTCACGCCATCCCATCCATCCAGGTGTTTGCCGATCATCTCCGCATCCAGGTGGCAGATTCCATGGGTGTTAATCTGCCGCACCGGAGCGCCGCTCGCGGCCAGCCGCCGCGCATCGTTGTCGGTTTCGAGGTCGCCCACCAGCGCCGCCACTCGCGAGCCCCGCGCCTTCAGCTCTCGCAAGGTCCACTCCAGAAACGCCGTCTTTCCCGTCCCAGGGCTTGAAACCAGATTCAGCACCAGCACGCCGGCCGTCGCGTAGCTAGCCCGCAGCCCCGCGGCCAGCTCGTCGTTTTTCTTGAGAATTCCCCGCCGCAGCTCAACAATTCGGGTGGTCATGCTGTCTCCTCAACCTCGTCAATCTCAAACGATTCGATCTCCAGCTCGCGCCCCTGCCGCATCTCGCTACACGGCTCGCCGCAGCACGGGCAGCGAAAGCTCTGGACGCCCTCAAGCTCAACATCCTGGCCGCACGGCTCGCAGTGCATCACCACCGGCAGCACTTGTATCACCAGCCGCGAGCCTTCGAGCGGGGTTCCTTCGCTGGCAATCCCATAGCAGAACTCCAGCGACTCGGTCACCACTGACGCCAGCGCCCCCACCCGCAGCCGCACCTCGAGCACCCGCGCGCCCCTGGACGAATCAGGCAACGCGGCCAGCGCCTCGGTTACCGACTCCACAACACTCGATACGATGGAAAGCTCATGCATTGAATCCAAATTCTACGCCCTTGTGGTCTGGACACTCCCAATGGAGCGCTCAATGAAACGAAAGGCACGGGCTTCACAGGCTGCGGAAAAGAGCTGGTTGTTAGGCAAACGGCCCGAAAAGCATACCTCAGGGGCTAAAGCCTTGCCTTTGTTTTGTTCGTCTTGCGGCACGACTGAAGTCGTGCCCTGACTCTTGTCGCAGCTCAGCAGGGGTTTTTCCGCAGCCTGTTCAGCCCGTACAGAACAGCCAAAAAATCAATGGGCTTTAGCCCCTGAGGGAATTTGCAGCCACGAGAGCCGGTCTTCCGCAGTCTGATTCTCGCCAATCTGTAAGATAAAAACACAAGGATACTGTCGATGCCCAACCCCGCCGCCCAAGAGCCCACCGCCGCTCCCTCCCGTCTCGCCCTCAGCCATTTGTCCCCTTCCGCCGTGCAGTCCGAGATTCGCGCCATGAGCGTCGAGTGCGACCGGATCGGCGGCATCAATCTGGCGCAAGGCGTCTGCGACACACCCGTCCCGGCTCCGGTTCAGGAGGGCGCTATCAAGGCCATCCATGACGGCTACAACATCTACACCCGTCTGGACGGCATAGCACGCTTGCGCAACGCCATCGCCGCCAAGCAGCTCCGCGACTACGCCCTCGACTACGACCCGGAGAGTGAAATCCTGGTCGCCTCCGGAGCCACCGGTGGACTCCACGCCGCCGCCATGGCTCTGCTCAATCCCGGCGACGAGGTGCTGCTCTTCGAGCCCTTTTACGGCTACCACGTCTCGACCCTGCAATCCCTGCGCGTCACCCCGGTCTTCGTCCCGCTCTCTGAGCCGGATTGGGCTCTCGATCTCGAAGCCCTCCGCGCCGCCATCACTCCGCGTACACGCGCGCTGATCCTTAACACCCCGGCCAACCCCAGCGGCAAGGTCTTCACACGTGCCGAGCTCGAATCCCTCGCCGTCCTCGCCCTGGAGCACGACCTCTTCGTCTTCACCGATGAGATCTACGAGTACTTTGTCTACGACGGTGCGCAGCACATTCCCATCGCATCCCTGCCCGGCATGAGAGAGCGGACGATCACCATCTCCGGCTTCTCCAAGACCTTCTCGGTCACCGGCTGGCGTCTCGGCTACGTCCTGGCCGATGCCCGCTGGCTCGCCGCCATGTCCTACTTCCACGACCTCACTTACGTTTGCGCTCCCTCGGCCTTCCAGCACGGAGCCGCCGCGGGCCTCGAAGAACTTCCGCCCAGCTTCTACGCACAGCTCGCCGCCGACTACCAATCCAAGCGCACCCGCATCCTCTCAGCCCTCCGCGACGCCGGCCTTGAGCCCAGCGTCCCCGCCGGAGCCTACTATGTTCTGGCTGGCGCAAGCCATCTCCCCGGCAACACCGCCGCCGAAAAGGCCCGCCACCTGCTGGCTGCCACCGGAGTAGCCGCCGTCGCCGGCTCCGCATTCTTCCGAACCGGACCCGAAGGGCAGGGCCACGGCGAAAACCTGCTCCGCTTCTGCTTCGCCAAGAAAGATCACGACCTCGACGACGCCTGCGCCCGGCTGCGAAGGCTGCGGTAATCCACCCGCTGCGCGCCGGTCCGATAGACTTGAAGGCAATGAGTTCGATGCACAAAATGCGGCTTGCCGCACTGCTTGCCGCGCTGGCCGCCGGGCCGGTACTGATCGGCTGCGGAACGCCGGGCGCGCCACAGCCGCCCTCGCTCGATCTGCCGGACCGTGTCACAGATCTGACGGCTACCCGTGCGGGCAACCAGGTTTCGCTTACTTGGACCATGCCTAAAAGGAACACCGACAAACTGCTGCTGAAGGACAACATTGCGGTGCACATCTGCCGTAAGGAGGGCGCAAGCGACACTTGCGGTGTGGCTGGAGGCGATTTACTGTTAGCCCCTGGCTCCGAGGCCACATTCCCCGACACGCTCCCCGCGGCTCTGGCTGACGGCCCGCCGCGCCCGCTCACCTACTTTGTGGAGCTCCGCAACCGCAAAGGCCGTTCGGCCGGCTTGTCGAACGCCGCTCCAGTGCTTGCCGGCGAAGCCCCCGCTCCGGTAACCGGCCTCTCCGGCGAGATGCGCAAACAGGGCGTGACCCTGCGCTGGGTCACACTGGGCGCAGCCGCACAGGAATCCTCCGCCATCCGTCTGCACCGCAAGCTGCTCACCCCGCCCACCGCCAAACCCCAACAGGGACTACTCGCGCCCCAGCCCGAGCCGCTCGAACAGAATCTCCTCATCGACTCCTGCGCGCCGGAGAAATCAACGAGTCTCTGTCGCGCGCTCGACAAGACCGTTCGCTTCGGCCAGACTTACGAATACCGCGCTCAGCGCGTGGTCCGAGTCACGGTGGATGGCAAGACCCTGGAACTGGCCGGCGAGATCTCCGGCCCGGTGCGCGTCGAAGCTCTGGATGTTTTTCCCCCTGAAAGTCCCACCGGCCTGGCCGCCGTTGCCACAGTCGGAGAAAACGGCGCCGCGCCGGCAATCGATCTGAGCTGGCAACCCGTCACCGACAACGATCTGGCCGGTTACGTCGTCTACCGATCTGAGAAAGTGGGCGAAGGCGAGGCCGCATGGCAGCGCATCTCGCCCGCCGGGCCTCTGTTTCCCCCGGCCTTCCGCGACGCGCAGGTTATCGCCGGCCACACTTACCGCTACGCCGTCAGCTCCATCGACCAGGGCGGACACGAAAGCGCCCGCTCCGCCGAGACCGAGGAGACCGTACCCAACCCCTAAGCCGACCATTAAATTTGAAGGGAACCATCTCTCCGGCGACGGGAATTTCCAGGTTTTGTATCAGGGCACGACTTGAGTCGTGCCGCAGAGTCGCCCAAAATGAATCGGGCTTTAGCCCCTGAGGGAAAAGTCCATATACGATCTCAGGAGGATTCCTAATGAAATACTGCCGCTTTCTCTTCGAAAATCAGACTCACTACGGCAAGGTGGAAGATCGCGACGGCGAGCTTTGGATTGTGGACTTCGCCCGCGCTCCCGAAGAAGACCTGGCCTTTCGTTTGGAACACGGACCAGCAACATCAGCCGGCTTCGACTTCGAGCCGATGCCCCTCAACGCCGCCCAACTGCTCGCGCCAGTCACGCCCTCGAAGATCGTTTGCGTCGGCCGCAACTATCGCGAACACATCAAGGAACTCGGCCACGAAATGCCCACCGAGCCGCTGCTCTTCCTCAAAGCGCCCTCCTCGCTGCTTCCTCCCGGCGGAGTGGTCCTCATGCCCGCAGCCTCGGCCCGCGTGGACTTTGAAGGCGAGCTGGCGCTGGTCATCGGCCGCCGCGTCCGCCATCTCGACGAAAAAGACTGGCGCTCGGCCGTGCGCGGCTTCACCCTTGCCAACGACGTCACCGCCCGCGACCTGCAAGAGAAGGACGGCCAATGGACCCGCGCCAAGAGTTTTGACACCTTTTGCCCCGTCGGCCCTCTGGTCAGCGACGAACTGGACCTCGAAGCCGGCGTAATCATCGAGACCCGCGTCAACGGCGAACTTCGCCAGCACTCCTCGACCCTCGACTTCATCTTTCCGATCCCCCGGCTTCTGGCCCACATCACCGCCGCAATGACCCTGGAGCCCGGCGACCTGGTGCTCACCGGAACTCCCTCCGGGGTGGGACCACTCAAACCCGGCGACCGGGTAGAGATCACCATTCCCGGGTTAGGCATCCTCGGCAACACTTTTCAACCCGACGAAAAATGAACACCAACCAATCTGAGCAACCTTGTCCGGTCCAATGAATCTATTGAGTTGTACACTTGAGCCCAACGCGCCTGATTCCCGGTGGCGCGCTTCCCCTGGAGGACACATGCAGCAGAATCTGCTGGAACAGTTGCGCAAATATACCGTGGTTGTCGCCGACACCGGCGATATTGAAGCGATAGGCAAGTTTCGCCCGCAGGACTCGACCACCAATCCCTCGCTGATCACCGCCGCCGCGCAGTTGCCGCAGTACCAGCCCATCGTGGATGGCGTGTTGCTCTCAGCCCGCAAGGAACTGGGCGCGGGAGCGACCGATGCGGCCATTGCCAACCTCGCCTTTCAGCGGCTGGCCATCGCCTTCGGCAAAAAGATTCTGGCCATCGTTCCCGGCCGCGTATCCACTGAAGTAGACGCGCGCCTCTCCTATGACACCGCGGCCACCATCGCGCAGGCGCGCAGCATCATCACGGAATACGACGCTGATGGTGTTGGCCGCGACCGCGTGCTGGTCAAGATCGCCTCCACCTGGGAGGGCATTCGCGCCGCTGAAGTGCTGGAGAAGGAAGGCATCCACTGCAACCTGACCCTGCTCTTCGGCCTGCACCAGGCCATCGCCGCAGCCGATGCGGGCGTCACGCTCGTCTCGCCCTTCGTAGGCCGCATCCTCGACTGGTACAAGAAAGATACCGGCAAGGAATACCAGGGCGCCAACGACCCCGGCGTCATCTCCGTAACCCATGTTTATAACTACTACAAGAACTTCGGCTATAAGACGCAGGTGATGGGCGCGAGCTTCCGTAACATTGGCGAGATCTGCGAACTGGCCGGCTGCGACCTGCTCACCATCTCGCCGCAACTGCTGGCCGAGCTGGAATCGACTGAAGCCGATCTGCCGCGCAAGCTCTCGCCAGAAGCCGCCGCTGCGCTGCCCCTGGAAAGAATTGTGGTGGACAAGGCCGCCTTCGACCGTATGCACGCAGAAAACCGAATGGCCACCGACAAGCTGAAGGAAGGCATTGAAGGCTTCTCGGCCGCCCTGGTCAAGCTGGAGGCTCTGCTCGCCAAGCGCCTGATCGAAGTGGAAGCGCGCGTCCCCGCAAACACTTAAGCCAAGAGTATTCGAGCCGAAGGTCAGCCCGCCCAGGCTGCCCTTTCTGCCGTGCGTCCCGATTTTGTTTGCAATCGACGTTCCACACTGCCAATCAATGTGTCTTCTATTGAACAAACAGAGAATCTTCTCCGATAACTTCTGTGTCAAATCAAGCAATCCAGGCAATGGCCGGCTGCCCTTGTCTTAAGTCAATGTGCTGCCGTCCAATGTGGTCTTCAATTGTTGTATTCATATGCCGCTGCCTGTTCGTGAGCTGGCAGGGAAGCATCGATGGGGAAACCGGGAGGCAAGTATGCAGGCTCAGGCTCATCCGCTCGAACCGTTCTTCCGCCAGGCTGTTCGCAACAGCTATGAAGGCAAGCTAGGCCTCAACGATCCGGACGTAACCGGCTATGTGGCCCACCTGCTCTGCGAGTTCTCCGAGGCCGACAACCTATTCAGCGTGCGCGATGCCAAGGGCCACCCCGTTCGGGAGTTGGATGCGATGATCTTCGCCGCCGACCCGGTCCACGGAGATGCGCCTTCCTTCGACGCCGAGCGCGCGGTTCGCAAGCACATTGGCGACTATGCGCTCTTCGTTGCGGGCATGTTCCCTGAGGCTACCGAGCCCGAACGGCGCCGCCGCCACCAGCCAAGCCTGGGCGAACTGATCCATGCCGGCAAGGAAAGTTATTACATCGTGAGCCAGTTCAATCTCTTCGAGTATGAGAAGGAGGCCCCGCTCTTTGCCCGACTCTCCGACTCATTCGAACGCTGCATCCTCGGCCTGACGCTGGTTCGCGACGAACTCGGGATGCGCAAATCCCTCATGCTGCCGCCGCCGCCCGTGAATTAGGCAAGCCATAGTAACTCATAACACCGGGTCATCCATCCATGCGCCTTCTTCCGGCACATGGATGGATGATTGCGCAGATCCTATTCCGACCAAACTCCAAGCAGATTGCCCGCGCCATCGGAGAAGTGGAAGCGCCGCCCACCGGGAAACTCGAAGGTGGGCACCGTGATGCTGCCGCCCGCGGCCACGATTGCAGCCCCGGTGGCCTTCAGGTCGGCAGAGTAGAGCACGACCAACGGCGCGTACTTAGGCTGCTCTTGCGCGGCTGCGCCCCTGGCGAAGCCGATAGCGATCCCGGAGCCCGCGGCGTTGCAGTCGATGTAATCGGGACCCCAGTCCTTGAAGCTCCAGCCGAAGACCGTTGAGTAGAACTTCCTGGTCCGCTCCATGTCGGTGGTGGTGAATTCGATGTAGGTGATCTTGTGGTGCAGTGCGGGATTTTTCATAAATTCTCTCCTTTGCGTTGTACCGCGTGGAATTGAGGGAAAGGTGTCGCGGTTCGGGGCGCAGGCACACCTTTCCCGGTGTGCTCCCGAAACGCCTCCATCCACATTCCCTCAAGAGCTGGAGAGTGCAGGTAGAGCCCGCTGAATCGTCCGAGAACGCGAACTCGCGAGGTACGAGGACAGGTTACCAGAATCTCCAGCCGGTTGCATTGATCTTCAAAAAAATCAGTGGCCAAGCCAGATAGAAACGCCGCCGGTGATCGACCGTCCGGGCATCGCGACGCCGCGAATCTCCTCATAGCCGGTGTTACTCAGGTTCCAGAGACGAAGATAAGGGCGCAGCTTCCACGAAGTCTGAGCCAGTGCTGCGTTCCACACCGGATACGCTGTCGCATTCCACGGCGGGTTGCCCGGCTGCTGGTAGGGCTTTGCGATCGCCACCGAATTCGTCACGATCAGAGCGCGCCCCAAAGCGGCCGTCCAGGTTGCATGAAGATTCTCGACCGGGTAGTTAAGCGCATACTCCGACTCCAGGCCATCCAACGTCGGCTGCGCTCCGAAGAGTTGAGTCCATGCCACCTGCACCTTTTGCCGCTTTGCCGGGACCCAGGTTGCGGAAGCTTCAACCCCCGCAAAACGTAGGCCGCTCAGGTTGACCGCACACCATGTATCGATCGGGCACAAAGGAGGAAGGGGTGAGACAGGAGGCGGCGGGGCTGTCACAAAGCGCACATAGTCGATGGCATCGTGCTGGCGGGAATAGAAGCCTGTGGAGGAAAGCGACAACCGGCCGAACGGAGTCCAGTCGGCTCCCGCTTCGCCGGACCACGCCGATTCGTGCTTGAGCTTCGGATTGCCAACTGTTGCTGGATCGGAGTAATAAAGATCGGTATAAGTGGGGAGCCGAAATCCATAGCCTCCACTTGCCCGCAGCTTGAGATTGTCGATCACGCGAAAACTGCTAGCCAGGTGCGGAGCGAAAGCGGACTGTAACCCGCCTGAAAATAACTCCTCGCGCAGGCCGGCGGATAAGTTCCAGCGGCTCTTCGCGGGCCGAAGGTCAAGGTCCACATAGCCCGCGCCTCGATTGCGCGCATGAGTGCCGAGGGCGTACGAGACGATTCCGTTCGACAGATTGTAACTGCGAATGCTGTCGCCGTCCGACTCCAGTCCGAACAAGAGAACCGATGTGCTTGCAATCGGAAGAGTGCGGCGCAACGAGGCCTGCCAGGAGCCGTCGATGTGGTTGTTTTCGTAGGGAGCGGGATTGTTTCGCGCCAATATGTACTCATCAGTGTGGCGACGATAACCAAAGGCAGCGACGGTACGACTGCCGAACTCCTGGCGGCCGGAGGCAAACCATCCTTTGGTTCGTTCCCACGAGTTATAGGGCCCATAAAACTGGTTAGCGCCGAAGGAGCGGTCGCTTGCGGCAAAGAGCAGGTCGGAGATGCCGAGCTTGGAACTAACCCAGTTCTCCGAAGAAGCATCCATGTTGCGGTAATCGCGATCATTTTGGCAATCCGAATAGAGCTGCCGTGCAGTACAGTTGCCAGTGAAGCCGTTGCCAGTGTAGCTGGGCGCTGCCATGAATCCCGTAGAAAAGTTGCGGTCCGCAGTCAACCGGCTGCTCCATCGCTTCCGTGCCAATTCACCTAGCAGCGACTCCTCGTTCGAGCCAAAGCTGCCGTACCCCGAGCGCAGGCGCAGCGAGAATGCGGAGGGCGCCGCAGTGAGAAAGTCGGCAACGCCGCTCAATGCATCCGCGCCATGCAACGTAGAACCGGCGCCATGCAGCACTTCGATCGAGTCCATTGCATCAAGAGAAATCGGCAGATCGAGGTTGTGATGCGCGGTCTGGCTATCATTGACGCGAAAGCCATTCAACAGCACCAACGCCTGTTCAAAGGTTCCTCCGCGCAGAACCAAGTCAGTCTGCCCGCCACCCGCTCCGCGCTCTTCGAGAAAGATCGACGAGTCCTGGCGCAGTAACTCCTGCGGCGACTCCAACAAGAGAACATTGTCTTTGACCGGCAGTACCACGACCGAAGCGGAAGACTCCGCCAGCGGAACCGGAACCGCGACCCCAAGGACCACCATTGTCTCGGTAGGATGAGGAAGCGTCGAGGGCTGTAACGCAGGGGTCGCTTGAGCGGAAACTCGCTCTGCGCAGGCTGCCAGCAACAGGCAGATCGCCATACATATTCTTCTCTTAAAATGCACAGTTATCCTAAGAACCTCATGGGGAAGTTATGAGTCATAGTCCGGCAGGGTAACTTGCCAAAGGGTCAGAGTATGTAGCGCGAGAGATCCTGATCCTTCACAATGGATGCCACCATCTGCTTCACGTATTCAGCGTCGATCAGGAAGACCTTCTCCGGGCCGGAGGCGGTAACGCGCTCCTCATAAGGCAAGGGCGTCGAAGACTCGCTCTTGATGGCCTCCTGCAATACCGCGGCAGCCGCCTCGTCGGGAGCGCGGCGAGCCACGTCAGGCGCAAGGAAGCTGATATCTTCGAGCACCCGCTCCATGATGGTGTGCAGGCGTCGCGCGCCGATGTTTTCTGTCTGCTCGTTCACCTTGAAGGCGAACTCCGCCATCTCGCGCAGAGCCTCGGGAGAATACTCCAGCTTCACGCCCTCGGTCTCCAGCAGCGCCGAGTATTGCTTGGTCAGCGAGGCCTTGGGCTCTGTAAGAATGCGCAGAAAGTCGTCGACCGTCAGCGACTTCAACTCGACGCGGATGGGAAAGCGGCCTTGTAACTCGGGGATAAGATCGCTGGGCTTTGAGACATGGAAGGCGCCGGCCGCGATAAAGAGAATATGATCCGTCCGCACCATGCCGTACCGCGTGTTGACGGTAGTTCCCTCGACGATGGGCAAGATGTCGCGCTGCACTCCCTCGCGCGAAACATCCGGCCCGTGGCCGCCTTCACGCCCGGCAATTTTGTCGATCTCATCCAAAAAGATGATGCCGCTCGACTCGACTCGCTCGACAGCCGCGCGGTTGACCGAATCCATATCGATCAGCCGGCCTTCTTCCTCCTCCACCAGGTAGTCGAAGGCGTCGGCCGCCTTCATCTTGCGCTTCTTCGAGCCGCCGCCAAAGATATTCGGCAGCATGTCCTTGAGGCTCATCTCCATGTCTTCAAGGTTCTGGTTGGAGATGATTCCAAACTGCGGCGTCCCGCGCTCGCGCACATCGAGTTCGACCATGCGCTCGTCGAGCTTGCCTTCGCGGAACTGCTGGCGCATCTTCTCGCGGGAGCGCTGGTAACTGTCAGTGCCGGGCAGGGTAAGCTGGCCCTCCTGCGCGGGCGGCATGGGCGGCGGAGGCGGCAGCAGCACGTCGAGCAGGCGCTCCTCGGCATTCATCTCCGCGCGGTCTTCCACCTCTTCCAGGCGCTCCTCGCGCACCATGTCGATGGCGATCTCGACCAGGTCGCGGATCATCGACTCGACATCGCGGCCAACATAGCCGACCTCGGTAAACTTCGAGGCTTCGACTTTCAGAAACGGCGAGTTAGTGAGCTTGGCCAGCCGCCGCGCGATCTCCGTCTTGCCCACGCCCGTCGGCCCGATCATGATGATGTTCTTGGGCATGATGTCATCGGCAATGTCGGGAGGCAGCTTTTGCCGGCGCTGGCGATTCCTCAGCGCAATGGCCACGGCGCGCTTGGCGGCCTTCTGGCCGACGACGTGCTTGTCTAACTCAGTTACAATTTCGCGCGGCGTCAGCTCGTCGAGCGAGACGTCTTGTTCTTCGGCGGATGCGGGTAGATAAATTGCCATTCTAGCTTTCCGGGTGCTCCATGTTTTGTGTCAGGGCACGACTTCAGTCGTGCCGAAAATACCACCCTGGAGAATCAAGGGCTTTAGCCCCTGAGGGAGTCCGCAAGTGCTGGGCTTGCCTGCGTTGCGAATACTTGGTTCAGCACAGCGGAAGTGCGAGCTTGGTCTTCCTCTAACTGCTTACGAATGACATCCAGGCTTGTGCCGATTTTCTGGCTCCTGTCAATCAAGAAGGACTTGAGAAGCTTCTGTTCGCGCATAATCCCTTTTCGCTTCTCCTCAGTTCTTGCGTTCATATCGTAGAACGAGAACCAAACTTTGCCTGGTTTGTGATCCGTACCGTTAAGTTTCTTGGCTCTGAGAGAACAATCGATATTGATCTGCGCTGCCTCTTCCGCCACCTGAACCGGCAAAAGCAAGAACTGGTACTCATAAGATGACCTCACACACACAAGAGCCACAACGCTCGCCTGAAATGAACTTGTAACTCGGTTGAACACCGGCGCTTTCCTGTCCTGGAGATGTTCCGCCTTGCAGTATCCGTATTGAAACCACCACCCATGATTATGGTAGGTCAAGTCGTAGCTCGATGCTTTCACTTGAACGAGCCAGGACTTTCCATCTTTATTCACTGCCAGCAGGTCGACATTCGCGGCGACTCCCTCCAAATTAAGGTCTCGAACGAGAAACCCATAATATTCGAGTTCGTTGGCAACGATTCGCTCGGCGATTCGGCCAACATTCTCTTTGCCGATTTCTCCCTCGCTCATGTTTCCTTTCTCTAAACGCGTGCCGCTAGCCTTTCAGCTCCTCAATCGTAACGTGGTCGTTCGTGTAGATGCAGATGTCGCCGGCGATCTTCATAGCCTTCTCGGCGATCTCGCGGGCGCTCAGGTCAGTGTTTTCCATCAGCGCGCGCGCGGCAGCAGCGGCAAACGGACCGCCCGACCCAATGGCGGCCAGCGGCTCGTCGGGATCGATGACATCTCCCGAGCCGGAGATCAGAAATGTCTGCCCCTGATCGGCCACCACCAGCAGCGCCTCCAGGTTACGCAGCATTTTGTCCGTGCGCCAGTCCTTGGCCAGCTCGACGGCAGAACGGTTGAGGTTGCCGGCGTATTGTTCCAGCTTGGTTTCAAAACGCGCAAAAAGTGAAAAGGCGTCGGCTGTCGAACCGGCAAACCCAGCCAGAATCTTGTCCTGATAGAGCCGGCGAATCTTCTTGGCCGAGTGCTTCAACACATGGTCGCCCAGCGTGACCTGCCCATCGGCGGCCATCACCACCTGGCCGTTGCGCCGCACGCAGATGACGGTGGTCGAACGAATCCGGCTGCGACTCCGGGATTGCATTGTTTCGGTAAAACTTTTGTCCAGGACCAAAAAAGAACCTCCGGAAATGGGGCGTCCGGCAGGCCGGAACTCCTTCAGATGCAGTCACGAGTATATCGCAGCGCGTAAGCAGCGGTGTGACGAGCCGCCAATCGGAGCCCGTTCCACAGGCCATCCGGGTTCGTGCGAGTCCAACTGCGGTATCCTCTAGATGGGACTTCCGGGGAAGAGTCCTGCCTCCAATGACCCATTTCAACGCACATGCATGGGAGATTGCCGCCGCTGTGGCCCTCGTCGCCGGGCTTCTGGCCCTGGGTCTATGGCTCCTGCTGCGCAAGCGCCCCACGCCGGAAGAGCTCGAGCGCGCGCGCCGCCGGCTCCTGGCCCACTCCGGGCGTCTGGTGGACGGCATGTTGCTGGACATCTGCGAGGTCGAGGCCCCGGCCAAATCCAAGGACGAGGCAGGCCGCACCTTGACCATGTTGCTTTACAGCTATCGCATCGGCGGCGTGGACTACGAGGCCTCCCAGGACATCACAGACATGCGCGAAGTAGTGGATGCGGAGCAGGTGCGGGCGGGCTTTCCCTGCTCGGCGCGCTATCTGCCGGGCAATCCTCAGAACAGCATCGTGGTCGCCGAAGAGTGGTCCGGCCTGCGTGAGGGGTTGCCGGTGTTGCCCGTCTATGAGGATCGCGACCCCGTCGATACAATCCACCTGGACAGCATGCGCCCTGGCCGCGGCTGAGCGGTAGATCCAATCTCGAAAGATCAGCGCACCCAAGCCAACTCAACACGATAGATTGAAGTTGTGGTGCCTCCCCGCCTGAAACTCTTCCGGCTGCGCCAGAGGTCGCTTGCCCGCGGCGTTCTGCTCGCCCTCGGCGCGCTGGCGGGCAGTCTGTGCCTGGCAGGCTTTCCGATGGCCGGAGCTCCTCACGCCTCACCTTGGCAGGTTCTGCTGGCGCTCGTCGTCTTCTGGGGAATGGTGGAAACCGCCCGCTGCCTTGATCGCAGATGGAGTCTCTACCACGCCGGCGTGCTCATTCTGCTCTACTCGGAACTGATGATGCAGGCGATGGTGCTGTTCCTGTGGATCTATCTCTAGCTCTCGAAGTTTGGTCCTCGTGCTGTTTTAGGACTGCCAAGGGCCTTTGGCGCAATGTAGGATGTTCAGGAACACTGCCCCGTGGATTCTGTTCAAACCAAAGGCGATTGCACAGTCTTATCAAGCGGAGGGAAGAAATGCTCAAGGGATTTCGCGATTTCATTCTGCGCGGAAATGTCGTTGACCTGGCCGTCGCCGTCATTCTGGGCGCGGCCTTCAACTCGATTGTCACGTCGTTAGTGAGCGATGTACTCAACCCGCTCATTGCCGCCACCATCGGCAAGCCGGACTTCAGCGGCGTCGTGCTGAATATCGGCAGCGGTCATGTCAAGATCGGCAACTTCTTCAATGCAGCCATCTCGTTCCTGATCGTCGCCAGCGTGGTCTATTTTGCCATTGTCTTGCCCATCAACCACCTGTTGTCACGGCTAAAGAAGCCTGAGCCTGAGGCTCCTTCGTCCCTGAAGACCTGCCCCGAATGCTTGAGTGAAATCCCGCTGGCTGCCCGCCGCTGCGCTCACTGCGCTCAGCCGGTAGCTTAGAAAGCGGCTCGTTGCTTCACCGACCCGCCGAAAGAGGTCCTACGCATGGCGCTGTGCAAGTCGCTCGCCGTTTCTATTGTTCTGGCCTTCGTTCCAGGCCCTCTCCCGGCGCAGATCTCCGCGCAGCCTGCCCCTACCGTCTTCGGCTATCGCGACTTTGCAGTCCAGTCGAAGATCGAGGATAGATTCCTCGCAGTCCCCGACGCAGCCCTGGCTGGCCAGCACCTGAAGATCCTCACCGCCGAGCCGCACCTGGCCTCGACTCCCGAGGACCGCAAGACCGCCGACTACGTGGCGCAGAAATTTCGCGCTGCCGGCCTGGAGACGGAGATTGTTCCCTATCGCGTCTTGATGAACCAGCCCAAGGTCGTGCGCGTCGAGGCCTACGATTCGAGCGGCCGGCTGCTCATGAGCGGCCCTACTCGGGAACACGTCGACGGCGACCCCTACCAGGACGATCCTCGCGTCGTTATGCCCTTCAACGGCTCCTCCGGTTCAGGAGACGTGACCGCCGAAGTGATCTACGCCAACTATGGCCGTCTGGAGGACTTCGAGCAGCTTGCATCCCGGCACATCGACCTTCACGGCAAGATCGTTCTGGTGCGCTACGGAGCCAACTTCCGCGGCGTCAAAGTCTACCTGGCCGAGCAGCGCGGCGCCGCCGGCGTGCTCATCTACTCCGACCCGGAGGATGACGGCTTCTCCAAGGGCGACGCCTACCCCATGGGACCCTGGCGGCCCGAGACCGGCGTCGAACGCGGCTCCGTCCAATACCTCTTCAAGTATCCCGGCGACCCCGAGACTCCCGCCGTTTCTTCAACCGTGGACCTCCCCGATTCGGCCCGCGTTTCGCCCTATGGCAGCCAGCCGCGCATTATTTCCATCCCCATCAGCTATCACGACGCCTCGCCCATCCTGCAAGCCCTCAAAGGCCCCGGAGTGCCGCAGGGCTGGCAAGGCGCACTCGGCTTCCGCTATCACATTGGACAGGTTGAGGGCTCGGGTAGCATAAAGGTCCACCTGGTCTCGGTACAGGATTATCAGCGGCGCATCATCTGGGACGTGATCGGCAAGATCAAAGGCACGCTGTATCCCGACGATTGGGTTGTGGTGGGCAATCACCGCGACGCCTGGGTCTATGGCGCCGCCGATCCCTCCAGTGGCACCGCCGCCATGCTCGAATCGGTCCATGGCGTCGGCGCGCTTCTCCGGCAAGGCTGGCGGCCCAAGAGAACTATCGTCTTTTGCAGTTGGGACGCCGAGGAGGAAGGCCTCATCGGCTCAACCGAGTGGGTAGACCAGAACGCCAAATCCCTGGAGCGCGCCGTCGCCTACTTCAACACCGACGTCGCCGTCTCCGGGTCGGATTTCTCCGCCGCCGCCGTGCCCTCGCTCAAGCAGTTCGTCCGCGAACTGACCCGCTCGGTTCCCAGCCCGCTCGGCGGAACCGTCTACCAGCAATGGCGCATCAATCACCCGGCGCATAGCGGCCGCCCCGCCCAAGGTGATGAGAATGGCTCCAATGTGCCTCCCGCTCCCGGCGAGGAGGTTCACGTCGGCGACCTCGGCTCCGGCTCCGACTACACTCCCTTCTTCCAGCATGTGGGAGTGCCCTCGACAGACATCGGCTCCAGCGGCCCTTACGGCGTTTATCACTCCGTCTTCGACAACTTCGCATGGTTCACCATGAACGCCGACCCGAACTTCGTCTATCTGCAGGAGATGGCTCGCGTCTTTGGCCTCGAGGCCCTGCGCATGGCCGATGCCGACGTACTGCCCTACGACTACGTCTCCTACACCCGCGAGATTGGCTCGTACCTTGAGGCCGTCAAGCACAAAGCGTGGATTCCCGCCGATGATTCCTGGTCAATGCGGCGGAAGGCCGCAACCTCTGGCCACTATTCGCTGGACTTTGCCGCCGCCAATGCCGCTGCCGCCCGCCTCGCCGCTGCGGCCGAACGGGCTCACGGCCTGCAAATGACCGCCTCCGGCGACCTCGTCCGGCTCAATCTCGCCCTCCGCCAGGCTGAGAACTCCCTGCTCTCCGATGCCGGCCTTCCCAACCGACCTTGGTACCGGCATGTGATCTACGCCCCCGGCGAGTACACCGGCTACTCCGCCGTCGTCCTCCCCGGCGTCAACGAAGCCCTCGACGCCCATGACCTCAACCGCGCCGCTCAGCAGTTGACCGTCCTCACCCAGGCTCTCACCAGGGCCGCGCAGACACTGGAAGGCGCGCAATAGACCGGAGCTTTGTCTATGCCTTTGGTAACATCTGGACCTTTGGACGGTTGACCGGGTCCCGGAACGCTCGTATCTTTAAGGTGTCTATGAAAACTTCCTCTAACTCGATCCGCATTGGAATCGCCGCTGCCATTATCGTCGGCACCATCGGCTGGCTTGCATACTCCGGTTATGGAGCCAACAAGAGCTACTACGTCACCATCGCCGAACTGGGCGGTATGGGAGACAAGGCCTACCACAGCCAGTTGCGCGTCGAGGGCTTTGTCCAGCCCGGCTCGATCGAGCACAACGGCCCCCACGTGACCTTTGTTTTGAACGAGTTCGAGAGTCACTCGCCCAAGGCCGCCAGCGGCCGTCTGCTGACAGTTGTCTACAAGGGCTCCGAGCCGCCTCCGGACACCTTCAAAGACGATGCCCAGGCCCTCGCCGAAGGCTCCTATGGCCGCGACGGCGTCTTCCACGCCACCGTTCTCCAGGCCAAGTGCGCCAGCAAATACGCTCCGGCTCAGCCCGGCGCTCAGCCCAATGCAGTGCCCGCGCAGCCCGCTGCCGCGCCCAATGCGAGCCCGCGCGCCGCCGTTGTTCCTCCGTCTAAACCAGCCAGCTAGGCCTGCGCATGCAAGGAGCCCCAATGAATTGGAGAAGGTTGCTCTCGGATTTCATCATCTACGCGGCAATGTTATTCGCAGGATTCTTGTTGATTGAATGGAACAGGAGAGCTTCTAACTCCGGCTCTTATGATTTCCTCGAAAATGCGCTTGGGGCTATCGCAATTGCATTGGGAATTGCCGGCTATCAGGATCTGGATCGTTGCGGGCACCTCAGGGTTCGCCGCATCTTGAGGAACTGCCTCCTCGCCTGGTTGGGCGTTTATGTGATTCTCTTCGGCATCATCTTGCTCAGCAAGACGACCCTGTTCGATTTTGCCATTGCGTTTTCGCTCTATCCGTTGCTTCTGCTCATCGTGGCGCCATTCCCGCTGGCGCTCTACCTGGATCGAAATCAGCCTAAATCCACTTCGCAACCGACAAGTACTAATGCGCGATGATGCAGCGACGACCTCCATCCAAACCGGCCAGGCAAATCTGCGCCCGCGAGGAGACTTGATGATTTGGAAGAACTTCTTGACGGCTCTTCTTGTGCTCTCAATGATGGGAATAGCGTTTTGTCTATTTAACTTATGGATTGGAATGTTCAAGGAAATCGGCGTCCGTGATTCTGCTAAGGGAGCATTTCTAATCATCTCGTGGTCACTGTGGGCTGCAGGTGATGAGGAATTAGGTCGACGCGGGCATACTGAATTGCGACGAAAACTGGTCAGGTACACTTTCATCTCCCTCGCAGTATCTATGGTTCTTATGATCTGTGCGGGACTTTTCTTTAAGGTGATGTCGAGTCTTCTCTTTGTCTGTAGCTTCTCTCCTTTTTGGGTACTGGTCGTTTCTCCATTTCCACTTGCGCTCTACCTGAATCGAAGCCAAAATAAGCCCACTCCCCTATCAACCATCGCCAATGCACCCTAAGTCAACAATCACCTCCGACTCAACCGCAGCAGCCTCCCCGCTCTGCGCCCGCCTCGACAAAGTCTCCCGTCTCTTCGGCTCCTTCGCCGCGCTGCGCCAGGTTTCGGTGGACTTCGAGCCGGGCCGCTGCTACGTTCTTCTCGGTGAAAACGGCGCGGGCAAGTCCACCCTGCTGCGCATCCTCGCCGGCCTGCTCAGGCCCAGCTTCGGCAAAGTCATGGTCTTCGGGGAGGATGAACCCCATGACGCCCGCGAACGCATCGGCTACATGAGCCACGCCCCCATGCTCTACGACGAACTGACCGCCCAGGAAAACCTGCGCTACTTCGCCAGCCTCTACACAGGTCGCGCCTGCCTCGCCCCGGCCGAGGCTCTGCGCCAGGTAGGCCTCGACCCCGAGCTGAATCGCCCCCTCGGCCACTACTCCCAAGGCATGAGGCAGCGCACCTCGCTGGCCCGCGTCCTGCTCTCCGTACCTGAGTTGCTGCTGCTCGACGAGCCCTTCTCCAACATGGATGTCGAGTCTGCCCGCCAGATGGTCGAGCTGCTGGCCGGCTTCCGCCAGGGCAACCGGACCATCGTCCTGACCACCCACCAGCGCGAACTGGCAGCCCCCATCGCCGATTGGATCCTCACCCTCCACGCCGGACGGGTGGCCTCTTTAGAGCCAGGGAGGCCGATCCGATGAAAACCAACGGCGCGCGCCTCCTCGAATCCCTCGGCATTCCATTCGAACTCCGTGAATACGAAGTCGACCCCGACGATCTATCAGCGATCGCAGTGGCCAAAAAGATCGGGATGCCGCCCGAGCAGGTCTTCAAGACCCTCCTGACCACGGGAGGACCCAACTCCTATGTCTTCGCCGTAATCCCCGGCGACGCCGAGCTGGACTTCAAAAAGCTCGCCCGCTCTGCCGGCCTGCGAAAAGCCGAGATGGTTCCCCTCAAAGAGGTCCAGCCCCTCACCGGCTACATCCGCGGCGGCGTCACCGTCTTCGGCGCTAAGAAGGCCTACCCTGTCTTCGTCGATGAAACCGCGATCCTCTTCGACAGGATCAGCGTCTCTGCAGGCGCGCGCGGCACTCAGCTCATTCTCTCGCCCGATGACTATCTGAGAGCCGCCGAAGCCCAGACCGCCGACTTGACAAAGGATAAGACTACGGGTGCCCCATCCATTCGCGCATTTGGCGAATGGGTGGGAGACAACGAACCCAATAACTCCAACACCGAGGGCCGCTCATAATGCCGCGCGCCCTCTGGACACATCTCGTCAAAGACCTGCGCATCGAGTGGCGCTCGCTCGACGCCATCATCTCCATGCTGTTTTTCTCCGGGCTGGTCGTCGTGCTTTTCTCCATCGCCTTCGATCCGCGCGGAGCCTTCTCACAGCAGATTGCCGGCGGAGTCCTCTGCGTAGCCACCATGTTCGCCTCGGTCAGCGCCCTCAACCAGGCCTGGGCGCGCGAGATCCGCCATCAGGTCATGGACGCCCAGCGCATGGTCCCCGCACCCGGTGCCGAGCTCTTCCTTGCCAAGGTGATTGTGAACTTCCTCTTTGTCTCCATTGTTCAGATCGTCCTGGCGCCCTTCTTTTTCATCTTCTATAACCTTCACATCCTGGGCCAGGCCTGGCTGCTGGCGCTGGTCTTGCCCCTCGGCACCTGGGCGCTTGTCGCGAATGGCATCTTCTTCGCCGCGCTCTCCATCCGCAGCCGCAACCGCGAACTGCTGCTCTCCCTGATTCTCTTTCCCATCTTCATTCCCGCTCTGCTCGCCATGGTGCAGGCCACCACGTCGATCCTCACCGGCGAAAGCGACCCCACTCTCTGGATCAAGCTGCTAGTGGGCTACGACATCATCTTCACGACTGTGAGTCTTCTGCTTTTCGACGTTGTCTTCCACGCCGAATGACAGTCCCATTGCCATATCGAGTCCGGTAGGTCAGGGCTTTGCATGCTGCGGAAAAACTCGATTTGGGCGTCTGAACGTGTCAGGGCACGACTTCAGTCGTGCCGTAAGTACCGCTTAATTGACCTGGGCTTTAGCCCCTGAGGTATGCTTTTCCCCACGAACCATGGACGACCCCTTCAATCTCGAGCGATTCGTGAGCGCCCAGGCCAACGTCTTTGAACAGGTTCTGGCCGAACTCCGCGTCGGTGCCAAGCGCACTCACTGGATATGGTTCATCTTTCCCCAGATGAGGGGCCTGGGCCGCAGTCCCCAGTCGGCTCACTTCGGCATCGGATCGCTGGAAGAGGCCGTGGCCTATCTGCGCCACCCCGTTCTCGGCCCCCGGCTAGGCCGATGCACCCGGCTGGTCACGCTCGTCGAGGGCCGCACGATCCGCCAGATTCTTGGCGCCCCCGACGACTTAAAATTCCGCTCCTCGATGACGCTCTTCGCCCACGCCGCGGCCGATGCAGCGATGGACCCAACCGACTTCAACGACGCCATGAAGAAATACTTCAACAGCGAGCCCGATCCGCTGACAGTCGAGCTTCTGCTCTAGGCCTGAGGGTGCTTCATCCTAAACTGCTGAAGCTTGGCCAGCGTCGCCGCCGCTTCGCCGGAGTCGATGGCCTCTGCACCCAGCTTGACACCTTCTTTCAGATCGCCGGCCAGCCCCGCGGCAACCAGACCGGCCGCTGCGTTCAGCAGCACAATGTCGCGCCGCGCGCCGGGTATCCCGGTCAGCACGTCGTAGAGCAAGGCCGCGTTGGTCTTCACGTCACCGCCTACAATCTGATCCAGCGTCGCGCGCGGTAGCCCGGCCATCTCGGGCGTAATGCGCGCAGCTTTCAACTTGGTTTCACCTGTCTCAGACTCTTCAACGCGCGCCACCACCGACTCCCCGGTGGTCGTCAGCTCGTCGATGCCGTCGGTCCCATGCACGATGAATGCTTTCTTGGCTCCCAACGCGAGTAGCGTGCGGCCCACCAGCAGCACACGGCTGGGCGCAAGCACGCCGATCACCTGCGCCCGCGCTCCAGCGGGGTTCGACAACGGACCACAGAGATTGAGGATCGTCCTGAAGCCCAGTGCACGCCTCAGCGGCCCCAGCGCCTTCATCGCCGGGTGGTAGAGCGGTGCGAAAAGGAACATGAAGCCTGTCTCCCGCAGGCACTCCACGGCCAGCTCCGGCCCCAGCGCAATCGGCACGCCCAGTTCCTCCAGCACATCAGCCGCGCCACAGAGAGACGTCACCGCGCGGTTTCCGTGCTTTGCGACTTTGGCTCCCGCAGCAGCCGCCACCAGTGCAGCGCCCGAGGAGATGTTGAAGGTCAACGGGCCTCCGCCGCCCGTGCCGACCACATCCACTAGCTCCTCCCGCTCCGCTTCGGTGAGCGGCAGCGGCGTCACACGCTCCCGCATCACCTGCACAAAGCCGGCCAGCTCCGGCGCTTGTTCGCCGCGCGTGGCCAGAACCGTCAGCAGCGCCGCCGTCTCCACCTCAGGCACGCCGCCAGCAAGGATCTCTTCCAGAACGCCAGCCGCCTGCTCGCGAGTCAATGCCGCGCCATCCTCGGCCAGCGGCTTCAGTAGTTCCTTCAATGTCGCCATATCTCTTATGGTAATGGCCCACGGCGGTATCGGACTTTCAAGATCGCCGGTCGCCCCGGGTCTGGATTCTCAGACCTGGGATACTTCGTCCTCAATCAGTGACCTTGAGAATCACAACCTCAGTTTCCATAGCCGGAGGCCGCCAGCCCCACCGCAGGTGGTTTGCCCCTCCTTTGGCGGGCAAGATACTATTTCATTACCGCTGGCACGGTCTCGAACCTCTGGAAGCCTCCAGATCCGATCCCGAATCCCCAATGCAGCGGAGTTGGCGGTCCCTACAAAAATGAAGATCCACGAGTATCAGGCGAAGGAAATCCTGGCAAAATACGGCGTTGCCGTGCCGCGCGGCGAAGTGGCCAACAACCTTGAAGAAGCCTCAACGGTGGCACGCAAGCTCTTTGCCGAGGGAGCCCAGGGTGTAGTCGTCAAGGCACAGATTCACGCCGGAGGCCGCGGCAAGGGCGGCGGCGTCAAAGTGGCCCACACCCGCGAGGAGGCCGAACTCTACGCCAAAAATATCCTCGGCATGACGCTGGTGACTCACCAGACCGGCCCCGCAGGCCAAAAGGTCCAGCGGTTGCTGATCGAAGAGACGGCCTCGATCGATCGGGAACTCTATCTCGGCATCGTCCTCGACCGCGCAACAGGCAGGCTGGTCTTCATGGCCTCGCAGGCCGGCGGCATGGAGATTGAAGAGGTGGCCGCCAAGACTCCTGAGGCCATCTTCAAAGAGACCATCGACCCGGCAGTCGGCTTTGGCGCATGGCAGGCGCGCAAGCTGGCCTTCGCTCTCGGCCTCAAGCCTGCGCAGATCAACGCGGCTGTCGCATTCTTCCAAAGCTTGTACAAAGCATTGATTGAAACCGACGCATCGCTGGTCGAGATCAATCCATTCATCACCACGACCGATGACAAGCTCTTTGCCCTCGATGCCAAGATCACATTCGACGACAATGCCATCTTCCGCCACGCCGACATCAAGGCCCTCCGCGACACCGCCGAAGAGGACCCGCTTGAAGTCGAGGCCAGCAAGTACGCGCTCAACTACATCAAGCTCGACGGCTCCATCGCCTGCATGGTCAACGGGGCGGGCCTGGCCATGGCGACGATGGACATCATTCAATATGCCGGCGGCAGCCCTGCAAATTTTCTCGACGTAGGCGGCGGCGCAACTCAGGAGCAGATCGAGCACGCCTTTGAAATCCTGCTCTCCGACGCCAACGTGAAGGCCATCCTCATCAATATCTTCGGCGGCATTCTGCGCGTTGACCGGCTGGCCACCGGCGTAGTCGCCGCGGCTCACAACCTCAAGATCAAAGTGCCAATCGTCCTGCGCCTCGAAGGAACTAACGTCGAAGAGGGCCGCAGAATTCTCAAGGAATCCGGCCTCAACTTTCAGGTAGGCGAAACAATGAAAGAAGCGGCGGAGTTAGTCGTGAAGGCGGCTGCTAGCTAATGGATGCTAGAGGTCTTTTCAACGAATCGCTTTGTATCAATCGTCCACCGGCTTCGACGACCCACGGGAAGATGAAACCGCTTACGTTCATCTCCCGGAGGGAGAATCGATAATAGCCCAGGACAAGCGCAGCGCAGTCCTGGGTAAGAGTCCAACAAAAGCCCCCGTCCCGTAGGGACGGTGCGAATTCCGCTCAAAACGCGAGTAGTTTCTTTTCAGTGCACGACTTTAGTCGTGCCGAAGACGCAGTTTTAAAGGAATGGGCTTTAGCCCCTGAGGGAACCGTCAATCGCGAGAGTGACTTATTCAAAGATTCCTCAGGAAGCTGACAGCTAGGAGCTTTTCCCAATGGCAGTGTTAGTCGATAAGAATACCCGCCTCATCGTTCAAGGCCTAACCGGCAAGGAAGGCACCTTCCACGCCATGAGCTGCGCCGAGTATGGCACCAAGGTTGTTGGCGGCGTAACTCCCGGCAAAGGCGGCACGACGCATGAGGGCTGGCCCGTCTTCAACACCGTTGCCGACGCCGTGGCCGCAACCGGCGCCAACGCGACGATGATCTTCGTGCCCCCGCCCTTTGCCGCCGACGCCATTCTCGAAGCCGAGGACGCGGGCATTCCGCTGATCGTTGCAATTACCGAGGGCATTCCTACGCTCGACATGATCAAGGTCTGGGCCAAGCTCAAAAACTCAAAGTCGCGGCTTATCGGCCCTAACTGCCCTGGCGTCATCTCCCCCGGCAAAGCGAAGATCGGCATCATGCCCGGCCGCATTCACAAAGAGGGAACAATCGGCATCGTCTCCCGCTCCGGAACGCTGACTTATGAGGCCGTCCACCAGTTGACGCAGCGCGGCATCGGCCAATCGACAGCCATTGGCATCGGCGGCGATCCCATCATCGGTACCACGCACATCGACGCGCTGCGCCTCCTGAACAACGATCCCGAAACCGAAGCCATCATCATGATTGGCGAGATTGGCGGCTCGGCTGAAGAAGCCGCTGCCGCCTTCGTCAAGAAGCATGTGAGGAAGCCAGTCGTCGGCTTCATCGCCGGACAAACCGCGCCTCCGGGCCGCCGCATGGGCCACGCCGGAGCGATCATCAGCGGCGGCCAGGGCACCGCCGCCGACAAGATGAAGGCCATGACCACCGCCGGCATCCACGTAGTCGTCTCGCCTGCCGAAATCGGCGCAACTCTGGCCAGAGTCATTGGCAAAGGTTGAGCAGGCTGCGGAAAAACTCGATGCGGAGGGAGGCGGGGGTTTCAACCCCCGCATAAAGCCAACAGAATCGACGTGGGCTTCAGCCCCGGAGGGATGCTTTTCGCCATTCTCATCCGAATCCCCGAGTTTTTCCGCAGCCTCTGAAGTCGTGCCCTGACACAATCCATAGCCTGAAGGCAATTTTGCAAGTGGTTCAACTGTCCGCATCAGCAGACTGGTTATTTCGGCTTAACCTGCTTGAAGCACTACACTTGAGTGATTATGGCAGGTACGGCGAGGGAGGTCGGCGGTCAGGGTCGCTCCGATGAGCCGGCCCGGCCTTTGCTCTGGATCAGCGGAGCATGGGTTCTTCCCCTCCTGGGCATCTTCCTCTGGACCGTCCCTGGTTCTGCGCTCGACAGGGCCGTTGCTTCGATTCTTGCCGTGCTGCTGGCGCCGTTGCCCGCGCTTGCCTTTGCGCATTGGCAGCGAGGGCGTCTGGCTGCCTGCGCGGAGAGGGCCGAGGAGGAGGCAGCGCAGTTAAAGCTGCAACTGGAGACCGTCCGCTACCGCACGGCGCGCCTCCGTGAGGAGTTGCAGGCCGCCGACCGGCAGGCGCGCCTCTCGCACCAGCTCACGCTTCTGGGCCAGTTCACGGCGGGATTCATGCACGAGTTCAACAATCCGCTGGCAATTGTGGCGGGGCGGCTCGAGGTGTTGCTCGATGAGCGCAAAGAGGATGCTGCCCTTTGCGCGGACCTGGAGCAGATGCTGAAGGAGGCTCGCTACATGAGCAACATCGCCACCACCCTTCTGCAGGCGCTGCGACGCGAGCGCGGCGGAGAGATATTCGAAGCTTCAGTTCCCCAAAAAGCCCTGGATGAGGCGCTGGCAGCGATGCGATCTTCGGCCAGGATCCAAGGCGTGGAACTGGTGGAGGAGATCGCCGAGGCGCCGCGGGTTGATGTGCCGGAGCATGTTGTCGGTGAGGTGGTTCGATGCCTGCTGAGTAACGCACTGCAGGCTCTGAAAGGACGCGGCGAGAGCACGGTCTGGGTGCGCCTTGAGCCCTACCGCATGGCGGGCGCCAAGGTGGTGGCCAGGATTGAAGACAACGGCCCAGGCGTGCCGGAGACGATCCGCGAGCACCTCTTTGAACCGTTCGTCTCACAGAGCAGCGGACGGGAGCGGCTGGGCCTGGGCCTGTTTCTGGCGGCCAGCCTGCTGGATCTGTATGATGGCCGCATCCGCTATGAAACCCGTGAAGGCGGCGGCGCGAGCTTTGTTGTCGAGCTGCCGCCGGCGCGATTTACCCGCGGCCAGCCCTATCACTGGTTTGCCGGAGAAACGACACAATGAGCCGCATCTTGGTGATCGACGACGAAGCCGCGCTGGGAGAAAATATTCAGCGAATGCTGCGCCTGCCCGGCACCACGGTTTCCGTTTGCGTGGACCCGGCAAAGGGGATGGCCGAGTGCATGGCCAACCCGCCCGACCTGGTGTTGCTCGATGTTCGCATGCCGGGCATGTCGGGCGAAGAGGTCTTTGCGCGGTTGCATGAGGCCCATCCCGGACTGCCGATCGTCTTCCTGACCGCCTTCGGGTCCGTGGAGAGCGCGGTGATGGCGATGCGCAACGGCGCCTTCGATTATCTGCAAAAGCCCTTCAAGCGCGAGGACCTGCTGCTGATGGTCAAGCGGGCGCTCTCGCACGCCAAGCTGGAGCGCGAGGTGGAGACACTGAAGGGGCGGTTGGAGGCCCTTGGCGAAGCCGATGCAGCCCAGAGCCGCAGCGGGTCGATGCTGGAGATGATGGAAAAGTGCCGCCGGGCGGCAGCCACCGATGCCACGGTGATGATCCTGGGCGAGAGCGGCAGCGGCAAAGAGGTTGCCGCGCGCTTCATGCACGGCCAGAGCCGGCGCAAGGATGGGCCCTTTGTGCCGGTCGAGTGCAGCGCCATGCCGGGATCGCTGATCGAGAGCGAGCTTTTCGGTTACGAGCGCGGGGCCTTCACCGGGGCGGAACGCATGAAGAAGGGGCTGATCGAGTCGGCCGACGGCGGCACGCTTTTTCTGGACGAGATCGGCGACCTGGGCGTTGAGTTGCAAACCCGGCTCTTCCGATTCGTCGAGGAACGGGCCTTGCGGCGGCTCGGCGGCCTTGCCACAGTGAAGGTAGATTGCCGCATTCTCTGCGCGACCAACCAGGATCTGGCGGCCAAGATCAAAGCCGGCAGCTTTCGCGAGGAGCTCTTCTACCGGCTGAGCGTGGTGACGGTGAAGCTGCCGGCTTTGCGTGATCGGCCCGAGGATATTCCTCATCTGGCGCGGTTTTTTCTAGAGAGATTCTCCCGCCGCTACGGCAAGAGCCTTTCCGGTTCGCCTCAGTTCTACGAGGCGCTGCTGAAAGAGCGCTGGCCGGGAAATGTTCGCCAGTTGAAAAACGTGATGGAGAGGCTTGCGGCTTTGCATCCCGGCGGTGTGCTGGGGCCGGCCGATCTGGCCGAGGATCTGCCGCCAGTGGAGGGTGCCGGAAGCCTTTCCGCGCTTCCCTGGAAGGATGCGCGGGAGCAGTACCTGGCCACCTTTGAGCTCTCCTACGCCCAGGCCGTGTTGGCCCGCTGCGGGGGAAATCTCAGCGCTGCCGCTCGTGAGGCCGGTGTGGACCGGAAGACCTTTTACTCGCTCCTGCGCCGAGAAAAAGATCTGCCATCTGGGGAATCCATTCCCCAGATGGAGCCGGAGATCGGGGAATGAGTTCCCCATCTTGAGGGAAAGGCTCTCTGCAACTTGTTGATAGGAATGAACGGCCTCTTTGGCTCCCGCCGTGCTTAATAAAAGTGCAGGAGCTCCCTCACATGAAACTCTGGACTCTAAGCGTACGGGCAATTCTGGTGGTCTTCGGCCTTGCCCTGTTGATGCCCCAGCAAGGGAACGCCATTCCGGCGTTTGCCCGCAAGTATGGCGTGAAATGCTATACCTGCCACACCATTCCGCCTGCACTGAACAAGAACGGCTATATGTTCAAGCGCCTCGGCTACCGGATGCCGCCCGACGAGATGGACGGCAGCAAACCGGCGCCGAAGATTGACGAGCTGGATAAAGACATCAAGTTCAACCTCATGCATTCCGTCGCGCTGATTGTGCAGGCCAGCGTCACCGAAGACAAGACCGTCGCCGATACGGGCAACACGACCTCGGCTTCTCCTTCGACCTCCTGCGGCAGCGACACGGCGGCGAGTTCGTCCTGTTCCAGCTTCAATCTGGACGAAGCTGCGCTGTTCCTAGCCGGAGCCGTTCCGGAGACCGGCTTCTCCTACTTCGCCCACTATGAGTTGTATCAGGACGGTGGCAGCGATCTGGAACAGGGCTTTGGCGTGTACACGCGCGGCAAGGCCAACAGCAGCTATTTCATCAAGGCCGGCGAGATGCATATGCAGGAGGGTGAGGGAACGCGGGCAGCCATGTTCTATAACCTCTTCTCCGATCCCGCCTACACGCTGACCAACGTCGATCCGATCAGCTTCTCGCTCGATCAGCATCCGGTCGGGGTAGACGTGGGCTACACCTGGGCGTCTAATTACTTCAAGAATGTCTTTGCCGTCTCGGCCAAGATCACCAACGGGCTCAACGCGGACGGAAGCGAGATTCTTGCCGGCTCGACCAAGAACTCCAAGGACGTCTGGGCCGACGCCGATTACTGGTTCGGCCCCGACGGCGGCGTAACGGTGATGATGTACCGCGGATCGAAGGATCAGATCCAGACTCCAACCATCGGAACTCCTCCACCACCTCCTTTCTCTTACCGTCCGACCTTCTATCGCGTGGGAGCCTTCGGCAACTACCTGTTCTTCGACAAGCTGGATCTGCTGGGCGGGTACATTCACGGCCAGGATGATTGGATGCCGCCCGATGGCGGCCCGATGTCGCACTATATTGCCAATACCTACCGCGGCGAGGCAGACTACTACATCAAGACGGGCACGGTGATCAATCTGCGGCTCGATCGCGGGACCGCGACCATCGCTCCCAATCCGACGATGCATACACGCGCTTGGGGCATCGGCGGCGAACACGCCTTGACTACGCTGGGCAACGTAGTGCTGCGCGCGGCCTACAACCAGGAGCACGATGGCGACCCGGTGGCCCTTGTGGGCACCACCGACAAACTCTTCAGGCTGGACATCCGGTACATGTGGTAAGGAGAGACTCAAAATGTTGAAAGCAATTCGCACACTGACCATCGCAGGTTTGTCGCTTCCGCTCTTTCTGGCCGCGCAGAGCAGCAACGTAACGCTCCCGCAGGACAAGGGGCCGGACAAGATCAACATCTCAAGCTATCCCGCCGATCAGCAGAAGGGGTACAAAGTCTTCACCGACAAGTGCGCCAAGTGCCACACCATCGCGCGGCCGATCAACACCACCATGACCAAGGATGAGTGGAGCCGCTATGTGAAGCGCATGATGCACAAGCCCAACTCCGGCATCAGCGACGCGCAGGGAAAGACGATCTTCGAGTTTCTGGCCTATGACCAGGAGAATCGCAAAGACAAGAATCCGTCCGCGTTCTCCAAGTCGCTCACCGACGAAGAGATCGAGAAGCTGAAGGCGCAACAGCACTAGAGCGCGCTCTTGCGCTCTAGGGAACCTCTGATCAAGTGGATGTTTTGAAAGGGCACGACTTTAGTCGTGCCGCAAACGCCGCAAAATCAATCCGGGCTTTAGCCCCTGAGGGTATGCTGGTCCGCAAGATCAACTGGTTCAGAACGTCCCTAGGGCTTTTTACCGACATAGCAACTGGTGGCTTCCTTTCCACGCCCGCGAGCGAGCAACAATTCGCTCGCCGGGATTCCATCAGACGGGAAGCTGTTCGCGGGCCTTGGTATCGGATTACTTAGGCTAGAGCGAGTTTCAGGGATCCGCTTTGTATCAGGGCACGACTTTAGTCGTGCCGAGAGTAATCAGGAAACAATGGGCTTTAGCCCCTGGGGGATTGGAGTCCAGATCCGCCAGGCCATTTTTGAAACACGCTCTATGCAGCCCGCACATACGGAGAACCCATGCCTTATTCCATCACGGTCCCGGACCAGGAGTATTTCGACAAGAATATTCCCTGCCGCTCCGCCTGTCCGATTCATACGGAGTGCGGCCGCTACGTTCAGGCCATCGGGATCTCGAAGGATGAGGAAGCCTATCTTCTGGCCCGTGCGCCGAATCCATTCGCTTATGTTCTCGGCCGCATCTGCGCGCATCCCTGCGAAGACAACTGCCGGCGCGGCAAGATCGACGAGCCGATCGCCATCTGCGCGTTGAAGCGCTACGCCACCGATCGCCACAATTTAGGCAGCGGCCACGATCCGGCGCGGAAGAAGCTGCCGCCCCCCGCCAAACGGGACAAGAGCATCGCCATTGTGGGCGCGGGTGTCTGTGGACTCACATGCGCGCACGACTTGGCCCTGCTTGGGTATACGGTCGAGGTCTTTGAGTCGGCGCCGGTCCCGGGAGGAATGCTCTATCTGGGCATTCCGCAGTTTCGCCTCCCGCGCGAGATCATCAAGATGGAGGTCGACAACATTCTGGCCATGGGTGTCACGCTGCATACCCGCGTGACGCTGGGCCGCGATATATCCTTCTCTGACCTGCGGTCGAAGTTCGACTCCGTGCTGCTTGCCACCGGGCTCAACAAGGGCCGTGAACTGAATATTCCCGGCGCGCATCTGGCGGGCGTCTACAACGGCATCGATTTCCTGATCAACGTCAACCTGGGCTTCGAGATCAAACTCGGAAAGCGCGTCGTGGTCGTCGGCGGCGGCAACGTGGCCATCGACGTGGCGCGCGCCGCCGTCCGGCTCGTGCAGGAATCGGTAGGTAGTCCTGAGCTGGATGAAGATGCCAAGGGACTGCAGCCGGCCTTTGACGCAGCCCGCATGGCCCTGCGCTCCGGCGCCGAAGAGGTGGAACTCGTCAGCCTCGAATCGCGCGTACAGATGCCCGCATGGAAGGGCGAAGTAGACGAGGCCGAGCATGAAGGCATTACGGTAGAAAACAGTTGGGGGCCCAAGGAAATCGTAGGCGAGAACGGCATCGTAACCGGCCTCAAAGTGCGCCGCTGCCTGACTGTCTTTGACGAAAATGGCCGCTTCAATCCCGCCTTCAGCGACGAAGAAAAGATCATTCCCTGCGACAGCGTGATCCTGGCCATCGGTCAGCAGGCGGATCTCTCCTTCCTCAGCGGCGATGAAGGCGTGCAGGTAACTCCGCGCGGCATTCTCAAGATCGACGAAAACCTGATGACCACCGCGCCGGGAGTTTTTGCCGGCGGCGACGTGGCCTTCGGGCCGCGCGTGCTGGTAAAAACTC
>Ga0302189_10000265_pt1 | contig 44819 bp, 35 predicted proteins | sample II_Bog_E2_2_FD_194551 | JGI IMG/M metagenome (GOLD analysis project Ga0302189, IMG submission 194551) | Peat permafrost microbial communities from Stordalen Mire near Abisko, Sweden - II_Bog_E2_2 | ecosystem: Environmental > Terrestrial > Soil > Wetlands > Peat | place: Sweden: Abisko...
CAGGTGCCCAAATGCGAGGCACCTGGGGCACCCATCTTCGGTGGTTATGCTCAATGCTCCAGAGACCCGGGCTACACGCCTTTCACTCCATAAAGGGAAGTTATTGATTACAAGCTGACGTTTGGCGGGTTTTCGTTGGCTGCTCCGATGCGGCACAGCTGATCCAGCGTTTCCGCGAAGAGTTCATATAACAACTTCAACCGCTCGACGTCCTTGACGATGCCCACAACCTGAAAATAAAGCTCGTCTACTCCTTCAGGGAAGCTGGAACGGAAGAAGCCCTCATCGTCTTTGACGGCAAAGTAGATCTGCGGCTGTTGGCCGATCAGCTCTCGGATTCTAGTGCTTCCAAGCAGTTCCCGCAGTTTCGGCTCCTGGTCGCTCTTGAGAATGAAATCACGGTCGAAGGCCTCGTCCCCTATCTCCAGGTCCTGCATGCCAAACCACTTGCCAATGTCGCTGAAGATTCCCTTCCGGTAAACAGTAAAGCGGAAGCCCTCCGGATCAACAAAAGGCGCACGCATGCGGGTATAGGTAACGGAGGATTTGCCGGTCGAAACCGTGTAAGTATCCAGAGTGATGGTCCATGGGCCGTGCGTTGCCTGGATCTTGTCTCCCTTCCAGAAGCCTCCATCAACGTACTGCGCGCCAATCTCGGCGCAAAGCTGTCTCCAGATCTCCTGGGTGCACGGACCGAACAGATTCCGCAAAAAAGTCACGCGATTCTCCTTGCTCCTTGCCGCTGGAAATGAATCATTATGGCAACTCTAGCGCCCCTCTGCATTGGTTTGGCGGGTGGACCGGGTCCCATGAGCAACAAATGTCGTTGCCGCAGGTCCGGAATCGAGACCCTGGGGCAGCCGGCACCCTAAACAACGAACGTCTCTCATTGTAGTTTCCCAGCTTCCCATGTATTACTGCGATTCTTTGGGTTGATGAGCGGGCCACCTGCCTTGAATCCCTCGAAAGTTGTAGTTGACAACCGTTACTCTCCGAGCGTCCACTGTCATGAAATCAGTTCCGGAGAAAGAGATTCTGGCTCAAAGGAGAATGTGATGGTGGGTAAACAGTTTTACGCAATCGCAGTCGGAGCGCTCGCTCTCTGCGCAGTCACTTCCAAGCCCGCAAGTGCCTACTCATGGAGTTCGTGTAGCCAATACGCGACCTACACTGAAAACGGTTACAACCTGTATACCGACGAATGGGGCGCGTCATCCGGCCAGTGCGTCTATGCCAACAGCTCCACCAATTGGTGGTCAGTAGCGGATTACCCCAACGGCACCAGTGTTCAAGCGTACCCCGACACGGAAATCGGCTTGGGCAACGTAAATCTCAGTTCCCTCAGTTCCGTAAACTCGTCGTTCAACTTCTCGGTGCCAAGCGGCGCATCTTACGACGCAGCCTACGATCTCTGGACGAATGGTAACGTGGACGAAGTGATGGTCTGGGAGGATTGGAACAACAACGGCCCAATCGCCACCACATATAGTTGCAACCAACTCGGTGTCAATGGCTGCCCCTTCGCCACCAACGTCTCCATTGATGGTGTTACTTACGACGTCTTTCAGGGCAACTATGGCCACAACGTCGTTTCCTTCCTGCGCACCTCGAAGACGACGAGCGGCAGTGTGAATCTTCTGGATTTAATGAATTGGGTTGCGAACCAGGGCAAGCTCATCAGCAAGACCTTCTCCACGGCGGATTTCGGCTTTGAAATCACGAAAACCAGCGGTTCTCAGACCTTTACGGTGAATTCCTACAGCCTCAGCACCAGCTCTGGAGGCGGCTGCACGCCCACCACAATCACCCCGTACATCTCGGTAAACAACGGCTCAACCTGGGCTGATGAAAACAGCGCCACGGTCAGCTCCACCAGCACGCAGGTGGACCTTGGCCCGCAACCCACATCTGGCGGATCATGGAGCTGGTCCGGCCCCAGCGGATATAACTCCACCTCGCGCCAGATCAACGACATTCCGCTGAAGACGGGCTCCAACGTATATACGGCGACCTACACCAACTCGTCCGGCTGCAAGAGCACGGAGACCTTTACCATCACGGTGAACTAACCCCCGGTAACGGGGAGCTCCACGCTTCACACCCGATCACGGCGCCGTTGATCGCCCAAAGCGCTCACGGCGCCGAGATCGACTATAGCGAAACCAGGGCTGCTGTATCCCGAAGGCACAACCGTCGAGTTGACGCGACCATCAGGGAGCGGCAACCCTGCACAAAACGGATTCTGACACTGTAACCCTACCTTCGCGCTAGGACACCTACACCGGCGCGGCCGGGGTATTCCGGGAGCATTCCATGCAAAGGACGAGAAAACAAACTCACCCTTGCCGGGCGACGAAGAGCCGCCGTGCGGTGATTCTTCTCGCGGGCTGTCTGCTCGGTGGAGGGACTAGCCGGTGCCTTGGAGCGCAGACCGTGAGTGTATCCGTGTGGTCATCGGAAATCGACCACAGTCTGGAGTCCGTCCTTGTGTTCCAGTCTCAGAGCCGCGAAGCAACCGATGCTTATATTCATGTCTATGACGATATTCTGGCTCAGCAGATTTCCCAGATCCATGTAGCCGCCCCATCCGAGGTTTCAGCCGCCGGTAGAGCTGGAGAGGCGCCGCCCTCGATGGATCAAGAAGCGGATACCTTGATTGTTAACCCTCTGAAGACCGGCGCAGAGGCCATTCGCTCTGCGCCCGGATCGAATATAGATTTCTTGCTGATAACTCAGTTCTTCAGGGTCGTGAAGCCGGAGGCATATCGGATCGCTTCCGGAGTTACAGGGTCGGTCGATCTCGAATCCCTTGGTTTCCGCAATCCCGACGGCACGTATGTACTCTTTACAGTGAACCACTCCAAGTCGCCTGTTAGCCTTGAAGCCTTTTGGAAAAACAGACTGTTTACCTATACCCAGGCCGGCAGATCCATTGCGATATTTGCCTGGGATCCAAAGAGTCAGTTGGTCTCCCTCGTTCCGAGCGATCCCCGAATATCGGCAAAGGGAGAGGGTTCCGTTTCGGTCGAGGCCAAATGTTTAAAGATGTCTCCCTTGGGTATCGATCTTCGATGTGAAAGCCAGGCCTTTTACTGTTCCATCTTTCCCGTCCGTTTTACCTGTAATGCGCAGCAAGGGAGCCTGATACTCAGCGTTAAGGTCTACCCTATCGACGAAAACCATACCGATCGCATGAAGCCGTATTCTGTAACCATTACAGCAACTCCCGATGTCGGAGAACTCACGAATCTCCGCGTGCCATGCTGTAATGCGGGGCGATAAAAGGACTGGCGCATTATTCTCTCGGCCGGGTGCCCCATCCTCGCGGCTTTAAAGCATGTCGTGGAACGCGACAATGAGACTGCGACGAACGGGTCACAGCTTTTCATGGCCGTCATCACCGGTCCCCAAAAGGAGAACTGGCAGGATCGGATCCAAAGTCGAGGCGCAACCGGAGGCGATTCGAGCCCAGCCCAGCCTCTTCATTAACTTACACGGTTACCCGTTTGTCGACCGTTAATGCCAATCCCTCAGGTACGGCAAATGCAAGTGCCAGTCGTGAACTCCCGGCACACTGTCCAAAATCGAACACCCTTTGCCGCAAACGGTCACCCAGCGCCGGTTGCCTTTCATCCACTTTAAGCTAACCGATTTGTTTTCAGCGCAAGGGGCTTATGCCCATCTGGCACGGGAAATGCTTTATCTCTAAGCGATGGATATCGCACGCCCAGACCTGTTGCAAAAGAGAAAGCGCCGGTTCGCCGCGTTTCTCATCGTCGCGCTGCTGATGATTGCTGCGCTGCTCATCGTCGTCTACCGCCTGAAGCCGGCTGCCCCAACCGTGGACCGCTCGACGATCTGGCCAGACACGGTCAAGCGCGGCCCCATGATCCGCCAGGTGCGCGGCTCTACCGGGACATTGGTCCCGCGAGAGGATAAGCTACGCCTCATCCCTGCCGAGACCGAGGCCACGGTGACCCGCATTCTGGTGCTGCCGGGCGCGCACGTCGAGCCAAATACCGTGGTGATGGAACTCGTCAATCCGGAATTGGCTCAAGAAGCCATGAACGCCGGCCTGGCTTTGAAAGCCGCTCAGAGCGAGTTTCATAATACGCAGATTCAACTCCAGAGCGACCTGATGACGCAGAAGGCCGGCGCGGCCACAGTGGGCGCGGATTATAGCCAGGCCCGGCTCCAGGCGCAGACCGACAAGGCTCTCTTCGATCTGGGCGTCATCTCCGGCCTGACCTATAACGCATCGAAGAGCAAGGCCGACGAGTTGACCACCCGCAACCAGATCGAGGCCGATCGCCTCGCCATGAACGAAAAAGTGATCGTCTCGCAGCTTGCCGTGCAGCAGACCAAGGTAGACCAGGCCCGCGCTCTCTATGAACTGAAGCAGCAGCAACTGGCCGACTTGCACGTCTCCGCCGGCATCAGCGGCGTCCTGGTTGACCTGCCGCATCAGGTAGGCGAACACGTAGCGCCGGGGGTCACATTGGCCAAGGTGGTGCAGCCCGACCAGCTCAAAGCTTCGCTCAAGATCGCCGAGACCCAGGCCCGCGACATTCAGATTGGCCAGCCCGCCTCCATCGACACGCACAACGGCGTCATTGCCGGCCGTGTGCAGCGCATCGACCCCGCCGTGCAGAACGGAACCGTCACCGTGGACGTAGAACTCACCGGGCCACTGCCGCAGGGGGCGCGGCCCGACCTGAGCGTAGACGGAACCATCGATCTGGAGCGCATGACCGACGTTCTCTATGTGGGCCGGCCGGCTCTGGGCAACGAAAACTCGACCCTCAGCCTGTTCCGGGTAGACCCCGACGGCAAGGGCGCAACCCGCGTGCCGGTCAAAGTGGGCCGCGCGTCGGTCAACAGCATTCAGGTGATTGAAGGGCTCAAGGAAGGCGACACGGTCATTCTTTCCGATATGTCGCGCTGGGATAGCGTGGACCGTATCCGGCTGGAGTGAAAGCGCAGGGAACAGGGAACAGGGAATAGGGAACAGGAAACAGATTCGCAACAACACGAGGAGGAATGCATGGCATCGAACGGCACGCTGATTGAAATTGAAGGGCTGACCAAGGTCTTTTATACCGACGAGGTAGAGACCCATGCGCTCTCTGGCATCCATCTGACCATCGCGCGGGGCGAGTATGTCGCCATGTCCGGTCCATCGGGTTGCGGCAAGTCAACGCTGCTCTCAATTCTCGGCCTGCTCGACACGCCCACGGGCGGCAAATACCTGCTCAACGGCAACCCCGTCGAGAACCTGAAATTCGGCGATCGCTCGCGCATCCGTAACCAGGAGATTGGGTTCATTTTCCAGAGCTTTAACCTCATCGGCGATCTCACTGTCGAAGAGAACGTCGAGCTGCCGCTCACCTATCGCGCGGGAATGCCCTCGCCGGAGCGCAAGAAGCGCGTGAAAGAAGCGCTGGAACGCGTCAACATGGCGCACCGCATGAGGCACTATCCGGCACAACTCTCCGGCGGCCAGCAGCAGCGCGTGGCCGTGGCCCGCGCCCTGGCCGGTTCGCCGTCGATCCTGCTGGCCGACGAGCCTACCGGCAATCTCGACTCGAAGAACGGTGAAGCCGTCATGCACCTGCTTGCCGATCTGCATCGCGAAGGCTCGACCATCTGCATGGTTACGCACGATCCGCGCTTTGCCCGCCACGCCCAGCGCGAAGTCCATCTTTTCGACGGAAAGGTTGTCTCCGAAACCGAATTGAAGAAACTGGAAGAAGAAGTCGAGGCGTAGCCATGCCGCTGCAGAGCTTGTTTCAGGATTTGCGCTATGCCGTGCGCCAACTGCGCAAGTCGCCGGGATTCGCGCTCACGGCCGTTACTGTGCTGGCGCTGGGCCTGGGCGCGAACATCGCCGTCTTCACTGTGCTCGACGGAGTTCTGCTGCGCCCGCTGCCCTATGCGCAGCCGGATCGCATCGTGACCATCACCGGGACTGGCTCCGAGCCTTACTACATGATGAGCTACGCCAACATGCTTCAGTTGCGCGATGCCGTGGGCGCAAGGATGCAAATTGGCGCGCTGATGAATCGTTCCATGGCTAGCATCGTCGGCCCCGGAGGCCGCTTTCAGGCGCAGAAGGTTGAGATCACTGCCGGTCTGCCTGCAATGCTCGGCGTCCAGCCCGTTCTCGGCCGTTCGTTCCGCGATGAAGAGAACGATCCGGGGCGCAATCGCGTGGTGCTGATCGGCGAAGAGGTGTGGCGCAAGTTCTACGCCTCCGACCCTCAAATCGCAGGCAAGACGCTTACCATCAAAGGCCAAGCCTATACGATCCTCGGCGTTATGCCGCGAGGTTTCTCGTTTCCTTTCGTGGAGGATGCGGAGATCTGGTCGCCCGCCGCAATCGATCCCGCCAGCCGCACGTCAATCAGCGGCAAACAAGTAGCGTGGATCGGAGAACTCTACGCACGGTTGCCCGACGGCATGACCATCGCGCAGCTCACCGATCAGCTCACTCGCACACAGGCAATTGTTTCCAAAGAGCCCACAGACGGCCCATCCATTGCTCCCCGAATCGCGGTCACGGAGTACCAGCAGTCGCTGAACCAGCAGGTTCGCAAGCCGCTCACGCTGATCTATGGCGTGGTCTTCGGCATCTGGGCGCTGGCCTGCCTCAACGTTACCAGCCTCATGCTGACGCGGTCGGTTTCGCGCACTCGCGAACAGGCTGTCCGTGCCGCGCTGGGAGCCAGCCGCGCTCGTTTGCTGCAACAAACCATCGTCGAGAGCCTCTTGCTGAGCGGCATCGGCGCGGTCTTCGGATTGTTGCTGGGACAGACAGCGATTAAGCTGTTGTGGCGTCACGTTAAGCAAAAACTGCCCCTCGCAGGCGCCATTCACTTGGACTGGCGCGTAATTGCCTGCATGGCCGCGCTCACGCTTCTCACCGCGGCTGTGGTTGGCGTCTTCCCCGCGCTCCGGGCCATGCGCCGCGATGTGCAGAGCAGTCTGCACGGCACCACCAGCACAGCCTCGGCCAGCCAGAATCGCACCCGCGAGGCATTGGTTGTGGCGCAGATAGCGCTGACGCTTGTATTTCTTGTGGGTGCGGGATTGTTCTTACGCACCATTCACGCGTTGCGCCAGATGCCGCTCGGCTTCACGCAGCAGAACGTGCTCACCGGCGGCATCCTCATCAACGCGGGCTCGATGCATCAGGATGAGGATGCGGTCAATACGCAAACCAACATCGTGCGCGATTCGTATCTGCCGCTCCTCGACCGGCTGCGTGCCATTCCAGGTGTGCAAGTTGCTGCGCTGAGTTCGGTTCTGCCCCTGCGTGCCGACGGCGCGGTCAGGATATCGGGCAATCTCGATCACAAGGAACTTCCGCAATCTCAAACTCCGTCAGCCGACGGTCGTCTGGCCTCGCCGGACCTTGTCGAAGCGCTTGGCATTCCCATGCTGCGCGGCCGGTTCTTTACCGAGGACGATACTGCCTCCGCTCCTCCGGTCGTGGTCGTGAACCAGGCGTTCGTCAACAAGTACCTTCCAGGCCAGGACCCCCTCGGCCACACCTTCTTTATGGGCAAGGGGCGATTCGCGGAGATGCATATCGTCGGTGTCATCGGAGACGTGAAGCAGCGCAATGTTACCGACGCCACCAAGCCAGAGATGTACTTCTGCCTGGCGCAGGTCGAGCCCGGAACGCCGTTTTACGGCATCGCCACTGCATTCATGCAGGTAGCCATTCGTGGCGCGGTTCCCGCAGATACTTTGCGAACTCAGTTTGACAAAGCTTTGCACGAAGCTGTCCCCGACGCGACCACCGCCGATGTGAAGACCGTCCACGAGGCGGTCGAAGATTCCTTCGGCAGTCAGACGCTGATCGCACATCTGCTGGAGAGCTTCGCCGCGCTGGCTCTGATGATCGCCTCTGTTGGCCTCTACGGCTTACTCTCGTTTGCCGTGGCGCAGCGCACACGCGAGATCGGTCTCCGCATTGCCCTTGGCGCACCGCAAGCCAGCATTCTTAACCTCATCTTGCGGCGGGCGCTGCTGCTGGTAGCCATCGGATTGACCATCGGCGGCGCGCTGGCCTGGTTTGCCGTCAGATTCGCGAGTAGCTATATCTACGGCGTTCAGGCGCACGACGGTCTTACTTTTGCCGCGGTCGTCCTGGTTCTCGCCGCGGCCTCTTTTGTCGCAGCCTGGCTGCCTGCCCGCCGCGCCGCGTCTGTTGACCCAATTCTCGCCTTGAGATCGGAGTAACACCATGATCGAACTGAAGAATGTTGAACGAAGCTATAAGACCGGACCCACTGAAACCTGGGTGCTTCGCCGCATCGGTCTTACCATCCAAGAAGGCGACTTTGTCACCATCATGGGGCCGTCTGGAGCAGGCAAGTCGTCCCTCCTGAACGTGCTTGCCCTGCTCGACGATGGCTGGCTCGGCGAGTACTGGTTCGGCGAAACTGCCGTGCATAAGCTCAACCGCAAGCAGCGCGCGGACCTCGCCCGTCAGCGCATCGGCATGGTCTTCCAGAGCTATCACCTGCTCGACGACCTCACAGTCGCCGAGAACATCGATCTGCCGCTCTCTTACAAGAATCTGCCCGCCAGAGAGCGCCAGGGGATGGTGGCCGACATCCTCGACCGCTTCCGGATCGTCGCCAAGAAAGACTTGTATCCCAGCCAGCTCTCCGGTGGACAGCAGCAACTGGTGGGCATTGCGCGAGCCGTCGTCCACGCTCCCGCGCTTCTGCTGGCCGACGAGCCGACCGGTAACCTGCACTCCACGCAGGCTCGCGAAATCATGGAGCTATTTTGCGAGCTGAACCGCGCCGGCACAACCATTGTGCAGGTGACGCACTCCGAGACAAACGCCCGCTTTGGCAAGCGCATTGTCGAGTTGCGCGATGGTTGGCTCACCCGCGATGAAGTGCTTCCACCAACGGCAACGGAGGCCATCGCAAAGTGAACCTGACACCCAAGATCCCGCGGCGGAACCAGCCTTCCAGGCGCATTCAGGCTTGCATTGCCATTTGCCTCATGCAGGCAAACCTTTCTTTTGCCGTTGAGCCGGAGGCCCCGTCCGTGGAGCGGCCCGCGCCGCAGATTCCGTTCGATCAACTGCTGCGCCCCTCGCGCAACCCCATAGACGCCTACCGCGGCAAGTCCGTTGCGCCGCCCAGCCTGGCCAACTCTCCGCGCCTCGATTCGCTGATCCGCGACGGCAAGCTTTACCTGTCTCTGCGCAATGCCATCGATCTTGCGCTCGAGAACAACCTCGACCTGGTGATCTCCCGCTACAATCTGCCCATCGCTCAAATGGATATTCTGCGCACGCAAGCGGGCGGCTCGGTGCGCGGAGTCAATACAGGCGTTGTCTCGGGCACGCCCGGCGGCGGCGGAGTGGGCGTCTTTGGCGGCGCTTCCGGAGCGGGCGCGGGCGGCACATCGAGCGGCGCGGGCGGCGCGGGCGCAGGAGCTTCAGGCCTGGTCTCGTCCACTTTGGGAACGGGCACCTCGGTTTCCACTTATGATCCGTACATCACCGCAACCACCTCGGTGGATCACACCACGCAACTGTTGCCGAACCAAACGCTTTACGGTGTGCCCGTCATCCACCTGAACACCATAACGGGAAACTTCTCTTATCAGCAGGCGTTTCCTATTGGAGGCGGTATCCAGGTGGCGTGGGACAACAACCGCCAAACCACAAACAGCCCCAACAACACGCTGAATCCTCAACTGAATTCCTATGTCGAGTTCTATGCGCAACAGCAGTTGCTGGCCGGCTTTGGATTGGGACCGAATCTGCGCTTCCTGCGCATCGCCCGGACCAACCGCAAAGTCGGAGACATTGCCTTTCGCGCCCAGGTCATCGCCACCGTGACTCAAATATGCGACCTGTACTGGGACCTGGTGAGCGCCTACGATAACGAGCAGGTGGGCGAGCGTTCGGTTGAGTTTGCCCGCCAGACGCTCGATACCGGCCGCAAGCAACTCGAGTTGCAGGCGATTCCGGAGATGGAAGTTCTCAAGGCCGAGGGGGAAATGGCCAACCGCGAGCAGGACCTCACTGTCTCCCGCACCAATCTCGAGCTGCAAGAGCTTTATATGAAAAACGCCATCACGCGCTCGCTTGACGACCCCATCTTGCAGGAGATGCCGGTGGTGCCCGTGGACCATATTGGCTCGAAGGCGGAGACACTCTCCGAGCCCGTGCAGGACATGATTTCCGATGCCCTGAAGAATCGCGTCGAATTGCTGGAGTCGAGCCTGGTTTTGCAAAACAGCGAACTGAGCCGCAAGACCGCGCGCAATGCGCTTTTACCTTCGCTCTCCGTGTATGGCTTCTACGCAGGAACGGGATACGCCGGAACGTCCAATCCAGCCAAGTCCGGCAGCAACTCCCCCACAACTGTCCCTGCCGGCTATGGCGGAGCGCTTGAGAATGCGTTGAACTATTCTTCGCCTGAATACCAGGCAGGGTTCCAGTTGAACATTCCGCTGCGCAACCGCATCGCCAAGGCCGACCAATACCGCACCGAACTCGAATACCGGCAGTCGCAGGTATATCTTGAAGAGTTGAAGAAGCGCATTCGCATTGAGGTGCGCAATGCGAGTTATGCTTTGGAGCAGGGCTCAAGCCGGGTGACTGCGGCGCGCAAGGCCCGCGACCTGGCGCAGCGTACTCTTGACATTATGCAAAAGGAACAGAAACTCGGCGCGGGTTCGAATCAGCAAACGCTCGCGGCCGAGCACGATCTGTCTCTGGCTGATTCGGCTCTGGTAACCGCCGAGACAGCTTACGAGAAAGCGCGCATCGAGGTGCGCCGCGCCACCGGCTCGGTGCTTGAGGACTATGGCATTTCAATCGCTGACGCCAAATCAGGCACAGTGGAGGCAGATCATCTCCAATAAGCAAGACAAGATCCGGGTGCTGGTTGCCGACGATCAACCGCACATCCTTGAAGCCGTTGAACTGCTGCTTTCTCCGCACGGCATTCGCGTCGATTGCGTGCGCTCGCCGCAACTGCTCCTCGAAGCGCTGGGCGAGAGTGACTACGATGTTCTGCTCATCGATCTGAACTATACGCGCGACACCACCAGTGGCCAGGAGGGCCTTGACCTGCTGGCGCGCATTCACGAAGTTGACGCGCGTATGCCGGTGATCGTGATGACGGCTTGGGGCAACATCGATCTGGCCGTTGAAAGCATCAAGCGGGGGGCGCGCGACTTCATTCAAAAGCCCTGGGAAAACGAGCGTCTGCTCTCGCTGATTCGCGTCCATGCCGAGCTGCACCAGGTTCTGCGCCGTGCTCGCCAGTTGGAACTTGAAAACCGGTTGCTCCGCGCCGATGGCATGCCGGAGTTTATTGCTTCCGCACCTGCCATGCGGCCGGTGCTTGAACTCATTGCGCAAGTCGGACCCTCCGACGCCAACGTGCTCATCACCGGCGAACACGGCACAGGCAAGGAGATCGTCGCCAAGCTGCTGCACGCAGCTTCGCCTCGATCGCGCATGGCCCTGGTGGCAGTGAATGCCGGAGGGCTGCCAGAGGGCACTTTTGAAAGCGAAATCTTCGGCCACGTAAAGGGCGCATTCACCGACGCCCGGTCGGATCGGGTGGGCCGCTTCGAGCTGGCCAACGGCGGAACGCTCTTCCTCGATGAGATTGCCAACGTGCCCATGCGCCAGCAGGCCAAGCTGCTGCGAGTTCTTGAAACCGGCGAACTGGAACGCGTCGGCTCCTCACAAACCCGCCGCGTGGATGTGCGCGTTCTCTCTGCCACCAACGCTCTGTTGCACGAAGAGGCCAAGGCCGGCAACTTTCGCGAAGATCTGCTCTTCCGCATCAACACGGTCGAGATTCACCTCCCCGCGCTGCGCGACCGGCGCGAAGACATACCGCTCCTGTCCCAGCATTTTCTTGGCAGCAATCGCAACCGCTATCGCAAGCAGGTTTCCGGATTTTCTCCATCTGCCATGCAGCAGATGATGCATTACACATGGCCTGGAAATGTGCGCGAACTGGAGCACACCGTGGAGCGCGCAGTTCTGCTCTGCCGCGGAGAAGAGATTGAACCGGGCAACCTCGCCATTGCCTCTGCCCGCGGCTCTACGCAGTCGTTTGAGAACATGAGCATCGATGAGGTCGAGGGCCTGCTCATCCGCAAAGTCCTGCGGCGGTGCGAAGGCAACATCACGCAGGCCGCCGAAGCCCTCGGCCTTAGCCGCGCGGCGCTCTATCGCCGCATTGAGAAGCATGGCATTTGACAAGCACAGGCGCCGCGGCCGCTCGGTCATTCGCCGGGCATGGCTCTATTGCCTTTTTCTTGCCCTGCCCGCGCTGATCCTTGCAGCGGTCTTCTTTTCTTTGCGTCTGTTGTCGCTCGCTCCGGCACTGCTGCTCGCCGCGTGCCTGTTGCTCTATCTCGCACTGGTCGCCGGGGCGCTCGTTGACAGCTTTGCCCGCCCCTTGCAGACGCTATCAAACGTCATCTCCTCGTTGCGCGAGGGCGACTACTCCTTCCGCGCCCGCGGAGCCGGCACTCAGGATGCATTGGGCGAGTTGGCAGCCGAGGTCAACGCCCTCGCCGACCTTCTGCAGAAGCAACGTGTGCGTTCGCTCGAAGCTACGGCACTGTTGGCCCGCATCCTCGAAGTAATGCACTCGCCGCTCTTCGCCTTCGATCGCAATGACCGGCTGCAACTCGTCAACAACGCCGGCGTGCAGTTGCTGGGCCGCCCTCATGCGCGCTGTTTCGGCTATCCAGCCAGCGAACTTGGCCTGGAAGTCCTGCTCGCGGCGCCCGACGAGACGATCCACTCCTTTGGCGCCAAACCGACGCGCTGGCTGATGCGCAAGGCAGCCTTTCGCCAAGACGGGGTGCCCCACACGTTGCTGCTGCTGGCCGATGTGAGCGTTCCGTTGCAAGAAGAAGAGCAGGCGGCGTGGAAGCGGCTGATCCGAGTCCTGGGCCACGAGTTATCCAATTCGCTTGCGCCCATCAAGTCCATTGCCGGCAGCCTGCGCTCGCGTGTCGAGCAGATGAGTGGCGACGATGCCACGCTGCACGACTTTCGCCGCGGCCTGGGCGTGGTGGAGAGTCGTGCCGATTCCCTCCATCGATTCGTCCAGTCGTATCGTCAGTTGGCCCAGTTGCCGCCGCCCCAGTTGCGCCCGGTTCCCCTGGGTTCCTTGCTGGAGCGCGTCGTCCTGCTTCGACGCGGGACCCTCCCTGACCAGCGCCTCGACATTCAGCTCGATCCCGGCCCGCCGCTCGTGCTCAACGCCGATCCAGATCAGTTGGAACAGTTGTTTATCAACCTGCTTGCCAACGCCCTTGACGCATCGCTGGCCAACGGCGCTCAGCCGGTTCGCGTCACGTGGCGTGTGGCCGGCGCCGAGGCCCTGGTTTGCATTGAAGATCGCGGCCTGGGCATCGCCAACGCCGAGAATCTCTTTGTACCCTTCTATACGACTAAGCCCTCCGGTAGCGGCGTTGGGCTGGCGCTGGCTCAGCAGATTGCCCGCGCTCATGGCGGTGAAATCCGCCTCGTCAACCGCGAAGACGGCCCGGGCGCCCGCGCCACGGCCCATTTGCCCCTTCGCCGATAATCCGTTCGATCTACAGCATCCACCTTGCTTCGGCGGTATCCTGCGGAACCTGCATGAAGCCACCCTCGTAGAACTGATTGAGTGAACTGCCTTCAGGCGCAAAACGTGGTCGCGATCGATGCTGCATCTGTTCGTTTACGGACATCCTCCAGCGAAACCGGACATACAACTCTGTTCCCAAGTGCTTCAGGTAGCTAACAAGCCTCTTCTTATCATCAAGTTGTGCTTTGATCGTTTTGGCTCTTGAATTGCTTTTCTCTTCCTTGTAAACCCATCGCTCATCGGAGGCTGACCATGTCTACCCTGCTGCAAGACCTGCGATTCTCGCTGCGCCAGTTGCGCAAGTCTCCCGGATTCGCCATCGCCGCGGTTTTAACGCTGACCTTGGCCATTGGCGCAAATGCCGTGGTCTTCGGCATCATGGACGGCCTGATCCTGCGCCCGCTGAACGTGCCTCAGGCGGAGAACCTCTACGGGACCGAATACGGAAACGATGCGGGGTGGCAGTCGTACCCCAATTATCTCGACCTGCGCGATCGGAACCGCAGCTTCGAAGATCTGGCGGCTTTCAGCTTCGTCTTTGCCGGGTTCGATACGGGAAACGATCCAGCCAGTTCCACTGGCTTTGCAACCAGTGGCAATTACTTCGACGTGCTCCGGATTCAGCCGTTTCTTGGCCGCTTCTTCCACGGCGCAGAGGAACACGGCGTCAACAGCGCCCCCTATCTTGTGCTCACTTACGCGTATTGGCACACCCGTTTTCAAGACGACCGAAGCGTTGTGGGCCGCACTGTTCTGGTCGACAAGCATCCTTTCACCATCATCGGTGTAGCACCGCCGGAGTTCCGCGGAACCTTGTTGTTTGTCTCTCCCGATTTTTTCATTCCGATCACCAACGAAGAGCAGATCTACGGCGCGGGAACGCTCGAGACGCGCGGGAGCACCTCGACAATCTTTGAGGCGTTTGGACATCTGAAGCCGGGAGTGACGCCCGATCAGGCTGTCGCCGATGTGAACTCGGTGGGAGCGTATCTGGAGAAGACCTATCCAAAGGAGTTCGGTCAAAAGAGCACTACCCTGTCTCGGCAAGGCCTGACTTCCTTCCGCCGTCCGGCGCAGGCATTCGTTGCAGGTCTGATGCTGCTGGCGGGCTTGATCTTGCTCGCCGCATGTGCCAACCTGGGCAGCCTCTTTGCCGCGCGCGCGGCCGACCGTTCAAGGGAAGTTGCGCTTCGGCTGGCGCTCGGTTCAAGCCGCAGCCGCATCTTGCGTCAGTTATTCACTGAAGCTGCTCTGATCTCTCTGGCCGGGGGCGCTGCGGGCTTGCTTGGAAGCGTCATGCTATTGCGCCGGCTCAGCATATGGCAGCCCATCCCTGGAGCTCCGGTGCACCTGCCGGTAACTCCAGACATAAGCCTCTACCTGGTCGCGTTGGCTTTGGCGTTAGTGAGCGCATTTCTCTTCGGGATCGTCCCGGTACGCCAGGTGCTCAGGACCAATCCGTATGAGATCGTCAAAGCGGGACCCAGCGGCAAGGTCGGGCGTCGTTTGACAGTGCGTGACATGCTGCTTGTTCTTCAGATTGCCATCTGCGCCGTTCTCGTCACCTCTTCGCTGGTTGCCGTGCGCGGGCTGATCCGTTCACTGAGCGGCCAATTCGGCTTTGAGCCGCGCAACACCATGATTGCCGCCGCAAACCTGACCATGGCAGGCTATAGCGGCGACAAAGTGCCCGCAATGCAAAGGCGCATGATCGACGCGATGCGGGAGATTCCCGGCGTCGAGCACGTTGGGTTGGTGATTGGTTACCCTCCGCTGGCCTACGGCTCAAACAGCAGGGAGAACATCTTCAGGGAGGAAACCGCCGATCTGAGCCAATCGAACGCCGCGGCCATTCCCTTCCGATACGACATCTCTCCCGGATACTTCGATGCCGCAGGCACCAGCTTGCTGACCGGCAGGGGTTTCACCTGGAATGATGATAAGGACGCGCCTCCCGTTGCCGTGGTGAACCGGGAGTTTGCAGTGAAGATCTTCGGATCGGTAACGAGCGCGGTCGGCAGGTTTTACAAACTGAAGGATGGAAAGCGCGTTCAGGTCGTGGGCGTCGTTGAAGACGGAAAGTATTTGAGTCTCAATGAAGATCGGCAGCCGGCGATGTTTCTGCCTTTCCTGATGTCGCCGTCGGGCGCGGCTTACCTAATAGTCCGCTCGCATCGCGATCCGCAGCAGCTTGCAGCGGAGATGAGGAGCAAGCTGCGCGAGCTGGACGCGGGCCTGCCAGTTGACACCCAAACGTGGAACTCTCTCCTGCAAACTGTTCTTTTCCCATCGCGCATGGCAACCATGGCGCTGGGTGTCCTGGGCATGATGGGCGCAATGCTGTCGATCACCGGCATCTTTGGAATGGCTTCTTATTCAGTGAGCAAGCGGATGCGGGAATTGGGTATTCGCATCGCCCTCGGCGCCAAGCGTAAAGAAGTGTTGCAGGCTGCGCTGGGACGGCCATTGAAACTGCTGGCATATGGTTCGGCGGCGGGATTGATTCTGGGGATACTGGCCAGCCGGGTGCTGGCATTCATCGTGTATCAGGCGACTTCTCGCGATCCGTTGGTGCTTGCGGGTGTTGTCCTGGCTATGCTCTTCCTGGGCCTGATGGCAACCTGGATTCCAGCTCAGCAAGCGCTGTCGGTCGATCCTTCGATCCTGCTCCGCGAAGAGTGAGTCACTTCTTTCACGAAGTCCGAGCGTATCGGGAGTATCGCCAACAACATCGAGCGTTTCATGACGAATCGTGCCGAGTCGCAAAGCAAGGAGGATGCGGTTGCAGCCCACGCGGAGACCTCAGTGGCCCTGCCGGCCGTCACCCTGGTATGCGTTGCCCATGCTTTCCTGTTCGCTGGCGGACACCGTTCAGCAGAAACGGACATCGAATTCTGCTGGCAAGCGCCGTATGCACACCGCAAGCAGCTTCTTTTCATCAAGATGATCTTTGAAACAGTTTGGCTCGCGAATTGCTCCTTCCCCCATTTAGATCCACAGTCATTTGGAGATAAGCCATGATTACCCTGCTGCAAGACCTGCGATTCTCGCTGCGCCAGTTGCGCAAGTCTCCCGGATTCGCCATCGCCGCGATTTTGACGCTGACCTTGGCCATTGGCGCCAATGCCGTCGTCTTCGGCGTGTTGAACGCGCTCATCCTGCGTCCGGTAAATGTGCCCGGCGCGAAGAGCCTTTATGCACTCAATCACAAGAACGAACGCGATTGGGAGTCGTATCCAAACTACCTCGATCTCCGAGATCGCAACCACACCTTCGACGGACTTGCGGCAATGGGCCTCTCTCAGGTGGCGCTCGACACAGGCAAGGATCCTTCCCGCATCTGGGGATTTGAGGCAACCGGAAACTACTTCGATGTGCTGGGTATTCAGCCGTACCTTGGCCGTTTCTTCCATCCATCCGATGAGCGGGGGATGAACAGTGCCCCCTACATCGTGCTCAGTTATGCGTATTGGAACAGCCACTTTCAAGGCGATCCAAACGTAGTGGGCCGTGTTGTCAGGGTGAACAGCCATCCGTATACCATCCTGGGTGTAACGCCTCCCGATTTCCGCGGAACTTTTGTCTTTTTCGCTCCCAACTTCTATGTGCCAATGGTCGACCAGGACCAGATTATGGGCGATAGCGCCTTGAACAACCGGGAGCGCCGCGGGGTCATTCAGATCCTGGGGCACTTGAAGCCCGGAGTCACCCCGACAGAGGCTGTTGCCGATCTGGACGATATAGGCGCGGTTCTTGCAAAGGCGTACCCGAAAGTGGATCTGCACGAGAGCTTCGCGTTGGGACGCCCAAGCCTGCCGAGCGCGATTGGCGGCCCAGTGCGGGCGTTTGTTGGCGCTTTGATGCTGCTTGCCGGGCTGATTTTGCTGGCTGCCTGTGCCAACCTGGGCAGCCTGTTTGCCGCTCGCGCCAGCGACCGTTCCCGTGAAGTGGCTCTTCGTTTGGCGTTGGGGTCAACCCGCACTCGCATCTTGCGGCAATTGCTGACCGAGGCTTTGCTGATCTCTCTTGCCGGAGGCGCCACCGGCCTTGCTTCCAGCATCGCTCTATTGCGCCGGCTGGATACATGGCAGCCGTTCTCGGGGGTTCCCATCCATGTGCCTGTGCAGCCGGACGCCAATGTCTATCTGGTGGCGCTGGTTCTGGCCGTTGTGAGCGGGCTCCTCTTTGGCATCGTTCCCGTGCGCCAGGTGCTCAGGACCAATCCTTACGAGATTGTGAAAGGGGGATCGGCTGGAAGAGTGGGTCGGCGAATCTCAGCGCGTGACATCCTTTTGGTAGTGCAGATTGCCATCTGCGCCGTTCTGGTCACTGCTTCCATGGTCGCTGTCCGTGGACTTGCGCGCTCGCTCCACGGCAGCTTCGGCATCGATCCCAACAATGTCATGCTGGTGGAGACCGATCTGAAGATCTCCGGTTACAGCTCCGGCAGCATTCCCGCCGTGCAGCGCCGTATGATCGACGCGCTGGAGGCGATACCGGGCGTGGAGCATGTGGGATTGGTAAGCTTTCCTCCCCTGGGAAGGGGCGGAAGTTGGAAGGCGGATGTCTTTCGGGACGAATCCAAAGATCTGAGCCCCGCAAACGCAGCCGCCAACTCCTTCATGTACGTCATCTCTCCCGATTATCTGCACGCGGCCGGAACGACATTGCTGGAAGGCCGGGCATTCAATTGGCATGACGACAAAGGTGCGCCGCCCGTAGCTATGGTGAATCGCGAATTTGCCGCCAAGATCCTCGGCTCATCCACAAACGCCATTGGCAAGTATTTCAAGGTGACAGACGGAACGCGGGTCCAGGTGGTAGGCATCGTAGAAGACGGAAAGTACCTGAGCGTGACTGAAGCCCAGCAGCCCGCGATGTTTCTTCCCGTCGCGCAGCAAGACCCTCTCGGCGAGCAGTGGATGCTGGTGCGCTCGGCTGGCGATCCGCAGCTACTTGCGGGATCCGTGAGAACGAAACTTCACGAGCTGGATGCGGGGCTTCCGCTGGACATTCTGATGTGGAACCGGGAACTCGACTTCAGTATGTTTCCTGCCCGCATGGCTTCGATCTCTCTGGGTGTGCTGGGCGCGATGGGCGCCATGCTTTCAATTACAGGCATTTTTGGTATGGCTGCGTACTCGGTGAGCAAGCGGCTGCGGGAGTTGGGGATTCGCATCGCCCTCGGCGCCAAGCGGAAAGAGGTGTTGCGGGCAGCCCTCGGACGTCCTCTGAAGCTACTGGCATATGGTTCGGCAGCGGGATTGATTCTCGGAATCCTGGCCGCCAAAGTGCTGGCTTACATCGTGTATCAGGCGACTTCCCGCGATCCTCTGGTCCTGGCGGGTGTGGTCCTGGCTATGCTCTTCCTCGGCCTGTTGGCTACCTGGATTCCAGCTCAGCGCGCGCTTTCGGTCGATCCTTCGATCCTGCTCCGCGAGGAGTGAGGCGAAAGGGCTTCATTGCCTTCGGCTCCTACCTGGCTGCTGCGTCGCGCCCAACGCGGAAAAGAGGAAGCATAACCTGTTCGCCGTCATTTTTCCGCGCGTTGCGAATAGCAACGCTGGCCGCGCTCAAAGCCCAAGTGCAACATCTCTAAAAGGGATGATGTTGCATGGGGAAGCCGTAATAAGCAGTTGTCTTTTGAGGAGCGTGCGTTGCTCCAGACACTGAAGAGGGGCAGCGCCACGAGAATGGCGCCGCCCCCTGGATTGTTTTTGATCGCGTTGGCCCAGCGCGGCGGCTCGCGATCAGCGCTTGAGCCACTTTCTCGACCGCAGAACGCCGAGACCGCCCATCAGGCCGGTGAGGAACAGAGGCAAGGTTGCCGGCTCAGGGGTTGCTACGTTCAAGGAAACATCGGTCAGGAGTGAAATGGGCGGTTCGCCGGTCGGGGTGCCGACGGCCAGGAACGCAAGAATCTCAGTGCTGTTGGTCGCCTTGAAGTTCATGGTCTCGGAATACCAGCCGGTAAAGCCACCTTGGGGGTTGGTCAGGACGCCAGTCGACTGGGTGTCGGCAGTATTGGTAAATGAATAGTCGCCGGCGGGGTTGGGGTTGGGATCCTTGGCGATCGTGGGATCGGTGCAGGCTCCTTTTGAAAGGCTGCAGCCGAAATAGACCTGGAGCTGCTCGGTGGTTGCGCCCGTGAAGCCACTCTGCTGCGCGCCTGCCCAGTCGAAGGTGACCGAGTACGTATCGCCGACGGTGAGGCCGCTGATGCTCTGCTCGAGGGGTTCAATCTGGTAGGCGCCATCGAGTCCAACAAAGCTCCCGCCACCGGGAACGGCCGTCGTCGCCAGAAGGTTGGGGGCGCCATACAGCTTGAAGCCGGGCGCGCCAAACGAGTTGTTGATGCCGGCCACAGCATTGGCGCCCGAGGTAAAGAGCAGGTTGAACCCATTGGTGGGCGTGGTCCAATCCGTTGCCGTGAGGTTGTAGCCCAGCTCACCGCCGTTGGAATTGCTCGCGTTGGTTGCGATAATGGGCGTTGTTGCCGTGAAGTCGCCGTTGAGGACGAGGTTGTTTGCCTGCGCCGTCGTGGCCATCATCAAGAGGGCCGCGGCTGAGACGCCGATTGCGACTGCCTTCCCCCGCAGTTGGGTTGTCGTCGATAACTTCTTGAAATTGCTAAACATAAGGCTCTCCTGTTGTGTTAACTGGCCGCGACAAACCTGTGCGATCTTCCGGCAGTCTTCCTGTTGGTGGTTTTTGGTGAGTTAGATTACAGCGGCTGGGGGAGCCACGCTTTCTATATAGCAACTGGAGGGCCAAACTTTAGAGGTTCAAGAACTGACGACGAGGATGGTCGTACACTGTTGATTCTAATGTACAAATGTGACACATATCACATAAACGGAACCCCCCGCTTCGTAGGGCAATATGCAAAAACTTGCACAGGCAAAGGGAATTCTAGTGGGTAAACACTCTCGCGAGCCTTCTTGTTTTGAATGTGGCGTGATCTATCTCACGCAAAGAAGCGAAAATCGCGCAGGACGACAAAGCGAAACTACGGGAGGCTCCAGGAAGACAGCTCTTTGCGAATTGTCCTGTCTACTGCTCAAACGCGAAACGTGTTCGCTCTGGAAAGGGCTTCGGCAGACTGTGGGCGCCCAGCACCCGGCTATTTCGTCACGCTGACCGTTACAGCATTGCTCCAAACCGGGATATTCTCCTTTCCTATCTCGAGAGTCGCTGTCTTGAATCCCATTCTGAAAGTAACCGCCTCCGGTTTTCCGTTGCCGGCAGGAAGCTCGATTCGGATCGACAACGGTCTTTCGCAAGCCTCGCCGGGCTTCAGTTTGAGATGCTGAAGATCGTTCTTCTTGCACCCCACCAGGTTCACGCGAACCGAAGGAATATCCCCAGTCCACTGCGTAGGATAAGAGCAGGACCAAACATCGACGGTCTGGTCTTCCGTGCCCGTGTTGCGGATGGCAGTGGCCACTGAAAATGGCTCATAGTTGTTGGCGGTTGCATGCGCCAACTTGATCTCGACCTTGAGGGGCGATTCCTGACCCAATGCGATCAATCCTGCAAAGCTTACTAGAAGCGCACTGACGATGCCTTTGTGTTTGTACATGCTGGCCTAAGCTCCCGTTGCAAACTGCTGGGGTAAGTAGTCTACCAAAGTTGGTCCAACTAAGAATTATACGTTCTATCTGGGTCGGCAAACTGCGATAGAGACAACACTCAACAAGACTCTTACCCGCGAGACCCCGGCAAACCTGTTCGATGCAAAGAGGAAGGCTCTTCGATTGCCACAAGGCGTGGTTCTGGCGGCAGGCTGGAGCCTGATTGATGCCATTCAGTGGGACAATGGCGCGCTTCTGCGGAACGGCCTCCCACCGAGTCGAAGAGATGATATCCGTGCAAGTGTGCCGATCAGGTGCAGAATAGTTACGATTACCAACGATTTGCTAAATCTAGTAACTTATTGCCTCTGGTAACCTGTAACTCTTGTAATCCATCGACTCTAGCAATGTGAAAGAACTAGGCAGATGCTGGATCGAGACTTTGGCTGGCGCAGGTTCCACATGGTGCAGTACCGGAGCACAAAGGCCAGGTGCGCCGCCCGGGCTGCCGCGGGCAATTCGGCAGTTTGAAAGAGCCGGCTCATGGACCCATATAATGTGGGAAGAAGGGCATGGAGCCGGCCTCGCGCGGGGCTCAGGAGAGAGAGGGATATGGCGAGTATTCAAGGAAGAATTGCGCTGGTGACCGGAGCTAGCCAGGGTATCGGGCGAGCTTGCGCACTGGAGTTGGCGCGGGCCGGAGCCACGCTGGCGGTGACGGACATCAACGAGGTCAAGCTGGCCCTGGTGGCGGCGGAGATTGAGGCAGCCGGAGGCGTGGCAGTACCTTTTCGGCTTGATGTGTCGAGTCAGGAGTCGATCGAGGCCGGGGCGAAAGCAGTGCTGGAACGCTTCGGCAAGGTGGAAATCCTTGTGAACAACGCCGGCATCACCCGCGACGCGCTGATGATGGCGATGAAGCGCGCCGACTGGGATCTGGTGCTGGGCATCAACCTGACCGGGCAGTTTTTGCTGACGCAAGCTCTGCTGCGGCCGATGATCAAGAATCGCTGGGGGCGTATCGTGAACATGGCCAGCGTCGTGGGCCGGGCCGGGCAGGCGGGCCAGGTGAACTATGCGGCCTCGAAGGCCGGACTGATCGGATTGACGCGATCGCTGGCGCGGGAAGTGGGTTCGAGAGGGATCACGGTCAATGCCGTGGCGCCGGGGTACATTGAGACGCCCATGACGGCGGTGCTGGACGAGAAGGTGAGCGCGGCCATGCTGGCGCAGATCCCTTTGGGCCGACGGGGGACGGACGTGGATGTTGCGAATGCCGTGGCGTTTTTGGCCTCGGATGCGGCCAGCTACATTACAGGGCACGTGCTGGACGTGAACGGCGGGATGTTCATGGGCGGCTGATGAAGAGTGTTGGTTGCCCAGGTCTCAAGATCGGGATCTGGGTGGCCGCGCCGGGGAATTCGGCTCCTCCTCGGCTGGATTGTCCCGACGGAAAACATACTTTCAAGTTCTTTGCGCGGCTGACCGATAAGCGGTACGGGAAGATACGTATGGCTTCGCAGCTCATTTCGCCGAGGAGTGCCGCATTTACGCTGCCGGAACCGGGGGATATGCTCCGCTATGTGGCGCGGCAGCCGATCATGGATCTGCGCGGCAGGGTCCATGGGTACGAATTGCTGTTCCGGGCCGGGCCAGAGGCGGCATTCCGCGGCGATGGCGACCTGGCCACACGCACCATGCTGGACAATACCGTTATCTTCGGGCTGGAGCGGCTGACGGGCGGAGTCCCAGCCTTTGTGAACTGTACGCGGGAGTCGCTGACCGAGGACCTGGTGCATGTTCTTCCCGCAGGCATGACAGTTCTGGAGATACTGGAGAACCTGGAGCCGACGCCCGGCCTGATTGACGCGTGCCGGAAGCTGAAAGCTGAGGGGTTCCGGCTGGCGCTTGACGATTTCACCTTCAAGCCCAAGTGGGGGCCGCTGGTGGAGCTGGCCGACTACATCAAGGTAGATTTTGTTTTAAGCGGGCCCCAGGAGCGGGAGCGCCTGCTAAAGCGGTTGCGCGCGGTGACGGTGGCGCTGGTTGCCGAGAAGGTGGAGACGCAGGAGGAGTTCAATCAGGCTTGCGCGGAGGGCTTCACGCTCTTCCAGGGGTACTATTTTTGCAGGCCGGTGCTGATGGAGAACCGGAAGATGCCGGCCAACCGGCTCTCTCAGATCGAGATTCTGCAACTGCTCCGAGCCAACTCGATTGAACTGCGCAAACTGACGCAACTCGTAAAGCGCGACGCTTCCCTGACATACCGGTTGCTGAGATTCGTAAACTCCCCGCTATGCGCAGTGCGGCAAGAGGTCAGCTCGATCCAATCGGCGCTGCTGGCGGTGGGCGAGGAGACGTTCCGGCGGATTCTGACGCTGGCCATCACCAGCGAACTTTGTTCCGATCAGCCGGCCGAGGTGCTGCGGATGGCCTTTGTGCGGGGTCGCTTCTGCGAACTCGGCGCTGCGCTCTGCGAGCTGGACCCGACCGAGCAGTATCTGCTGGGGATGTTGAGCCTGCTGCCGGCCATGTTGCGCCTGCCAATGGAAGCATTGACCCCGGCGCTGCCGCTGCGCCATGAGATCCGCCAGGCATTGGAAGGCGCGGCGAATCCCCAGCGCATCTTGTTGCAATGGCTGGAGAGCCATGAATATGGCAACTGGGCCGCGTGCGACGAGGTGGTGCTGGCCAATGGCCTTAACGAGGCAGAGGTTGTCGGCTGCTATGGCGAAGCGGTGGAGTGGGCTGAACAAGCGCTGCGCACGGCTGCTTGATGGGCGGGGAGTATGCCGGCTCCGTTTTAAATCATTTGGGCTGAGGTGGGGCGGGTGCGTCGCGTGGCACAGTCGGCGGCGGACCTTGTGCGCCCATGGCGCTCACCGAGGTTGCCAGAAAGGCCCCATCCTTCATGGCGCCCTCGACGCGAACTGTGTCGCCCACCTGAATGTCGGCCAGGGTAATGGGGTCGCGGCGTTTGCGGAAGGTGGTGTTCTCGTCAGCCACAAAAGCGTGCGCGGCGTTGTCGATCGAGCCGAAGAGGGTAACTTTGACGCCGTCGATGGCGGTGACTTTGCCCATGAGCCAGGTTTTGCCGTAGTTGGCTTGCATCTCGCGCATCTGCTTGGCGCGCTCTGGGTCGATTTGCAGGATCATCACCGCCCCGACAGACTTGGCGGTGGCGTCCACTTCTCCCATGGCGGCAATGGCGTCGCCGATTTTGATGTCTGTGGGCTTGAGCGCCTGCGGAGGATTGCCGCCGCGCTCACCGCCTTCACCGTCGCGACCTTCTGGTCCGCGCTCACCGCGCTCGCGCACTCCCGCTGTCTGCTTCACGATGCGGGTGTTGGCGCTGAAGTGGACGGCATAGGTTTCTCCGGCGTCGGTCTTGATGGCGTAGTGGTCAGTGGCCACTTCGGTCACGGTTCCAATGAGGCCGCGACCCATGCCCATCCTTCCGCCGCCGCCCCAGCCGCCGCGACCGCCGCCCCGCTGTCCCTGACCGCCCGGCCAGCCGCCGGAGCCTTGAGATGAGGACGGGGATTGGCCGACAGGCGGATTGGCGGGGGCATCCTGAGCGGACGCAGCCGCCGTCAGAGAGAGCGCAACGAAGATCGCGGACAAAAGGCGGATTTTCACGACAACTCCAAAGGGGCGACGATCCAGTGTCCCTACACAATAGACGCGCGAAACAGGAAATGAGACGACGAGCCCCGCTGTTACGGGTTGCGCTGGGCGGCCAGAAGCTGCTCGAAAGCCGGAATACCGCGGAGGTTGGCAAACTCACTGTCGGCAACGATCTTTTTCGGGCTGGTGAAGCCTTCGTTCAAGGCGAGACGTAGGTATTCGATCGCTTCAACGCTCTTGCCGGCACGCAGACAGCCTTTGGCCATGTAGTAGTTCATTGCGCCACGCTCCTGGGCGGAGTTGGGGTTTTCCACCCGGAGGTTCGTGTTGCGCTCGAAGATCTTCGGATCCAGGGCCAGGGCTGCCTTGTAGGCCTCCCAACCATTCTTGTAATTATGCTGTGCCAACAGGTTGGTGCCGAGATTCTTCTCAATGATGGCTGACTGCGGATCGAACTTGAGGGCCTTGCGGTATGCGCGTTCAGCCGCGCCATATTGCTTGAGCGAGTCGTAGACAGTCCCCAGATTGTTGATGACAGTGGCATTGCGAGGATTGAGCTTCAGCGATGCCTGGTAACACCGGGAGGCTTCTTCGAGACTGAACATCATTTGGTAGGCGATGCCCATCTTGTTCCACACGCCGGCGGAATTGCGGGGGGCCTTCTTGAAGGCCTCGATAGCTGCCTGGTAGCGCTGATGAACCATAAAAAGGTCGCCAGCCTGTTCGGGGGTTGGCCGAAGCTCCTGCGCCTGCGCAGGAGGTTGTGCGACGGCACAGAGGTGAGCCTCGAGGCCAGCAAGGATCGCCAGAACCGGCAGCCAGCGCCATTGATTGCGCTTGCGCATATCCCCTCCTGCCGAAGGAATCGGGCGCGACAAACCACTTTCTTCGGACTGGTCTTACCGCCAGAGGAAATTATTGACCCGCCCGCGACGGAATGCAACAGCGAATCCCACCCTGGCCACAAGAATCGGGCGCGGCGAGAGTGGGGCGCTGAGCATTCTGTCGGCCAATATCGGCGGGATCGATTCTCGACCTGCTCTCAGAATTTGGTTCCATTGTTGTAGTCGGCGGTGATGGCGGCTTCAACGCCGGCCATGCAGGCAGGGTCGGAGAAGATGAGGCCCAACTCGCGGTTCTTGTCGAGCGAATCGGTGGAGAAGTTCTCACTGCCAACAAAGAGTTTGGCTTGTGCTGTTCCGTAGTCGGCGAGAACGGTCTTGGCATGGATGTAATAGCCGGTCCTGGAGCTGTAGATGGCGATAATGGCTCCAGCGCTCTTGAGGGCGTTGAGGACGGAAGAGTACTTGCCGCCGGCGTTCTCCTGGACCAGGGTGACGGCGACGCCGCGTCGAAGTGCCGCTTCGACGAGGGTCTGGATGGCGGTGTCGGCGAACTCCTCCTGCGAGATGAGCAGCGATTTTGCGGCGCCTTCGATGAGGCCGGTAAGAGCGCTGCGGGAGTTGGAGTTGCTCCAGACCAGATTGTCGCCGGTGGGAGGGGTGATGGCGGCGTCGATGAAATCGGCGTTGAAGGTGGTCTCGATGGCAGCTACGTCGGCGGGATCGTTGGTGATCACCGCGAAATCGCGGGTGGTGGCGTAGTCCTCCGAGGTGAGGTTGAGGGTCATGATCGCCGAGGTTGCCTGATCTACGGTGATGGTCTTCTGGTGGGTGCAGGCATAGGCGGGGTTGGCCCAGTGGACGGAGACCTTTGCGGCGGTGAGGGTGTTGTAGGCAGCGGTATTGCTGGCCTTCTCATTGTTCTGGTCGAGGATGACGCGCACAGTGACACCGTTGGCCGCGACCGTGGCAAGGATCGTAGTGACCTGGCTGTCGTTGAGCTCATACATGGTCATGTCGATTGATTTCTTGGCCGAGGAAAGCAGGTTGTAGATGGAGGCGAGACCTTGATTGGGCTCGGTTACAAGGGTATATGCCGTAGAGCTGGGGATTGGCGGCGGTGGCGGCGGAGTGGGTTTCTTGTGGTGGCTGGCGTCGGGCTGCCGAGTGATTTCAGATTCCATGATTCTCTCCTTTGGGGGAAGGCGAAAACGGGTTCAGGTTCTGCCGGGTTCGAGGGGAAGCCCGGCGGGGACGAACTGAATCTCACCTGGACTCGCGCAGTGTCCAGAAGAGGCTTTGAAGTGTTGAATCGCGCCCGCGCATCCCGGCGCGACCGCGGCGATTATATCTCGAATCTGGCCTTGTCTTGAAGGGAAAAGTGTGCGGCATTGGCGGCTGCAACCATGCGGATCAGATTCAAGGACTAGCGCGCACAGGAGTCCTGGTTGCTGCCAACGATCTCTGCTGCTCGGCGATACGACCCCAGGTTGAACGCGCTGTTGTACCCCAGCCCGTTCAGCTTCTTCCTGGCTGCGCCGCTGCGGCTTCCGCCCTGGCAATGCAGCAGCAGCACCTGGTTCTTATTCTTCACCCGGCGGGGCAGGCTCAACTCAATCTCGTCCAGCGGAAAATTGATCGCGTTTGGCAGATGACCGGAGCTGAATTCGCCCGCGGTCCGAACGTCAACCACCAACGCTCCGTTCCGCAAATGCGCTCGTGCGGCCTTTGACGAAATCTGGCCCGACCTCTTCAACAAGTAAAAGACAGTCAGCACGCCGGCGACAAGGATTGCGGTTGTCCAATTCATAGCTTCAAGACTAACGCTTTTGCGCTGTTTCCGTTCCTGTCCCTTGCGCCCTGGCCACTTTCACAAGTATCGAAGGAGACGTAGCCCTAGCCCCGGTTGCGATCTTCCCGGTTTGTAATAGCATGGCTTCGCTCCGTAGACTAAGGCACAGGCTTGGCCTGGATAAGAAAATCGGCCACGCGAGAATCGGACAATCTGGGAAGGAGTTTCGATCGCATGTTGAAGACCGGCATTTTGAATCCAGGCATCAACTCTCTGCTCAGCCGCGTGCGGCATACCAATACGCTGGTCATTGCCGACCGGGGCTTTCCTTTCTGGCCGCAGATTGAAACCATCGATCTTGCGCTGGTGGACGATCTTCCCCGCGTGCTCGACGTGCTCAAGGCCATACGCGCCAACTTCAACATTGGCAATGCCTTCATGGCCGAGGAGTTTCGCGCCGTAAACAGCCCTCAGACTTGCCGCGAGTTCGAACTGGCGCTCGACGGCATCCCACTGGCCTTTGAACCGCATGTCGAGTTCAAGAAGCGCGTTCCCCACGCCATCGGGCTGATTCGCACTGGAGACACGGTTCAGTATGCAAACATGATCGTCGAGTCGGCTTGATTGGAGTCTATCCGGCTTGATCGGGCCGGAACCGCGTACCACGGATGCTACTCCCCTATTGAAAGCGGCCGTTATACACTGAGGTCGCTATGAGCTGTCTCTTCTGCAAAATCATCGAGGGAACCGTACCCTCCGCGGCTGTATTTCAGGACGATCTTGGCTACGCCTTCGCGGATATAAATCCTCAGGCGCCAGTGCATGTCCTGATTGTGCCGCGGGAGCATATAGGCTCGCTCAACGATACCGATGCGAAGGATTCCGCGCTGCTCGGGCACCTGCTGTCGGCAGCGGCCGAGATTGCCCGGACCAAGCAGCTTGACGGCGGCTACCGCATCGTCGTGAATACCGGGCAGGACGGCGGACAATCCGTTGACCATCTCCACTTGCACCTGCTGGGCGGACGCCCGATGGCCTGGCCGCCAGGATAGATTCTCCACCCAAACGAAGAGGGAGTTCCCGGCCTGGGAACTCCCTCTTCGTAATGTTCGCATTGCGCCCTGCTCACATCGGCTGCTGAGCGGACTCTTCTTCCTCTTCCAGCCCGTAGCGGCGCAGCAAGTTGGGCAAAGTCTGCGAGAAGGCGGAGCGGGGCATCACGGTGTCGCATCCTGCCTCAATAGCCTTCAGCTTCAGGTCGCCCTGCAAATGATTTAAAAAGCCAATGATCGACGTTGCCTTTTTCAGCTTGGATTTAAACTTGGGAATCAGCGTCATCGGCTTGGCGCTCAGGTTGTTCAAATCAAACACCAGCAGCGTAGGCCGCTCGGCTTCAGGCAAATCGGTCAGCTTTGCCACCGACTCCTTGTCGCCTTTGACAAACTCGACCTTGACGCCCAGCCTGCGCGACGCCTCTTGAATCTTGGCCTGAAAGAATAGATCCTCAATGAAGCAGAAGATGCGAGTAGGAGCGTCCTCGCGAACGGGGACCGCTGCCGGCGGAACGTAGGCATCCTGGTAATGGCTGCCGTGACCATTGTTCCCCATTTGAATGGTCGAGGGCGGACCGTCGGCCATGTTGCCGTTGACGACTCGGTAGCTGTGGTCCATGGGACCGACAAACTCCCGCGGCCCCTTCTGCTTGCCCTTGCGCCTGCCCTGCGAGGGCGAGGAAACGCTGTTGCCAGGCTGCGCAACAGTGGCTGAACCCTTCTGGAAGAACTTCTTCTTCTTCCGCCCCTGTCCCTGGCTTGGGCGTGCTTGGTGAGTTTGGGCTGGCGCTGCGGCCCTGGGCGGCGGTGGAGCTGGCGGCGGAGTCGGCGCCAGAGCTTGCGGCGAGGGCTGCGTCTGCCCCGGCTGTCCTGGGGCCGCGCTCACTTGGCTGGTCTTGTTCTTGCGGCGGCGCCGGCGGCGCCGATGCCCCTGCGACTGCCCCTGGCCGTTGGCCTGGGCTGGCTCCAGTTCAGACTGGGCCTGGGTCGATTCTGTCGTCATGCGTGTACTTCCTGGCACTGTGCTATCTGGTGCATTGTGTGTTTAGCTTCAGCCGTTGTCTCGCCCTTTGCTGAGCTTCCTTTGCCTGTCGCCTGTCCAAGTTTGGACGGGGAACTCGACGACCGGCGATCCAGTCACTGTAGGACATCGAGCAAACTGCTCCGGAGCCGTGCTCCGCACACAATCCGCCTTGATTCCCAGAAGCCTTGCCGCCTAATTTGGCAGGAACACTCGAAGAGTTCCCTCCGGATTTCAGGCCCGTTGTCAGACCCTGTGCCGGGACTCAGACGGAGCGGCTTGCGCTTTCTTCAGGTAATGCGCTTCCTATGAGAGTTTCCGCCGCGCGTGCTTGATAACGATGGAACAGTGCGGCGAAACATCCTTACTCAACGGCGAGCGCGCTCTGCCCGTTTAGGGTGGCTCGCGTCAGCCGCTTTATAGGCAATTCCGATACTACAGTGAAGTTTCCCGGCTGGCAAGTATACTTTGGCAGCAGACAAGCCGCATACAAGGCATGGAGTCCTAGAACTGCGTCCAATATTCCACCCATACGCACAAAACGCCACTCTGTTAAGAGTGGCGTTTTGCTGTCCTGCGCTGGTCACTGGCCCCCCCAGCTTTTGCGCGACCGATGGTTTTCCACCTGGCCTGCTTGCAGACTTTCCCAACCGGTTCATCCCTTTTGAGGGCCGCTTCTTTGGCGGTTGCTCTTGTTGGGCGCCTGCTGTTCTCTGGGCTGGCCGGACTTCTCTCCAGCAGCCGGTACATCACTGGCACCCTCTTATTAGCAATCGAAGCGCCATTTATGATTCCTAGTATTTTCAACAACTTGAGAATCTCTCAAGACGATGATTTTCTGCATTATGGAAGGCTAACCTGCGAAATAATTCAAAAAATCATAGAAGCATTTCTCATCTTTGGCACTGCGGACAGTAGTGAGTTCCCCTTCCGCCCACCACAATGCGCCGTATCGGCGTCTTGCAGCGCGGGCAGGGAAGCCCGGTGCGCAGATAAACACAGTGCTCCAGTTGAAAAAAACCCCGCACCCCATCCACATCAACGTAATCCGAGACCGACGAACCGCCCAGCCGGATGGCGTGCTCCAAAACCGCGCGCAGCTCCAAGCGCAGCCGCTCAAGCTCTCGCGTTGTCAGCCGTCCCGCTCGCCGCCTGGGCCGGATGCCGGCGTGAAACAGGCTCTCGTCGGCATAGATGTTGCCCACCCCGGCCAGCAGCGCCTGGTTCAGCAAGGCGGCCTTGATGCAAAGCTGCCTGCCGCGAAAAAGAGAGGCGAATGCCTCCTTCCCGATGGTGAGCGGCTCCGAGCCTGCTGCGCTGAAGCCAACATCGAGCCGCAGGTCGCGATACTCCAATCGCCCAAATCGCCGTGGGTCTACAAAGCGCACTTCCCTGCCACTGGCCAGCAGCAGCCGGACGTGCGTATGTGGCGCCACAAGACCGTCGGGAGTGGTAACGAGCAGTCTTCCCGTCATGCCAAGATGCACAATCCACTGGGCCGGAGATTCTTGTGTGTGTGAGGGGCCAAGCTCGCAAACAATGTGCTTTCCGGTGCGATGCACACCCAGGAAGATGCGCCCCTCGAGCCCCGCAGCCTGTTGAGCTGGCGGCGTCTTGAACGGTTCCCGGTGTCTGCCGAACCAGGCTTGCACGATTCGATCGCCGCGCACACGCTCGTGGACGCCTCTGGCAATGGTTTCAACCTCAGGCAGCTCGGGCATTGGTCAATTGTAGAGGACTACGGATCACGGGCACAGAGCCAGCTCTCACTGTCTGCGTTCGCCCGATCCGCGAATCCTGCTGGCCTCAAAGCTCACGATCTTCCACTCGCCGCGCACATCCCGCACATAAACGCGGGTATAGCGAAAGCTGCCGGTAAAATCGCCCTCGGCGTTCGTTCCCTGAACCTCGGCAAGAGAGGTGACCACCGCCGTCGTTCCGTAAAAACGCACCTTGCGGTCGGAAATATCGAGTGCCTTGATGTGCGTTCGCCCAGAACGGAGATTGGCCAGTGCCTGCTCTTTGGTTTGCAGGGTGCCAGAGGCGGTGATGGCCATGTAGTCGTCTGCCAGCAAGGAGTCCATCGCCGCGGTGTTTCCGCTCAACACGGCATTTCGCCACGTATCTTCAAGCTGGTCGATCTCGTGGCGGCGTTCGTGCTTCTGCGTTCCGGGCAGCCCCGCATAAAGAGGAGCCACCCACAACGCCTGCATAAGCACTGGGACGAGCATTGCCGCCAGTATCATCCGTCGGTTCTTACGAAGTGGAGCGTTGGTCGAGGCGCCGCGCATAACCGTATCGGATACTAGCCCTCAATGGGCGAACCGGTCAATGTGTTTTCAGAAATCGCTTTCCAATGTCGACCGCCTGCTCCCAAAACCAAACTGAGACCCGTGTTCTTGGGCGCGCCCCGGTTGGATGAAAAGCTCTCAAACGACAGCAACCAGGTTCTCCACGCTCCGCTCCCGCATCTTCTGGTAGAGTCCCCCCACCGCGTGCTTGCTGAAGTGGTCCGACTCGCGGTGTGCTGCCAGGGCCTTCGCGTCCTGGTATTGCTCATAGATAAGTACGGTGTCGGGATCGTCCTCCAGATGATGCGGGATATAGCTCACGCACCCCGGTTCCTGGCGCGAGGCCGACGCCAACTGGCGCAGGGTCTCCGCCACGTCGGCGCGATCTTCCGGAGCAAACTTCAGGCGAACCATAAAACTGACCATAGTTTTTCCATTTCTCTCTTGCCTGAGCCGCCAAGTCTCAGGGCTATTCTCAAGCGGGTTTCTCAAGTTTACGCAAGAACAAGTCGATCCATGAATAAATCTACGCATGAATCTTGTCGAGGGCCTCGGCAAACTCCGGCAGCACGATCGTCTGATTCCGATCCGGTCCCGTCGATACCATCCCGATCCGCGCTCCGCTCTCCCGCTCCTGAAAGCGCAGATAGTTCTGCGCAGCCTGGGGCAGCTTGTCAAACTCCGTGATCCCCTCGGTCGATTCCTTCCAGCCCTTCAGCGTCGTGTACCGCGGCTTGATCTGCTCCAGACCCTGCACATCCGCCGGAATCAAGTCTGTCACCTTGCCTTCGATCTCATACCCGACGCAGATGGGAATCTCGGCGAGCTCGTCCAGAACGTCCAGCTTGGTGATTACCAGCCATTCGGCTCCATTCACCTGGTTTGAGTAACGCAGCAGCGGAATATCCAGCCATCCGCACCGCCGCGGCCTGCCAGTCACTGCTCCATACTCGTTTCCGCGCGCCCGAAGGTGGTCGCCAACCGCGTCCTGCATCTCGGTCGGGAAAGGTCCCTCTCCCACCCGTGTCACATACGCCTTGGTCACAGAGATCACCGTTCCGATCGCAGTCGGGCCCACTCCTGTTCCCGTCGCCGCGCCGCCCGCCGTCGCCGACGACGAGGTCACAAACGGATACGTCCCGTGGTCGATGTCTAGCATCGTCCCCTGCGCGCCCTCGAACATAACGCTCTTGCCCTCGGCCAGAATGTTGTTCAGCAGACGCCCTGTATCCGCCACGAACGGCCTTACCTGCTCCGCCGCCGCCGCATATTCGTCGTACATCTTCGCCGGATCCAGAGCGGCCGTCCCAGTGCCAAACAGCGCCTTCACAATCGCGTTCTTCTCGGCGCACGCAGCCTCGATGTGCGTCTTCAGCAGCTCTGGCCGCAGCAGATCCACCACACGCAACCCGCTCCGCGCCATCTTGTCCTCGTAAGCCGGTCCGATTCCCTTGCTCGTCGTTCCAATCTTCTGCCGGCCCGGAGCACATTCGGCCGCCAGCTCGATCATCCGGTGATACGGCAAGATAACCTGCGCCCGGTTCGACACAAACAGCCGCTCATCCACCGCAACGCCCAGCTTCCGCAGCTTGCCCACCTCGTTCAAGAATGCAAGCGGGTCAAGCACCACGCCGTTGCCGATAATGCCCTTGCATCCAGGGCGCAGCACTCCGCAGGGAATCAGTTGCAACACAAACTTCTGCTCGCCGATGATGACCGTGTGCCCGGCGTTATGCCCGCCGGCGTATCGCGCTACGGCAGCAAACCGCTCGCTCAATACATCGACGATCTTCCCCTTGCCCTCGTCGCCCCATTGGGCGCCCAGCACTACTGCCGTCTTTGCTCGCATGTCGTTCCGTTTCCCTTTAGGCTGTGGTTTTTTGGAGAGAGATGCCCCAGCTCAGCGTCCTTTTCAGAGAAAGCGAACATTGGCGGGGTTGTAGAACAAAGGCGCAGGACATCCCAGCCTGCACCTGATTCGATGATAAACCCTGGCATCACTCAGGCCTGGGCGCCCATTCTTCTACCCGGAAACTGCGATCTGGCCCATCGGCAGTTTTCAAGGATGGCAAAGTGTGCTCCAATGTCATTGATCTAAAAGACAGGGATTGAGGACCACCGGGAAGGCAGGATGTTTGATGGCGGACGCGAACCTGCATGATTCCATCGGAGAGAAACCGGAAGCCGAACCTGAGCGCCTCCGCTACTCGATTGTTGAACCGCCCCCGGAGGGATCCCCCGGCCATTCCGCGCAAGCCAACCCGCAAGATCCAAAAGGCGAGCCGACAGAAGAGGAGCCTGAACGTCTCCGCTACACCGTCATTGAACCGCCCCCGCCCCCCCCGGATGAATTTGCCCGCCCTGAAGTGCGCTATCCCGTCAGCGCGGGCGCGGATGCGAAACAGCACACCCCCAAGCGCGAACCTGCCGTTCCTGCGCCGCCCGCAGGAGATGGGCTCGGCGAACAGATTCGGAAGTTCTCGCAGAATCCGATCAAGGTATATATCGCTGCCGGCGTGGGCCTTGGAATTCTCTTTGGGTGCGTGATTGCAGCCGTCTCCTGGCATTTGGGCAAGGCCGATGGGCCGTACGATTTGGGACCGGTCACATCAAGCGGCTTCGGCTTGAAAGGCCATTTGTACACCAAATGGGATCAGAACCTTCAATACCACCTGACGCTGGCGCCCAGCGATCCGGACCGGCAAGCGGGGTTTGCGCTTGCCGTCTCCCATTCCCCGCGTCCTCTTTCCATCGAAATTCACTTGCAAGACGCTCAAGGCTTCGTCTTGTGCTCCAGAGACATCGTATTGAAATTAGATGCCGCCAGCGCGCCGGCTCTTGCGGCACTCAACCAGCATCCCCAGGCGGGGAGCGCCGATGCGGCCAATGTCTCCGGGAATCCGCCGTCGCAAGGGATGCAGGATCTGTGGGCAGCTCAAGAGGCTGAAAGGGAGCTGGGCAAGGATGTCTTTCAGAATGAAATCGGCCCAGATGGAACGATTGTGGCCATCAACGCTCAAGGCGAGATCCCATGCTCGGAGAAGGCTTATGCAAACACTTCGTCCTGGAGTTTCACGCCCGACTTTCCCTCCCTGGCCGAGCAGGATGAATTGCGCAAGGGGCAAGAGGTGCAGGCCAACGGAGGACGTGCTTCTGGCGAAGCCCTTGCCCCCCGCAGGAAGCCTGCCACGGTAGCCGCGCCCAAGCTCTTGCCTTTCTCGATTGAGGGAGACGATGCCATCGTCGACTGGGACGCATCCCGCGGGATCATCGAAACCCGCGAGGGAAAGACCTTCTACTTCGACAAGACGAGCGGAGAAATCGTCAACCCCAGATGGCAGGACTATCCAGTAGGTATCCATTATCGGTGCGACCAGACCTCAACATGCATACTGTCGAACGCCGGCGCGGGTGCACTGCGCGTCAGGCTGGGCAGATAGATCCAGGCCGAGCTTGGTGCGGGGCCCAATTCTTTTCATGCGGCGGTCCTTAATGAGTCGGGGGGCTGCGGGTAGCTGCCTACAGACTACGTTTTGCTTGCCCCATTCGTGGCGGCAAGGGCAATGTCCATGCAATTGCCCGTACTGGCGAAGGGCTCCTTCCAAGACCCTCACCAGCCGTGTCGGCGCTTTAGCCCAATGCAGAGCACTGGGAGATGATCGGAGCAAGTTGCGTGACAACCAACCCAGAAGACTTGGAGTCCTCGGGCCGCGCCTCCACTACGAACCGGAGATTGTCGGTAACCATCGCAACTGCCGTCTTGAGCTCCTTCTCGAATACGGCAACGGACCTTTCCAGCCGCTGTAGGTAGTCCTCGCGTATCCGGTCTGCGTTGCGGCTCAATTCCGCGTCGATGCAGGCCAGCATTCGGCCAAAAATAGCGCGGCGCATGATGGACTTCGGCAGGGCGAAGATCAGCTTGTCGAGATGGTGTTGAAATACGGGCTCCGTGCTATAGCGCAACCGGCTCTCCACCGACAGGGAAGAGGCCACAGCCACCGGCTTGACCGGAACATCGAACAAGTATCCAGCAGCGGCTTGCAAGCGTTCCAATACATTGTTTGTCCGTTCGACAAAACGGTGCGACAACGCCGCCAATTCCATGTGGATGCGCTCGTCTTCCTGCGCCCGCCAGTCTTCAAAAACGGCTTCAACCTCGCTGAGCATGAACTGATCGAGCATCTCCCCAAGCTCTCGACGGTTCTCGCTCGGCTCCTGGCTTCTCAGTTTGTTCAACCGGTTGTGCACCCTCGGGGTAGCTGCGGCGAGGTGATCCTTCAGATCCTTCTCGACGCGGGCCATAAGCGTTGCTGTATCCTCACGCAGCAGATGGCGCAAGTCCTTCGATTCCTGGTCCGCTCTTGCCAGAGCCTCTGCCAGGGCGGATTTCCTCGATGCAATTTCTTCGCCGGTCATGAACTTCGCGCGTTCCCCAACCATGGCCGCAAACTTCAATGTGCGAGCAATCCGCAACAAATCGAGGGCCACCGACTGAAACAGCGTCTGCTCCTTTTCCTCGGCGGCAAAGTGGTTAAGGCGGGCCATGAGCCGATCCATGCCATTGGCTTCTTGGGGCGTCAACTCGATGCGCTCCTTCATTGCCAGCCGGGCTGAGAGCGGAAACACCTCCGGCTTCTTGATGCCGACATGGTTTCGCAGCTCATTCTCCAGGAAGCGAACGACTGCTTCGACTTCGTCGCGTGTAGCGACGTCCGTCTTGTTGATGACGAACAGAAGTTTGGGCACATCCTGGCGAATGCGCCGGAAGAAGTCGGATTCGACGGCGGTGATCGACGGATCGACGGAAAGAACCGCAATGCCGGCATCCACTTCGGCGAGATACTCCTCCGTCGTCGTGGTGTTATGCCTGTGGGTCGAACCGATTCCAGGCGTGTCGATAAGGGCTATGCCCATGGCCAGGAACAGCGAAGGGTAGGAGACCTCAGCGGATGCGACCTGCTTTGTGTTCCCAGGATTGCCGGCTTCCGTAATGTACTCATAGAGGAATTCGACCGCAATCTGCTCGGTCTTACCCGATAGATAGCGAATCTCCGCCGCGGGCGCCGTTCCATAAATGACCCTGGTAATGACGGAAGTCAGGGGTAGAACTCCCGTCGGCAGAATCCTCGCGCCCAGCAGCGCATTGATAAAGGAACTCTTGCCCCGCTTTGTCTGCCCGAGCACCGCCAGGTTGAAGCGATTCTTCCTCAGCTTGTCGGATAGAGCTTCGAGCGACGCGCGCAAGTCCTCTGTCTGGTTGCCTTCAGCAAGCTCGGAAAGCTCATCGATGGAACGCAGAAGCGCCTTGCGCACTAACTGCTGAATGCCAGGCTCGCTGGCCGCGGAGAATGTCATAGCGCACCTCTAAGACCTGTAAGGAGTTTCCCGGTTCTCGCGGAGGTCCAAGAATACCGTACCACGCACTCAATTTAAATCGAGGGCATCTCTTGCCAAAAGTGCAATCGCATGAACGAGATGTACCAAGATTGCAACGAGTTCACGCGGCTTCCCAATTCGGGTTGGCTAATAGTTGACTCGCCTTGGCAAGCAAACTTTCGCTCAGTACTGGAATCGCCGCAGAGGACTTACGGTCTCGAAGTATAACACTTTAGTTGTAGAAATGACTGTGAATGGATTCACAGCATTTCCACATTTTGGGCGGAGGGGCTGCGGTCGAGCCAACAGATTGCGAGAGAAAGAGTCAATTCCGGCTGTCCGCCAGCCACCGCTGCCAACCATCGGATTGCCTTATAGGGAGCGCCTACGTCATTCATCGCATCTGCAGGAATGGCCGCAATCCGCTGCCAGTACAATTGAGCAGTGATGGAACTGGTGCAGATCGAGTCGGCGAGCAAGGCTCCGGCGCCCAAGCCCGAGTGGCTCAAGGCGCGCGCTCCAGTGGGTGAGAACTATCACGGCCTGAAGAGGCTGGCGCGATCGCTGGGGCTCAACACGGTGTGCGAGAGCGCCCACTGCCCCAATATCGGCGAGTGCTGGCATCACAAGACCGCTACCTTCATGATGCTGGGAAATCTATGCACGCGGCGCTGCGGGTTCTGCGCCGTGCCCAAAGGAAGGCCCACACCCATCGACTTCGACGAACCGCGCCGCCTGGCCGAGGCGGTGGCCACCCTTGGCCTGCAATTCGCTGTGATTACCAGTGTGAACCGCGACGACGACCTGGTGGGCGGGGCGCGCGCCTTTGCAATGGTCATCGAAGAGATTCGCCGCCAGGCGCCCGGCTGCCGTGTCGAGGTACTCATCCCCGACTTCCAAGGAAACGAAGAGGCGATACGCACAGTCGTCGACGCGCGGCCCGAGGTGCTGAACCACAACGTCGAATCGGTACCGCGCCTCTACCGCGTGGTGCGCTCCGGGGCCCGATATGCGCGAAGCCTGGAGTTGTTGCGCTCCGCAAATGAGATGCGGCCCGAGGGGCTGACAAAATCCGGCATAATGGTGGGATTGGGCGAGGAGACGGCAGAACTGCTGGAGGTCTTCCGCGATCTGGCGGCGGTCAATTGCGACATCCTGACCATCGGTCAGTACCTGCGCCCCTCACGAGACCACCTGCCCATGGCCCGGCTTTACACGCCGCGCGAGTTTGCCGAGCTAAAGACCGAGGCGCTCAAGATGGGCTTCCGACACGTGGAATCGGGCCCGCTGGTGCGATCGAGCTATCACGCGCATGAACAGGCTGCATCGGCAAGCTCCGCAGCGGTCTAGAAAGATTCTGCGCGTGCTCGAATACCATACTCTGCATGGATGAAATGGCAGGTAGAAGCGGCGTGCACTGCTGGCTCAAGCAACGGCGTCACACGCGAGCCTGGTGAAGTTTGGCCGTACCAGCAGACGCGATGCCGCCCCCCATGCCCAGGACATGCCTTGCCGCAGGGACGGATCAGAGTGATCTGAAATCCGTGGGCGAGGTCAACCCGACGTGGCCGACAGTCCAAAAGGGAAGCGTCTTGAGGGCAGCGGACCTCTCCTCTTGGTCGCAACAAATGAGAAGCGCGTTGCCCGCTTGGTGCGCAATCTGGCTGCCTTCCAAGTGCTGACGGCGCAGTAATCGCGTACCCTTTGCGGCGACACCGGCGGCATCTCGCCCGAGATGACGCCGGAATGCTACCTCTTCTTTTCTTCTTCCTTCTGTGGAGCAGCCGCCTGGTGCTGCTGAGGAGCTGCCTGACGTTGCTGCTGCGGAGCCGCCTGGCGCTGCTGCTGCGGAGCTGCCTGACGCTGCTGCTGTTGCGGGGGAGCTTGGCGCTGCTGTTGTGGAGCAGCTTGGCGTTGTTGTTGTTGCTGCACTGCCTGGCGTTGCTGTTGTTGCTGAGCCGCCTGATGCTGCTGTTGCTGCTGAACGGCCTGCCGTTGTTGCTGTTGCTGGACTGCTTGATGTTGCTGCTGCTGTTGCTGAACAGCCTGATGTTGCTGCTGTTGTTGAACGGCCTGCCGTTGCTGTTGTTGCTGCTGCTGTTGTGGAGCAGGTTGCCGCTGCTCTTGTTGCTGGACAGCCTGATGCTGTTGCTGTTGATGAACAGCTTGTTGCGGCTGCTGTTGCTGAACGGCCTGACGCTGTTGCTCTTGCTGAGGCGCTTGCCGTTGCTCCTGCTGCTGCGGAACCGCCTGGCGCTGCTGCGCACCTACCTGATTCCGCGCCTGCAACGCCGCTGGAGCCCTCACGTTGTGATCCGCCGCAAGCGGCTGGCTGACCGCGACGCTGGCTGGACGGCCATGATTGACGCTGGCAAACTGAGCCCGATTGGTGCTGGCCACGCGCTCATTCTGCACCTGCGCCGACATGGGCGCGGCACGAGGCGTACGCAGCGCCGCCAGCTCCGCGGGTCTCGCCCGCACCTGCACTCCGCCCGAGCCGCCATTGAAGCTCACACGAGCTCCGCCCCTGTTGCCGCCGCTCACCGATCGGCTATAGACGTTGCGCTCCACTGAGACGTTCACGTTGTTGACCGATCGGTTGTAGTTGAAGTGGCCCCCACCCCAATAGCCGCCCTGGTAGCCGTAGCCGACATAGCCAAAGCCATAATCCACGCCGCCATAGAAGCCGACGTACTCGCCCCAGTAGCCGCGGTAGAACCGGTAGTGGTTGTGCCAGTAGCCCCAGTAGCCGGGGGTCCACAAAGCGCCCTCGTAGGGAGCCTCGACCCATACGCCCGGCACCCAGTAATAGTCTCCCTGAGACCAGCCCCAGTAGCCGGGCGTCCAGAGGTAGTCGTCGCCGGGCGCCTGCGGCTGATCGTAGTCGGGCAGCGGCGGGGGCGGCTGGTCGGCGGTATACGCCGGCTGTTCGCCATAACCTGAATCCTCCTCAGGCTGATCCGCCGGCTGGCTGTAATTGCCGCCCGCATTGGGTGGCGGAGCGCTCTCTTGGCTGTTGTAACCCACCTGCAAAGGCGCGCTCTGCTGATTGCTATACTGCTGGGGCGCCTGAGCGCTCGAGTCTGCGGAGACCGGGGCCAGGTTGGCCGCCGCCGGGTCCGATGCCGAGTCCTGCGTGCCGTTCTGGCCGGAGTTGGCCGCTACCTGATCTTGATTCGATTTGCATCCAACGGTGCAAAGCATTGTCGCCACAACCAGTAACGGCAACTGACCATATTTGCGCAATAAGTTCATCTCACACTCCAATACGCTTGAAGCCTATCGGAAGCGTCCCACGCCAGGCTGGACTCTTTTGACCATCACCACCCCGGCCTCAATGCCGCGCCCCCGGCGGCAATGACCTGCCCCGGTTGTTGGCCGGCGGCGTAGTCACCGGCTTGCGCTCCACGCGCGGCGGCACGAGCTGCTCGCACAGAGCTGAATCCTGCCCGCGCGCCATTCCCGGCAGCGCGCCCTGCCCGCCGCAAAGCCGCAGCTTCAAGGCGTCAGCCTCTTTGCCGCCCAGCGCCACCGTTCGCTCCAGACCGCTGATCGGATCCAGATCATAGCGGTACACAAAGTCCTCGGGCGGCTTCTGCTTGCCATAGTCGAAGTGGCTCCAGGTAGCCATCAGTTCCCGCCCATTGGGCTCAGCCATGCCCGCGTACACCTGGGTCCAGGCCACGCCCGCCGGCGGATTGGCGCTCCACACCGGCGCAGCCTGCCCGCCGCGCATCCACCGCGCCACCCAGGCATGTTGGGCAACGTCATAGTGAAAAGCCGTGAAATAGGTGTCCGCCGCGCACTCGCTGCAACTGTCGTAGAGAGCCGCCAGCTCTAGCGGCGAACTCTCCGCCAACTTCATCCAGTTCACCAGGCGCAGGTTCACGCCCGTAATCAGCGGCGTAATGCCGTGGTTGGTCAGCGACGTGCTCCACACCGTAAAGGTGTCCGCAGAGGGCAGCGAATCCGGCCCCGCCCGCTGCGTAGTCACCACCAGCGCCGCGTCGTACTGCACGCCGATCTCGCGAATCGAGGTCCACTTCTCAGCCGCCAGCGACCGCGTCACCCAGGCGACGATGTCCTGGTCTTGCGGCGAATGGAAGTTCATCCAGCGGAAAGGGTCCGGCTGCTGGGCAGGCAAGGGAACCGCGAGAGCCAGCAAAGCCAAAAACAAGTAGACAGGTTGCCTGGGGAGGACGGGCCACATGAGTCAAGTGTAGTCGGCCAACCGGATCGCGCGTTGGTGGCATTGGCGGGTACAGGCTATGCAGGCTGCCAAAGGCCTCGACTTCATAGAGCGGCCTCGCCCACATTCTCAGCTTCCGCTGGAGATGTCCATGCCATTGTTCCGGTCATTGAAGTCTTTGAGGGCGAAACGCATGAAGTCGGCAATCCTCTGCTTGAATATTGCGCTATCGAATTGCAGGGAATGCTCGCGGATGGCCTGCGAGGAAAACTCGCTTTCAATGGATTCAAAGTAACAGATTGCCTCCACAAGGCTTGGCAACGATGGCTGCTTGAAGAACACGCCAGTTGGGTTCTCCACATTGGCTTGGCCCGGAAATGCGCCGCGCACAGTTTCGAGTACGCCCCCGGAAGCAAAACCGATCACCGGCCGCCCAAAGCTCTGCGCTTCAACGGGAACGATGCCAAAATCCTCTTCCCCAGGAAAGAGCAGCGCCCTGCAACCAGCGAGGTTCTCGCGCAATACGCTGTCGCTGACCTTGCCGAGGAACTCGATCTTGGGTCCTGCCATTCGCCGAATCGCCCTGAGCTGAGGACCGTCGCCAATCACCTTCAACCGCCTGCCGAGCTCCGTGCATGCTCTGACAGCCAGGTCGAAGCGCTTGTAGTCCACCAGACGCCCGACCGCTAGATAATAGTCGCCCGGCGCCGTGCCAATGCTTCCTGCTGAGGTCTCCACTGGCGGATAGATCACCCGGCTCTCGCGACCGTAGTATTTGCGGATCCGTGAAGCCACGAACTGCGAATTCGCCACAAAATAATCCACTCGGCCCGCCGAGGCATAATCCCATAGCCGCATGTAATGCGCAGCAAGCGAAAAGACGGTACCAACCAGCGGGTTCATTCCCCGTCTGTATTGAGGGTACATTCCCCAGATGTAGCGCATCGGCGAATGACAATAGCAAACGTGGCAGGTCTTCGATGAGGTAATCACTCCCTTGGCGGGTCCCGACTCCGAACTGATCACAAGATCGTAATCGCTGAGATCGAACTGTTCGAGGGCGATTGCCTGCAGGAAAAGAAAGTGCCGATGAAACTTCTTGGCGCCGGGGACTCGCTGCAGGAAGGATGTCTGCAGTTTCCTATTCTGCAGCGTGGGCGCAAGCGTTTCCGGGTTGGCGACCAACGCAAACAGATCCGCCTGCGGAAAAACATCGGCCAGAGCCTCGACCACGCGCTCGCCACCGGCTCGACCCACAAACCAGTAATGAACGATGGCGACGCGAAGGCTCGACAACTGCGCATCGACTGCGGCGGAAGCTTCCATCTATCGGCTACTTTCTTGCGCTGATTATAGCAACTGCGGCGATGTGCCAATCGCGAGACGATCTTTCGCTTTGCCACTTAAAGGAAGGGGGTTTGCGTGGGGCGGATGCTGAGTCGCACAGATCTAAACCCACGCTCACTCCGAACCAGCGACCTGGATCGAATCGCAATTCAGAACTGCATATGCCGCCGAGGTCAAGATGCGTTTGGCCTGCCATCTTGCATGATTTGCAATTCCGCCGGCAATGAGCATTCACTCCCATTCGATGGTTCCCGGCGGCTTCGAGGTAATGTCGTAGACCACCCGGTTAATCCCCCGCACCTCATTCACAATCCGGCTGGAGATGCGTTTCAGTACCTCGTAGGGTAGCGGGGTCCAGTCGGCGGTCATACCGTCTTCAGAATGCACGGCCCGCACCGCCGCTGTGTAAGCATAGGTCCGTTGATCGCCCATCACGCCCACGCTCATCACCGGCAGCAGCACGGCAAAGCTCTGCCAGATCGTCGAATACAGCCCAGCGGCCTTGATTTCGGCAACCACAATCTCGTCGGCTTCCTGGAGCAGCGCCACTCGCTCCGGCGTTACCTCGCCCAGGATGCGCACCGCCAAGCCGGGGCCGGGGAATGGCTGGCGGCCCAGAATGTCGTCCGGCATGCCAAGGTCACGGCCAATGCGCCGGACCTCATCCTTGAAGAGATCGCGCAGCGGCTCAATGAGCTTCAGCTTCATGCCCAGCGGCAGCCCGCCCACGTTGTGGTGGCTCTTGATGGTCTGGCTGGGGCCCTTCACACTGCTTGACTCGATTACGTCTGGATACAGTGTGCCCTGCACCAGCCAATCCACACCGCCAGTCTCTTTCGCAATGCGTTTGGCTTCATCGTCAAAGACGGCAATGAACTCAGCGCCGATGCGCTTGCGCTTGGTCTCGGGGTCGGTCACCCCAGCCAACTTCTCCAGAAACCGCTCGCTCGCGTCCACGGCGACGATATGCAGGCCCAGCTTGTCGCGCAGGTTCTTCTGCACGCTTGCGAACTCGTTCTTGCGGAGGACGCCATTGTTGACGAAGACGCACGTCAACTGGCTGCCGATGGCCTTGTGCACCAGCACCGCCGCCACCGACGAGTCCACCCCGCCCGAAAGCCCGCAGATCACGTGTCCCACCCCGACTTTCTCCCGAATCCCGGCGACTGTGGTCTGAATGAAATGCGCCGGAGTCCAGTCGCCCGCCGCGCCGCAAATGTTGAATACAAAATTCTTGATGAGTTGCGGACCCATTGGCGTATGGTGTACTTCGGGGTGAAACTGCACCGCCCAGATGCGCCGCTCCTCGTTGGCAATCCCAGCCAGCGCGTTGGATGTAACCGCAGTGCGCTTGAAGCCCGCAGGCAGCTCCAGAGCCTCGTCTCCGTGGCTCATCCACACAGCGAGAGTCGCTGGCAGCCCGGCAAACAAAGGCGTTGCGCCGTCCTCGATCGTCACTTCGGCGTGACCGTATTCCCGCTTTTGACCTGACCGAACTTTCCCGCCGAGGTGATGCACGATGAAATGGAGCCCATAGCAAATACCGAGCACAGGTACGCCCAGTCGCAGAACTTTCGCATCGGCCGCAGGCGCATCCGAGTCGTATACGGACGATGGCCCCCCCGAGAGAACGATCCCCAGGGGATGCAAGGCTTGAATCTCATTGAGAGGCGCCGTACAGGGCAGCACTACGGAGAAGACGTTCTGCTCGCGAATGCGCCGCGCAATCAGTTGCGTGTATTGCGAACCGAAATCGAGAATGACGATTGTCTGGGTGTCCACGCTTCAAGTGTGGCAGGGCCAAGGGTGGGATGTAAAGACTGGCTTCTTTGCCGTTCCTTCGATTCGGGGCTGCCACATGCCCTGCTAGGGCAGGGTTCCCCGCATTTCCAGCCGAGCGCAGCCTGAGAGGCCGGCGCACCCGCAAAGTTCAGAAGTGAACCACCACGCCGGCGCCGATGCGCAGGTTGTTTTGGTGGTTGTTGGATCCGTTGTCAAAGGTGGTCAGCAGGTAATCTGCTTCGATCAGCCGCACCGAGAAGCGTGGACTGGCGCGCAG